>Ga0302120_10000215_pt1 | contig 24603 bp, 21 predicted proteins | sample AG5_Bottom_MG_FD_203118 | JGI IMG/M metagenome (GOLD analysis project Ga0302120, IMG submission 203118) | Marine microbial communities from Western Arctic Ocean, Canada - AG5_Bottom | ecosystem: Environmental > Aquatic > Marine > Oceanic | place: Canada: Western Arctic Ocean | collected 2017-10-01 | reverse complement strand
CGACCCTGAGGGTGGTGATGATGGCTACGACGATGCTGGTGGCGATACCTACGGGTATCAAGATTTTCAATTGGCTCGCCACCTTATGGGGTGGTGCTCTAGTCTTCAAGACCCATACCTTATGGGCGCTGGGTTTCGTGGTTACATTCACTCTGGGGGGAATCTCGGGGATGTTCTTCCCGGTGGTCGGCCTAGACATGCATTTCCATGACACCTATTTCGTCGTCGCCCACTTCCATTACGTACTAATTGGCGGTACAGTATTCGGATTATTCTCCGGTCTTTACTACTGGTTCCCGAAGGCATTCGGGAGAAAGATGGACGAGCGACTCGGGGTGATTCACTTCCTCATCTCCTTCATCTCCTACAATGCAGCCTTCTGGCCGATGCATGTGGTTGGCACCATGGGTATGCCGCGCCGCACCCACACCTATACCGTTGAAAGTGGGTATGCTTCCCTCAACTATTCTATCAGTGTCGCTTCCTTTATCTTTGGTCTAGCACAACTGATACTTGTGTGGAATCTAATTTACAGCAGTAAGAAGGGCGAAAAGATTGGTGAGGATCCATGGGGTGGATGGAGCCTAGAGTGGACGACTCCAAGTCCCCCACCTACCCCCTCCTTTGCTGAAATCCCCACCCAAGGTGATGATAATGAACACGAGGAACGTGGATGGCTGACTCGAATGGCATCCAGATTGTGGAGTCTGGGAATGAAGAAGGAGGTGAGGCATTGAGCGCTCAAGCTACTAACTCGGCCCACGGAAGTCACGGCGAGCAAGAGGAACCGTGGATGTCGGCTATCGCCATCGGCGTAGGGTTGATTCTACTCGGCGTCTTCGTTCTCGCGACCTCACAGGGTATGCACGCTTTCATTCACACCACCCATGGACTTGACCACGCTATCTACATCGGTGGCATGGTCGCCTGTGCCCTATTGGTGATTTTCGGGACAATAGGGATTCTCGTCGGTTTGGTCAATACTTCCTTCGGTGGTGGCTATGGTGAAGACGACCACGGTGATGATGGACATGATGAGCATGCTCACCACGGTTCATGGTCACCAATCATCATGGCTTTTGGCGTGATGTTATTCCTGATGGGCTTCATCGAGTGGAATCATGAGGGTAATTTCGGGATTCTCGGTCTAGGTTTGGTCATCACCTTCGCCGGCATCGCCAACTGGTGGCGCGAAGACTTCGGCAACGATGGCAAGAGTGAGCCAATGTCCTACGGTGAGCCATTCGGGGGCATTGAGGTTCGCAAGGTCGGGATGTGGATATTCCTAATGTCTGAGGTGATGATTTTCGGTTCTTTCTTCTCTTCCTATCTTCGACTACGAACCGGATGGACAACCCATTGGGATGTCAAGTGCGACGCGTTCGGACATGGTACTCCGTGTCCCGATGGCTATGTCGTAGTCGCCAGTGAACTGATTAACGAGTCATTTTGGACACTACTCCCAGGTGCCATCAACACTTTTGCCCTGATTCTATCCTCGTTCACCTTGGTCACCGCTCTACGTCATGCCAAGATGTTTGACTGGCAGAAACCTATGGGTAAGTTAACCGGATGGTGGATGCCCGACCAGCGCCGCGCTATTCGCAACAACCTAGTGGCAACCCTGTTCCTCGGCTCGATGTTCTTGGTCCTGAAATTAATAGAGTGGGACCATATGATGAACGGTGCTCACCCATTCACCATCGATACCTTGGCCGGTTCAGTCTTCTATGTGACCACCGGTGCGCACGGTTTTCACGTCTTTGTGGGATTATTGGTTCTCCTATTCTTCTCTTTCAAGGCACAGCGTGGTGGTTGGAGTCAGGACAATGCCCAAAGTATAGAGTACTTCGGTCTGTATTGGCACTTCGTTGATTTGGCTTGGGTAGCCATCTTCCCGGCATTCTATCTGTATTGAGGCGATTATCTATGAGTGAACATCAAATGGCAAAATGGGAAATGGCACTGGCAAAGCCATTCGGCAATATCTACAATTTCAATCTGGCATTACTGATGCTATTCACCGTCATCGAAGTCGGTGCGGTGTATATGGATCTGCCAAGATACGAAACATGGGCGGTGCTGATTGGAGTTGGAATCGTCAAAGCATTCGGAATTGCAGCATGGTTTATGCACCTGCGCGGCGACCCGGTAATAATTACCAGAACCGCAATATTTCCATTTTTCTTTGTCGCCCTCATGTTGTGGGGAATCGGTTTGACTAACCCTGCAGGAGTCGAGAACCTACCTAGTTGGTGTACTCCCCCATGGGTTCCAGCATACGGCGCCTGAGATTAATACTCGGCGTTAAGCGTAATAGGCAGACCCTACTCGCCCAATTCGATGTCACCTCGGACCCCCTTCAGTATTGCCTTAGTGGTGTTATTGTTGTTATCGGGATGCATCGGCAATGAGGGAACGATAACATTTGAGGGGACAGCAATATCCGGGCCGGTGGCAGGTGACTTCACCCTGAGCGACCAAGATGGCAATCAAATTAGCCTGAGGGATTACTCAGGTGATGTAGTAGTGGTCATGTTCATCTTCACCCGTTGTCCTGATGTCTGCCCGGTGACTACCCAGAATCTAGGCGAGGTTAGCGACATATTAGGTGATGAGATGGATGGTGTAACCTTCCTTTCCATCAGTGTCGACCCCGAATATGATACCCAAGAGCGACTCAAGTCATTTGCCCAGAAGCATGGCGTAGATTGGCCGCACCTGAGCGGAAGTCTCGAGGAGTCGGAGAAGGTGTGGGAGAACTTCGGTATCGTGGTTGAAAAATCATTCATCGATTCGCATGGTGTGGACAACGAGACCGAGAATAACAGTGGGGGTAACAATAGTTCCAATGACGGTCACGACGATTCAGATGGTCACGACCACGGTGAAGAGGAAGCCAATTATTCGGTCGGCCATAGTACTGTGATGTTCATTCTAGACAAAGGCCAGCACAAGCGAGTCATATGGAGTGGGGTTTCCTGGGTGCCTGAAAAGGTCGTCAATGATATTCGCATTCTACTGGGCGAAAGTCACTAGGATTCAAATTCAGGCTCGGCTTTCGCTAGAATGAGAAATCACTGAAGTCGCCATCGTCTTCAGTTGCGCTCTGCTGACGCTTGGGCGGTGGGCCACGTTTCTTCTTCGGCGGCCCATCATCGCTAGCCGGCGCACTCTCTTGCTCTTGGGGCTGGGATGACTGTTTGGCTCTTCGGGTTTTGATGGTCTTGCGAGTTGGAGCACCGATAGGTTCGTTGATAGAAGCCTGAGAAGATGAAAAGTGGCGCTTCGGCTCTTCTTCAACGGGATGACTGAAATCTCGTCCCGAACCACCGACAAATCCGCTACCGGAACCACCCCGGCTAGAATCTCCCCCCGAGATACTGAATGATCGAGGATTGGGGTCCTCTTCGTAGACTCCACTATCTTCACCAACATCGTATTCTCCAGAGTCCATCTTTTGGGAAATTTCATCTGCCTCCATGGTTAGTTGGACTCCACCACCCTCGGCTTCGGCAGGACCGGCTGAACTTGTATCTGCAGCTAAGATTGAATCTAGGCTGAACCCCTTGATGCTGACTTCCTCTACTTTTTCCTGTTTCGTGTCTTTCTTTGGCTTATTGGCGATAGAGGTGCGAGAAGTTTCAACGCCTTCTTTTCTCTCTTCTTTAGCCTCGACCATTACTTTTCTTGCAGCGGCAAGGCCACCTTCACCAAGCAATACTTTGGCAGCAGAGGCGGCACCATGGCGTTGCATCATAGTAGAGAGAATGAACATCCCGAATGCTCCACCGCCGCCGATAATCAGTACCAAGATGGTGAACCACCAAGTATTCAGGCCGCCGACGGATGAACTGTAGCCATCCTCTAAAGTGATTCGATCATCTGGTGTCTCGATACTCATGACGAGAATGTTTCCTCGAAATCCATCGCTGCTAGTACGGAGTAATTCGCAACTAGGGGTGGTCATGACCACCGCGGCAGATGATTTTGTGTAATAGTAATCATATGGGCTGGCAGCAGAAGATGAGTGAAGCATGTATCCGCTGATCTTTACCGGTTTGTGCCAATTGATGGCCTCCATCCCCTCAAGAACATCGGCACTGGCTGGAATCAACCCAGCAGCGTGGAAATCGGTCTCTTCTTCACCTCTCTCCAACTTCGGTTTACCGGCTGTATCCGGCTCATATGGACGAGCGACTCCATCCTCATTTGGGTCACCCCAATCCTTGACCTGAACTCTGGTTCCCATTACCCCACTGTCGTAATTGAGTATCGCACTATCATACGACATATGCTGGATTACTACCGCGGTGGAAACCGCTCGACTGATACTATCTTCTCCAGCCCCGGCGCCGTTTTGATAATGATGTACCGCCGATACCCAACCAGCCAACACCACCGGCATTTCCGGCTCATAAGTATCGGCATACAGGTCTTCTGAAGATGGCATCTTTCCAGTTTCATTGCAACCGACCGCGGTGAGGTTCGACATCGCCTCATCATTTCCGAAGGCGCTTTTTATGTGCACTAGATTATCGGGGCCATTCCAAACGACTTTGATTCCATCATCACCCCAATCTGGTGATTCGATACCGGTGCATCCGCTCAGCAGCGTCGCGCACAGGAGAAGAGCGAGTAGAATGGCTCTGGCCATGTATCGCCAAGAGCGGCACGGTATGAAAAATGAACCCATGCTTACCTATGGTAAGCAGTGCTAAATATTAGGGGAGGCAATCACAATAGTGAACCCTCACAGTTAACATATTCATATGAGTGAGCATGACCGCAGTATCTGTTGCGGAGATCGCATAGCCTGGTAGTGCGCCGGATTTGAAATCCGGTGGTTTCGGCCACGGGGGTTCAAATCCCTCTCTTCGCGCCTGCCTTCGTCTCACTTCTCATTCGGGATCGAAGTAGCGCCGCGCACTACCAATTGATCGAGGTGCCAATCAAAAACAGCCGGTGCCTGTAACTGCGGCTCACCATCCGACTGAGTGATATATGGATTACCAGACGGTTTATCTTGAGGATTGCCAGATTGGTCAAGAGGCTTGATTTCAAAACGGACGAATTCCTGCTGTGTAATCCCCCATTTCCCAACATGCTTACCCTTCTTCAGTGGCCCCATCAATTTGAGCATCTGAAATTTCGACAACCGTCCGGCGATTACCATACTGCCTTTGGAACGTCCGACGTGCATTCCAGGATTGACTTTGTATCCCCCGCCAAAGGTCTCACAAGTGGTGAGGGCATACATATCACAATTGTCGATTACCGGTTCTGTGGAATCGATTTTTATCCACATCTCACGCTTCTTTGAACCGAGGATTGCTCGCACCCCGAGGTAGGTGTATTTGGAGGCGCCTCTAATCCACTTCCCCTGGTACAATTTTCGCCGGCTCACCTCTGCGGTCACTCCGCCGTCACTCTCAAGGAAGACCCAACGAACTACTCGCCCTTCTTGCTTAGGCTCACCATCCCATTGATGGTTGGATGGAGAGGGGTATTTCCCTTCCGCAGGCATGGCAAAGGCCTCTATTCTGTAGGCCGGGCAAGAACGGTCTCGGCCACTCTTGAGAATCTCTATTGTGGCAGCGATATTCTTCATCGGATAGCCATGACCGCGAGCATAATCATTACCGGTGCCATGCGGAATTATTCCCAGCACAAGGTTTCCCCCGCGAAGGCCACTGGCGACTTCGTGCACGGTGCCATCACCGCCGACAGCGACGACCAGTGGCCGCTCATCACTAGGTTGGTCTGCATACAAACCACGTAGATTCCAAGCAATTTCAGCCGCGTGGTTGACCCTTTCGGTCATGGTAGCCTCAACCTTTAGGCCGGCCGCTTCCATCTGTGCCAATATCTTCGGCCAGCGTTTGCCAACCGAACCATCTCTCCCAGCGGGATTGACGATGGCGTGGATCTGGCTCATGGCTGGGACATAGCGGTAGTCGCCTTGAAGTCATGGGCATGAGTGGCTTGACCGAGTGTGGAGAAATGACTTGGTCCGAGGCTGAAGTCGGTTTCATGCGACAGGCCCTGCAAATCGCTGAGAGGGGGAGAGGGCAAGTCAATCCGAATCCATTGGTCGGATGTGTTCTGGTGAAAAATGACAAGGTAGTCGCACAGGGTTGGCACGACCACCTCGGCGGGCTACATGCTGAACAGATGGCCATTGCCGATGCCGAAAAAAAGGGAATCTCTACCAATGGCACGACCGCATATGTGACCTTAGAACCGTGTAACCATCACGGCCGCACCCCACCTTGTACTGAGGCCTTGTTATGGGCCGGAATCACATCGGTTGTGGTTGCTCATGCCGACCCTAATCCTACTGTGCGGGGGAATGGCTGCGAATATCTGCGGCGTGAAGGATTCGCGGTAGAGTGTGGTCTCCTAGAGGATGAGGCTGCGGTGCAGATGCAGTCATTCCTCAACTGGTGTGAAAAGCGCCGTCCTCTAGTCACCCTAAAAATCGCAACCGATCGCAATCGTGCTATCGACGACTTCACCCTTGATTCGAAGCGTTTCACCTCGTCTGACAGCCTCGATGCAGTTCATCGTCTACGTCGAGAATGCGATGCGATAATCGTCGGAGTCGAGACCGTTGTGCGCGACAATCCTTCTCTCACGGTGCGACGTATCGATTTAGGAGATGGGGAACAACCTGTAAGAATAATTCTCGACCGTGAACTTCGCATTCCACTAGATTCAACCGTCCTTATCGACGAGCATCAGACCTTGATTCTACACACCGAGGGCGAAGCCGAGAATGCCGCCGCACTGTCCAGCCGGAAGAATGTCGAGGTTGTGTGCCTGAAATCCGCCGAATCGCATGACGGAGTCGACCTGAATCGGGTTTTGACTCTCCTCGGCGATAGGGAATTTCACGAAATTATGGTCGAGGGGGGAGCTGAAACCGCACGGAGGTTCCTCGCCGCAGGTCTCATCGACCGGGCGATAATCATCCAAACCGAAAACGAATTCTCAAAACCCTTGTTTCTCGGAATCGAATCCGAACACCTTATCGAGAAAGGATTGACAATCAGCGCAGAGGTGAAATGGGGTGGTGACCAAGTAGAACTCTGGTCGCGAAGAGAACTGCCATGGCCAAGCATTGACTGGCCGTAGGTAAGCGGGCGGTGCAGGATTCGAACCCGCGTCGACGGGTTCGAAGCCCGTCAGGATATCCAGGCTACCCTAACCGCCCATTTGCTAAGCCGATGGTCACACCCTTTCAAATCAACGGAAGCATCGCACCACCATGCAACACCAGAGCTCGCCGTGCCTCCGACATGGATGTAGCCGCTGTTGTCGTGATACCAAGATGCCTTTGAGCAATGCAGATGCGCAGAAAATATCCACTTCAACCGGGAAGAAAATCGAAGATTTCACCAAACCTCTTTCGGCGACCGGAGGAATACTCGAACTGGCAAATAATCCTACTACTCAGGCCTGTGTATTTCTGGCCACAGACTCTCCGGAACTCGAGGCAGAAGGGTTCTGTACCATCCATGAAGTCAGGCCACAGGGCTGTCAGTTCTATCCGGTCATCCTTGACCAAAACGATGCCGCGTGGATGGATATTATCTGTCCTCATTCTTCCGAGTTTGACCAACCCACAGAGGAAATGCGCCTTGCTCTTTTAGAATTGGACCACCTGATAAACGCAGAAGCAGTAAACCGCGATTAGACGGTGCGAGCCAAGACCATCACTCGCCCCATTGAACCATGCACCGGAATCAGCCACTTGTCGTGGACATCCCACCCGACCTCCTGTAGTGCCGAAGAAACCACCGACCACGGCTGCCCATGAACCGTTTCAGCATCACCAGCTTCACTAGGTAACATACAAACGAGGTATGAACCCTCGTTAACCACTTTCCGGGTGCTGGCACAGACTTTGATGAACAGTATACTGGCCTCTTCAGAGCGCCATGCATTGCGCCCATATGGTGGATCAACACATACCCCGGACAACGCTGACCTGATCTGCGGGTCGATAATATCGGACAACTGTGTGGCATCGCCTACTTGTAATCCCGCTTCGCCGGTTGCACCATTTTCTGCAGCCCAGGAAAAATTCTCCTTCGCCCCTGCAACCATTTCCTCATCCAAGTCAAGAGAGAAACTGGAAATCCCCATCAGACTGGCTTCCACCCCAATACCGCCGGTGCCGCACATCGGGTCGAGAACAACCCCTTTGCTGCGAACCAGATTGAGCATTAAACGAGCGTGCCGCGGTTCGAGACTGATGGGTTTGAAGAACGGCCGTCGAGACGGTGAGCGTTGTTTCCATCCCACTCTTGGTGGCTCGCTGAAATGACTGAGCCCCCATACTATCAATCCACTCTGACAATTTACCACCAAGCCGATTTCGACCTGTGGCTTCTCAAGGTCGATGCTCCAGCCAACGGCGGAGAGTACTGTGCCCATATGACCGGCGAGGGCATTTGCCGACCAGCCCGAAACTCTCTCTCCGTGGCGGGTCGAGCGTACTGCAATAGTACCCATCTCCGGCGTCAGTGAAGTTGCTGTCAGCCATTCGGCAAATGCAGCCTTCAAGTCATCTTCCTTCACCACTTTCGGCTCTCCGGAAATCGTAATATGCGCCGCTGGTTGCAATAAATTATCCAAGGTTGCCGAGAATGAAAGGTCAGATGCTTTGATGCTCACGTCGCTTGAAAGAAATCTGTCTCCACCTAGAATAGGGGTGAATTGACCAACCAATGCCGACATCTCGGCGGCAAATAATTGGCTGTGCCAACCGCTCCCCACTAAGATGCTCTGCATGTGACCATTCCCGGCGGCGAGATTCATCCTCAAGACGGTTGCGCGGCCCTACAGGCCGAGATGGCCTCGGGTGAAAGCCTCAATATGGAGCGATGTCTCGCCAGTGTTAGGTGGCGATAATGCAAGACAATCGGAGGCGATATCGGCTGCTATTGTCCTGCTTGATATTAGCGTTATTCGCTCTCTCCGCTTCTGCCGCAAGCGTCTCTGCGGTGGCAATGCAAGAGGAAGAACCGCGTGGCACCCCGATGTCATTCAACAATGCAATATTGTATTTCTATGGAGAGTCGAATACGGGAACACCAGATACTTGGGATGCATGGAATCATGCTGGAACTTCAGACCAAGACACTGATGATCGCTTCAGTGAAGCGAATGATGGAGTAAGTGGTAATCAAGGAGGAGGAAACCGAATTTTCGAGTTCATCGGAAGTGCTCCGGTTGCGGAGAAATTGTTGATTAATTCTGAAGAGCCGATGATCGGACTAATCGATTTGAATATTTACAACGATGCAGGCGCGCAGCCCAATCAACAGGTACGTATTACAATGTCAGTAGGAGATAAACAATACGTTGCGGTGACTTTGAATGAGCAGCACCAAGATGATGACGGTGTATACCACTTCTCATTGGACTCTAGTCTGAAACAATTGGAAATTGGGGAAGCTATTTCTTTGAAAGTGGAATTCACAAAACCGACAGGATTCGGGAGCGGGTATATTCTGTATCTTGGTAATGACGGGTTTGAGATGACCGTACCGGTATTGCCTCCTGAAGAGGTGATAATTCCACCCAGCCAAGGAGGAATTCCAGGAGAATATTCCAGCCCCTACGCCAATTCTTCTAACCAGTTCTCCGAGCGCCCGGTGCCGCGGGCCGGAACCGTCTCCCCCATCGTCTGGGGCATTATTTCTCTAGGTTGGATAATCCCGGCAGGTATGTTCATCCCCAACATGAGCATCTTCAAGCCGATTGGAATCGCCTTCCTATCAATTGGCATGTTGGTGTCCTTATCGGTGGTGCCGCTGATGACCAATGTGGAAGGTCCGGCGGATAACGATCTAGGTTCTGTCGGCGCCGCCGATTATACCACTCCAGATATGCTGGCATCCCTCGACGCCTCGCCGGGGGAATTTCTCGCTGGAATTACCCCGGGGACATCGATGAAACTCTATGTGACCTACGACCGGGTTTACACCACCAATGTAGATGGTTTCGTGGGTAAAGATGGCCAGTCCACCCCCACTTCTACACAAGTGATAGGACTCGGCTTTGAGGATTATGCCGAGGTTCTAGCCGACAACACTACCGCCACTATCCGAGGTAGCGAGAGACTTCACCTGTATTTCTCGCTGATTGATTCTAGCGTTAATCTACAGGAAGGGCATGCGATAATCATCAATGCCACCTTTGTTGAGAGGTGTGCAGGTTGTTCTGAGGTAGTCCCGCAATGGGCTAGTCATGTTGACGAATATAATCTAGCCGATGGCGTGAAGATTGGCGTAATGGCTGGTGATGGTAGCCCTCGATACATCATTCCCGCCAGTGCGGTTGAGGTTGTCAATGTCAAGCCGACCTGGGGTGGATTACCACTGATGATATGTGCTCCTCTGGCCATTGCCGCCTTCTCCTTTGGTGGCTGGAAGTGGAAAGAGGCGCGCGATGCGTGGGTGGCCGAGCATTATGTTGAAGAGGAATTCGATGAGGATGAATTCGACGATGAAGACTTCGATGAGGATGAGTTTGACTGACCTCCTCGCGTGATTTGGTGAGGGGTAATGGGTTGTAACCTACGTGATTTAGCCGAGAGCGAGGTCATTGACATCACAGAGTTGGCCGGTAAAAGGGTCGGAATCGATTCCTTTCTAGTCGCTTTTCAGTTTCTCACCTCAATCCGCGCCCGCGGGGCAACTGGGGACGGGGGGCCTCTCAAAGATGGAAAAGGTCGCCCAGTCTCTCACTTGATGGGATTTCTCGACCGCGCCACCACACTGCTCGCAGCCGGGGTTATTCCGGTCTTCATCTTCGATGGAAAACACCCTGAACTGAAGGTTGAAACTATAGCCAAACGCTCACAATCACGCCGCGAAGCGCAGGAGAAATGGGACCAGGCTCTAGCCGAAGGAGATTATCCAGAAGCGCAGAAATGGGGCCAACGAGCGGTGCGCTATACCCCCGAAATGGTCGAAGAGAGTATCGAGATGCTACACCTTCTCGGGGTTCCGGCTTTTCGAGGCGCTGCCGAAGGAGAAGGCCAAGCAGCGGTGATGGCTGCGGCTGGACTAATCGATGTGGTTGCTACTCAAGATTGGGACGCACTATTGTATGGTAGTCCGGTTTTGGTGCGTAATCTGATGTCAGCAGGCAGTAAACGAATGGGGCGGGTTGTCCGGGCGGAAAAAATAATCCTCGCAGATGTGCTAACTGAAAACCAGTTGAGTCGTGAGCAATTGGTCGACCTAGCGATAATGATCGGCACCGACTTCCACCCCGGAATTCGCGGCATTGGCCCAAAGACTGGGTTGAAATTGATTCGCCAACACCTGACGATTGAGAAGGTCTGCGAGTTCAAAGAAATTGATGTGCCGGATAATCTCGAAGAGATTCGGGAGATTTTTCTCAACCATCCCGCCTCCACAGGGCATGAACTCGACCTAAAGCCAATCAACACCGATGCGCTGAGGGAGTGGCTTGCCGAGCGGGATTTCAGTGAAGGGAGAATCGAGCGCAATCTCGAAAAAATCAACAAAACAGCGAATATCAGAAAGTCTGGCCAAGCCAGCCTCTTCGACTACTGAGAAATGCCAATGAAGGCTACTTCAAATCGCTCAACATTCAGTCTTTGGAAGTTTAATTCCATGCGGTGCTCTCTTCACGGCAATCTTGGTACTCCTCGATACCTTCGTTCAATGCGTCGTGATAGATGGCCATTTCCTCGACCGCTACACCATCTGACCATTCGCCCATATTTACCAACCAAGTTTCGTTGAAGAGATAATCTTCAGCCGAAATATCGGTGGAGATGTTTCCATCACTTCGGGCAACCATGTAGTCAGCTTGAGCATCGGCCCGACGATAGAATCCCCAATCGGCCAATACTTCGTGCACCTGCGAAGCCTGTAGGTAATGCGAAGCGACCATCGGCGGGAAACCGTGACGGTCACTTGGTACTGTCACCATGAGTACCTGACCGGCGCCTAAATCCCCAGCCCCATCGCGTGAGATTATCCTCTGCTGATGCCACACCCCATAGCACGGACTAACGCTGGTATCATCTTCTGAGAGAGCAATATGGGCTAGGGTATTGTCTGGTAGAGTCTGCAAATCACCCCGCAGTTCAGTATCAACTGAATGGGCATATGGTGCTTCCAAGGCAATGAATAGTGATTCGTCTCCCCACCCACGCATTAGAGATTCGTCCAAGGTACGGAAGGTCAAACCAGCGCCAAGGCTGTGGCCACCGACCCACAGGTGTGAAGGGTCGATGGAGGTGTTGCCGATTACCGAGTTGAGCCACTCGCTCCGGTTTTCGGCCAGAACGGTTGCATTCAGATGCTCAATGGCCGCGGCTATCGCAGCACTACGTGGGATGTGTTGGGGGTGGTTCGACATTCCTTGTGCTTCTATCAAGTCGAAGGTATCTGCTCCTTCCGGGTGTACATCCGATGGATACTGGATGAATGCCACGGCCATCCCCTTGGCTGAGAGATGAGTCGCCCAATCGACATAGGTCTCCCAGTAAGGATTACCAAAGCCATGCAAAATTATCGCCAAAGGCATTGCCTCCATCCGCTCATCGACAGGAATTTCGGGCAGGGTAAGATAGATTGAGAATTCAATATCTCCCTCGACATCTCCGATAATCGCCTCCACCTCGGCCGGCATCGGATAGGCATAGATCTGGGTGGACACAGAATAGGGGCCTGGGGTTGAGCCGTAGCCCCCGGTCGGAGCGGTTGGAGGTGCTGCGGCTACGCCGAGCATCGCCGGTATCGCCGGCATCAACAACCAGACACAGAACAATATCACTACAAAATGGAGTGCTTTTCCAGAACTCTCCAATCGCCCGATAGGCTCGCCGTCGTGGGTGAAAATAGGCAACGGCCAAACGAATAACAACGCCAGTAGTGCGATGATGACAAATGCGTAGGCAGCAGCGGTCAAGATAAATGCGCCTCGGAAATATGCGATATCCAATAATTCATGAATCAACACCAGTGAAAACGTGACGCCGAGTAGAAAACTACCGACAACCCGCACCCATGACCACCACTCGCGGTCACTGAATGCAGAGCGGAGACGATAGCCGGAAAAAATCAGTGCGAGGCCAATAATGAACAGCAAAAACGGCGAATGCCGCAAGATGAATGTCCAGTCAAGACTGCGCAAAGCGTGCGACCAAAACGCATCAGCGGAATTCTTCCCTTGATATAACAGAAAAAACGGCTCAATGAAGAGGGATAATAATCCACCAAAGAATACTACTGGAAAAGCCCATGCAGGCGGCTGGGAAATTGGCTTGGATGACGACGAGGTGGCCGAGTACGGAGGTGCCCCATCCATTATTCTCCGCACCAGTTCCAATTATTAAACGAAGGCCACCAAGGGGGCTCGATGGAAGATGATGAGAGTACCCCTATTCTCTCCGAGACCGAGTTTGCCAGACAGCGACGCTGGAAACTCCTGCTCATTATCGGAGTCTGTCTGAATGCTCTGGTAGTCTTCACCAGCGACCTGGGATTGGATACCCATATCCACCTGACCTATGCTACCGTCGAAGAAGGCCAAGGACAGGCGGCTCTAGATTGGGGACATACCCGGCCCATTGACCCTCTATCCAGCGATCCTTCGTATGCACCGGTGAAAAACGATGGGTGGTTCGACTTCATCGGTGATTCACCTACCGATGTGCGCTTGCTATCCTTTGCCATCACCCTTGGTTTCATCGGTTTATTATACAAACAAGAGCAACTTGAATTAGCCGTCATGGTCGCCCTCTATCCGACTTTCATCTTCTCCACCGGGCGCGGCTATCCTGAATTATTCATTGCCGCCATGCTCTATGCGGTTGTGATTCTAATCGCTCACGCCTGTCGCCAAGAAGATGTCAATAAAGCACGATTACGGGCGCTGTCAATCGCCGTGCCGATGGCGGTCATCGTCGCAGTGAAGGGGATGAGCATGTGGTGGGGGCTGCCATTCGGACTGGTGGCTCTGGCTTGGTTTGAGACCGCTCGTCGTAGCCCGACATTTGCCACGTGGGCCAGTCACCCCACGAAAGTGGCCCTGGTGGCCGGGCTGGGGGTTGGTGCACTGATGCTGGTGATGGGATTCTTTGGATTAGGTTCGACCTTAAGCGTGGTCGGCGATGCGCCGGTTAGATTCTCCTCGGCGCTGCTAATCGCCGTTTTCGACGTGCTCGTCATCTACGGGTTATTCGGAATGGTGTTGTGGCCCTTCTTCGGTCCGGCAATCAAGGGCTTGAGCACGACATCAGACCTCGAGGTGGCGTGTATTGCAGGTCTGGTCGCCGCCTTTGCTGCGGCCATCACCGTATATGTTGCCGCATTGTGGGCCTATGAATCATTACTATGGGGGTCTAATTGGCCGTTGACAACTTTGACAATGGCCAATAATGGCCGCTATATCTCATTGCTTTTAATTCCAATTTTCATGATGCTGAAGCGGATGAATGACTTGGGTATTGAAGTCCCATGTCTTGAAGATCCGGGAGTGAAATATCGCGCCATGATGATTGGACTAGTCTTGATTCTTCCCCTGAGCATTTTGGCCGCGGTACATGGCCAGACTATGTGGAGTGACGAGGCTGCAGAAGTGATGGCGGTGAACATGGAAAATGGAGAGGATTTCCTTTTCATCTCAGAAACCACTTTGGGAATGCATTGGCTGTACACTTTCCACTATGATATTGACCCGTTCGGCAACAATAACAACACCGGCCATTGGCGCGCCGATAGTACCAATTGGCACGACGAATTGGTCAACGGCACCAAAATTGAGAACCGAGGGAGCCTAGACGATGTCGAATGGTTGGTAATCGCTCCCGGGGCTGGAGAGGCGCCTGAGGGTTGGGGTCTTGCTGCGCAAGGAGAGGCCGATTTCCTCAACGGTGGTGGGACTTGGAAAGTTTACACTACCCACGAGGAAATTATGGTTTACTGATTATCAGTTTCAGCGACTGTTCTTGTCGTTCTGTACCTGAATGCGGATTGCCTGCGCGCCATTCTTCACATTCTGCATGGTCTTGCGCACACGGGTGCCGGCGGCACTGTTTCCACGGTCGTGTTTTGCTGCGTCGGCTAGTGAATCGGTCAATTCGTCTATCATTCCCTGTAGCGTATCTTGTACTGACATGTGCCAACGCCTCACGCGACCGTTATTATCTCTTATGCCGACATTAGTCATCATTTCCGCTCAAAACCGAGAAATCTGAGGCTGCAAATCGCTAATGTGGGGGCAAGGCTCGGCCGTTTAGCCCCTCCAAATCGCAAAGATTGGATGTCACACGGTTGTTCAGAATTATCACGTGATATCATCTACAGACAAACGATTAATCACGTTGGGACTCCATTAGGTGAGAGCCTGTGAAAGGGGAATCGATATAATGGCTAGACCACGGGCTATTTGATGCGACCATCGCGGTTTGCGGTCGGATGAAGCATATTAGCAGAGATTGGTGAGTGGGAATGAGTGGATTCGATTTTGTCATCAGCATTGGAGGAGCAGCCGGTCAAGGCATAGCCACTCCGGGAAATATCCTCGCCCGCCTTTTTGCTCGCCAAGGTATTCACATGTATGCCTACAACGCATACCAATCGATTATCCGTGGCGGCCATTCCTTCCTGACCATCCGCGCCAGCGACCGCGAGATTCGCACCCACGGCGATGTCATCGACCTGATGATATGCCTTAACCAAGATACCATGGACCGGCATCTTGAACATCTCGGACCGAACACATCAGTCATCTTCAACAGCGACACCATTGAGCCCGGAAAGGCGGCAGATGGAGTCCAGTTATGCCCGATGGCAGTTGCTGAACTTGCTGGCAAGGGTGCTAACAAATTGATGCAGAACACGGTGGCTATCGCAGTCACCTGCCAATTGCTCGGAATCGAATTCTCGGCGCTTGAAGATGTACTAGAGTTCCAGTTCTCAGCCAAAGGCGAAGAACTGGTGGCGATGAATGTGAAAGTCGCGAAAGCGGCATACGACCACGCTGCAGAAAACTTTCAACCGGCGCCGCAACAAGCTCCAAAATCAGGTCAACCGCTTGCGGTGTGGGCTGGTAACCAAGCCTTCGCAATGGCCGCGGCTGGTGCCGGCGTCAAGTTCTACTGCGCCTATCCGATGAGCCCTTCTACCGGTATACTTCACTGGATGGCAGCCAACGCGCGCGAACTCGGAATTATGGTACGTCAGGTCGAGGACGAAATAAGCGTAGTCTGCATGACAGTCGGAGCTGCCCACGCTGGCTGCCGCTCGATGTGTGCCACCTCTGGTGGTGGATTTGCATTGATGACCGAAGGAGTAGGTGCTGCGGCAATGATGGAGGTTCCCATCGTCATCGTCAACGTTCAGCGTGCAGGCCCCTCGACAGGGGTACCAACTAAGACCGAGCAGGGTGACCTGTGGCAGGTACTTGGTGCCAGCCAGGGTGACTTCCCGAAACTCATCCTCGCACCGAGTAGCCCTCTAGACGCCTTCCAGACCATTCCCGAGGTATTCAACCTCGCCGACAAGTACCAGTTACCGGCGATAATTCTCTCCGATCTGTTAATCTCCGATGAGACCTCGACCATCGACCCTGAAATACTCGACCTGCAGCCGGTCATCGACCGTGGTGAACTGATTACCGAAGCTGGAGAGGATGCAGGGAATTACGAGCGTTACAAATTCACTGACAGCGGTATCTCGCCGCGTGCACTGCCCGGAATCCCAGGATATGAGCACGTGGTGGCCACCGACGAACACATGCCCGATGGCGTGCTCATCAGTGACGAGTTCACTCACCCGCACAAGCGTAGGGCGATGTTGGAAAAGCGACAGCGCAAGATGGATGGACTACTGGCTGACCTGCCACCTCCGGCTATTGTCGGTGATGCCGACGCCGAGGTGACACTTGTCGGATGGGGTTCTACCGCCGGCGTCATCCAGGAGGCAATCGGACAACTGGCGCAGGTGGGCGTTTCTGTTAATCACCTTCACTTCAAGTGGCTGGTTCCATTCCATGCTGACGAGGCGAACCAATTACTCTCATCATGCAAGCACACTATCATCGTCGAGAATAACTACTCCGGGCTCTTCCACCGCTACCTGCGAGGAGAGACCGGTTTCACTGTGGATGGTCACATCCGCAAGTATGACGGCGAGCCGTTCAAGCCACACCACATCGTGGCCGCAGTTCAAGAGCAACTTGAAGGGGACGAGACCTTATCGGTACCGTATGAGAAGATTATTGTCTGAGGAGGAAAGAAAATGAGCGAAACTAATGCACTATCAGTATTGCAACCGAAGGACTTCAAAGGAAAGGTGGACCCTGATTGGTGCCCTGGTTGCGGGGACTTTGGGGTTCTTAGCAGCCTGCAACGTGCGGTCTCTGAACTTGGTCTGAAACCGCATCAGATTCTCACCGTCAGCGGCATCGGATGCTCTTCTAACTTCCCCGGATTCTTCAACTCGTACGGGATGCACACACTGCACGGACGCTCGCTTCCCCACGCTTCGGGAGCGAAACTCTCGAACCATGAGATGAAGGTCATTGTAACTGGGGGAGATGGAGATGGTTACGGTATCGGCGGCAACCACTTCACCCACACCAGCAGGCGTAACCTCGATATTCTGTATATCGTGATGGACAACCAAATCTACGGACTGACCACTGGTCAGGTTTCGCCTACCAGTGAGGTCGGGATGACGACTAAGAGCACACCACACGGTAGCACCGAACTGCCGTTCAACCCGATGGCAAGTGCGATTACCGCTGGCGCCACCTGGGTCGCACGCGGCTATACCGGCAATGTCAAGCAATTGGTAACTCTAATCAAGGCGGGTCTTGAGCACAAGGGGTTCTCCCTGCTCGACGTTTTCAGTCCGTGCGTGACCTTCAACAAGGTCAACACCTACCAGTTCTTCCGACCACGGGTACAACCACTCGAGGATATTGAGCATGACTCAAGCGACTGGAAGCAGGGTATTGAGAAAGCGATGGTATGGGGTGATGTGATTCACACCGGAGTTTTCTTTGAGACCAATTCCAGACTGACACTTGAGGAGCAGGAACCGGTGCTCGACGAAGGTGGGCCACTCGCCTACCGCGAACTTGGCCTGACCACCGAGCAGAACGAGCGCATCGTCTCCCGGATGATGTGAGATAATTATTCTCAACCGACCAGTCACTAAGTCAATACTGTTGGCAGAACATATCTAGGACAAAGGCGGTGACCATTTTCCGCCACTGCGAGCATGGTCGTCAAGGTGCCAATATACCGTCACCACTTCTCTTGATAAATCGCAGATATTGGCATCACTAGCCAAGGGAAGTGTGGAAATCCGCCGCCACGCACGTTTGGCAAACCCCCTCAGTATCGGCAGGTGAAGTGCCGGGCCGCAGGCGGGGCCGATGCTCGAAGTCAACCATGGGCGCTCGACCACTCCGGCCGATTCCATCGCTGCCTTAACCTGGTGCCATGAATTTCCTTTTCCCGCCTTACGCTCGACCAGAATACTCGGATTAACCGATGAGTCGACGGTGAATCCCTCATTCGCTAACACTCTCGACATCCACGGTGCGATATACCCCGCCGGAGCCCTGAACCACGGACGCCAAGCCGCGCCGGCAAACTGCTTTATCTTCTGCTTAGCAATACGCAATGCAGTGGTGAATCCTTTCTCATCCTCGCCCCATGCTGACCATGAACGGTGGTTCAAACCATGGCAAGCGACTGTGATATGAGGTGAGGCCAACAACAATTCTGCCAACCAATCGCGGAAACTATCATCGTCGAGTTGGTCGGCGATTACGAATATAGTCGCCGCTCGCTGGCGGGGCTGTATTAGATGCCAGCGAGCGAAACCATCCATTCCCTTACGCAGGCGGAGAGAAGGTGAGGTCGCCTGCGTGGTCGAGGTCGACCGACTTCGGGTTGGGTGACCTTGATTCCCGGGGCGGTGCCTTTGGTCATCACTATCCACCGTCAACCATAATTCAGGCAGGCTCTCCACCCCCGATATTTACCAACCAAAGTGCGTGTGGCACAGTGCGGCCACTGAGTTCTATCGGCCAGAAATTCGGCTCACCCCGCCTCCCTCCCCACTCGTTGCATATCGCTCGACAGGTCGCTAGTCCAGCCTCATTCTGTGGGTGGACAGTGATTTCAATCTGTACCGGCATTGGTTGGGCTGCAACCCATGTGAAGACCGCGTTCACCGAGCGCCTAGCAATACCCCGTCGGCGGGCACTAGATCGTACCCAATAGCCTAGATTCCACTGGCTTTCTTCGATTTGCAACTCATCACCGATACCCACCAAGCCGACGAACTCATCGTCTTCATGAATTGACCAAAAGTGGATTCTGCCACTTCTGCTATGTACCTCCAACTCAAATAAAAAGTCTGAAATCTGCGGACTCGCCTCTACTTTCTTGTCGAACCAGGGAATCGCACTATAGGTTCCATCAGGGTCTTCTGCGTGGGCTTTGACCATCTCGGAAAACAGTCGCCGATTGACTGCGGTCAAATGCAATCCGTCATCGGTAGCAAGATTAGGAGTCGCCTGCATTGTTCTGCCCCATCATGCCGAGGTGGTATACGGCAGTTGAAACCTGCTGGTCATCAGGGTGCGCCTTTTTCGCCGATAATAGCATGCTGTTGAGCTCTTCTCGCCGTCCGAGAATAATCAATACCTGTCCAACATAGTAGAGCAGATCGAGGCGTTCACCCAAATGCGGCCCTAGCCGGTCGAGGGACGTGGTGGCTGTGGTGTGGTCACCGCGCTGACCCGCTTCCATCGCTTCCTTCAATTCGCGATACAGGTCGCGGTAATCCCAAGCCTCGCCTGGCGACCACGGCCAGAAATGTCCGTTGTTCGAATTACCGAAAGCCGCAGCGGGAGGGGCAGCGGTTGGGGTAGTGGGTGATGGAAAGGACGAGTCTGTGGCGGGGATGGCGACATCAGCAACTACATCGGGTAACGGGGGTAACTCGACCGTTGTGTCGTCAATATTATCAGGTGCTAGCACCGTTTCTGGTATCGAGTCTGACTGTGGGATGGCCTCGGCGACCACTTCAGGGGTAATCTCTGAATCCAAAACTGGAAGTGAGGGTAGTTCGACATTCGCCTCGGCGACCACTTCAGTAATTGGTCTGGTTTCCTCCGTAGGTGAAACATTGGGGATGACGCCGGCTATCGAAGTGGATTCCACTTCATTCCCCAAGTTGACATTGGCACTCTCATCTCGCTCAATCGGTGGTGGAGCAATGATTTGCGGCAATTGCGGCAGGCTCAGTAAATCGACATCACCCTCGGACTCATCTATCCTTATCTCCTCTGCAACCTCACCATCATAATTCACATTCTGTTCGACCGCAACCCCAGGCATACTGGTTAGAGTAGGGGATGATTGTGACTCGATGGGCCCATCTCCATCTACTTCGATTTCAGAGAAAGTAGGGCCTGTCGATTCGATGAAAGTGAAGTCATGCGACGCTTCATCATCTTGGTCAACGTCTTGGTATTGGTCTACTTCGACCGTCATTTCGTCCATTGTGATAACATCTACTGGAACTGTCTCATCTTCCTCAATTTCCATCTCGGCATTCAATAGTTCATCGAGAAGGATGTTTTCATCATCATCACTAATCGCCTCATCCTGTTGGCGATTATTCTTCTCCAACTGAAAGTAACATTGGCTGCAGGAACTGGCATCAATGGGATTTTCCAATTCACAAAGAGGGCATGTTCTCCCGGTTGCTTCTTTTTCCTTGCGGAAACGCCCAAACATAACTTCCCCATCGGTGCGGCCACATCTAAACCGTTTAAGAGTCACCGTCAACCGAGCATTGAATACGTCGGCCAATATTGAGTGAAGTGACGGAAGGAAAACATTGGATGGTTGATTATGGGTGATATACACAGAATTGGCCATGGTGAAGGTCGAGACCGCTCTGAAACACCGCCAGAAGATGAAATGCCAGCGAGATGGCGCAGAAGTCAAGACCACCACTCAACCTATAGTCGATTGACTAAATGGGAATTACAGGATGAACTGAGAGAGGTTGATGAGAGGTGGAAGGAATGGAAGCGCGGCCGCTTGGTCGAAGCCGGTTTGGCTTTGTTTGACTTGGTGGGCCGGCCGCGTGGTCACCTTTTCGGTGACCCAATCGCGGTATTCTCGATGCGCGGTGGAGGTGAAATGCCATGGCACAAATTCGGCCATGGTGATATCGTCATCATCTCCCGAAGCCGCCCGTGGGATGAGAAAGTGGTCGAAGGTGTGGTCCTCGACCGGAATCGGACTCGCATTCGCATCGTCTGCAACGATTTACCTGAAGGTTTGCCAAAGGGTGCATGGCGCCTCGACCGCGGCGCAAATCGGGTTGCACACGACAGGATGCAAGAGGCGTTGGATGACTTCCACAGCACCGAAGGGAGGGTAGGCACTGTTTTGCAAAGTGTTCTGCTGGCTAATCTGCACGACCTAGATGGGTCAGCATCAATGATTCCTGAACTAGGACCGAAGCGCAAGAGATTGGCTGATGTAAACCTCTCCGGACTACCATTGAACGATAGTCAATCCAAAGCTATAGCCGCCGCGGTGATACAGCGATTGACCTTGATACAAGGGCCACCGGGTACTGGAAAAACTCACACTGCTGTTAATTTGCTAAAGATTTGGGCAAGGCAGGAAACCGGCCCGATTCTAGCCTGTGCCGACTCCAACGTAGCGGTCGACAACCTCGTTGGCGGACTGCTTGAATTAGGCGTCGATGTTGTGAGAATAGGCCGGCCGGTAAAGGTGAGAGAGGAATTACGTGCAGCAACCTTGGATTCAATGGTAGATGACCACCCCGACCGCGAGGAGGTGAAGATGATGATTGACGATGTCATGTCATTGCGCCGAGAGTTACCGCAACTGAAGGGCAAGGCGAGAGGGTTGGCACATCGAGATATCTCTCTCGGGTGGAAGGAGATTCGCAAACTGGAAGCGAGAATTGTCGCCGAGATTCTCGACCGCTCCGAAGTCATCTGCACCACCTGCATCGGTGCCGGGCATCCGATTCTGGGTGAGCGAAATTTTCCTCACGTTCTCATCGACGAGGCGACGCAGGCTACCGAACCAGCCGCTTTGGTGCCGATTGTGCGCGGGGCCAGACAATTAGTTCTGGTCGGCGACCACCGACAACTCCCTGCCACCGTCATCAGCCAGAGGGCCGAGGAAGGTGGACTTGCCCGCTCACTGTTCGAGCGGTTGATTTCCGCCGGAATAACCACCCACCTGCTCGAGACCCAATATCGCATGCATCCAACTTTGTGTGATTTCCCATCTGGGAGATTCTACGATGGACGGCTCCAAGATGGCATTTCCGCCGCCGACCGGCCGGCACCGGCTGGCTTCATCTGGCCAGATTGGGATTCACCGGTCGCATTCATCCCCATCGATGGCAGCGAACAGGTCGATGCCGAGGGGCAGTCAAGATCCAATCTCGACGAGGCGGCACGTCTGGTCACTGTGGTTCAAGACCTGCTCGCTCCCGGTGACTTACAGCCCCGAGATATCGGTGTCATCACTCCCTATAACAGTCAGGTGAGACTACTCGATGACCTGTTTGAGCAGGCTGGAGGAAGAGGGGATGGCGAACCTTACTCCGGATTGGAGATCAAGAGCGTTGATGGCTATCAAGGACGGGAGAAAGAGATAATCGTCTTCAGCACGGTACGCGCCAACAGCGATGGAGAGGTTGGGTTTCTTTCCGACCGAAGGCGCTTGAACGTGGCCATCACCAGGGCACGGCGCGGCCTAATTATTCTCGGAAACATGAACACATTGCGCCATGACCCCACCTGGGCTGGATATCTCGACTGGGCGCAGGAACGCAAACTCATCGCTTGGCATGCGGTAGAGAATTGAGCGGTGGTTTCACATACAGCCTAGGTCAGCGGGGGATGAGTAAGATGAGCGGTTCTCAAGACTTACCTGTCACGCTTCACCAAGGCACGTCAACGATGGCCAAGGCTTTGGTTGGGGAAGGGGTTCCCGAGGGAGTATTACTTGCACATGCCTGGAAGCGAGGAGCGGCTTACATGCTCGATAATTTCGTCATCCTAAGCATTCTGTTCATCGCTACAAAGGGGGTGTTCATCTTCCGCCTATGGAATATCGCCGAAATGGCCACCTCACTCCATATCACCATCCTGCACTGGATAATCCTTCTCTCCCTGCACTGGCTCTACTTCAAGTACACCGGGAAATGGATGGGGCGCTCCCTTGGCCAACGATGGTTTGGCATCGCCCTAGTGCACGACGATGCTTCGCCTCTAGGTGATGCACACTGGGGCCGAAGGTCAGCACGCAAACTCGTCTACGCCCTTCCGCTAATCGGCTTGGTGGTCTTCGCTCTCCTCGATTATGTCAGGATTCGCGGTGATGAGAAACATCAGAGCCGAATCGATACTGCAGAAAGCACGGTAGCGGCGGTATACTGGAGCCTGCCGTGGGAAGCCAGAGCGACAATGCGTTGAGGCTTGCCGACAGGGAATTGATTTGAAGTACGATGAACGGCGTGGTGGCTGTGGGATGGCGATGAGTGGAGAACATAACGCACGTAGCGGCCCATTGGTTGCCTCTCTACTATCGACAAGTGCCGATATCGATGACGATGACCGGGATGTCCTGCGTGTGCGCATCAATGTCGATAACGAGTCAGCAATTCCAATGGGCGATCTGATGGCAAGCGTCGCAACCTCTCATGGGCGAACGGTTGATCCTACCAGTGGCGTGACCAGCATCGGCCCAGGTCTGTCGCGTGAATACGAATTTGTATTCGCTCTCGACTCAGGAAACTGGACTTTCAACTTGCAACACGATGCTACCGATGGACGCAGAACATTGGAACTCGGTTCCTATGAGGCTGACTTCGAATTCGACAAGGAAGTCGGTCGCAGTCCTGCAAGCGCGGTCGGTAGCACGATTTTTTCCGGTGCCTTTGAAACCAATCTAGATGACTTCGGCCGTGTTAGTGAGCGGGAGATTATCGACCCCGGAGAGGTGAAAATGGTTGAATATGATGCCGAGCATTCGATAGGTGGAGGTACCAAGATCACCGTCATAGATGGTGAATCCGCGGCACTACCCGACCTTGCTCCCACGGAAGAGGCATCTTCTGGGCTGACCACCGCCAGTGGAGACGGGGCGCGCCCGGCGCCACCAATCTCAAAGGATGTTATCAGAGAAGCCCCGCCAACAAGTATGGCTAGAACCGAAGACCCGCTGCTCGCCCATGACGCCTCACTCTCCAGTACCGTTAGAGAGGCACCGCCAACACCACCCAGTGGCCCCCCAAGTGGCCCCCCAAGTAATCCACTGATTGAGGCGCCAAGTGAGCCGCTTACGGGTCCACCTGCGAGTCCACCAGCGGGTCCACCATCGGGTCCACCGGCTGAGGCGCCATCGGGTCCTCCAGCGGGTCCACCATCGGGTCCACCGGCTGAGGCGCCATCGAGTCCACCAGCGGGTCCACCATCGGGTCCACCGGCTGAGGCGCCATCGGGTCCACCTTCGAGTCC
>Ga0302120_10000210_pt1 | contig 24851 bp, 22 predicted proteins | sample AG5_Bottom_MG_FD_203118 | JGI IMG/M metagenome (GOLD analysis project Ga0302120, IMG submission 203118) | Marine microbial communities from Western Arctic Ocean, Canada - AG5_Bottom | ecosystem: Environmental > Aquatic > Marine > Oceanic | place: Canada: Western Arctic Ocean | collected 2017-10-01 | reverse complement strand
GCCTACGGGCGTCTGCTTCCTGATACATGGAGAGAGCTTGCGAGAAATCCCCCGTCGTCTGCTCTGGCGAAAGTTTCACGCCGTTTTCCTGAATCCAGTGGGCTGCAAAGGCAGAGAGGATGGCGGCAGAGTGAATGCGAGCGTCAGGGTTGTCATCGTGCAAGAGCTCAATCGAAACCCATGAGACTGCTTCCAGTTGTTGGCCGATGTCTCCACCGACGGCACGACTGATTGTTTGAAGGATTTCTCGCTCCAGTGCAGTGTGGTTCAGAACGGTGTACTCCTTTGCACCTTCCTTCACTCCCCGCGCGGGTTTTTGACTGAGATAGACGTCCGGTGCTACCGAAAGAAAGGCTGGGCTCTGCGGGGTCCAGTCCAGGGGGTCATGGATTGCTGCCAAATCTTGAATGGCCTGCGTAGGTGAGACAGAGCATGAGAGGGCGAGACCGCAAAGGGTCAAAAGAGAGGGAAAGAGGAGGTGCCTCACAGGGGCAATCATAAAGAATTAGGATGGTGGAGGCGGCGGGAATCGAACCCGCGTCCTGCAAAGCCACAAACAGGGTGTCTACGTGTGTAGTTCACGATCAATTCTCGTTATTTGGGTAGCACGCGAACAAGCGAACCAAACAACCAGCTCCTTAAGTTTTGCGCGGTGGCCCCGAGCCAGGTCCACGTTGCTAGCCCACGATCAATCGCCTTATTCACCCAGTGGGCGAAGATGAAAAAGACGCGCTGCTCTAGGCAGCTAGTGCGTAATTATTGTTAGCAGTTAATGCTATACAGGGGGATTAACGAGGCCATCCCTGCAACCTCGACACGCAACCATGCATGAAGAACTCTCAGTCGAAACCGATCGCCCCCATCGTGGGTCATTTTAGCATAAATTAGGGGCTCAGGCGGCAGTTAGCGTATATGCCGACGAATTTGCCGGTCCGCGTCCTTTTTCTTCAAGTGTTCCCGTTTGTCGTGGTGCTTCCTGCCTCTTGCCACGCCGATGAGAATCTTCACCTTCTTTCCTTGGAAATAGATTTTTAATGGAATAATGGTCAACCCTTTCTCTTTGCACGTCTGTTCCCACTTTTTGCATTCCTTTTTATGGGCAAGAAGCCGACGAGTTCGACTGGGTTCATGGTTGTGGAGGTTTCCCTGTCCGTATTCGGGAATATGGGCACCGTAAAGGAAAAAACTGTGGTCCACAATGCCCACAAAGGAGCCACTGAGAGTGATTTTCCCTTCACGCAAAGTTTTGACTTCGGTGCCCACGAGGGAGATTCCGCATTCCAGAGTGTCGAGAATGTCAAAGTCGTGACGCGCACGGCGATTCGTGGCGATTTCACGGAGAGGCAAGGGGAGCTCTGACATGGAGAAGGGTTGTTTCCTGACGGGGAGACGCTTATCTTATTCGCCCCGTCAGGGCAGTAGCTCCAATGGTAGAGCGTCGGATTCCAAATCCGAATGTTGAGGGTTCGAGTCCTTCCTGCCCTGCCACCATTTTTTCATGGCATACCCAGGAATTCCCGAAGACGTTCTGGCTTCTCTTGAGGAGCCCGACCCTCTGGACTTGGGTCTACTGACAAAAGAGGTGGCGGTTTTTGCAACTCCGCCGGACGCGCCCCTCCAGACGTTGCTTCATTATGGTCGTCTCGTGCTTGCGGGGAACCAAAGGATGAACCTGACGGGAGCCAAAGACTGGACGACTCTTATAGAAGCTCATTTCGTGGATTGCCTTCGGGCAGCACAGTTTCTCCCCGATGACGTGCGGACCGTTGCGGATTGGGGTTCCGGGGCAGGTTTTCCCGGAATTTTGTGGTCCATTCTATTTCCAGACAAACGCTTTTTACTCTGTGAGAAAAGGCAGAAACGAGTGGAGTTCCTGGAGGATGTCTTAATGCGCTTGGAGCTCTTCCACGCCGAAGTTCTCCCCGGCCAGGCCCAGGAAGCTCTTCGGGATGAAGAGGACCCGGTGGACGCTTTGGTGGCTCGGGCCGTAGAACCACTCCCCCGTTTTCTAGCGAGGATTCGCGAAAACAAGGTTCGCTTCGGCGCTTTGTTTTTGATGGCTGGCCCATCGTGGAAACAAGATTGGGAAGGAATGTCAGCAAAAGCACGTTCTTGTTGGAAGTTGGCTGCTCATCACCCCTATTCACTTTTGGGAGATCGCGGGAAGCGGCACGTCCTGATATTTCGCCCTGGTTCATGAAACTTGTGCGAAGGCCGATGGGCTTCTCGGTCCGAGATTTAGACCGGCGAGGGGTGCAAATCGTGACCCAACTTCAGAATGCGGGCTATGAGGCCTATTTGGTTGGAGGCTGTGTACGCGATATTTTGCTGGGCTATCGTCCGAAGGATTTTGATATTGCGACCTCGGCACGCCCCAATCAAGTGCGTCGGATTTTCCGACGCTCTCGGGTCATTGGGCGTCGGTTTAAGATTGTGCACGTTTATTCGGGTCGAGAAATCTATGAAGTCTCTACTTTTCGAGCACCACCCCGAGAGGGAAAAGGCAAAACAAAAACTCTGGTGGCCGACAACGATTACGGCACGGCCGAGCAGGATGCATGGCGGCGAGACTTTACGTTGAATGCGCTTTATCTGGACCCCAAGGAGAAAGAGATTCTGGACTGGGTGGGTGGATTGGAGGCCGTAGAAGCAAGGCAACTGATTTCTATCGGCGATCCGAGAGTCCGCTTCCAGGAGGATCCCGTGCGCGTTCTTCGGTTAATTAAATTTATGCGACGCATGGGGTTGACCGGGGGGGCTGAGGAAATCCAAGCGGCCAAGGAGTGCGCTTCTCTTTTGCAGAAGGCTCCCGATGCGCGGCTCTTGGAAGAGATATTCCGTCTGATGCGCACGGGGGATATGGAAGGCGTTTGGGATGACCTGCGCCTTTTGAATCTTCTTCCCGTTTTACTGCCGGAGTTTCGTTCCTGGCTTCACGTGGAAGGGAATGCCGCTCGGATGGGGCAGTACTTTGCTCCAATGGATGCCGCAATTCAAGAGGGCTGGACTCCTTCCTACGCTTTTCTGCTGAGCATTTTGTTTAGCCCTCGGGTCCAGGATGACCCTCGTCCTCAGGAGTTGGTTCGCAAGTTCCAGCAGCGTGCGCGTCTTCCTCGAGGCGAAGTGGACCAAGCCATTCGAATCCTTCAAATACAGCCTCAACTTCTTCGGCCAGTTAAAAACATAGACTCACAGCGTCGCCCTCCTCGTTTTCTTGGAGAGGATTGGTTTCCAGAGGCTCTGGAATGTTTGCGGTGCTCCTTGGTCGCTCGCGGAGAGGAACTTACCTCTTATGACCATTGGCATGAAAGAAGGCTTTCCCTTCACCCCCGACGTCGCTAGAATTCTCGGCCGGTTGGGCGTTTAGCTCAGTTGGCTAGAGCACCAGCTCGACAAGCTGGGGGTCACAGGTTCAAGCCCTGTAACGCCCACCAACCGGTTTTTTAAACGTTTCAGCACTCGCCACGTATCCTTTGCTGATGCTTCTCGTCTCCCTCCTTGCCATGGTCGCACAGCTGGTGCCTTCGCAACCGGCAGAGACTCTGGGAGACCGATGGACTTCGGAAGCGCTGGTCTATCGGTTGGCTGGTCCCAGTGTGGTCAGTGTCTATGTCTCCATGGAAAAACGCAGCCGGCGTGGGAACGGGGTCATCCGAACGGAACAAGTTAACGTCGGCCAAGGCACGGGGGTCGTCATTGATTCCCGCGGTTTAGTCATCACCAATGCTCACGTTGTTGCCCCAAAGGTACAGGGCTTGCCTGCGTCGACGATGACAGTAGAGGTTGCTTTTGCAGATGAGTTTGGGGGGGGCATGTACCGGGCAGATTTGTTGTCGATTGACCGTGATCAGGATCTGGCTTTGTTGAAAATCAAGTCCGAAAAAATCTTTCCTGCAGTGGTGCTTGGGAGCAGCAAAGACGTCATCATCGGAGAAAAGGTGATTGCGATTGGCGCGCCGTACGGGAATTCTCACTCCATCACTTCTGGAATCCTGTCAGGGAATCATCGAAAGGTCACGGTCAGCCTCCAGCGCGGCGTTCAAACTTTTGTGGACCTGTTGCAAACGGACGCGGCCATTAACCCGGGCAATTCAGGAGGCCCACTCCTCGACATCTACGGCCGCTTAATTGGGATTAATGTGGCTACCAATGAGAACGCAGATGGTTTAGGGTTTGCCATCCCAGTAGATCGGGTTCGGGAAACATTATCTGAATCGCTGTTGGATTTTGGAAAGTCACTTCGGTACTGGATGGATGTCAGTTTTGAAGAGAAAGATGAAACTCTTTTCGTTCAAGCTTTGCACCCTCGTGGTCCTGCACAACAAGCCGGAGTCCGAGTGGGCGATCAGCTTCGAGAAATTCAGGGCAAAAAACTTACGGGGATGGAGGAACTTTCTGCCTTCATGGTGAGTCAGCAGGCAGGCAATCGGATGGAACTGGAATTGCTTCGTGACGGAGAAAAAAGAGTCATCTCTTTCACCCTTCTTCCGCCAGAGAGTCGAGACAGTTTTGCTTTCCTTGGTTTTGGAACGGTGCAGGATCGAATTCGCTTGCAGAGTCGTTTCGGATTTCGCACACAAGTTGTGTTGCGCGTTGCTGAGGTCTACCCAGATTCTCCCGCGCAAAAATTAGGACTGCTCGCCGATGACATCGTGATTGCCGTTCGCTTGGATGCCACGCAAGGCCGCGATGGCTGGGTGCAAGTCCGTAGCCAGGAGGAACTCCTTGCTTTGATGCGCTCCCCGAGCTTTCAGAATGACGCCGAAAATATTTGGATTATCCGAGATGAGGAATCGTTCTACGGAGAATTCTCAACCGACGCGACCGTTTTCTGAAAACCTTCGGGCAGGGAAACGCTTGGTTCAAAACCTAATATGGATTTTGATTTTTGGATATCTGCAACTGAATGCAAGACATCCCCCGCTCGTGTTGCAAGAAACACGGGAGAAATTTGGGGGACCTGGGCGGCCTCGCAAATCATGCTCCAAAGCTCAAGGAGATTTGTTTGCTCCCCGCGGCCGATATTGAGGATGGGTGTGGTCTCGCTAACAGCGACTTCCGCGGCAAGAAGATTAGCTTGAGCCACATCACTGACATAAACGAAATCTCTGGTTTGGAGGCCGTCTCCGAAAATCGTTGGCAATTTTTTTCCTAGGGCCCCTTTAATGAAGAGAGAAATTACGCCGGAATACGGCGAAGACGGATCTTGGCGTGGCCCAAATACGTTGAAGTAGCGGAGGCACACGGCGCTGAGGTCGGAATCTACGCAGGCCTTTTGAAGAGCCTGCTCGCCAAGCCCCTTGTGCTCCGCATAGGGAGAAAGCGGTTCCTGTGGCATGTCCTCTCGCTTTGGTAAGGTCGGGTCATTCCCGTAAAGTGCCGACGTGGACGAAAAAACAATACGTCGGACTTCCGACGCTTTAGCAGCTTCAATTAAAGAAAGCGTAGTTTGGTGGTTGGCTTGGTAAGCCAGTTCCGGGTTTTCAATACTCCATGGAACGCTGGGGCGGGCGGCAAGATGGAAGACGCGCTCCACGCCTTGGCAGGCTTTATGTGCCGCAGCCTGGTCGGCCAAATCACTTTCTAAGAAATCGATGTCCAGGCCTTCGATATTCTTCTTGTAACCCGTCAACAGGTTATCAATGACGCGGACTTGCCGACCCTGCTCCAAAAGCGCACGAACGATGTGCGAGCCAATGAACCCGGCTCCCCCGGTAACAAGGTCGAAACCACTCATTCCACCGTAACCGACTTCGCTAAGTTGCGGGGCTGATCAATATCTCTCCCAAGTTTGAGTGCGACTTGATAGGCGAGCTGTTGAAGTGGAATGATGTTGACCAGAGGTGAAAGGAGTTCAGGGACTTCGGGTACGGTCAAGAGATAGTCTGCTCGGTTTGCAATTCTCTGATCCCCCGCCACGCCGATGGCCACTACTTTGCCCGCGCGCGCACGGACTTCCTCCATGTTGGAAATCATTTTCTCATACGTCCGCCCGGGGGTAGCAATAGCAACTACGGGGAAGTCCTCAGAAATCAAAGCGATGGGGCCATGCTTCATCTCACCGGCAGGGTAGCCTTCAGCATGAATGTAAGAGATTTCCTTGAGCTTGAGTGCTCCTTCAAGGGCTAAGGGGAAGTGGAACCCGCGCCCAAGAAAAAGACAGGAGGAAACCTGGGCTAGGAAGTCGGCGGCCTTTTGAATGCGCTCAGCAGCTTCAGAGCTAAAGAGGACGTCTAGCCTCGGCCTCAGTGCCCGGAGGTCGTGAATCAGTTCCTGTCCCTGCTCTTTGGAAAGTTTTTTGCGTGCGCGGCCAAAGCGAATGGCTAGTAAGTAAAGTGCGGTGAGCTGTCCGAAAAACGCTTTGGTGGACGCAACGCCCACTTCGGGCCCGCAGTGAGTCAGGATGAGGTGGTCGGCCTCGCGTGCCAAGGTGGACCCCATGACGTTACAAATGCCAAGGACCTGCCCTCCACGTTTTTGCACCTCGCGCATGGCCCGAAGTGAGTCCGCGGTCTCGCCAGACTGAGACAGGATAACGGTGAGCGTTTGCCCCTCCTCCAGATTTGGACTGTAAAGAAATTCACTGGCATTCAAGGTTTCTCCGGGAACAGCAGCAAGTTCCGCAATCATTTGTTGGCCAAGAAGAGCACTATGCAGGGACGTGCCCATGGCCATAAATCGAATCCGTTGGATGGATTGAATGGTGGCATCGGTAAATCCGAACTCCTTCTCAAAGTGAACATCTCCCGTGAGGTCGTGGCAACGATCGAATGCGGTTCTTGCGAGAACGTCGGGCTGCTCCTCAATTTCCTTCAGCATGAAGTGTGGGTAGCCCCCTTTTTCTGCCTGCTCGGGGGTCCAGTCACAGCGGATTGCTGTTCTTTCCATACGTACTCCCTCTGCGTTGAAGAGCTCCACATTTTTTGGGCGAAGAACGGCGGTTTCTCCGTTTTCAAGAACCAAAAAATCACGCGTTAAGTGCAGAAGAGCCGGCATATCCGAAGCCGCAAAAGATCCTTCTTCGCTCAGTCCTACGACCAGGGGGGAATCCATGCGCGCCACAATGAGTAAATCCGGTGTTCTGGCCGAAAGAACCACAATAGCATAGGCCCCATGCACTTCTTTGAGTGCGGCTCGTACCGCATCATGAAGTTCCTCCTTTCCATTTTTTTGATGCCAAGCAATTAAATTAACGAGAACTTCGGTGTCCGTGTCGGAAAAGAATTGATGGCCGCGCTCTTGGAGATCTGCGCGTAATTCAGCATAGTTTTCAATGATACCGTTGTGGACAAGGACGATTTTCTTCTCATCATCCATGTGGGGGTGCGCATTCCGCGTGGCAGGCTGCCCGTGCGTAGCCCAACGCGTGTGCGCCACGGCGGTCGGCGTGTCGGGGAGTGCGTTGTTGGCCAGTTCTTGCTCTAACGCCGAAATCTTTCCGACTTGGCGCCGCAAGTGCAAAGAGTCTTCCGCAGGAACTGCAATTCCCGCAGAGTCATAGCCGCGGTATTCCAAAGTTCTCAAGCCATGAAGGACGTCGGGGATGACATTTCCCCCGGTCGTCACGGCTGCCACGATGCCACACATTATTGACGCTCTTCGGCAACGCGCCCCTTGAAATAATCAAGGCACTTTTGAATCCCCTCTTCCAGCTCGACTTTTGGCGTCCAGGCTAAAAGGCTCTTTGCCTTGGTGATGTCCGGCTGGCGCACTTTGGGGTCGTCTTCCGGTAAGGGAAGATGGGTGATGGGCATGGAAGAGCCGACAGCCGCTTGAACTTTTTCTGCGAATTCCAAGATTGACATTTCTCGGGGGTTTCCGATGTTTGTTGGAAAGACTTCCTCGCTTTGAAACAATTGGTAAATACCGTTCACGAGGTCGTCCACGTAACAAAAAGAGCGTGTCTGGGAGCCGTCTCCGAAAACAGAAAGCGGCTGTCCTCGTAAGGCTTGCCCGATAAAAGCAGGCAAAACCCGCCCGTCATCCAAACGCATGCGTGGGCCGTAAGTGTTAAATATCCGCACAATGCGCGTTTCCACGCCGTGATGCCGGTGGTAGGACATCGTGAGAGCTTCGGCGAAACGCTTGGCTTCGTCGTAGCAGCCTCGGGGGCCGACGGGATTCACGTTTCCGTAATAGCTCTCTGGCTGAGGATGTACCAACGGATCTCCATAGCATTCCGAAGTACTGGCCAAAATAAACCGGGCATTTTTTGAAAGCGCTAAGCCTAAGCAATTATGCGTGCCCAACGCCCCCACCTTCATCGTTTGAATGGGGATTTGCAGATAATCAATGGGAGACGCGGGCGAAGCAAAATGAAAGATGCCGTCCAATTCTCCAGGGAAGGAAATGAACTGCGTGACGTCATGGTGAACAAAAGAAAAGCCTGGGTCCTTATCGAGTTCGGTTAAATTCCGACGGTCCCCCGTAATGAAGTTATCCATGCCGACGACTTCCCAGCCTTCGTTGAGAAGATGGGCGCAAAGATGGGAGCCGAGAAAGCCGGCTGCCCCCGTAACAAGAGCTCTAGGCATGATGGTCATGAAGGAATTTTTCGAGGAAACTCGTATCAAAATTACCCGAGGCAAAATCGGCGTTGTCTAAAATAGCGCGCTGAAGTTGGGAAGTGTTAGCGAGCCCACGGCCTTTGATTTGCAGTTCTTGCAGAGCTCGTTTGGCAATGCGGAAAGCCTCCGGGCGATCTTTTCCGTGCACAATAAGCTTTGCAATCATGCTGTCGTAGTGTTGTGGAATGGTGTAACCCGCCGTGATGTGCGTGTCCATCCGCACTCCGCGTCCGCCGGGAAGTACAAGGTGGTCAATCTTCCCTGGCGTGGGACAAAACCCTCGTTCTGGGTTTTCTGCGTTGATGCGGAATTCCATAGCATGGCCTTTGATTTTCACATCATCTTGGGTGAAGTCCAAGTTCTGCCCCGCGGCGATTTTGATTTGCCACTGTACTAAGTCAATCCCCGTAACACACTCGGTCACCGGGTGCTCCACCTGAATCCGTGCGTTCAGTTCCATGAAGTAGAAATCTCCATGTTTGTCCAAGAGAAACTCCACCGTGCCTGCGTTGCGGTATCCCGATGCCTCGCAATAGGCAACGGCTGCATCGCCAATTTCCCTTCGAAGCTCTGGGTCTAATGCGGGCGAGGGTGCCTCTTCCAAGAGTTTTTGGTGCCGCCGTTGCACGGAGCAGTCACGTTCACCGAGGTGGACGGTCTGTCCGTCGGCGCCAGCAAGAATTTGAATTTCGATATGCCTTGGGTTCTCGATGTACTTCTCTAAATAGACTTCATCGTTTGCAAATGAAACGGCCGCTTCGGCCCTTGCTTGCGAAAACGCATTTCGAAGAGAAGGTTCATTGGAGGCCACGCGCATCCCCTTCCCGCCCCCGCCGGCCGAAGCTTTGACGATGACGGGGTAGCCGATTTCCTTCGCGATGACTGCCGCATCCTCCACACTGTCCACAATCCCTTCGGAGCCGGGCACAACGGGAACCCCGGCTGCCCTGGCCGTCTTTTTTGCCGTGGCCTTATCGCCACAACTTTGGATGACCGAAGTGGGTGGTCCAATAAATTGAATCCCGCAGGTTTCACAGACTTCGGCGAAATGTGCATTCTCAGACAAGAAACCATAGCCCGGATGAATGGCTTCGGCATCGGTGACTTCGGCTGCACTGATGATGCGGGAGATGTCAAGGTATGACTTTGCCGAAGGCGGCGGGCCAATGCAAACGGCTTCATCGGCCATTTCCAAATACGGCGCGTTAGCATCGGCCGTGGAATAAACCGCTACGGACTCAACACCTAACTCTCGCGCTGCGCGAATAATGCGCAATGCAATTTCTCCACGGTTGGCGATGAGGATGCGCCGAAACATGTTTTAGGCTTTGCGGTATCGAAAAAGTGGCTGGTCGTACTCCACGGATTCTCCATCCTTTGCAAGGATTTCTATGATTTCTCCGAAGGCTTCCGCGGGGATTTCATTAAAGACTTTCATGGCCTCAATAATGCACAATACGGACTCTGGTTTGATGGAGTCTCCGACTTTGACAAAATTGTCAGAGTTAGGGTTTGGCTTCTGATAAAACGTGCCGACCAACGGAGAAAGAAAGAGTTCTCCCTCGGCCGCGGCCGCGGGTTCCATTGCCGTAGGAGTGGGCGGTATTCCCACGGTCGGAATGGCCGGCGCACTTTGAACGACGGGAGTCCCTTGTGCATTTCGCGACAAGTGAACTTTGACGTCGTCTTTTTCCCAAGTGAGTTCGGTTAAGCCACCCTCATCCATGAGGGCAAGAAGTTCTTTAATGATGCTGAGATCCAAAATGTTTTCTCGGTTTGCTGAAGAAGAGGTCCCTATTGTGCCGTCCACGGACCGGATTTTCCCCCGCTTTTCCGAAGAAGACGGGTTTCTTGGATGGAAATACCTTTCGACATGGCCTTGGTCATGTCGTAGATCGTAAGCGCGGCAAGAGAAGCTCCTACCATTGCTTCCATTTCTACCCCCGTTTTCCCTGTCATTTTGCAAGTGCATTGAATCTCCAGGACGTTCTCGTTGGTGTCGGGAATCATGCGGACCTCCACAGTGTCCAGTATGAGAGGGTGGCACATGGGGATGAGGTCGGCGGTACGCTTAGCCGCTTGAATTCCTGCAATCCGCGCGACTTCGACGACCGCACCTTTAGGTAGATCGCCATCCATTACGCGTGCTAGGAGGCCTTCGGGGAAGAGAACCTGTGCGCTGGCCGTGGCCTGCCGATGGGTTTCCTCTTTTCCGCCGACGTCCACCATGACGGCGCGGCCCTGGGAATCCACATGGGAGAGAGGGGAAGATTGACTCATGATTCTGTGAGGTAGCCGTAGGAGAGGGAGTAACCTTTCGTTATTGTAAGAAAAGATGCTGCTCACCTCCGTCTCCATTCTCTGCTTCTTTCAGGCTCCTTCCCATGAGCTGGATGCTCTTCTGAGCAGTGCACAGGGGCTTCCGCCTGCCGACGTGCTCACTTTGGCCGATGGGCCCGCCCTCGACGCCCTGGAATCTTGGGAATTCCCCAGCGCCCCCCCGTCTCCTCAGCCGTCTTTCGCTGAGGCCCTCTGCCTCACTCGTTTGTCGGCCCGCTTAGGAGATGCAACCTACGGGATACTCCTTGCACCCCTTCTAGAGGATGCTCTATTCCGTCTTGCAGCTTTATCCGTCTTGGACATGGATGCATTCCGTCGGAATGAAAATGCTCAAACCATTCTCTCGACTTGGCTTCAATCAGAGACTTCTTCCAGTGCGGTCGCCTGGGCCGAAGGCTGCCGGGTGCTCTATGACCAAGGAGACGGGGCTCGTCGACGTGCAGCCGTTCGGTGGTTAAAAGAGGCCGTGAATCAGCAGCAAGGTGAAGCGCAAGTCTGCGCACTTCTCGCCCTAGCAAGGACGGGCGCCACTTTGGAAGAAGAGGCCATACTCCAATTAGAGGCTTTGGCATCTGGCATTCACCCTAAGGCTGGATTGGCACAGAGTTTGATTCAAGGTCATACACAGAAGGAACGGTTCCGTGAGAAGTTAGAAGCCTTAGAGCGCCTTTACCAGTCCATGGACGCTGAGGGCGATGATTCAGCAATTACAAGTCCGGATGACATCGGCTTGCTGAAAGAGATCCTAAAGATGGCTCGGATTCGTCATATGGAGGGCAGTTATTACACACAAGAGGAAATGGTGGCTGCGGCCGCCGACGGTATGTTGCGTTTGCTGGATCCTTACTCGACTTTTTTCACGGGTGAGGAGGTCGGCGAGTTTCTTTATGGCCTTAACCCGGAGTACGGGGGAATTGGGGCTTATGTCAATACGGTTGATGGAGTCTTCACCATCATTCGCCCCATTTATTCCGGCCCCGCTTATGAGGCGGGACTGCTGTCTGGCGATAAGATTCTTTCGGTCAACGGTTGGTCGACGGCGGACCAGCCGAACGACAACATCATCAAGCGTTTAAAGGGGCCACCAGACACCGATGTGACGGTTGAAATATTCCGACGTGGATGGACGGGGGCCCGAGATTTCACGATGAAACGTGGCAGGATTGAAGTACCCATTGTCAACACGACTTCTTTGCCCGAAGGGATTTTATATTTGGAGCTTGTGAGTTTCAGTATGGATGCCGCTGAACGAGTCCAGCGCGCCATCGACTCAGCCATGGAGGCTGGAAATCTTCGTGGTGTGATTTTTGATTTGCGCAATAATCCCGGCGGATCTCTCGATGCCGCAGTAGGTATTTGTGATTTATTCTTGCCCGCAGGGAAAACAGTTGTTACCACACGCTCCCGTGCGGGTGAAGAAGAGCGGCTAGAGACGGAATCTCCTGCGGTGGTCCCTACCGATATTCCCTTGGCAATCTTGGTCAATGAGTACAGTGCGTCCGCGTCAGAAATTGTTTCTGGAGCTTTATCGGTTCACGGGCGCGCCGTGACCGTCGGTCAAAGGACCCATGGGAAAGGCTCTGTTCAGACGCTGCTAGGCTTGCGTGGTCTTCAAGACGAGCGTTTCCGAGACGGCAACCATGACCGGATGCACAATGAATGGGAAGAATATGAAGACCGTAATAAAAATGAGGTCTATGACTTTGGTCCGCGCGTAAAGTTGACCATCGCCTATTACTTTTTGCCAGATGGCTCTACCATACACACACAGCGTGACCATGAAGGATCCATTATTCAAGAAGGCGGGGTTATGCCAGACGTCCTTGTCAATTTCCCCAATTACGAACCGGTAGTACTGCGTGAGTTGGATCGTCTTATTAGCGAGGAGCGATTTAGGACTTACGCCAAAACTCTTTTAGAGGATTTCCAGGAAACGGCAGTTGGCCTAGCTTCCTATGATGCGAAGGACCCTGCGCTCTACCCTGGATGGGACGCTTTCTTTCTTTCTTTGGATACCCTTTTAGAACCTGACGTCGCGCGCCAATGGGTTCGCCGCAATTTACGAACTCTTGTGTCCGACCTTCGTGGCCAGGTTTTCGCTGGGAGTGGATTTTTGGGCGACTATGTCGAAGACCCTCAACTAGGTGAGGCCATTCGTCAGATTATTTCGGAATCTGGTTTAGATTGGCGAAATATTGCCGAGTACGCTGCAACGTTGGAAGTTTCTGCTGAAGTGGTTGAGCAAGAAGGCTAGGCCTCCTCAAGCATCGCCAATAATCCCATGCGTCCGGCAGTCTCACCCTCTCTTCGGTGGCTAAAGAAAAGATCTGTTCGCTCATAGGTATCTAACCCAGACGCTTCAATATGGGGCTGTTCTAGGCCGGCGTCACGCAATTGATCATTCGCCCATCCAGCCAAGTCCACATGCCATTTCCCGTCTAAGCGAACGGTGCGACAGGATGGAGCTGCCTGTGCTACTTCCTCCCCCACTTCAAACGAATACAAACCAATGCAAGGGGAAATACCGGCAAGAATCTGGGCGGGGGCGGCCTCACCCTGCTTTGTCATACTTGCAACCACCTTGGTGAGAATGTTGTCACGAAGCCCTTTCCACCCTGCATGCGCGATTGCCAAGGTCGGCTTCGGGCTACCTGTATAAAGCAAAACGGCGGCACAGTCTGCGACCACGGTGAACAAGGGGACCCCGGGAGTTTGGGTGAGGAGGGCATCGGTATTCGGCAGCACCGTCTCCGGCGTCGTTGCGCCCCGGCCACAGTGAGATGCATCCACCCATCGGTAACCGTCCGAATGAATTTGCCCTCCCACCACGATTTTTTTGGCGGTGGTTCCTAGGCGTTGAGCCAGAAATTCTCGCTGCGCCAGCGCGTCTTGAATATTACGACCTCCGCTCATGGAAACATTGCCACTTCCATCACGCGCTTGCGTGCTAAAGCAGTGGCGCAGGCCTGAGGTGCGTGACAATCCCTCAAAGGAAAGCCCGATGCGGCGTTCAAGGACGGTATCTCTCATGCGCTAAGGATACCGAGGCTGCTGTTCAATCCGTGGCGTGAAGTGCTGGCCTTAGAATTTCTTGATAAATGACGCGAACGACGACTAAAGCTGGGATTGCAATCAACATTCCAAAAATACCGAGGAGTGCCCCACCGACGAGAACAGTGAGAATGACGGCAAAGTCATCGAGGCCGAGGCGTCGGCCGACCAAACGCGGAAGGAGAACATATCCCTCAAGGATCTCTGTCCCCAGATACAAGAAACCGGCCAAGGCAAGTCCAAGGGGACCGTGAAATGGAAATGCAACGATGAGGAGGAAGGCGAGGCCCAAAAGAGGCCCCACAACTGGGAGTAAAGAGGCGGCACCCACGACGAGGCCAAGGGTATAGGCTGCGGGTGTTTGAAACAGGAAGAGGACCGAGCCCGCGATGAGGCCTTTGGCGAGGGCAACTAGAAGCCGAGCACGGCAATACTCCGCTAACTGTTGGCGGATTTTGGGCAGAGTGCGGTCAAAGGTGGCTTGCCAAGCGAATGGAATTTCTTTGCGCAGTTTCGGAAGCCAAGGTGCACCTTGGAGTAGAAAAAAGAGAAAGACAGGGAGGAGGAGGAGCGCTGTAAAGAGGCCAAAGAACCCGCCAATAACGCTGAGTAGATTTCCGGTGACAGACGCAATCTGCTCTGCCAAAGGCAAGAGGATTTTCTGCGTATCAAGATTCTGAATGGGTTCCGCCAGAGGGGTCGGAAGGTGAGCTACAAGGCCCCCAATACTTTGGTGAAGACTCGTTTGGTAGGTTTCCAGCGAGGCTTCATCGGGGAGAAGCGACCGAAACTCTGCAAGGTCGAAAGCCACCGGTGCAAGAAAGAAAAGAGGTAAAAGAAGAATCCCCGTCAAGCAAGCCAATGTTGCCCCCAGATCTCCCAGCCGCCCGCGCCAGCGTTCTTTCCACGGCAGACAAAGAGTCATCAGTAGCCAAGCCGCCACCAGAGGAATCGTGATTGGGGAGGCAAGCCATCCAACAAAAAGGACAGCAAAAAAAGTAGAAATCCGGAGAAGAAAGAGAGTATTCACGAAAGCGAGAAGGCCACTTCAAAATCAAAGCCGTGCTCAAAGTCGCGCAAAGAATCTGAGTCCTGAGCATTCAAAAGGCCCTCATGACACATTTGGAAAACGATTTCACCGAAGTCCTGCGCCTGCTGTACCCCCCATGTTCGGAAGGTGAATGGAGCCATCGGGCCGAATTCCTCCTGGGCGTACTGCTGAATGCCGTCGAGGAGATGCTGACCTGTAATGTGCTGATCATCCCCTTCGTTCATGGACTTACCTAAACGAAAAATCGAGTAATCCAAAGCACTGAGAACGAAAAAGTATGCCGCCTCCGCGTACCGGCGCTGGTATTTACGCCGGATGGTGCGAATGAGAGGCTGAAATTTGGTGTCGTCCATGATGTCCACGGTTCTATCGACCCCGTGCGGGTCACCTTAACCACCTTTCATAAAAAAAGCAGAAAATCTTCCCTAATTTCCGGATAAATAAAACGTAACCTACTTTATATCAACTAGTTAGGGCTTGCGACTCAGGAGGTTGCTTCGGACAATTTCTGGGGTGATTTGCCCTAGGATATCTTCGGAGGCCTGTTGAAGTGCTTGGACTGTTTGATCTACTTGAAGCGGAGAACGCTCACCAAGAGGCAGGTCTGAAGCGATATGCCCCAAGGCTCCCCGAAGGCGGAGCAGGAGCGCGTCTCTTTGGTCCTGAAGGTTTCCTTCCGTCTGAGGGAGCCAGTCTTGAGCAAGATCGTCCCCCTCAAACCAAAGGAGGAAGGGAGGAAGCATAGAGAGAAGGGTCTCCCGTTGAGGTGCTGAGAGGGCAATCGCTTCTTCTGCACTTCCTGTCATCGTTTTCAAAAGAGCAAAGTTCTCATCGGAAATTCCCTTTGTGGTTGCCTTTCGGAGTGCATCGGCTGAAGTCAATGCAGGGACGCGGTAGGTCCGACATCGGGAACGAATTGCGGGCAGGATGGGGTCGAGCTGAATCGAGGTGAGAAAAAAAGTAGTCTTCGCCGGGGGCTCCTCGAGGGTTTTGAGAAGCGCTGCTTGGGCGTCGGAATTCATATGGTGCACGTCCAACAAGAGCACAGCTCGCCCCCCCTCAGTGGCTGGGAGATAGCAAAGTTGGCGTTCAAGAGAGAGGACCTCCGGCTTTCGGTCTGCAATATGCTCCACGCGAAGGCCATGTACTCCGAATGCATCGGGGTCTAAGCAGAGGAAGTCAGGGTGGTCCTCTAGGGTGCGGGAGGGCTGGAGCAGTTCCCGGGCGAAGTCATGTGCCAAGGCATTGACGGTCTGTTTTGCATTTCCGAGAAGGAGATAGGTGTCTGCCTTACGGTTTCGCTGGAGTTCACGCCGAAAAAGGTCAATCGAGTTCACGAGACCTGAAAGAATTGCTGGAGTGGTGGGCGGAGTGCTTCGAAGACTTGTGCGGGGGACATGCCGGTGACGTCAAGCCAGTGAGACTGCTTTGGCCGTGCTTTTGCGTAGGCACGGTATCCGCGTCGGACCCCTTCCTGAAAGGCTGTGCCTCGCACTTCCATGGCGTCGGGTTGGCCACATTGCTTGGCGCGCGCTAAGGATTCTTCGGGAGCGAGGTCTAGGATAAGCACCAGACCTGGCTGAAGGTCCTCAGGAACCACCAGAGAGTCCAAGTTTAAAATGAATTCCGACGTGCCTTCTCCCTGGCCCTGATATGCCAAGGTGGAAGGTGTAAAGCGCTCACAGATGACGTCATGTCCAGCCGCCAGTGCAGGGGCAACTTCCTGCCTCAAAAGTTCTCGCCGGGCCGCAAAAAAGAGGAGGGCTTCTGTTTCCGCATCCCACGAATCCCGCTCAGGATTCAGAAGAAGGGCGCGGAGTTGCTCTCCAATGACGGTGGTTCCAGGTTCTCGTAAATGCAGGGGGGTACGCCCAGCTGTCTGAAGCCAAGTCACCATGGCTTCGGCTTGCGTCGACTTGCCGGAGCCATCGACACCCTCAAGAACCAAAAACTTGCCTCGCATCCCCCTATCCTAAAGTTGCCTCCTAGAAAACGAAGGGGCATTCTCGTTAGGCTTAGGGAATGCCGACGGCAACTAATCCCACGATTCCCCTCCTTGCCCTTCTGACTTTCGCAGCTTGTACCGCGCCTACCCCAAAGCAGCCCGTGGAGACCTGGGAGGCTTTGGAGGCCCCCATCATGTCGCCTCCTGGACAAGCCCCCTTGGCGGAGAGAATTCAATACTGGGAAAATAAACTAGTTTCTCTGCCCGTAGCTGATTTAAGTGAGGCACGCCTTCGCCTAGGAGAGCTTTATTTGCAAACGGAAAACGCGCCGCAAGCGCGGCTCTCTTTTTATGCTGCTTTGGGTGGTCCCCATTCCGTGACGGAAGGGGCCCTTGCCGAGTACGGCATTGCCCGAAGCTACCTTTTGGATGAAAAGCCGGGCTTAGCTAAATTGCATCTGATGAAAGCGTCAGCATTAGAGGGCCCAGAGGGCCAAGAGGCTAGTTTCCTCCTTTCTTGGACACAAGGTCGAAAGCCTGAAGCGCCCGATGCCTCCTTTTTGGAACGCCTGCGCCCATATCTTGGCGGAACCCCAAACGTGGCAGAAATCCCCCTTTCTGCGGGCTCCTATGCACCCATCGCCAGGGGACAATGGGGTGCACGCCCTCTTCGTGGCAATCATAGCCCGATGGGAAAAGCGTACCGCATCACAATCCATCACACGGCTGAGCCCATGACTTCAACGGGGTATCGCAACTCCATTGCCGAAGTTCGTGGGCTTCAGAAAACGCATCAACAAGACCAGGGTTGGGCGGATGTCGGTTACCATTTCTTGATTGACCGTTCTGGTCGAGTTTTTGAGGGACGAGATCTGACGATTCAAGGAGCCCACGCTGGTAATTCAACGTTGAATCGTGGGAACATTGGAATTTGCCTATTAGGTAATTTCCACCCACAGCCAGATCGAGGCTCGCAATATATGCTTCCGCAGACTCCGAGTCAGGACCAGTATGCTTCTTTAGCTCAGTTGGTAGATTCGCTACGCACCGATTTTAAAATAAGTAAGCGGCAAGTGTGGGCACACCAAGATTTGAAGGATACCGATTGTCCTGGCGTAGCCTTGAAGGCCTGGGTTGGGCGTTACCGGAACTAAAGAAGGACGAAAAGTCCTGCAATCCAGCAATAGGGGGCGAACCAAGATAGCCGTTGGTTTTTTGCCATCCAAACCAAGAGACCTAAGGCAAAATATCCGACAACCGCAGAGAGCGTGAAGCTTAAGCCGAGGTGCGCCATAGGTATGGCGGATTGCCCTTCCTCAAAAATTTGAGGAACCTTGAGTAAGGCGGCTCCGGCAATGGCGGGGACGGAAAGCAAAAAAGAAAATGCGGCGGCAGCTTGAACTTCAAATCCAAGTGCGAGTGCGGCGACCATCGTAAAACCGCTTCGAGAGATTCCAGGAGTGATAGCCACGGCCTGAGCTATGCCAATCAAGAGTGCCGCGCCGACGGTGATTTGGGTCAGTGTTTTTGTTTGGGGCCGAAGGAAGCGGGAAGCCCAAAGGACACAGCCCGTGACACAGAGCGCCACACCCGCAGATTCCGAAGATCCATAAAGTTTGGACATTGAGTCCTCAAAAACTGTTCCGACGAGTCCAGCTGGGACGCTGGCCAAAAGAAGAAGCAGAAAAAGTCGTCGCTGCTCTGGCGCATCAGCGCCGAAGCCGAAAATGCCTTGGGCCAAGGCCATCACGCGGCGTCGGTAGTACACGAGAACAGCCGAAAGAGTGCCTAGGTGAAGCCAAACTTCCAGGGAGGCGTCTTTGGGGAAACCGGCCTCGCTGCCCGCAAATTGTCGGGCGAGGACCAAGTGGCCCGACGAGGAGACGGGGAGAAACTCCGTCAGTCCCTGGAGTACCGCAAGAAAAAGAAGGAGGAGGAGGGAGGGCGGCATTCCTAGATGGAATGAGCGAGTTCCGCGGCCGACTCCCAGTTAAGGTCAAATGCGTTGGCCACAGCTTCACAGGAGATTTTTCCACCCAAAATATTGGCGGCACCCGCCAGTTGGGGAGATTGCAACACGGCTTCTTTGGCTCCCCAATTCGCAAGGCGCAGGGCCCAAGGAAGGGTGGCGTTGGTCAGGCCGAATGTGCTCGTTCTTGGCACCGCACCGGGCATGTTGGCAACACAATAATGAATGACACCTTCCACTTCGTAAGTAGGGTTGTCATGGGTTGTGGGTCGGCAAGATTCAATGCACCCACCCTGATCCACGGCCACGTCAACCACGACGCTTCCCTTCAGCATAAGTTTGAGGTCTTCAGTGCTCACTAATTTTGGGGCCCGCGCTCCAGGAATTAAAACGGCACCAATCAAGAGATCTGTTTTTGGCAAGTGTTCTAGGATTGCTTGGCGTGTTGAAAAAATTGTCGTGACATTGGCAGGCATAATTTCTTCGAGGTAGCGCAAACGATCTAAGTTGACGTCCAAAATCTGCACGCGAGCTCCAAGGCCAGCAGCCATCCAAGCGGCATTGGTGCCGACGACTCCCCCACCCAAAATCGTGACGTAGGCCGGCTCAACCCCGGGAAGACCAGAAAGCAAAACGCCACGTCCGCCTTGGGGCGCTTCAAGATATTTGGCGCCTTCCTGGACCGCCATGCGACCAGCCACTTCACTCATCGGAGTCAGCAAGGGAAGCGTCCCACCCTCCTCCAGAGTTTCGTAGGCAAAACAGTGCGCTCCCGAATCACAGAGACCTTGAGTCAGCTCTTGGTCGGCCGCAAAATGAAAGTAAGTGAAAAGTATTTGGCCGGGCCGTGCACGGGCGATTTCCTCTGCTAGTGGCTCTTTGACCTTCATAACCATCTCCGCGATGGCCCAAATTTCGTCGACGTCGGCAATCAGAGTGGCCCCGGCGTTGGCATAGTCTTGGTCCTCAAAACCACTGCCAACTCCGGCCGAGGTTTGTACATAAACTGCGTGGCCCGCATGGGTCAGGGCTTCCGTGCCAGCAGGGGTCAGGGAAACGCGCGCTTCGGCGATCTTGATTTCTTTGGGGATTCCGATTTTCATGGGTGGGTTGCATGAGGGAGGGGTGGAATAATACGCTCTCCACCCTGATGTTGTCCTCCCCCTTCACGCGAACCTTGACCGAAGTTGCTGATGCTTGCTCTCGGGCAAAGCGGGCCTTCACTGACGTTCAGGTGTTGGCTGTGGCTAAAACGGCCACGGAGGATCAACTCTTGCGGGCATTTCATGCGGGGCATCAAGACTTCGCGCATAATCGAGTCCAAGCGTTGGCCCAACACTCCGCTGTTTTACCCGCGGCTTCGTGGCATCTTCTTGGACCGCTTCAAAAGAACAAAATTAGAAAGGCCGTCCATTTGGCCTCGCACTTTCAAGCTTTGGCGGATTTGGATACTGCCCGAAGAATTCACCGTGTGCTGAATGAACTTGGGAAAGTTTGGCCAGTCCTTGTGCAAGTGAACTTACAGCCTGAGGATGGCCGATACGGGGTCTCCGTTGGAGAACTCCCCCAACTTCTCGAGGGGCTTGCTGAGTACCCGAGCCTTTGTGTGAACGGTCTGATGAATTTAGCGCCCCAGCTTTCTGGAGAGCGGGATCAGCGCACTCATTTTGCTAAAGTTTTCGAAATTACACAGACAATGTCAGAAAAATCGTTGCTCCCGGCACATCCAGAAATATCCATGGGGATGAGTCAAGACTTCCGCAACGCTATCTTGGAAGGAGCCACGTGTGTACGACTTGGCCGCATTTTGTTTCCACCGACCCCCTCCACTTCGTGAGTCAGAAACTCTTCTGGACTTTTGGCAGAGAAAGCGGAACGCTTCCCTTGCCCAACCGCTCGATTGCCCTGTTGGCTCAAGATGGCCTTCTGGATCAAGTCTCGCAACTGCAAGGAAATCAAAGTGGCATGCTCCTAGACGTACCTGGTGAAGGGGGGAAAATGATTCTTCAATCTTCGGGGGCTCTGCGTTTCCTCGCACAGGGGAAGGAATATCGGAAGGTTGTAGTCCCTTCCGGTGGGGAGATATCATTCATGGTCCATGAGGCTGAAGGTCAACTGCGTTTCACCGGAAGCGGCGTGAATGATCCCCTACTGGGAACTTCTTTGGGCGGTTACGAACTGAAAATTCGCCTCGGCGCAGGTGCAGTCGGCGTGGTTTATCAGGCAGCCCAAACCAGCTTGCAAAGAGACGTCGCCTTGAAAGTTCTCTCTGAAAAGGCGGCTGCCGACCCGAAAGCCATTCACTCATTTGTGCGTGAGGCACAGTCCGCAGGCCGTCTTACCCACCCGAACCTTGTTCAAGTGCATGACGTCGGGAAGGCGGAAGGTAAGCATTACTATTCCATGGAACTCGTCCCTGGTGGAAATCTAGAGGAGAAGTTGGAAGCCGATGGCCCCCTCCCTTGGCGGGAAGCAGTTTCCGCCGCTAGAGATTGCGCGCTTGCACTCGCTTTCGCAGAGGAACACGGCTTAGTCCACCGTGATGTAAAACCAGAAAATCTAATGCTGTCAGAGGCTGGACTTGTCAAGTTGGCGGATCTTGGGCTTGCGGCCACACGCGAAATGCTCGACGGAGAAAGTGCCGGGGGAACGCCCCACTTTATGGCTCCGGAGTCCTCGCTTGGGCAAGGTGTCGATGGACGTGCTGATCTCTATTCCCTCGGATGTTCGCTTTACAGGCTCTTAACTGGGGAGACACTTTTCGAAGGGTCTAGTGTTCGAGAAATTCTTCGAGCCCACCAGGAAGACGAGCCCCCGTCCCTCGAAGATTTTGACATCGTTCTGCCGAAGGGGTTAAACGATTTAGTGACCACTCTTTTAGAAAAAGATCCTGCGGACCGTCCAGCGCATGCGTCTGAAGTTGCAGAAGATTTGGAACTGATCCTGCAGTCGAAAGGGAGAAAAAAAACTTTTGTCCTCTTGTCCTTTGTTTTTCTCCTTTTAACCGCGTGGACCCTTCGAGAAAGCCTTCGTGAAGACTCTCTCGACCCTAAAACTATTTTTATAGAAGTTGAATCGCCGGATGCTGAAAAGACGCGGCTTCAGTTAGAAGCCGCTCAGGTGGAAGTTGCCTATAACCAAGCGCTGGCACAAGTCCCTTTGACGGGGAGGCTCACGGCACTTCTAGACTTTCAAGAAAAATACCCAGAAAGCCCTTTCGGGGAGGATTTAGAGTTTCGGATTGCAGACTTGAGTGAACAGATTAAAGCGGACCTAGAACAAAATGCGGAAGCAGAAGATGAAGTTAATCGGCAAAAAAAGGAGGACCAAGCGCTCAAGGTTGAACTTGCCCAAATAAGGGCACTCGCTGAAAATAACCAATGGGCCGACGCACTCGCCTTGGTTGTAGAAAGTACTTACGTTGCGCATCCGAGTTTTTCAGCGATGGCGAGTTGGCTTTTGGGGAATTCGGAAGAGTATGCCCAGGAGCTCGAACAGAAACATCGCAATGCATTGAATATTTTGGATTGGGCACAAGCGAAGACGATTCATGCGGAATGGACACAGAGCCTGGGGGACGGCCGCGCGGACTGGTCTAGCCGACTTTCCCTTCTACAAATGTTGGCCGCGCAGGCGGAATTGCGTCAGGAAGATTTTCTGCAGCAGGAAATTCGTCAAGCATTTTTGACAAAGATTTCTTCACCAACAAGGAAGTTCATTCTTCAATTTAAAGGAGACGCTGTCCTCACTCTTTGGAGTGCCCGTGGGCAAGAGCGTTTTCAGGGTGAAAGCTGGGATGCTATTGTTCATGCGTTAGGCATTACAGCGAAGAAGTCCGCCGAGTTCCAGGCGACGGCTAGACGTGGGGATATTGACAATTACCGCACCACGGAGACGGGGAAACGCGCGGCCATCCATGCTTGGGAGGAAATGGGTCTCGTGATTGAACTCACAGAGCGCGGGGAACGAATTCAGGAAACGCTTCCCTGGTCAACCTTCTCGGACCCTCCCACTTTGACTCGGCTCCTAGAAACGCTGGTCCCAATCTCTTTCGATCATGATGCGACGGGGACTTATTTTTTAGTCCATGCCTCATCTTTCGTCGCCGAAACGGCCCAACGATTACTTCAGGAGACTCCGTCGCAGGTGGCCGTAGTGGCTCATGCTTGGATTGCCGAATATCGTGCGCATTGGGAGGATACTCCTGTCAACGCTAGCTTAATTTTGGAGTTGGAAGCTCTAGCTCAACTCGCACAATCTCTCGCCTCGGGAGATGATTACTTGGCGCTTCAAAGGTTAGAGGATTTCGGCCATCATTTTCACCTTCTCCCCCTTTGGCTTTCCGATGGTACCCAGAAGTGGAGCCTGAACCCTTGATTCCAGCCCGTTTGGTTTGCCTTGCTTCGGGAAGCGGTCGCACCGTCGAAAATTTTTATGAAAAAATCTGTGCTGGAGCATTACCCGCAAGCATCGCGTTGGTCATCACTTCTTCTGCCAAGGCAGGGATTGCAGAGCGTTGCAAACGGCTAAAAATCCCTCTCTTGGTCATCAATCCTTGCAGGTATCCATCCACTCAGGCATATGCCGATGCTCTCCTTGGGGCAACCATGGAGGCACGGCCAGATTGGGTTATTCTTGCTGGTTGGCTCAGGCTATTCCCTATCCCTTCACAGTTGGAGGGCCGTGTTTTAAATATCCATCCGGCCCTCCTTCCGGCATATGGCGGGAAGGGATATTACGGGCACCATGTGCATGAGGCCGTTGCCAAAGATTCTTGCACCCACTCTGGCTGTACCGTTCACTTTGCAACGGAGGAATACGATGCAGGTCCCATCGTTTTGCAAGAGGTGGTGACTTTGCCAAAAGGGAGTACGCCAGGAGAAATTGCGACCCTAGTTTTTGAAGCGGAAAAGCGTGCTTATCCAGCAGCCTTGCGCGCCCTCATTGAGGAAACGGCCTACTGGGAAGACGGAAAAGTTTACTGGGGATCCAACTGAGAAAGCATATCTTCAAAGCCAGGAAGCGGAAGTTGGGCGACTCCGTCTTGAGATAGACTGCGTACAAGATAATGGCCACTTTTAAAATCCCAAATTTCCACTTCTTCCCCTCCTCGCGCAACAGGGTTGGGTGAAATTGAAAGTAATAATTGAAAGTCCGGGCCACGGGCGGGCACGCTCTTCGTGGCGTCCTTTTTCACTTGAAGTAATTTATGCAGGGTATCCTGAACATAAAGAAACTCCTGTGGAGCCTGTCCTGGCAGTGTCCCACGCCACCCGGATGCAGTGCGTCGTAAAATGATTTCATCTCTCGAGCTTGTGAGTTTCATGGAAACTACGTGAGTGGAATCCAGAGCAAACACGTGTGGACTCACCAAGCTTGAGGATGGAGTACTTAAAAAACGGAAGAACTCGGTCCGAACGGGCAGATGAAATAATCGGTCTAGGTCAAGGATGAGCGAGGCTGTCATCGCCAATGTTTGATCCATCACGCCTTGCGACTTTGCCTGATTTGAATAGAAGATTTTCAAAATCCCAGAATCTTCCAAGATTGCTTCTTTCGAGCCTTTGGGGAGGGCGTCCACCGGCAAAGAATCACAACGGGCACTGAGAAATAGCTGCAAGTTACCCTCCAAGAGTGGGTTAAGTGGGCCAGAATAAGGAGCCAGAACTTGCCAGCGAGAACCGACTCGTTGCAAATGGAAGCCTTCCCCATCCTTGGGCGTCCAAATTAATTCTTGAACCGAATGCGGCGCTATTAACGCAGCATGATCTCTCCATTGCATCGGATTCCGCTCAAACCAAGAGGAAATAGGGATTGGAATCAGACATAAGGCGCCGTTTAATCGAGCAATACGATGACCGCGATCCAGGGTTGCTGCTCCGATGACCAACTCGCTTTTATGGTCAGTGAATTGAAGCCGGAGAGTTA
>Ga0302120_10000208_pt1 | contig 25017 bp, 21 predicted proteins | sample AG5_Bottom_MG_FD_203118 | JGI IMG/M metagenome (GOLD analysis project Ga0302120, IMG submission 203118) | Marine microbial communities from Western Arctic Ocean, Canada - AG5_Bottom | ecosystem: Environmental > Aquatic > Marine > Oceanic | place: Canada: Western Arctic Ocean | collected 2017-10-01 | reverse complement strand
GAATATCAGAACTAATATATTCTTTACCTGATGATCAGATTTTATTTGAGTGTAATATTGTTTTCTTCGCAACACCCCATGGTGTCGCTATGAATAGCGTTAAATCTTTTCTTGAAAAAGACATAAAGGTTATAGACTTGGGAGCTGATTTCAGAATTAATGATTCTAACCTATGGTCCCAATGGTACAACATGGAGCACTCTCAAAGCGCTCTCTTAAAAGAGGCGGTCTATGGCCAACCTGAAGTCAGGAGGGACGAAATTAAAGATGCTTGCCTAATTGCTAACCCTGGTTGTTACCCTACAGCAGTCCTTTTAGCTCTAAAGCCTCTCCTAGAGAATCATTTGATTGACCCCTCAAATATCATTGCTGACTGTAAATCTGGAGCTAGCGGCGCTGGACGAATCGAAAACCAAGCAATGCTTCTCTGCGAGGCATCAGAAAGCTTTAAGGCGTATGGCGTTAGTGGCCACCGCCACTTCCCTGAAATAAAACAAGAACTCGAGCTTATGGCAGGCGAGCCAGTTGGACTAACTTTTGTTCCTCACCTTGTACCTATGATTCGAGGAATTGAGGCTACAATTTATGTTGACCTGCTTGATTCAAGTGTTGACGTTCAACCGTATTTCGAAAATGCCTACAAAAACGAAGAATTTGTTAAAATACTACCTAAGGGCACTTATCCTGAAACACGCTCGGTTAAGTCGTCAAACTATTGCCAAATTGCAGTTCAGTATGTTGAACACAGTAATAAACTTGTAATTATGTCAGTAATTGACAACCTAGTTAAGGGGGCTGCGGGCCAAGCTATACAGAATATGAACCTAATGTTTGGCCTTAAGGAGCAGGAAGGTCTTTCACAGATTGGCTTAATGCCTTAAAAGTTGTTTTTATAATATGAAATATTTTGGAGTATGAACATGGACGCTGTTGAAATTCAAGATGAAGCTGATATAATTTTCAGTGATAGCGCAGCAAGCAGAGTCGCGCAACTCATCAAAGAAGAAAAAAACCCCGCATTAAGATTGCGCGTCTATATTACAGGTGGAGGTTGCTCTGGCTTCTCTTATGGCTTTAGCTTTGATGAAAACCTAAAAGAAGGCGATAGTGGCGTTAATAAACAAGGTGTAGAACTGGTTATCGATCCAATGAGTTATCAATACCTTATGGGCTCAACAGTAGACTACTTGGAGGATCTCCAGGGCTCTCGTTTTATTGTTAGCAATCCCAATGCCAAAACCACCTGTGGTTGTGGCTCTTCCTTTTCAGTTTAACAAAACTAATCATTAATTATGAAAGAATATATACCAGGTTTAGCAGGCGTCCCAGCAACTAAGTCAGCAATTTCCTCAATCGACGGAGAAAAAGGAATACTTGCCTATAGAGGCTACTCCATACAAGACCTCGTTAAGTACTCATCATTTGAAGAAACTGCACTTTTATTAATGCAGGGAGAGTTGCCGACTCATACAGAGCTTTGTGACTTTAAAGATCTTTTACAAAGACGCTATGAGGTAAAGCGCAAAATCCGCCATTTGCTTTGGTCGCTTCCATCAGAAGGACACTCAATGGACGTACTTCAAACTGCAATAGCCTCCATGGCCACTTTCTACCCAGGTGCTGGCGCCTCAGAACCAGATTCAGCTTACACTCAAAATGCACTCGTAAAGATTATCTCAAATATGAGCACTTTGGTCGCAATGTGGACTCGTATTAGCAGAGGATACGATCCAATCCCGCCAAGCAAAACGATGTCTTATGCTGAAAACTTTATGTACATGTGCTTTGGAGAGGAGTCTGATCCAGAAATTATCAGTCTTTTAGACGCTTGCTTAATTTTACATGCTGAGCATACAATCAATGCCTCAACGTTTTCAACAATGGTAACGGCGTCTTCACTCGCAAACCCTTTTGCTTCAATTGCCGCAGGAGTTGGAACTCTTGCAGGGCCTTTGCATGGCAATGCAAATGAAAACGTTCTACTTATGCTTGACGAAATAGGGTCTCCGAAAAATGCGCGTGGCTGGATAGAAGATAGACTCAAAAACAAAAAAGTAATCTGGGGTATGGGTCATCGCGAATACAAAACAAAAGATCCTCGTGCAACAATTCTAGAGCAAATGATTAAAACTTATGTCAACAAATCTGGCCATAGTTTATCTGAGCGCTTTGAGACAGCATTGGAGGTCGAAAGCGTCTGTGACGAGCTATTGTCTCACAAGGGTGTTTATCCAAATGTCGACTTTTACTCGGGTATCCTTTACGCTGAATTATTTAAATTTACCAAAGAGCACTTCACCTCAATCTTTGCTATGGCGCGTTCAGCGGGGTGGGTAGCACACTGGCACGAACAAGTGAGTCATAATAAAATCTTTAGACCAACACAAATATATACTGGTGCAGATTTTAGGGACTACCCTGTTAGATAAGCATGGAAAAGACTACACACTTTGGCTTTCAACAGGTTGATGTTGATCAAAAGCAAGGTCTAGTTAAGGGTGTATTTGATTCAGTTGCAAGCAAGTATGATCTTATGAATGATGTTATGTCATTGGGCACGCATCGACTATGGAAAAATTATACAATTGCCAGTAGTAATGTTTCTAAGGGTGATAAAGTACTAGATATCGCTGGTGGAACTGGCGATCTAGCTATCAAATTTAGAAAAAAAGTTGGAGATTCTGGGAAAGTTATCTTGTCAGATATTAATGGCTCAATGCTTGAAGAAGGGCGCAAAAATCTAATTAATCATGGCGTTATTGATGTTGATTTTATTCAGGCAAATGCGGAATCACTTCCATTTGAAGATAATACGTTCGATTGCGTAAGTATTGCTTTTGGCTTAAGAAATGTAACCCATAAGAATATTGCTCTTAAACAAATGCATAGAGTCTTAAAAAAAGGAGGATCTTTACTGGTATTAGAGTTCTCCAAAGTTGAAAATGAAATGCTTGAAAAGATATACGATGCATACTCGTTTAACCTCATACCTAAATTAGGTCAATTCTTTGCAAATGATGAGGATAGCTATCAGTATCTTGCTGAGTCAATTCGCAAACATCCAGATCAAGAAACGCTTAAAGCCATGGCGCTTGATGCTGGGTTTGGTTTTTGTGAATATCACAATTTGTCTGGCGGCATAGTGGCACTTCATAAAGCAATAAAAACTTAATAAAATGTTTCGCCTTGCCATTGAAAAATCTCTAAACCATCTAATTAATACCAACAGTATTCAAACTGAACGTCTTGATGATAGCCTTATTGGAATCAGTGTCCATGATATAGATTTAAAGCTATTTTTCATGTTTGCAAATTCACGTGTTTTTGTCATTGAGAATAATGCACAAGATAGCGTCGATGTTGATATCACACTCAATAAAAAAGCTTTTTTATCTTTATTTAATGGCGCTACTTTTGAAGAGTTAATTGAGAACGATGAAATTGAAATTAATGGCAGTATTAAAACAGCTCAACAATTAGCAGATTTGATGGCGCTATCATCAATTGATATTGAGGAGCTTGTCTCTCAATATACTGGTGATATTATTGCTCACCAGCTTGGAAAAACCCTCAACGTTATTAAAGGAAAGTCCATTCAAGATACAGGTGAGATCTTTGAGAACTTTAAAAATGAATTAACCACGCTTTTAGTAGCCCCTAGCAGATCGAAAATTTTTAAAAATAAGGCGTCTTAGATGAGAAGTTTTTTTCGTTTTATTGGCATCTCTAGGATTCTTATTCGATACCGACTAGATAACCTTGTCCTGTCAACAGCCCTTCTAAAAAGCTTTAGACCACTAATTTATCTAACGCCATGGCATTATTTCCCATCGAGCAAGCTCTCAAGAGGTGAGAGGATTCGATTAGCGCTAGAGGAGCTTGGCCCAATCTTTATAAAATTTGGGCAAACTCTATCAACCAGAAGAGACCTTTTGCCAGATGATATAGGGGATGAATTAGCGAAACTTCAAGACAAGTGCCCACCTTTCCCTGCAAAAGACTCTAAATTAGTCATCGAAAAAAGCTTAGGAGAAAGTGTTGCCAGTCTCTTTTCCTCTTTTGACGACGAACCACTTGCTTCTGCATCCATTGCTCAGGTTCATAGTGCAATAACGCTTGGTGGCGAAGAAATAATCATTAAGGTTGTGCGTCCAGGAATTGAAAAACAAATAAAGCGTGATGTGCGTTTACTATATGCGTTTGCTCGCTTAGCCGAAAAACATCCTGACGGCAAAAGGCTTCGCCCACAGGAGGCAGTTGCTGAATTTGAGCGTATCATTTATAAAGAATTGAATATGATGACCGAGGCTGCAAATGCCTCATTACTAAGAAAAAACTTTAGTGATTCAAATCTCCTATATGTACCGAAAGTCTACTGGGACCTCTGCCGTTCAAATATATTGGTTACCGAGCGTATTTATGGCATACCTATTAGCAATGTTGATGCGTTAAAAAAGAATAAAACAGACCTAAAGACCCTAGCTGAAAATGGTGTAGTAATTTTCTTTACTCAGGTTTTTGAACATAATTTTTTCCATGCAGATATGCATCCCGGTAATATTTTTGTTGGCAAAAACGATCAATATATTGGTGTGGATTTTGGCATTATGGGAACTTTGAGTGACGCCGACCAGTATTATCTTGCGCAAAACTTTTTAGCGTTCTTTAATCAGGACTATAAGAGAGTTGCTCAGGTTCACCTTGAGTCGGGATGGGTGCCCGAAGGAACTAATGTTTTAGAGTTTGAAAACGCCATTAGAAGTGTTTGTGAACCAATATTTCAAAAGCCTTTGAGTGAAATTTCTTTTGGACAAGTGTTATTGAGTCTATTAAAAGAAGCCAAGCGCTTTGATATGTCAATCCAACCTCAATTGCTACTACTAGACAAGACACTTCTAAATATAGAGGGCTTGGGTCGAACACTATATCCGGATCTCGATCTTTGGGCAACTGCAAAACCGTTCCTAGAAAAACTAGCCAAAGATAAATATAGCTTAAAGAATTCTATCAAAAAAATCTCAGATCAACTACCTGAACTTATTGCAGAATTGCCACAGCTTCCTATGCTAACCATTAACGCTTTAAAGCAAATTGAAAGCGGCAACCTTCATCAAGAGGCTGCAAAAAAACAAACAGATGCTATCATCGCTCAGCTTCGAGAAAACTCGTCTAAACAGCGCTCGGTCATAGCTGCTTCTGCTCTGCTTATACTTGCGGGAGTGTTGTCGTCTCAATCGCTTTGGATATTTGCAGGTGTTAGTGCAGCACTGAGTTTTCTTTTTTGGCTCAGGTCGCTCTAAAAGGAAGATTAGCGACAAGGGAAAAAAAATCGGGTAAAATACCCTCCAGCCTATCTGGTCGCAAGATGGGCAACATTGGTTGCATCACTTAACGTGGTGTTTTTTCATTTATTGGAGAACTCAAAATGAGTATAACTGTAAACGCCTTAGTGCGTGAAGACCAGGGGAAAGGTGCGAGCCGCCGCCTGAGAAAAGAAGAAAAGGTACCTAGTATTATCTATGGTGGAACTAAAGAGCCACTAATGATTTCGCTAAACATTCATGAAATTACTCACCTACTAGAAGATGAAAATACTTTCACTTCTGTTCTAGACTTAGTGGTGGGAAAATCAAAAGACTCTGTTGTTATTAAGGATATACAGCGCCACCCAGCAAAAAATACTGTTTTTCATGTAGATTTTTTGCGTGTTGATGCAAAACATGCTCTGATTACAACTACGCCACTCCACTTTATTGGAATGGAAGAGAATGAGGCCATAAGGCTTGGCAACATGCTAAATCAATTTGTTGTTTCTATTGAGATATCATGCTTACCACAAGACTTACCTCACGGTATTAATGTAGATGTTACAAACCTTGAGCTTGGCGAGCACCTTACATTAACTGATCTTATATTGCCAGAAGGGGTTATTATTACTTCACTTCAACATGAGGATATTGAAGCTCATGATCAAACTATCTGTTCTGTTTCTGAGCCTAAGCTTATAGTTGAAGAAGAAGAAGAGGAAGAAGAGGGCTTAGAATCTGGTGATTCTGAAGCAGATGGTGAAGACCAATCTGAAGGCTCTGATGACTCAAAAGACGGTGACTCAGAAGAAGAGTAAAATGTGGCTAGTCTTATTGACTCAATAAGCATATAAACGAAGCGTTGTAATGATTAAACTAATTGTTGGACTGGGAAACCCAGGAAAGGATTATCAAACACATCGTCACAACGCGGGCTTTTGGTTTATTGAGTCTTTGGCAGCTAATTTAGGGTCAAAATTTAGTATTCAATCAAAGTTTTTAGGTGAAGCTTGTGCGATACATTTTGGTGTTATAAAGATCTACCTACTAAAGCCGCAGAATTTTATGAATAACTCGGGCGGCGCTATAAAAAGCCTCTCAAGTTACTACAATATTAAGCCTGAAGAGATTTTAGTGGTCCATGATGAGCTTGACCTTCCTACTGGCTCAGTCAAACTAAAAATGGGTGGTGGTCATGGTGGACATAATGGCCTGAGAGACACAATTAAGGCGCTAAATACAAATAACTTTTATCGCCTAAGGATTGGGATTGGACACCCAGGAACTAAAAATGACGTTGTGGACTTTGTATTAAACGCGCCAGGTAATTCTGAGATGTTATTAATCGAACAGGGCATGGCAGATGCAATGAGGGTTATTGAGTCTCTTGCAAATGGAGATTTTGAAGAGGCTATGAAACGCCTGCACACAGAATAATGGAGCAACTTAATGGGATTTAAATGTGGCATTGTAGGCCTTCCAAATGTTGGCAAATCAACCCTTTTTAATGCGCTAACCAAGGCTGGAATAGATTCAGCAAACTACCCTTTTTGCACCATTGAGCCCAATATTGGCATTGTCCCAGTCAATGATTCTAGGCTACAGAGTCTTGCAAATATTGTCTCTCCAGAGAAAATTTTACCAACCACAATGGAGTTTGTTGACATTGCCGGACTCGTTGAAGGTGCTTCAAAAGGTGAAGGGTTGGGCAATCAATTTCTATCAAATATTCGCGAGACTGATGCAATACTCCACGTAGTTCGATGCTTTGAAAATGATGACATTATTCATGTATCAGGAAAAGTTAGTCCTATTGATGATGTTGAAATCATCAACACTGAGCTCGCATTAGCAGACCTTTATACAGCTGAAAAAGCTTACCAAAAAGCGATTAAAAACTGTAAAGGAGGGCAAAAAGAAGGGTTACCCTTAAAAAACCTACTTGAAAAAATTCTTCCAATACTAGAACAAGGGTATGCGGTTAGATCGCTTGAGTATAACGAAGAAGAACAAAAGCTGGTAAAGGGATTGCAGCTTCTTACATCAAAGCCTGTTCTTTATGTTGGCAATGTCAATGAAAGCGGCTTTACTGATAACTCACATTTGACAAAATTGTTAGATTATGCAAATAATGAAAATAGTCAAGTTGTTGCTATTTGTGCAGATATAGAAGCTGAAATTGCAGAGCTTGATGATGAAGATAAGCAAGGATTTTTAGAAGAAATGGGTCAATCTGAATCTGGACTTGATCGCTTGATTAATGCAGGTTACTCTTTGCTTGGACTACAAACATACTTTACTGCAGGGGTTAAAGAGGTTAGAGCATGGACAATTAACATTGGGGATTCAGCACCAGTTGCAGCAGGTAAAATTCATGGTGACTTTGAAAAGGGCTTTATAAGAGCAGAAACGATTTCATTTGACGACTTTGTTAAAAATAATGGTGAAAAAGGAGCTAAAGATGCAGGCAAATTACGCTCCGAAGGAAAAGAATACATTGTCAAAGATGGTGATGTAGTTCATTTTTTATTTAATGTCTAAACATTAATTTAATAATGCAAAATACAAAATTATTGTTAATTTTAGATGGATGGGGGTACTCTCCATCCGCTGAAAACAATGCTATTGCATTGGCTAATACACCTAACTGGGATCACTTCGTAACTAAATATCCTAATACTTTAATAGGCACATCTGGAGCAAGTGTTGGCCTTCCTGATGGGCAAATGGGAAATTCCGAAGTAGGTCACTTAACCATCGGATCTGGACGACTTATTGAGCAAGATTTGACAAGGATTGAAAATGATATTGAAAGTGGTGAATTCTTTAAAAATAGCTCTCTATGTCAAGCTCTAAAGGATACAAATAAAAATGATAAAGCCGTTCACATTCTCGGGCTTTTATCAGATGGAGGTGTTCATTCTCATCAAAACCACATACATGCAGTTTTAGAGCTGGCAAAACAACAAGGCTGCAAACAGGTCTATTTTCATGTCATTACTGATGGTCGTGATACGCCTCCAAATAGTGCGGGAGAATTTGTTGAACTGTTAGAGGCAAAAATAAATGAACTACAAATTGGGAGGGTTGTTTCTGTAGTAGGACGCTTCTATGCTATGGACAGGGATAATCGATGGGAGAGGGTTTCAAAGGCCTATCACTTAATCTCAACTGGAAAAAGTGAGAGACAGGCAGATTCTACAATAAGCGCAATTCAAATGGCTTATGAAGCAGGCGAAACTGATGAATTTATTGCGCCTACAACTGTTGGTAAATCGGCTATGATTAATGAAGGTGATGCTGTAATTTTTATGAACTATCGTGCTGATCGTGCTAGGGAAATCACTCAGGCATTGACCTCAAGTACCTTTCAAGCGTTTGAGAGAGAATCATTTAAAGCCACTAATTTTATCTGTCTCACAGAATATAAGAAAGACTTTAATCTAGAGTGTGCATATCCACCAATTACAGTTGTTAATACGCTAGGCTACTATTTATCAAGCCTTGGTTTAAAACAACTAAGAATTGCTGAAACTGAGAAATATGCTCATGTAACGTTCTTCTTTAATGGCGGCGTTGAAGCGCAACTTCCTGGAGAAGAAAGAAAACTTATTCAATCCCCAGATGTTAAAACTTATGACTTAAAACCAGAAATGAGTGCATATGAATTAACTGATAATCTAGTTGAGGAGATTAAGTCAAATAAATACAGTTTGATAGTTTGTAATTTTGCCAACACAGACATGGTAGGTCATAGTGGAAAACTTAAAGCGGCAATTATGGCGGTTGAGGCTGTAGATAATTGTCTAGGACAAATTCATCAAACTTGTCTCGATACTGGCACTGAAATACTTGTTACTGCTGATCATGGAAATGCAGAGCAAATGATTGATCCAAAAACACATAAAAACCATACTGCTCATACAACAAATCCCGTACCGCTCATTTATATTGGGAAAAGGAAAGCTTCCCTATTAGAACCTCTTGTTGGTACACTTGCCGATATAGCGCCTACATTATTAGCACTTATGGATATTGAAAAACCAAAAGAAATGACAGGCCAAAACCTTATAACAGATCAAAAATAAACGGAGAACCCCATGAAGCAACAGAATTTTATAGCCCCCTCAATACTTTCAGCAGACTTCGCTAAGCTTGGTGAAGAGGTAGACAACGTTCTAGTCTCTGGTGCTGATATTGTTCATTTTGATGTGATGGATAATCACTATGTCCCAAATCTAACAATTGGCCCCTTGGTTTGTGATGCTCTAAGAAGTCATGGAGTTACTGCACCAATTGATGTCCACTTAATGGTAAAGCCAGTTGACAGAATCATTCCTGATTTTGCAAAAGCAGGAGCCTCCTATATTACTTTCCATCCAGAGGCATCTGAACATATAGACCGTACAATTGGCCTCATAAAAGAAAGCGGATGTAAAGCGGGCTTAGTATTTAATCCAGCAACTTCACTTCATTACCTTGAGCATGTCATTGAGCAACTCGACATGGTTTTATTGATGTCTGTAAACCCGGGTTTTGGTGGCCAGTCTTTTATCCCCTCTTCACTCGAAAAACTTAGGGTTGTTCGAAAAATAATTGATGACAGGAATCTTAGCACAAGGCTAGAAATTGATGGCGGAGTAAAAACCAACAATATCAGAGAGATTGCCTCAGCTGGAGCCGATACGTTTGTTGCAGGTTCTGCAATTTTTAATACTGAAAATTACAAGTCAACAATTGACGAAATGCGTTCAGAGCTTGACTTGGCAGTTTAAGTTTTAAAAGGAAATTTAAAACCACTTAGCATCCATTTGTGAGAAAATATTCTCTCTTTTTTTAATCTGAACGTTTATGGGAAAATCATCCTTCTTTGGTCCTGAAACAATATCTTTACATACTGGATATCAGCCTGAACCCTCCTTTGGCAGCAGAGCGGTTCCTGTGTATCAAACAACCTCATATGTTTTTGAAACGGTTGATGATGCCGCTGCTCTTTTTAATATTGAAAAAGGCGGCCATATATACAGTCGAATGACCAATCCAACAGTTGCGGTTTTAGAGCAAAGAATTGCGGCTCTAGAAGGTGGCGTAGGTGCGATCTGCACTGCCTCAGGAATGAGCGCACTTTTTGTTACATTTATGACGCTTTGTTCTGCTGGCGACCATATTGTAAGCGCCTCACAGATCTATGGCTCGACAGGAACTCTGCTCAAGCACACCCTTAAAAGATTTAATATTGACTGTACTTTTATCTCAATAAATGATGAAAAAGCTTTAAAGGAAGCTATTCAAGACAATACAAAACTTGTTTTTTGTGAGTCAATAGGAAATCCTGGGCTTGAGGTTTCTGACCTGCCTAAAATTTCTAAAATTGCCCATCAAAACAAACTCCCTCTTGTAATAGATGCTACTTTTGCAACTCCAGCACTTTGCAAGCCCTTCGATCATGGGGCTGATGTTGTTGTTCACTCTGTAACTAAATGGATTGGTGGTCACGGCGTAGCGGTAGGAGGCGTAATAGTAGATGGCGGCTCTTTCGACTGGGGTTCTAGTAAAAAACACCCTACTCTAACAACACCATATGAACCTTTTCATGGCATAAACTTCTGGGAGGAGTTTGGGCCATCAGCCCTGTCTATGAAAATTAGAGCAGAATCTATGAGAGACTTTGGTCCTGCTATGAGTCCTCATAGTGCATTTTTGCTACTTCAAGGGGTTGAAACTCTGACTCTGCGAATGAATCAACATGTAAAGAATGCTGTTAAACTCTCTAAGTGGCTCCTAGAACAATCACCTGTTATGTGGGTTAATCATCCAGATCTGCCAGAAAACCCGACACATGAAGTTGCAAAAATCTTGTTTCCAAATGGCGCTGGCTCAATGCTATGTTTTGGCGTCAAAGGTGGCAGAGAGGGTGGCGCAGCATTTATTGATGCACTCAAATTATCGTCTAATTTAGCAAACGTCGGTGACTCAAGAACTCTAGTTCTTCATCCAGCAAGCACTACTCACTCTCGCCTTGATGATGAGGCAATGAAAGCTTCTGGAAGTAGTCCTGACTTAATACGTGTATCTGTAGGCCTTGAGTCTATAGACGATATCATTAATGACTTTAAAGCAGGACTTAAAGCAGTCGATAAGGCTACTTCATAATGAATATTGTTGTTGATGGGCATAATACTTTTGTTGCAACCGGTGGCTGCACATTTGATCCAAAAAAACCGACGGTAGTTTTTATCCATGGAAGTGGACTAGACCATAGGTCCTGGGCCCTTCAAGCGAGATGGTTTGCCTTTCATGGGTTTTCTGTATTTGCTCCTGACCTTCCAGGTCATAGTCTTTCAGAAGGCGCGCCCATAAAATCTATTGAAGGCATGGGTAAATGGCTTGTAAAAGCCCTCAAAGTAGCTGGGTGTGAATCTATACATCTAGTAGGACACTCTCAGGGCTTCCTAGTTGCACTAGAGGCGGTCAGCTCTTTAGGAACTAAATTAAAAACATTAACCGCAGTTGCAAGCGCTACTTCTATACCTGTAAATGAAGCCCTAGTTGAAGCGGCCAAAAAAACACCTGGTGATGCTGCCGAAATGTTGCTTAAATGGGGATTTGGCAGTCAAACAAAGTCTGGAGTTAGTGCCGTCCCTGGCATGCAGCCTATAGGCATTGGTATGCAAATTATGTCTAACAACCCTCTAGCTGAAGATCTTGTCGCTTGTACTGAATATAAAAATGGAATAAATTGTGCTAAAAAAGCCCATATTCCGTCAAATGTAATTCTTGCAACCGAAGACAAAAATACACCATATCGATTTGGCTTAGAGTTAGCAGGCTTGCTAAACGCAGAAACCACAACTATTTCTAATGCGGGTCATATGCTTCCGATTGAGTCACCAAAAAACACTCTTGATGCTATCAAATCATTTATTTTAAAAAACACCTAATGTCAAATCAAATCAAAAAAGTTGGCGTTATTGGCGCTGGAACGATGGGTGCTGGAATTGCAGGTCAAGTCGCAAATGCAGGGGTCGAAGTTTGGCTACTCGATCTTCCTAGTGATGGTGAGAACGTTAACAAGCTATCAACCAAAGGATTAGAGAGACTTAAGAATCCAGACATGCCAGGCCTTATGAGCGAAGAAGCTGAAAAACTTATAAATCTTGGAAATACTAGGGATCACTTTCATGAGCTAGAAGATTGCGACTGGGTTGCTGAAGCTGTTGTTGAAAGACTTGATATTAAACAAGCTCTCTACCAAAGACTTAATAACACCTGCAAAGAATCAACAATCATAACCTCTAACACCTCAACGATTCCAATTAAGCTTTTAACTGAAGGTATGTCTTCTGCGTTTTGTGAGCGCTTTGCGATAACTCATTTTTTTAATCCTGTGCGATTTATGAGACTCCTTGAATTAGTAAGGGGTGAGTTAACTAGGGATGATGTTATTGCTACACTTGATCAGTTTAGCGAAATTAGTTTAGGCAAGGGCGTTGTTTCCTGCTCTGATACGCCAGGTTTTCTTGCAAACCGAGTGGGTGTTTTTGCTATACAGTGTGCGCTTCATAATGCCTTTGATTTAAAGTTATCGCCTACAGAGGCTGATGCTTTTTTTGGTAGGCCTTTAGGGCTTCCAAAAACCGGTGTCTTTGGTCTATACGACTTAATTGGCATTGACCTCATGGCAGATGTAGTCAAAAGTCTGGTTGGCATCCTGCCTAAAAATGATGCGTTTCATAAATACTCGTCGCCAATTGGCTTTATGACAAATATGATTGCCAATGGTCAAACTGGAAACAAAAATGACAAAGGCTTTTATAAACAAGATGGTGATGAAAGAAAGGTAATTAATCTCTCTAATGGAGACTATGTTACTCATGAACGTCTAAAAACACCGCTTCTTGATTTGGCTGAAAAAAATGGCATCTCTGTAATTCTTAGTGATAACAGTCCCTATGGGCTTTATATTTGGCGCGTTCTCTCTGAGACACTCTGCTACGCCGCATCACTTGTACCCGAAGTGACCGAAGATTTAACTCAAATAGATGATGCCATGAAGTTAGGCTATAACTGGGTAAAAGGCCCTTTTGAACTTTTAGATGAGATTGGGATTGAGTACTTTATAGACAGACTAAAAAGTGACGGAAGAGATGTTCCAAGCTTCCTTCTAAAAAGCCACTCAAATAAATTTTATAGTGGCTCAGAATCTGGACTGGGCTTTCTTGGGATAGATGGAAGCGTGAAACCAATTGTTAGGTCGAGTGGCGTCCTTAGGTTCTCTGAAGTACGGCAAACACTTAAGGCAATAAACTCTAACGAGTCTGCTAGCTGGTATGAATATGAAGGTGCAGCCGTTATTGAGTTTCACTCTAAGGCAAATGCACTTGATGCTGGCTCATTAGACATGCTTTCTGATGCCTTATCTGAATCTGAAAAAATGGGCTTACGTGGTGTTGTGATACACAACGACTTTCAACACTTCTCATGTGGAGTAAGCCTTTGGAGTGTTAGAAATTGCTTTGAAAAAAATGACTATGATTCGCTAGATGCTTTTCTTATTTACTTTCAGGATACTATGCTAAAAATGAGAAGCACTAAGCTTCCTGTTATTGCAGCACCGGTAGGGATGTCGATTGGAGGTGGCTTTGAGGTCGTCCTTCATGCCGACCATGTTGTGAGTCATGCTAACTCAGTCATGGGCCTCGTTGAATCTTTTGTAGGGGTAGTTCCTGCAGGAGGTGGTTGCAAAGAAACCCTTTATAGATGGGCTGAAAATTTGGGTGATATCCATAAGGCATCATGGAAATCATTCATGAATATTGGTCTTGGTAGGCGCGCCAACTCTCCAAAAGAGGCTGATAATCTATCCATGAGAAAGACTGATGACATTTTTCATATGAACCGAGACTATATCCTAAACATTGCGCTGTCCTCATTAGATAAAACTAAAAAAGCTAAGGCCAGAAAACCACTAGCGCTTTCAGGAGCGGATCACTTTCAAGAAATGCTTCAATGGCTTAAGGTTAATCATGATAAAGGAATGCTTGCTCCGCATGATGTTACTGTAGGAACTGAAATTGCTCGAATTGTCTCTGGCGGGGATTGCCCAACTGGAACAGTTTTTACTGAGCAAGACATCTTAGATGCTGAGCGCTCTTCATTTATAACGCTCGCTCAAACTGCAGAAACTCAAGCAAGGATTGTGGCCATGTTAGATAATGGCATAACACTTAGAAATTAATAGATCTTACTATGAACAAAAATCCTGCTAACTTTGTTCCTCTTACCCCAATTTCATTCTTACACAGAACTGCTGACATCTATGGCCAACATAAAGCTGTCATTTATGAAAATAGAGAGTACTCATGGAGTGAATCAAGGGAGCGCTGCGTTCGTATAGCTTCTAGCCTAGCTAAGCTTGGGATTAAGCAAGGGGACACGGTATCAGTATTGGCATTCAATACCCCAGAAATGTTTGAGTCTCATTTTTCTATTCCGATGGCGGGTGCAGTTCTCAATACAATAAATATTCGTCTTGATGCTGTAACAATTGCACATATTCTTGATGACAGCAATGCAAAAATTCTTTTAGTTGATAGGGAGCTTTTTGAAGTCGCGTCTGAATCACTTTCAGCTTGTTCAGCAAGTCCTAAAGTGGTTGTAATTGAAGATGAGTTTGCTGACTCTAGGCCTGAAGTTTCTGAAAATATCATTAAATATGAGTCGTTGGTTAGTGATGGTGATCCATTATTTGAATGGCATAGGCCTTATGATGAATGGCAGCCACTGTCACTTAACTATACATCAGGAACAACAGGGCGACCAAAGGGTGTTGTTTATCATCATCGCGGTTCTTATCTAATGAGCATGGGCACGGTTATTGGTTGGGAGCTTCCAAACCACCCTGTATACCTCTATTCAGTTCCAATGTTTCACTGCAATGGCTGGGGGCATGCTTGGACCATGGCAGCAGTCGCAGGGACAGTTGTATGCCTAAGAGCATTCTCTCCAGAGAAGGTTTTTAATTTACTAGAGAAGCAATCTGTAACGCACTTTGGAGGTGCGCCGATTATGCTCAATATGCTTGCCAATGCACCAAAGAAAATACAAAAGTCTTTTGACCGTGAAATAAAAGTTATGACTGCTGGAGCTCCGCCGCCAGCGAAAGTTCTTGAAAGTATGATGTCACTAGGCTTTAATGTTATGCACGTTTATGGTCTCACTGAAACCTATGGTCATATTCTTCAAGCGGCACCTCAGCCTTCATGGCTTAACAAAAGCCCAGCAGAGATGGCAAGATTAACATCACGACAAGGTGTTCGCTTTCCAATGACTGAGGATGTAAGTGTCATTGATCAAACAACTGGCAAACATGTTCCTGCAGATGGTGAGACAATTGGTGAGATAGTGATTCGTTGTAATACCTGCATGATGGGTTATTTAAACAACCCTAAAGCAACCGAAGAGGCTTTTGCAGATGACTGGTTTCATAGTGGTGACCTAGCAGTAATTCACACTGATGGATACATTCAAATCAAAGATAGGTCAAAAGATATCATCATATCTGGTGGTGAAAACATTTCTTCTGTAGAAATTGAAAACGTACTTTACCAACACCCATCAGTTGGAGAAGCTGCTGTCGTAGCGATGCCAGATGAAATTTGGGGAGAAACGCCTTGTGCTTTTGTAGAGCTAAAGGCAGGTGAAAATACTTCAGAAGATGAGCTTATTAGCTTTTGTAAAGAAAATATGGCTAAGTTTAAAAGACCACAAAAAGTTGTCTTTGGCCCATTACCTAAAACAGCAACAGGGAAAATTCAAAAGCATGAGCTTCGTGCAACTGTAAGTAATATTGGAGAAGCTTAATGTCACACTATACTGCCCCAGTAGAAGATATGGGATTTGTTTTAAAAGAGGTAGTTGGGCTTGAAAAGGTCTGCGAAGAGGCTGGACTTGACACTTCTACAGTAGACATAATTGAAACGGTTCTTGATGCTGCCGGCAAACTTGCAAAAGAAGAAATAGAACCTATTAATAAACCTGCTGACCTTGAAGGATTAAAAATTAATAGCTCTGGAGAAGTAACAACTGCCAAGGGCTTTAAAGAGGCCTACCAGCACTATGTAGAAGGTGGATGGGGGTCACTTCAGTTTGATACAGCATATGGTGGTCAAGGTGTGCCATTTGTTGTTGCAGCAAGCGTTCAAGAAATGTGGCACTCTGCCAATATGTCTTGGGGGCTTTGTCCACTTCTAACACAAGGCGCGGTAGAGGCAATAACACATAATGCCAGTGAAGAATTAAAACAGCGCTACCTGCCAAAACTAATATCAGGTGAGTGGAGTGGAACAATGAATCTTACTGAGGGTGATGCAGGTACTGATGTAGGAGCACTCAAAACTCGAGCAATCCCAGAAAAGGATCATTATTTATTAAGAGGTCAGAAAATATATATTACCTGGGGTGAGCATGATATGACAGAAAATATTGTGCATTTAGTTTTAGCACGCCTGCCTGACGCGCCCGCAGGGGTTAAAGGTATTTCACTATTTTTAGTTCCCAAAATACTTGTAAATGAAGATGGCTCTTTGGGTGAGCTAAACGATCTTAAAGCGCTATCTTTAGAAGACAAAATTGGAATTCATGCTTGCCCTACATGTGTAATGAGTTATGGTGATAAAACTGGCGCAATAGGTTACTTGATTGGTGAAGAAAATAAAGGCATACAGTGTATGTTTACAATGATGAACAATGCAAGACTAACGGTTGGCTTACAAGGCGTTTCAATAGCAGAGCGTGCCTATCAGCAGACACTTAGCTTTTGCAAAGAACGCGTCCAAGGTGTTGCACCTGGATATACCGATGCTGGGCCAATCATTAGACACCCTGATGTTCAACGAATGCTAGCAACGATGAAGTCTATTACTGAGGCTGCTCGAGCTCTAACCTATACCGCTTGTGCTGAGGTTGATATGGCTGCTGGAGACTTGCCAACTGAAATGCTAGCGCGACATAATAGAAGGCTAGGCCTCCTCACACCAATCGTTAAAGGATGGTGTACAGAAACAGCTCAAGAGGTTACCTCTTTGAGCCTTCAATGCCATGGAGGTATGGGCTATATTGAAGAAACTGGCATTGCCCAGATTTTTAGAGACGCCCGAATACTGCCAATATACGAAGGAACAAATGGAATTCAGTCAATGGACCTTGTTGGTAGAAAAATTACTGGAGATGGTGGCTTAGGAATAAAAGAACTGATATTAGAAATGAAAGCTTTTTCCAACCAAATATCTCCTGACACCTTGCTTTCAAAAGCTCAATTAGATCGCTTTAAAGAATCGTTAATAGCTCTAGAAGAGGCATCTTCTCTTGTGCTAAATAATTCTGAAAACAAACATTATCTAGGAATGATAGCTTTTGATATGCTAATGATGTCAGGAACAATTACTGCAGCCTGGCAAATGCTAAAAAGCCTTGAAAAGGCAAAAGCTGCCTTTGAAAATAAAAAGATTTCATCTGATTTTTTTGAATCTAAAACTAAATCTATAGGCCACTTTATTGATTCTATCTTGCCAAGATATTTAGCTCACTTTACTACAATTTCAGCAACATCTTGCTAGAGATATTAAGATAGAAGACTAAAAAATAATTATTTATTATTTTTTATCTTAACCATTAGCTCGTTTTTTCGAAACATTGGTAGTGCCCATGGTGAGTTAAATTGAGCAACCATATAACCACCTTGTGCTTTTATCTTTTTATTTTCAAGAATTCCTGATAGCTTTTTTTGATAGCTGATACTCCGAGCCTCGGTGGCCCAACCTCCAAAACTTAGGACAGCAACAGCGCCAAGATTTTCTTGCTCTATCGAAACAAGCTCATTGTTTGCCTTTGGAAGGTCTTTTAAGGAATGCTCTTTTGGCATTACAAAAGAAACAGTATAAGAGCTTAAGTCTTTAGATGGACAGTCAGCAATAACTGGGGCGGTCATTGCAATCTTCATCTCTTTATCATTACCGCCAAAAATATAACTTGCTATTCGCCTAAACCCAGTTGAAGTAGAGCCCTTATAGTCGCTTTGGACATTTGTTTTAGCTATGATCATGTCACTATAACTTCTTATTTCAAAATTGTCTTCTTTTGAAATAAGTTCGTATGTAGGGGTTTCAATAGACATATTTTTTTGAGTAATTAGCGTTGTTTTTTTCCAATATAAGGGACCAGAATGGGTGTCTTTTTTTTGTATTCTTGATAATCTTTATCAGCACCCCATTTTTTATCAGACTTAGTTTCGAGAAATGGAAGTCCACTTATTTTTGTTATAAGAAGATACACAAAAACTGGCGACACAAGTGTCAAAAACTGCCAGCCTGAGAGAAGTGGCAATGAAATTATTGCAATTCCAAGCCAAAGAACTACCTCTCCAAAATAGTTTGGATGTCTTGAAATTGACCAAAGCCCTGTTGTGATAAACCTATCCTTATTCTCAGGCATTAAGCTGAATGCCTTTTTTTGGCTATCTGCAGCGTACTCAATAAGAAAGCCAACATTCCAGAGTGCTGCGCCTATTAATAGATAAATATCTACCTCTAGAAAAGAGTTAGCAATAATTATTGTTAGTGCATTAACAGTTGTCAGAAATACCCAAAGCGCTGACAATGTCCATGTCATTAAAAACTTAGCATATGAGTCTTTAATCTCTCTGAATCTTTTATCTTCACCACTTTTAACAATCCGTAAAAAAAGAAATACACCTAGCCTTAAGGTCCAGGCTGATACAAAACCCGCGACAATTATCGACCTTATCGACATCCCCTTATCTGCACTTAATAGAGCAGTCATCGCAGTAAGAACTACGGCCAGCGTTGCTATCATTCCTGTTAAGTCAAAGTACTTTTCACTACTCGTAATGAGCGCAGGAATAGCCACAGCCCAATGCACAAAAAAACTAACAAAAGCACACACAATAATTACTGGTGCACTAAAAATCTCAAGTCTCCCTCCTCCTGCAGCGGTTGCAACAAAGGCGGCAATTAAAATGCATACTAGTATTGTAAAAATGTGTCGTATATTACTCATTGCTTCCTAAGACAGCTCTGTTGGCTTTTCAAAAAGGTAATGTGAAACGCCCCACTCTGATCCATTGTTAAATCCAAAAAGCACCTCACATGACATAAAAAAAATGCGCCACCTTTGGAGCCAAATGCTTGCTTCATTTTTGCCGTAAGTCTTTTCAAATAAATCAAGCACTTCGGCTTTATTTTGATCCATTTTATTTAGCCACGCAAGAGAGGTCTTTTCATAATGAGTACCATCTACCCTCCAGTCTTTTTCAATTTTCATGCGACTTGAGAAACAAGTCAAAAGTTTATGAGAAGGCATTTGGCCCCCACTAAAAAACTCTCTAGCCATCCAGTCTCCCTGGCCCTCATCTTCAAAAGGGTATGCAATTTTTTCATGAGAAAATATGTGAACAAAAAGCTTTCCATCTTTTTTTAACCAGCCACTAACTCTCCTGAGAAGCTCATCGTAGTTGCGCATATGCTCAAACATTTCAATTGAAACTACACGATCAAATTCTTTATCAATTGTAAAATCATTCATGTCAGCAGTTATAACTTCAATGTTTTTTAGCTGAAGTTTTTCGCATTTTTTTTCGATAAACTTTCTTTGATCATTTGAGTTGCTCACAGCTGTAATTTTGCTATTAGGAAAGTTTTGTGCCATATAAAAGGTTAATGAGCCCCATCCACATCCTAACTCTAAAATTTGTTGGCCGTCAGAAAGGTATGCCCTTTCACTAGTCAACTTTAACATCTTAACTTCTGACTGATCTAAGGAAGAAGTGCCTTGTGGCCAATAGCCAGAACTGTACTTTAAGTTTGATCCCAAAACTAACTCAAAAAGTCTAGGTGGAACTTCATAGTGTTGCTCATTTGCTTTTTCAGGCACAAGTGCAACAGGACTTTCTTTTAATAAGTTTATCCACTCCTGATGCTTTTCTTCCATGGCTTTTGCGCCAGCGGCTTTGGCCTCGACAAGTCTCTGTCCACATAAACGGCTTATTCCAAGTCTTATAAAAGCATCTGGTAATAGCCCTTTTTCAGCAAGTTTAATTAATAGCTTGATCATATTTTTAAAATGTAATTTGAATGTTTTTAGACTCTGGCTTTGCAAAAATTAACTGAAAGTCGCCTATTAAGTTTTCTAGAAATCCTGCCTCACAATAAACAAGGTAAAACTCCCATATCCTGATAAAGGACTCGGAAAAACCGAGTTCTCTAACTTGCGGCAAGGTCTTCTGAAATTCTTGCCTCCAAATACTCAGTGTTTTAGCATAATGCTGAGTAATGTCCTCAACGTCAATTAAAGTTAAATCGGTGTTTTCTTTTATAGCGCTTTTAATTTGAGGCATTGAAACCAAGCAAGAGCCTGGAAAGATATATTTTCGAATGAAGTCTACTGAGCTCTTGTAAGTGTCAAAGTCTGGGTGGTTATAAGTAATTCCTTGAAGCGCCAATAAACCATTTTGTTTTAATAGTGAAGAAGCCTTCTCAAAAAAACCAGGAACATAATCAGAGCCTACAGCTTCAATCATCTCTATAGAGACTACTTTGTCAAAAGACCCCTCAATTTCTCGATAATCACTATTTAATAGCGTTATCTGGGAGCCCAAGTTCTCTTTATTAATTAAATTTTCTACGTATTTAAACTGGCTATCTGAGATAGTTGTTGTAGTAACCTTACAGTCATAATTTTTTGCTGCATGGACAGCAAAACTTCCCCATCCAGTTCCAATTTCAAGAACACTGTCGCCTTTTGAGAGCTTTAGCTTTCTACAAAACCTGTCTAGCTTCTCTAGCGACGCGCCCTTCATGCTTGTGTCGTTTTCTAAAAAAATACCGCTTGAGTATGTCATTGTAGGGTCAAGCCACAGCTTATAAAAATCATTACTCAAATCATAGTGAGCCAATATATTATTCTTACTTCCTTGCAATGTGTTTTGTCTTCTTTTGTGTATTAATTTAGTTATAGGGTTTGTCAATCTTGCAAGGCCAGATTCAAGCCCGACCATTGTTTTTTTATTCTTTATTATGACTTGAACCAAATTCACAGGACTGTCAGCAGTCCAGTAGCCAGCGGTATAGGCTTCAGCAGCCCCAATGGTGCCTCCACTTCCCAGAAAAACATAAAACTCTTGAGACGTTACGGTAACAGTGGCGTGTAGCTCTGGATTCAACTCACCAAAGGTGTGTGATTTTAGACCATCTACTATCGTTAGTCCTCCAACCTTTAAGCCTTTGAGTTTTTTCAATAAAATGCTTTTAAAAAAAGCAGTCATACGTGTGCTTCTTTGCATTTCTTGAATGTTGTTTGCTAGCCCGTCAACTGATAGTCTTTGTTTGTTTTGATTTTCTTTAATCATAACTTGTCTGGGTGTTTAAAAAAGGGCGCCCTCTTAATATATAGCACAAAAGCTTGCCAATGAATCCTATAGACAACCATCAATGTTATAAATGGAAATCGTAATATCGCCCTAAGCAGCCCCCCATTTGAAAACGCTCTTCTCTTTAAGTGGAGGTCAACATCAAATACTTTTTCATCTTCTTTAAAGTTTTTCATAATAACACTCAAGGAACTTTCAGGCTGTGAAAAAAACCATTCATAGTCGTGATCCATCCCCCAAAAAGGGCTGACATGGAGTTGTTTTTTAGGTGACGCAGTAAAGCTTAGTTTATTATTATTTTCTATTTGCTTTTCAATTACATATGCGTATCTTTCTTTCCAGGGGGTATTCGTGACCTCTGCCATTATAGCCTCAACCTTTTCATCTGAATCATTAAAGCAGTAGTAGAAGCTAACTGGGTTGAAGCAGTGACCGAAATATCTTAAATGGGTTAGAAGTCTTATTGGACCCTTAAAGTCTTTTCCAGTTTTTTCTTTCAATGTGTTTCGAACAGCCTTATCCAAAGAAATGCTCGGGTCACCGTGATAGTCTTTTCTTCTATATGAAACAAGTGCAGACTTGTTTATGTTCCAAAGAAGGGAGGGCTTCATTGTAGTTTTTAGGGACGTGATATCCAGATATGCCATGAAAATTGGGTACGAAAAAAAGCGCTTAAATGGAGTGTGTCGACGATGGCTAATCGTACCCCAATATAGCTGATGATTTTTTGAAAGACTCAAAGCGACTTACCAAAAAAACTACAAACATCTAGCGCACTATTAACACCGTCCTCATGAAAACCATACCCCCAATACGCACCACAATAAAAGGTATTGTTTTTCCCACTTATCAGGTGTTTTTGTTTTTGTGCCTTGACCCCAGCAACTGTAAACAAAGGGTGCTCATAAGAAATTGCCTTTATTACCTTCTTGGGATTAACTTGATCATTGCTGTTTAGTGTTACCAAAAAGTCTGTCTTAGAATCTAAAGACTGCAGTATATTCATATTATATGTTAAGGCTACAGGTTTACTATTATCTACACTTATCAAGTAGTTCCAGCTAGACCATGTTATTTTTTTATTTGGCAAAATTTCAGAATCTGTATGAAGCAGTGCTACGTTTTTTTGATAAGGTAGCGCTCCTAAAATCATGTTTTCTTCAGGACTCGGATCATCTAACAATTTTAAGGCTTGGTCGCTGTGATTTGCAAATATTACTTTATCAAATATATCTGAACTCTCTTCATTTCCATAAACAACCTCTACACCATGCTCGTGTCTTTTTACTTTCTTAACTGGAGTTGAAAGTAAAACTTTACTTTCAAAGGATTGAATTATTTTATTAATATAGCTTTTTGAGCCATCCTTAATAACATGCCACTGAGGACGGTTATTGATTTGAAGTAATCCGTGATTCTGAAAAAACCGAATGTAAAAAACTGCCGGCATCTCTATGGCCTTTTCAGCTGCAGTAGACCATATGGCTGCACCCATTGGAATAATGTAATTCTTAATAAAGTGTTTACCAAAGTTATTGCTTATTAAAAATTCGTTTATAGTGGTTGTCTCACTCAAATCCTTAAGCTTAGAAATTGAAACCCTATTAAACCTCAAAATATCTTTAATCATAAGATAAAAAGAAGGCCTAAAAAGATTTCGGCGTTGAGCAAATAGCGAGTTTAAAGAGCCTCCTGAGTATTCAAGATTTTTATCTGGCGCCTTTACACTAAAGCCCATTGAGGTTTTTTGAGTAGCAACATTAAGCCTTTTAAGAAGCTTAATAAAGTTAGGATAGGTATTTTCATTGTAAACAATAAAACCAGAGTCAATCCTCCAGTTTTTTTTCTCGAGTACTATCTCATGAGTATGGGTATGGCCACCAATATAATCATTTGCTTCAAAAACAGCAATATCGTGATTCTTACAGAGAAGATAGGCTGCAGTTAGTCCTGATATTCCACTTCCAATAATGGCAATTTTCATTAGTTAACGTCATTTTTTTGCGCCCTGCCCCCTCTTAGGCTAGAGACATATAATAACCAACTATGCGCTTTGTATTTGTTAAAAATAAATAATTATATTGAGTGTTTTTTTGGCTTATATCTTTTTTAGTTGACGTCTTTGCTTTTTGTTTTAAGACAAAGGTTTTCATAAAAAATAGGCTTTGCTAAATTTAAAAAAATATGGGATAATTGTCGCCTTTCGGCAAACTTAGGCTGAAAAAGGGCTAGCTGCAGAGTTTATACAGCTAGTAAATTTAACGTATCACACAGCGCCCCAATAACATCCAGGGTGCCCTTTTAGTAGGGTTGGGTGTTAGGCAATGTGGAAGTCTTAACCCAGGAGAAATGTATGGCGAAAGCGTCAATGAAAAAAATGTTAGAGGCTGGTGTTCATTTTGGTCACCGATCTCGTTTTTGGCATCCAAAAATGGAGCCTTTTATCTACGGAACACGCAACGGTGTTCACATAATAAACCTAGAAAAAACTTTACCGCAGTTCAATGATGTGCTTAATTTTGCAAGCAAAACTGCTGCGCAAGGCGGATCAATCCTTTTTGTTGGCACTAAAAGAGCAGCCAGCAATATTATTAAAGAAGAGGCAATTCGTTGTGGCATGCCTTACGTAAACCATCGCTGGCTAGGCGGCATGATGACAAATTATAAAACAATCAAGGCGTCAATTAAGCGTCTCAAAGATCTTGAGTTTCTTGCTGAAGAAAACTTTGCCCAGTTCAATAAAAAAGAAGCTCTGTTAATGACCAGAGAAATGGAAAAGCTTGAAAGAAGCCTTGGCGGAATTAAGGACCTAGGAAGCATTCCTGATGTTGTTTTTGTGGTCGATATTGGCCATGAAAAAAATGCTGTCCGTGAGGCTCGCACTCTTCGCCTACCAATCATTGGAGTTGTTGACACGAATCACAACCCTGAGGGCATTGATTATATAATTGCTGGTAATGATGACTCAATTAGGGCTATTAGCTACTACGCGAGAGAAATTGCTAACGCTATACTTGAGGCGAAAGCTTCAGTAAACACAACAAAGGTTGCAGATAAGAAAGCTGAAATTGCGGCCACTACAAAGAAAACGGCGACTAAAAAGACTGGAGACAAGAAAGTAGAGCCTGAAGCGGTTGTTGAAGCTGAAGCGGTTGTTGAAGCTGAAGCGGTTGTTGAAGCTGAAGCGGTTGTTGAAGCTGAAGCGGTTGTTGAAGCTGAAGCGGTTGTTGAAGCTGAAGCGGTTGTTGAAGCTGAAGCGGTTGTTGA
>Ga0302120_10000206_pt1 | contig 25096 bp, 22 predicted proteins | sample AG5_Bottom_MG_FD_203118 | JGI IMG/M metagenome (GOLD analysis project Ga0302120, IMG submission 203118) | Marine microbial communities from Western Arctic Ocean, Canada - AG5_Bottom | ecosystem: Environmental > Aquatic > Marine > Oceanic | place: Canada: Western Arctic Ocean | collected 2017-10-01 | reverse complement strand
TGACACCTCTCATTTTCATCTTTGGGGAGGTTGCCCCCAAGCAATATGTCGCCGCCGACCCTCTGCGGCGGACACTCAAACTGGTCATTCCTCTGTCCTTTTTCCGTTTCATTCTCCTTCCGTTAACAGCGCCCATTTCCATGATTGCTCGGCGCGGCGGGGCGAAGTCCTCTCTTTTCGCAGGCCGACGACAATTGACCGCCTTGTTGATTGAAGCGCAAAGTGAAGGGCCACGAGAATCAAGGAGCATGTCCGCCGCTCTTGAAGCACTGAGTTCGAAGGGCCGTGGTTTATCTCCTTATCTCTCTCCCGATGTCCTCTTTCTTTCTGGTGACATCACCATTGAAGACGCACAAAAGAGCATTGCGGGGAATCGCAATGCTCTTGCACTTCTTCCTGTAGGAGAGGATGTTCAATTGCTCCTTGCAACCCGCCTCGTTGATAGGCCAGCCCAGGACTTGGCTTCTAGCGTGTCTCTTCCAATACCTTTTGTCGATTTGCAGGATGACTTGGCAGAGGCTTTCGCCTGTATGCGAGAGGAAAAGGTGTCTTTCGCACTCGTGCCTCAAAAAGACGAGCAGCCCGCGCTCCTTGACTTAGAACAGGCATTGGCGACTCTTCTCCATTCGACTACACTCTCATCGTCATGAAACTCCCTTCCATCCTTCCGCTTTTGCTTGCTGTAGGCGTAGGCCTTCTTCTCTCACAATGGATTCAGCCAGAACCGGTTCAAGCAGAATCCGATGGTGGGCGTCGGTATGTGGCGGTGACCGGACCTTATCAAGAAGGAGTTGCCCTTTTATACGTCCTGGACCAACAAACCCAGCGGTTGGCGGTTTATGAAGCACGCGGTGGGGCACCGAATTCCAGGAAGGTCGTTCACGTGGGCTCCCGGAATATTCGTTTGGACACAGAATTGGACGGTTTTAACGATGAATCGGAATATAGTTTTCAAGAACTCGAGAAACTCCTCACCCGTCGAGGAGTAGATGTTCAGGAACCCCTTGGCGTTAGCACCCCGGATTAGCGTATCCTAGGGACCTCAAACCCATCCCCCCCCCATACCATGAGCGACAGCGACTTTTTTTCCTTCGACAAGGCCCTCGACAAACTTTCTTCCCTTGAGGAGGAAGATCTTAAACGGTTGATTTCTGCCGGTGAAATCCGGGCTTTCCGAGACGGTTCGAAGATGCGTTTACGCGCGGAAGATGTGGACCGTGTTGCCGGCGACTTAGGTTTTGGTGACCCTATCAGCGAAGAAGATGCTGGCGAAGTTTTTGAAGTAGAAGAAGTCTCTTTTGAAGAAGATACGGATGCTGGCATGGTGACCACTCAACTGAGCGAAGAGGACACTCTGCTGGATGATGGCGTGGACGAAGTGGTGATTGAGGAGGAAGGCGTTGCTGCAACACCTGTGGCCGGGCGTCGTTCTTCTGGTCGCACACGGGCAACCGCTGCAACCGCTGATCTAGGGGGTATTGGTGAAATAGAAACCACAGGCATGCGGGCAGCTTTGATTTTGACGACCCTTATCATGGCTTATGGCATCGCATTTCTTTTTGCCATGCATGTTTCTCAGTCTTCGGGGGTCACCCGAGGCTTGGTTGACATGATGTCAAAGTAAGGATGAATCCACGCGCGTGGGCTTCAGCACTCTTGCTTCTGCCAGGGTGCTTCACGTCGGCGCCAGGGAAGCAACACTCCGGAGAAGACCTCTTTCACAGACTAGTTTTGATTGAGCTGTCTGGTAGCGCGCTACTTGTGAGCCCTTATGAGGTGACTCAGTCCGAATATTTTTCTGCCGACGGACCGGCCGAACAGAACCATCTTCCTGCTACTGGAATGACTCTTGCTGACGCCTCAAAGTGGGCAAATGCTCAAGGCGGTCGCCTCTTGATGGAGAAGGAGTGGCTTGAAATGATTTCATGGACGGATGGTTATGGCGCCGATGCAGCCGGCAACACCATGGAATTAGGAATGGGTCGCCCGCTTCCCGTCGGTGTCTTTGAGTCCAGCCGCACTTCAGACGGACTATACGACTTGACGGGAAATGTTTGGGAGTGGGTGACGGCGCAGTCCGACGGCGATCTTTGCGTGGGTGGGTCTTATGCGTCCTATGCGAGAAACGTCATACGGATATTGTCTTCTGGGGATTCCTCAGAAGACATAGGGTTTCGTTGGTGTGCTTCCTTCTCCTCTTTTTGTACTGACGTCCTTCTTCCCGTTTGGCAGGAGTCTCCGCAACGCGTGCAGCAATCCGTGCATGCCTTGCGACAAAAAAGCTCCATTGCAGTCTGGGCCATAGCGCGCAAAGAGTTAAAGAAGAATCCAGCCTACCCACGGGCCTTTCTCGCCCTTTTCCATGAAACGCAGTGAACTTCGCGCACTTTTGGAGTCACGTGGCCTTCGACCTCAGCATCGGTTCGGACAGAACTTCCTGATTGACCCGGCGTTGCTTTCAGCCATCCCTCGCGATGCCGGCGTGCAGGCGGGGGACCGTGTTTTGGAAGTCGGGCCCGGTGCGGGAGCTTTAACCCAGGAACTCCTCAACGTCGGTGCGAATGTATTCGCCGTGGAATTGGACTACGGTTTATTTGCGTTAATGGAAGACCGGTTTGCATCTTTCTTGGAAAGTGGGCAGTTGCAATTGGTTGCTGGAGATGTGCTGGGGAAGGACCCCGCATTTCACCCAGAAGTCGAATCCTGGTGGGCTGCGGGTACCCCGCCTCGGGTGGTGGCCAACCTTCCGTATTCTATTTCCGGGCCTTTCCTCGGCCGTTTGGCCGCACGTCCCTTAACCGGTGCGTGCTTGCTTTTGCAATCTGAGATGGCGCGCAAGGCTGCATCCACTCAGTGCGGGAAGGAATATGGACCTTTAACAGTCCGCCTTGCTCTTGCTTTTCATGTTGAATTAGGCCGACGGCCTCCTCCTCAAGTGTTCTGGCCACGCCCCAAGGTGGACTCCGCCTTTCTTCATCTTCGGCCCCGCGCCGATGCCCCGTCGGCATCCGTCAGCCGAGCTTTGAAAGAAATCTTGCAGTGGGGGTTCGCACAGCGCCGGAAGCGGCTTTTTTCTCGCTTGAAGCAGGCATTCCCGGTGGCCGTCGAAGCGCTTCAAGCTGCAGGAGTTGAAGAGGATGCCCGGGCCGAAGTCGTGACTCCGACTCAGTGGTTATTGGCGGCACAGGCCGTGGATGCAGAAGTTTTGTCCTCTTTGGATACACCTGATAGCATGAAGTCTTCCTGAACCATCCCGTGTCCGACCTCACTCCGTTTATTGATTCTCTGAAAGACCGTCTGCCCATTGAGCAGGTGGTGGGGCATCGGGTTCAATTAAACCGCAAAGGTGGGCGATATTGGGGATTGTGCCCTTTTCATGCAGAGAAGAGTCCTTCGTTTACGGTGCAAGCAGAGCAAGGCTTTTTCAAGTGCTTTGGTTGTGGTAAAGGTGGGGACATCATTACGTTTGTGCGTGAAATAGACGGCTTGGATTTTATGGAAGCGCTCAAGATTTTGGCGGATGAAGCGGGAATGGAAGTCCCCCAAACCATGCGGGGGGATTCGCCATCTCGCGGGCGCCGGCAGAAAGCGCGTGAGGCTCTCAGTCGTGCGCGCGTCTTGTACCAAGAGGCATTGCAGTCGGACGTTGGAGAGGAGGGGCGCGCCTACCTCAAGGAGCGAGGTGTGTCGGGAGAAACCGCCCGGTCATTTTGTTTGGGCTGGTCCCCGGCCGAGCCCGGTTGGTTGGGGCAACGCTTGCGCAAAGAGGGTTTTGAAGAGGACGTTTTGGTGGAGGCTGGTCTGGCGCGCCGCTTAGATGGCCGTCCCGGGGTTCGCGACAATTTCTGGGACCGGTTAATGTTCCCCGTCTTGGAACCAGGCAACCGCATGGCCGGCTTTGGTGGGCGTTATCTGCCAGGTTCAAAAGCGGATGAGGCTAGGAATTCGGGGAAATATGTGAATTCTCCCGAGGGCCCGTGCTTTCCCAAACGCCGACTGCTTTACGGACTGGACCGCCTGCAGGAAGGGTTGAGGAAAGATCCGGAGCGACCCATTTTGGTGACTGAGGGCTATTTGGATGTCATCTTGCTTCATCAAGCCGGTTACCCCACTGCGGTCGCATCCTTGGGGACGGCGCTGACGGAAGACCACGGCCGACGGCTGCTTCGTTATGACCGGCCCGTTCTCCTTTTGCTGGATGGAGACGAGCCAGGCATTCGTGCAGCGATCCGTGGCGGGGCTGTGTTAGTGAAAGAAGGGGTGGATGTTCGTGTCGCCACTTTGCCGGACGAAAAGGACCCCGCCGACATGATTTCTGAGGGCCAAACGGAGAAACTTTCCCAACTCATTACGGAATCCGAGGATATAATGAATTGGCGTCTGTCTCGATGGTCCCTTTCGGGAGAATCTCAGATTCCTGCGGTCCAAGAAAAATTTGCAAAGGATTTGGCTGGGTTAGTCTCCCTGTCCCCAAGTCCTGTGCTACAAGAACTTTGGGTACGTCGGATTTGTGACTCTCTCCAGATTTCAGAGCAGAATTTCTTCAGTTTGCTGCCTCAGGATAGCCAACCTGTACCAGTTCAAACGGTAGAAAACACGCCGTCACACATTCAGGAAAACACTAGTCAGGAGGCACTAAAGCAAAACGAACGAGAAATAGTCACCGCGGTCCTTTTGGATCCGTCGTTGGCGTCGGCATATTCCCAGGAACTTCAAAACCTCCGTTTTTCGGATTCCTATGCAGAAAGGCTCTTGAATTGGTGCCTGCAGCAACGCAAAGAAGGACAATCGGGAACCTTAGACCGCGCCTTGGTGACATTTAATGGAACTGATTTGTCTGAATGGCTGGATCAACTCCGGCTCATGCAGGCAACCGAACTTGAAGAGGTCCTCAAAAGCTCGTTGGATGCTTTGCCGCACAACCAAGAACTCGCTTGGGGTGCAGCCCAAAGCACGAAGTCCACGGTAAGCGACGACGACCTCACCCGGTATCAGCGCCAAGTCCCATTTTCTCCTCGCTTTGATGAAGACCCCGCATAAAAACATGACGACGACATTAAATAAGAAAACGGAAGAGGCTCTGGAATCACTCGTTCAGAAGGGTAAAGAACAGGGCTATTTAACCAATGAGGAGATTCAAAGCGAGTTGATGAATGCAAAAATGGGAGCCAAAGCGCTTCTGGTCATCGACACAGTTTTGAATCATTTGGAAACACTCGGGATTCGCCGGAAGGATTCCTCCGACGCCGCACCAGATGTGTTGCAGATCACTACGGCCATGCCGGTCGCTGTGAAGCCATTGGCCGTTTCTGCGTCGCGTGCAGCTGCACGAGCAGCGCAACCGGCTCTTGAGAAGATTGATGATCCGGTTCGTATGTACCTCACACAGATGGGTGAGATACCTTTGTTGACGCGCGCCGAAGAAATTTCTTTGGCCAAGAAGACCGAAGTGTCCCGCAAACTATTCCGCCGCTGGACCTTGGAATCCGGATTTGTTGCGGACTTGGTTCTGGACTTGCTTCAACAGGTAAAAGATGGAAAGACCGCTTTTGATCGCACGCTCAAAGTGAATCCGTCGGCTCAAGCCAACTCATCTTTTGGAGTGATTCACTTTAATCGCCGCTTGAAGAAACAGGCTGCCGAAGAGGGCGCTGAAGAGGGTACCTCATCGAATATTGACGGTGGTGCCGGCTATGAATTGACCAAGCAAGACTTGGAACAACGTTTGGGCGGTAACATTGAAGCGATTCGCCATTTGCGTGATGTGACTCAGATTGGCTATGAAGTTTTCCTTGATTCTCGACTTAAGAAAGGGGAGCGGGGCGTTTTTCAGCGAGGCACGCGGGCTCGTCAGCGTTGCATGGCGGTTCTTGTGGAAGAATTGCACTTCCAAGTCAATCATGTCCAAGACATGATTCTTGTGTTGGACTCAAAGCTTCAGGATTGGCGTGCCGTGCGCACGCAGATGGATTCATTCGATCCGGCTGAAAAACGTACAAAAGCGGGGAAAGAGTCTTTTGCCGGCCTTGAGGAACGAAACCGTGCCTTCGAGCTTCAAGCTTTGGAGCCGTTTACATCGTTCAGTCGCCGCATGTACCGCATTAATCAGTCTCTCGATGCTTACGAGCAAGCAAAACGAGATTTGTCTTCAGGTAACTTGCGTTTGGTCGTTTCTATTGCAAAGAAATATAGAAACCGCGGACTTTCATTCTTGGACTTGATTCAAGAGGGGAATACCGGATTGATGAAGGCTGTCGAAAAGTACGAATACCGTCGAGGTTATAAGTTTTCGACGTATGCCACGTGGTGGATTCGCCAAGCAATCACGCGTTCCATCGCGGATCAGGCTCGGACAATTCGCATCCCGGTTCATATGATTGAAACTATGTCCAAGTTGCGGGCGGTTCAAAAGCGCCTTCTGCAAATCAAGGGACGTGAGCCGAGCATTGAGGAAATGTCGGAAGCGGCGGAAATTACCGTGGATGAAGCAAACCGCGTGATGAAAATTGCACGGCATCCGATTAGCTTGGATCGTCCCATTGGAGATTCTGATGATTCCTACTTCGGTGATTTCATTGAAGATGAAACTTCGGAAAACCCCGTGGAGCGGGCTGGCCAAGGTATGTTGAAAGAGCGTATCGATGAAGTTCTGGACTCTTTGACCTTCCGTGAGCGTGAAATCGTCAAGTTGCGCTACGGCATCGGAGACGGTTACACCTACACCTTGGAAGAGGTGGGCCGAATTTTCCGGGTAACACGGGAACGGGTACGGCAGATTGAAGCCAAAGCCATTCGGAAGTTGCAACACCCCATCCGGGCGCGCAAGCTTTCTGGTTTCATTGAAGGCGTCACCTGATTCGTGGAAAATACACTGGTTGACTTAGTCCGTCTTCAAAGATTGGACCGAAGCATTGCGCACCAAAGACAGCGCATTGGGGGATTACCTGCAGAAATCCAGGAGAAGGTGGATATTGCGGATGAGCTCAAGGGGAAACAGGTCTCTTGTGACACTCGGCGGAAAGAGAAGTTGGTCCATGCCAGTGAGTGGGAGGTCACCGTCCAGGGGCATGAAACTCGTCTCGAAAAGTTAGAAGCCCAAATGTTCACGGCACGCGATGCTGCCGCAATTCAAATTGCCCAGCATGAATCAGAGGCTCTTCGTGTCAAGGTATCTGAAGCACAAGATGTGGCACTGCGTCTCATGGAAGAGGCAGAACTCATTGCAGTCAAGGGAGAGTCCTACGCTGTGTCGGCGGCCGAAGCCTTACATGAAGTCGAATCCTTTCGAAGTCAAGCGGGTGAAGATGAGATAGAACTTTTGGGTGAGCTGAAGGTAATGGAGGCTCGTCGCACGGAAATTGTGGGTCGCATGGGGGGAGACGCATTCCAGCGTTATGAGAAACTTCGCGTGCCAAAAAAAGGCCGCCCTGTTTCTCGTCTAGTCGAGGGAGCCTGTGAGGGTTGCGGGATTCAGTTGAATCCAACGGAGCAGGGTCACATTCGAGTGGCCAAAGATGTTCGGTGTTGCTCCTCCTGTGAGCGAATTCTGGTCGATGCACCCCTCTGGGCCAGAGGCACCGCTTAAGAAAATCGGAGTAGACTGGAGGACTCATGTTCCTCCTCCCCTCCCTCATTCTTCCTTTTCTTGCTTTTTCGCAAGAACCACTTCGGGGCCAATTGCCGAAGGCCGATCTCGGTGTGTCTGCTTTTTTAGAGGCGCATCCAGAGTGGAATGGCCGTGGAATTCGTGTTGCCGTTTTGGATACGGGTGTAGACCCTGGGCATCCTTTGCTCCAAAGCACACCGGACGGTCGCCGAAAATTGGTGGATTGGTATGACGCAACCACGGACGGACGCATTGTGGTGCAAGCCAAAGTTCGCGCCCAAAGTGGAACGGTCTACGGTTTAAGTGGGCGCAAACTCTCCTTAGGGAAATGGGCTGCCGAAAATCGTGAGTATGGCTTATTTCGTGTCGACCTACCGTTTCTCCCTGGCAGTCTTCAGCAGCGAATAGAAGGCGAGCGGCGTGGAGATTGGCAGAAGGATGGGGAGCGCTATGAAGAGGCGCATACGCGTGTGTCAGTGGGTGGCTCTTCCTTGGACGAAGAATCACTGTTGGAGATGGAAATTTCCCGAAAGTGGGAAACTTTTGATGATGTCGGCCCAGTTTGGGATGGCATCGTTTTTCAGGATGCTGGGAATTGGTTCGTAGTGATTGACAACGATGAAGATGGAGACTTTGGCGAAGAGCCCGCTCTGAAAGGTTTTGCGGCAAGTGGAGATTGGGCAACATTAGGTGATGAAGCTTTACTGAATTACGGGGTCCAAGTGGACGCCAACGGGACGTCTTTGACATTGTTCTTTGATACGCATGGTCACGGCACGCACGTGGCTGGGATTATTGGTGCCTGGGAGGGCGTCGGCGGCCGAATGAATGGGATTGCACCTGGGGTTGAATTTGTGGCAATCAAAATTGGTGATGGTAAGTTTGGCGGATCAACCAGTGGTTTTGCTATTGCCAAAGCCTTGGACTATGCCGTAGAAGCCGGCTGTGATGTGGCCAACATTTCTTTTGGTGGGCCCTCGTTCTTTGCCGATGGCCTTGAGCCGGACGCTTGGGTGGTGGAGCAGGCAACGCGGCGCGGCCTCATTGTGGTGACCAGTGCAGGCAATGAAGGTCCTGCATTGAGCACCGTGGGGGCACCGGCCACAACCGAAGCAGCCTTTTCGATTGCGGCCGCGGTTTGGCCAGACACGCAAAAGGCGAATTACGCGGCTTTGGATCCATCGGCTCCTGTCTTGTTCGAGTTTTCCAGTCGAGGCCCCCTCCCGACGGGTTCTTTGGGCGTAGATTTTGCAGCACCCGGTGCGGCCTTATCCGCATTGCCTTCTTGGGGCATGGCAAAGGGGGAAAGTTGGAACGGAACTTCCATGGCTGCGCCACAGATGGCGGGTTGTATTGCTTTGTTGCGATGTGCCGCGTCGGCGGAAGGCGTTTCTGCTTCGCCTGCACAAGTGCACCGCGCATTTCGTTTATCGGCGCAACAGATGCCTCAGCATGCTTGGGTGGAACAAGGGCACGGGTTTATTGTGATGGAAAAAGCTTGGAGCGCCTTGCAGCATTTGCAGGAGAACCAATGGGATCAACAGGAATTCGTTGTGAAAACATCGAACCCATTCGGTGTGGGGGCTGGAATTTATCTGCGAGGTTTACCCACGACCGAGCCCTTTGAGCAGACAATTTCCGTGGCGCCTCTTTTTGATGAAGATGCAAAGAACGCGGAAAAAGCCGACTTCCTCCGTACGTTCCGCTTGGAATCCGAAGCGGGCTGGTTGCAAGTCCCAGATTCTTTATACAGCAACTCCAAAGGCAATCGTTTCGCTGCACGCATCTTGCCCAGCATGCTGAAGCCGGGCTTACAAGAGACACGAATTTTATTGTGGGATGAAGACAAACCGCGTTCTTTGGGTCCTGATGTGGTGATTCCGGTCACTTTGGTCATTCCCAATGCACTCGATGAAAATCAGCAACCTGTTCCAACCACATTTGCTATGACACCGGCTAGTTTAGTTCGGCAGTATTACCGTGTTCCGTACGGAGCCACGGTCGCTCGCATTAAAGTCACGCAACATGGGGGAGGTCGGAATGAATATCGCCCAGGAGCTGGGTCTGTGTCGGGTTTTCGTTACGCGGAAGACCGTCAAAGCCGGGGACGGTTTTTCTTGAAGGATGGAGAAAGCAACACGATGCACATGCCTGTTGAGGCGGGCATGGTTCTGGAGTACGCCTTGTCTGCACGCTGGGCTACCAACACGCCGGCCACCGTGGATCTTGAAGTGGAATTCCTTGGCCTCGTGACGCAGGAGTCTAGTTTGACTATTCCGGCAGGCCAGGGTTACGGTTACTTGGGGGTGCAGTCCTTATTGGCTTCGGCCGATTTTTCGGTCGCCGCGTCGGTAGACGGCATGGCAATTCCCGTCACGGCATCCATGGAGATTCAGCCTGACCCCATCCGCTCTACTGTGATGGGAGGGAAAGGAATGTTTTACGGTGTGGTCTCTTGGGATTTAGAGATTCCTGATGGCGGCTGCGGGGTGAGTTTGCACATGCCTCATTCCATTCAGACCATTGAACTTCGGGAAGATCTCATGCTGGAAGTGTTTGATGCCGCAGGGGCAATCCAGGCGCGGAATATTGCGTGGGAAGTCGACACGGACCTCGGGCACTTCGAGGCCGGAACTTATTCTTGTCAGCTCACTTATCCATCGCTCGGCAAAATTCCTTTGGAGGCACGTTTTGCAGGGGCGGAAATGCGCCTAGCAACGGGGGGCGGAAAAGTCCGTGTTTCCGACAACCTTCAAGAGGTTTACGGAGGGGGCGGAAGTTCTCATTTCCGTTTTCCAAAGGGGGGCGCCCGGACGGCTATTTTTGAAGCTCCCAAACTCGAGGCTTTACCCGCAGGTGCCTATTGGTATGGAAGCGCTTCTTTCAAGAGCCATGGAGAATCGCTGTTGACGCTTCCGCTTCAGGTGCATCGGCCTCAGCATGTTCTTCTTGAGGAAGAGCCCGCCGAGTTGAAGCCCGAAGAGGCGTCGGCGGACGCAGAAGAGTTGGCCGAAGCCAATCCTGAATCATTGTACGAAGAAGCCGTTGACCTTGGGGAATGCAGTGCTTTGGAACGAGTGGGTTTTGCACGGGATTGGGCCGAGGCCTCCCCAGAATCTGCTTCGGCAACCTTGGCGGTTCTTGTGAGCCTGGCAGAAGGGGGAGTGAAGGTTCGCGCCCGTGAGTTGGCACGCGGTTTCTTGGTGAAATTCCCCCAAGAAGTAGATGACTTTCTTGCGGCGGCTCCACTCTGGAATTAAATCAAATGCTGCGACTTGCTGTGTGTGGGAACGTCTTCCCTTTTCTTGAGGCAAAGGATGTTCTCGCGGCAATTCAGGGACCTTTGACTTCTTGGGCCAAACAGGTGTCACCTGATGCCACCCCAGTTGGACTTGGTTTAGCCTTAAGCGCGTCATCGGCGGACACTTTTTTCACTGACCCCGAGGCGCGAGAAACGTTGAAGGATGCATTGAAGTGCGCGGGTCTTCAAGTATGGACAGGCAATGCGTTTGTCTTTGGGGATTTTCACGGGGGCCCGGTCAAAGAACAGGCCTTCTTGCCGGATTGGACTTCTCCCGATCGTTTAGAGGCCACATTAAAAGCGGCCGAAGTTTTGGCTCAATTGCAAGACAGCCCTGGCCGTGTTTCCCTTTCTACTTGTCCCTTGGGTTACGGGCCACAAGCCAAAGACGATGCCATGACTCCGCGGCTTTTGGAGCGGCTTTCTCATGGACTTGCTTGGCTAGAGTCAAGAACAGGAGTGAAAGTTGTTATTGGGTTTGAGCCGGAACCAGACGGGACTTTCGAAACACAAGCGTCCTTTGCTCAGTGGTTGACAAAGAAAGGGCTCAATAGTCCGCACCTTGGATTGTGTTGGGATTTATGCCATGGAGAAGTTGTAGGAGAGAATTCGGAAGAACTTTTGCATGTAGTTCAGAAGGCGGAGGTTCCGATTGCCAAAGTCCAAATATCCTCTGCTTTGCAGTGGAAAGGGGAGCCGGCCCTCGCCGATCAGGTTTGGCTCCAAAAACTAGCCCAGGATCGTTGGTTTCACCAAGTTCGAGGCCGGATGGCTGACGGGACGACCCAACGCTGGCCCGATCTTGCTCCGGCCCTCCAAGCTTGGGAAGAGTGGGGTTTCCCAGAAAAGACATGGGTCCACTGTCATGTCCCAGTGCATCAAGAGGGCTTTGGTGCCTCTTTAGAGGCAACGCCTTGGCAAGCGGCGGCCCAGCGGGCAGAAGAGGCTGGGGTTGGGGATTTTGAGGTGGAAACCTATACACTTTCTACTCTTCCCGGTAGCGAGGGTGGCGAGAAATTCGTCCTAGAAACCATGGCAAAGGAATATCTGGCGGCCCGAAGTTTTTTCAACGCTTGACATTGCCCCCTTGCACGATTATTATTTTCGGCCTTGTTTCGCGGGAAACTGTGAAAAAGCCTGACGGCCCCATCGTCTAGTCTGGCCTAGGACACCAGGTTTTCATCCTGGCAACAGGGGTTCGAATCCCCTTGGGGTCACCATCCAACTCGTCGACTTCGGTCGGCGGGTTTTTTTTATTCTGACTGCGCCAAAGGGTGGGCTTGGTGGTAGAGCTTTTGCAATTCCTGCAAGGAAACGTGGGTGTAGATTTGCGTACTGGACAAACTGGCATGTCCCAGCAGTTCTTGAACCGTACGCAAGTCCGCGCCTCGCCGCAAAAGGTGGGTGGCAAAAGAGTGGCGCAAAGTATGGGGGGAGCACTCCCGATGGATTCCCGCTTGCTGAAGGCATTTGTGAAGGATGCGCCGCACCGATCGTGCGCTGAGCGGAGTGCCTCGGCGATTGAGAAAAAGGGTGTCTCGGCAGAGGGAGCGCAAAGACTTATTTCGGAGATAGGCCGCAAGGGAATCTTGGGCGGGTTTTCCCAACATGCCTCGTCGCTCTTTGCGCCCTTTTCCCTGAAGCAGACAACCACCAGTTTCTAAATCCAAATCCTTTTCCCGTAGCGCAACCAATTCGGAAACGCGGCATCCCGTAGAATATAAAACTTCCAAGATGGCACGGTTTCGGAAACCTTCGGCCTCTTTGTCTTGCGGGCTTGCCAGGAGCGCATTCACTTCGTCTTCCTCGAGAAAACGAGGGAGACGTCGGCGTCGGCGTGGGGAGCGGAGGATGCCCGCAGGACTACTTGGAATATGACCTTTTTCCTCAAGCCATCGAAAAAAACTGCGGATGGCCGAAATATGACGAGACAGGCTTGGGGGTGTGAGCCCGGCGGTGGCGAGCTTGCCAAGATGCAACCGAAGTCGTACCGAGGTGACATCGGCGGGATTCTGTTCCAGGCCGAGGTCTTCACATAAATCAAGCAGATCTCTGCCGTATGCGCGCAACGTATGCGGACTCACCTGCCGCACCTCTTTCAGGTGCTGCAAGAAATGTTCCCGCCGACTTTCGAGGTTGTCACCCATCGCACAGACATAATAAGAAGGTTGCTTCCCATTCGTCTCCACATCTTGCGGGAGTTTGAACTTCCGAACCCCATGGCTCTTCTGGCGGCCTTGCCGGCGGAGGCGCGTCCTGCGCTTTTGGATTCTTCGGATGGCTCTGGAGTGGGGTGGCTCGGTTGGTCCCCAGATCAAGAGATATCCGGGAAGATTCGGCCGAACTCCACCGATGCCGGCACCGAAAACCGCCCTTGGCCGTTGGCGGATCATGACCCCGCGTTGGCTGTCGAGGAAGCCATGGCAGGGGAGTCTTGGCATACCGCCGACGTCGGCCCTGGACCTGTCGGTGGATGGGTTGGGTGGTTTGGCTTTGAATGTGGACATGCTTGGGAACGTTGGCCTTGGTCCGCGCCTTACTCCGAGTCTTTCCCCGACTATGCCTTTGCCCGCTACCGACGCTCTGTGCAGTGGAAGGCCGATGGATCTGCGCAATTACTTTGGGCCGAACTCCCGAGAGGCAATCCGTCGGAAGCTCAAGAGGTGATTCGAGAATGGGAAGCATGGATGAAAAAGGCCGACGGCTTATCGAGTATGGATGAAGTGGCCCCCTTGGCTTTAACGCCCATCAAGTCCTCCAAGGACTATCAGAACAGCGTGCGAGTTCTGCGCCAATGGATTGGAGACGGAGAACTTTTCCAAGCGAACCTTTCCCATGTTCTTTCGGCACAAGCCCCTCCAGACCCCCGCCAATTTTTCGCGAAACTTCGTGAACACCAACCCACCGCGATGAGTGCTTTCATGGAATGGGGAGGAGAGCAGACGCTCTTATCTTGGACGCCAGAGCGTTTTCTTTCTATTCAGGGAGAACAACTCAAAACATTTCCAATTAAAGGAACAGCACCACGGGGGAAGAATCAAAGAGAAGACCATCTCTCTCGCGAAGGTTTGGAGAAGAGCGAAAAAGAGTGTGCCGAGTTGAACATGATTGTTGACATGGCTCGTCATGACTTGGGGCGTTTGGCACCACCCGGTGGTGTGCACGTTGTCAGTGAGGGCGCGGTGGAAACGTTCCCTACGCTTTATCATCGAACGGCTCAGATCTCCTCGCAGTGGAATCCACGTCAAGGCCTTTCATCTTTGATGAAGGCTACATTCCCTCCAGCCTCCGTGACGGGTGCGCCTAAAGTACGTGCGCTTCAAGCTATTCAGGAACTCGAGGGGACGGCGCGCGGACTTTATTGCGGGTGTTTTGGTTATTGGATTCCTGGCGAGCCACGCGGTGATTTTTCCGTGCTGATCCGGTCGGCGGTCATCCAAGGGAAAGAGCTCGAAGTCTCTGTCGGAGCGGGTATTGTTTGGGATTCCGACCCCCTTAAAGAATGGCAAGAAACACTCCTCAAAGCACGCTACCTTTCCTCAACTCTGGATGAAACCACCGCCTGAACTTGTCGAGCATCTGATGGTTGATGGAATCCTTTTGCCCACGGATACGCCAGCCTTAAAGGCAGACCTCCCCGGTATCCTTCGCGGTGAGGGCATCTTTGAGACATTTCTCGTCGTAGATGGCTCACCGACGCCTTTCTTGAGTGCGCATCAAGATCGTCTTGTGGAAAGTGCATCCATCATGGATATGAATATGCAATCTTGGACTCTGCAGAATCAATGGGAGGAATATAGGACGCATGTGCCTGCAGGGCGGCAACGAGTGCGCTTCACTCTTCTTCGGTCTATCGATGACAATTTAGTTCGGATTTGGACTTCTTCTCACGCTGTTTTTCCTCCAGCCGAAATCATTCTCAGCCTTTCTCGTTTTCTTCGTTATCCCGACGACCCGCTCTCACGGGTAAAAACGACTTCTCGGGCTCTTTTCCAATTAGCTCGGCGGGAGGCAGAGAAAGTGGGGGCGTATGAGGCATTACTCTCTACTCCGGAAGGAGACTGGACGGAAGGGACAGTGAGCAACCTCTTAATAATCAAGAAGGGGAGGGTGAAGACACCGCCCCTCCACCGAGGCGTTTTAGCCGGCGTTACGCGCCATGTATTGCTCTCAAAGCTCCATAACTCTGGAATTGTCGTTCAGGAGGAGCCCGTGACGACCGCTGATTTAGAAAAGGCCGATGAGGTCTACGTGACCAGTGCCCTTTTAGGTGTTACACCAGTATGTAGAATAGTGGATGTCCGCGACGACCTCCCCGGAGCGTCTGGACCTATGCTTCCTCGCTTTTTGAAGCTCTTTCAAGAAGCTACTCAAGACCCATCATTTCTTCGCTCATGATTCTTTCCCTTCTTTTAGTCTGTGCACCGAATTTTTCTCTATCGCCTACTTATCAGGATTCACTGAAGGACGAGGTAGAGATGATGAAAGAAATTATTTCTGGGCGTAAAAGAGAAGAAGAGGCAATTCAATTAATGGATGGTTTTGTGCAACGATATCTTTCTCACCAAGAGCGTTTGCTGGAAATTGAAGATAGTCTCGAAATAGAAATTGGGGTGCCAAAAGACTTGAAGAAAGAACGGAAATCCATTCAGAAGGAACAGGACCTTCTCGCCAAAACAGTTTGGGTGGCATTTTTAAGAAAGCGGGAAACAGCAGAAAATCAGCAACTTTGGACTGCGGCAGCTTATTCCTTTGGTCAGATGAGTTCCCATGGCTCGGAGTATCTTTGGAAAGCATTTGAAGATCGCCGGTTTAACAAAGATATTAAGTTCCAAGGCCTTTGTGTTGAACAGGTTGGGTTTACGAGGGATTGGGGACAGGCGGAAAGCCTCGTTGACCTTCTTGATTACAAACATGAAACAGTTGCGGCCAAAGCAGCAGAGTCTCTAGCGAAATTTCGAGAAGCACCTTTGGAAACCAGACAGGATTGTGTGAAAAAGCTGGTTAAACTGTTCGAGTCCTACCGAAGCCGAGGGGTGGATTTAGATGACTCCAATGGACAGCGGGTGTATCGGATTATCAGAGAACCCTTCTTGCGAGCACTCTCCGAGTTGACGGGCCAATCGTTGCGAACTTCCTTGGAGTGGACTAAGTGGTGGAACAATAACAAGAAGAACAAGGACGCTTGGCAATAGAGTTTGCATCAATCTATTCCACTTAGCGTTTGCTTTTTGGTTCTTTGTTTTGCTTGTCAAAAAGAGGACAAGGTTTCTTCGATGATGGAAACGTCCAGTCAACGTTTTGCATGGACGGCAGAATTGCCCACCGGCGGCCGCGTAGTCTTGGAACCACTGGAGCAACCTCATGTGGCATCCGAAGCCAGAAATACCGAAGAGACCATGCTCCGTGCCCGCCTTTCGTTGCCGGAAGATATGGCGCTTTTGCGTCTTCATCGTTTGCGAATGGAAGGAGACCTCCCGTCTCTTGGGAAAATAAGGGCAGGAGTGCAATTGTTTTTACCGTTCGGGCCTCCTCCGGCACACATGGCGCCACTCCCTCGGTTAGTTTGGATGACCGTATTGCAAGGAGAGCGCGGGGCCATGGAAGTTTCACAAAACATCTCCTGGGCGACGTCAATTTTTTGGGGAGAGAGTATGCCACGACAAGCCAGTCATGAGGTATTCTGGGAGTACGCTGGTTCTTCCATCCCCTTGGAATATCAGGTTTGGAACGAACAAAGCCGACGTGATTTCCTTGACTTTATAAACCCACCCTCTGCTCATGAATCCCCCTGAAGAAACTTCCTCTGTTCCACCGACACCTTCGGAGGAATCCCCGTCCCGTGACCTTGCTACGGTGACACCAGAAACGGGGCAGGTCTTGTTGGCGTCCAGAGATGTTCAGGCCTTAAGCCGCTCGTTCCGTCGGCTTTCCGAGGTACAGCAGGCGCTGTTAGATCAAATGACGGACTTGGAAGAGTCTCGCTCTCGACAATGGATTCTTCCCGTGACAGCCCTCGGAGCTCTTACGTTGGGTGTCGGCCTTACTTTTGTAGGCGTCGGCTGGATGAAACAGCAGGAAGAGCCAATGGTTTTACCCGATGTTGTGGTGAACCCCACACCCATCACCATTGAAGCAGACCCCGGTGCTTTGCACGAAGACACGGCTCTGGCCTTGGTTGCGGAAATCAAGGCAATGAGAGAATCCCAAGAGGTGGACAAAGAATGGGTAACTGAGCTCAATGAAAAGCTCCTGAATCGGGAAATTAGTACGGTGGAAGTGTTAAAGAAGCTGGTAGATATTCAAGAGAAAAATGCGGCTTCCGTTGCTTTGATAACTCCACGGGTCGCCCCAGCGCCGAGCGTTGCCCCGAAACCCGCCGCTTTTGACCTGCAGTCCAGCACTACTTCGGAAAACCCTTCTTCCCCGTTCGGTTACGTGGATGACCCATGGTTGGGTATTTTAAATGGACTCTTGGCATTGGATGGGTATACGAATTACCGTTTCCAGAAAGCCACACAAATTGAGGGTCGTCCGGAGTTACTCGATGTCACCTTGTTCCATTGGGGCGAAGATGGGCTTCTTGAATCGGTGGTCCGCGCCAAGAGAGTGGAGTTCAATCTTCAGAAAAGCACCTTTTCGTTGTCGATACGATTCTTTGAAGGCACGCGGACTCACGAAGGTCTAAACCTCCCTCTTCCTCGGACCGGGAGCAAAATCTATCTTCCTGATGTGAATGTCTCGGCTTGGGGCAGACATTTCCCGGCCCTTTTATCGAAGGCAACGCTTTCCAATGCTCAGGTTGACTTGCCGCAGAAAACGGTTACCCCGTTGCAGGATGCCCAAGATATACGCAAAAAATTGGACGACCTGATCTCTATACGGCGTGCCTTTGGCTATTACCGCCTCACTCGCTTAGAAGGAGCCACCACTGATGGATTATCAGGAATCCAAATTGCCTGGTACGACGTATCTGGCCGTTTGGTGAAAACAATCGAAGCGGACAGCATGGAAATCAAACTTCATGAGCAAGGTTGGGTCGAACTTCTTCTTAAGGATGGAGCCTTTCTTGAGGGCGGGGTAAAGCGTCCATTTTATGAAGATAAATTCCGTTTGCATCTGCCGCGCCAGCCCTTGGATCAGTGGAGAGCTCTTGGCCTTCCTTTGACGCAAGTCGAGAATTAATGGAGTGGAGGGAAGTTTGAGGGAACGCATGGAGGAGGCCGTCGGTGTTGGAGAACTGATATCTCTTGCACAGGATTCCTTGGATCAAAATTTAGGCGGGCTTTGGGTCACCGGAGAAGTATTTGAGTACCGAGGCCCACATCGAAGCGGACATTATTATTTCAAGCTGAGGGATGAGTCCGCGACTTTGGAAGTAAAGATGTGGAAAGGTGTCGCTGCATCTGGCTTGCAATGCACGTTGGAAGAAGGGCGTAAAGTGCGTGCGTTTGGACGATTTGATATTTGGCCGGTGCGCGGGAACTTATCTTTTGTTTTGCAGCGCGTCGAAGACGATGGGGTTGGAAATCTAGCGCAACAATTTGAGCGGCTTAAAAAACAACTTTCCGCCGAGGGGCTTTTTGAGGAGAGCGCAAAACAGGTAATTCCACGTCGGCCACGGACCGTGGCCTTGCTCACGGCCGAAGGCTCTGCCGCAGAAGCAGATATTTTACGTAGTTTTGAGGAACAAAAAACTCCTCTTCGTGTTTGGCGACGGCCTATTCCTGTTCAAGGAGCGGCAGCCGTCGGCGAAATCATCCGAGCCTTAGAAGAATGCGCCGCAGTTTCTCCCGACGTTATTTTATTGGCCCGGGGTGGAGGTTCTCTTGAAGATCTTTGGACATTCAATGAAGAGCCCTTGATTCGTGCTCTTGCGGCCTGTCCAATTCCCGTAGTTTCCGCGATTGGTCATGAAACAGATTTCACTTTGGCTGATTTCGTCGCGGATGCACGTGTGAAAACGCCGACCGCGGGCGCCTTGGAACTCTGTCTGGGCTGGACCCGTGCTCGGGAGGACCTTCGAGGGATGGCTCAGGAATGGCACCATCTTGGCCGTGAATGGATTTCTGGGTGGGAGCACCGTTTGGAGCGTTTGACGCACCGCGTGCACACGCAAACACCGAAACTTCGCTTAGACCGTGCTTTGGGGCGGCTCCGTGAAGCCGAATACAGGCTGTCCACCGGCTTGGAGAAGCGCTTGATGGATTGGAGGCATCGCTTGGATCGGTATGAAACTCGTTTTCGAGGTGCATCCCCAGACGCCCTCTTGAAGCGTGGCTATGCGCTCGTGGAGAAAGAGGGCGAGCCTGGATTCCTGCGTTCTTCCCAGGACGTGGAAGTGGGGCAAAAGGTTCGCATTCGTTTGGCACAGGGTTCCTTGCGCACTACAGTGAACGAAATCGAGAATTCCTAGCGCCAACGGATACGCTTTCCGACAATATCCCTATGGCAAAACCAAAGGATAACCCGGCAACCCTTTCTTTCGAGGAAGGACTTTCTCGTTTGGAAGGCCTTCTTGGACAGCTGGAGTCAGGGGAACTTGGCCTGGAAGATGGGGTAAAGGTTTATCAAGAGGGCGTCGAGCTTCTTGCTGTGCTCCGCGCTGATTTGAGTGGTGCAGAAAACCGTGTAGAAGCATTGACAAAAATCCTGCAGGATTCACTGCAACAAGTCGAAGGTGATGATTCTTTCAATGACTGATTTTGGTCATTGGATCAGTGCAGAGCAATCCTTGATGGAGTCGCAATGGATGACCATTCTCCAGGGCACAAGCCATGTACGCTCACCCAAGTCTCTCCAGGAAGCCGTGGAGTATGCTTTCCTTTCTGGCGGGAAACGAGTCCGACCTGCGTTAGCCTTGTTGAGCTGCTCCGTGGCGGGTGGGGAAACGGAGCGGGCAATTCCCGCGGGTGTTGCTTGTGAAATGGTTCATGCTTATTCTTTGATTCACGATGACCTCCCCTGCATGGATGATGACGCTCTTCGACGCGGGCAACCGACCGTTCATGTTCGTTTTGGCGAGGATTTAGCTGTTTTGGCCGGTGACGCACTGCAAGCACTGGCTTTTGAAATTCTAGCCTTACAAGATGACACTCAGTTGTTAAGTGATCAAATCAGAATTTTGGCAGAGGCTGCAGGGCCGTCAGGCATGGTTGGGGGGCAGGTACTTGACATGCATGCTTCCGCAAGTGAGACCACCTTTGCAGAAATTCAAGTGATTCACGCCTGCAAGACTGGTGCCCTTTTGACGTCGGCGGTACTCATGGGAGTTGCTGCTGCAGATGTTTCTTGGCAACCGTGGAGGCCTTATGCGGAAACCATAGGCGCCCTCTTTCAGGCAACGGATGATTTACTGGACGTGACGGGGTCAGCCCAAACTTTGGGAAAAACTCCTGGGAAAGACGCCGCAACGGGGAAGGCGACCCTCGTTTCTGTTTTAGGCTTTGAGGCCGCAACGGAGTATGCACAGGGTTTGGTAGAAAAAGCACAGGCACAACTCTTGGAGATTTCCGCACCGATTCAAGACTCACCCCTTTATGATTTACCGCAGTATTTAATACAACGTTGCCGATGAACATCCCTCTTCTCTCTGAGATTCGTTCTCCTCAAGATATCCAGGATCTGAATGATCAGGAAATGAAGGAGTTGTGCCAAGATATCCGTGCAGCGCTGATTGAAAAAGTTTTTCAAAGTGGGGGGCATCTTGGAAGTAATTTGGGTGTCGTGGAATTGGTTGCACAATTGCACCGGAGTTTTGATTTTTCCAAAGACCGCTTGGTGTTTGACGTCGGCCATCAGTGCTATACGCATAAAATCTTGACGGGCCGCTTCAATCGTTTTGACACTCTTCGGAAAACAAACGGCTTGTCTGGATTTTGTAACCGGAAAGAGTCCCCGTATGACGTGCTCACGGCAGGACACGCGGGTACTTCCATTTCCTTTGCAGCAGGCTTAGCTGAAGGCCACAAAGGGCTGGGAGGCAAAGAAGGGGAAGACCCCTGGTCGGTGGCACTCATCGGTGATTCCGCCTTTTCATCGGGAGTTGCCTTTGAAGGGTTAACGCAAGCTGCGGAGAAGCAAGTGCGGATGGTCGTAGTTTTAAATGACAACGAGTGGTCCATTTCACGCTCCGTAGGTACTTTGGCACGTTACTTGTCAAGGATTCGTTCTTCTCGAACGCTGAATGCGGTTTACGATCGCGTCCAGTCGCTTGCGCATCGTTTACCCGCCATCGGAGAGCGTATGGATGAAGTCGGTGAAGTCATCCGACATGTTCTTGTGCCTGGGCATGTTTTTGAAGAACTCGGAGTGAATTACATTGGTCCCTTAGATGGTCATGATTTGGAGCAAGTGGAATCTGCTTTGACTCGGGCGAAGCGATTAGGCGGCGTGACTCTTTGCCATTTTCTCACCGAAAAAGGCCATGGCTATGAGCCAGCGGGGACGGATCCAGAGCGCGCCCATGGGGTTTCTCCGCGCAAGGTGCCATCTCCCGTAAATCAAGCAGCTCGGGCTGCCAGTCCTAAGCGCCAAGCCTTTACCGCCGTTTTTTCCCAAGCTCTTTGCCGGCTTGGTGGGGCAGACACTCGCATCCATGCCATTACAGCCGGGATGCCTTCTGGAGCGGGGCTTTCTCAATTTGCTTCGGACTACCCCAGCCGTTTTCATGACACGGGAATCACTGAACAACATGCTGTTGCCTTTGCCGGTGGGTTAGCCACCACGGGGAAGAAACCTGTGGTTGCCATTTACAGCACATTTCTTCAGCGTGGGTATGACCAGGTTTTCCAAGAGGTCGCCTTGCAGCAAGAAGACGTTGTGTTCTGTTTAGACAGAGCGGGACTGGTGGGTCAAGACGGCCCCACGCACCAGGGCCTTTATGACATGGCTTATTTACGCGGTTTCCCCGGTTTCCAATTGGCTTCACCTCGAGATGCTGTGGATTTAGAGCGAATGTTAGCCGCAGCTCTTTCTCAAAAGGGTCCATGGGGTCTTCGTTGGCCTCGTGGCACGACCGTCGAGTGCCTTGGCCCAGCGGCGGAATTGCGACCAGAACTTACTCCCGGCACCGCGGAGCGTCTCCGAGAGGGGGCAAGTGGGGCCGTGTTTGCACTGGGTGCCATGGTGGAACATGCCATGGAAGTCGCGAATCGTTTGTCCACAGAACATCAAATCGAATTAGAGGTTTGGGACGCTCGTTTTTGTAGCCCTATGGATCAAGGTGCCTTGGCAGGTATCGCGCGTCGTCAGCCCTGGCTGGCTACTGTGGAGGAGCACGCATTGGCTGGAGGCTTTGGCTCTGCGGTTTGTGAAACTCTGGCCGACCTTGGAGCACAGATTCCCGTGTACCGCCATGGCGTACCGCATCGGTGGATTGAACATATGTCTTCCCGAGAAGAACAGTTGGAATTATGCGGTCTCTCCACCGACGTCCTTTTTTCTGAGTGGAAAAACTTGGCCTCCCGTTCTTCGCCAGTCTCTCTTTCGAAAGAATGAATTCCACTAAAAGTTCTTCGAGTCGGCGCAAGTCCTCGCGCCTTGACCACTGTGAGCTTCCAAAGTCAAGAAAGCCAAGGGTTTTGATTCTTGGGGATCGAGAAAAAACAGAAGTTCCGGCTTTGGCTCGGAAAATCAGAAAGCATCTTGGGGACCGTGTGAACTATTTAGGCGCCGACCTCCTTCGGCATCTCAAGCCGATTACGACGAAACCAGATTTAGTGGTGGTACTTGGGGGAGACGGTGCGGTACTTGCCGCGTCTTATCGCTTAGGCGCACGCCGTGTTCCTGTATTGGGCGTCAATTTTGGCGATGTTGGTTTTCTTGCAGGAGTTGCACCAGACCGTGCGATGACGGTGCTTGACCGGGTTTTGCAGGGAAAGGGGGATTGTGAAGACCGAGCCATGATGCACGCGAAAGTGCAACGAAATCAAGAGACTCTCTTGGATGCCCATGTTCTCAACGAAGTGGTCGTGTCTCGTGACCCCGCTGCGGGCCTAGTGTCCGCCGACCTCCTCGTAGACCGCCGGCCGGTTTGTACTTTCCGAGGAGATGGCGTGATTCTGTCGACGGCAACCGGTTCCACGGCTTACAACCTTGCCGCAGGGGGGCCTATTTTGTCTCCACGCCTTGAGGCTTGGGTCGTAACCCCCATTGCTCCTCACATGCTTGGAATGCGCTCCATTGTCCTCCCTGGCCATCGTGTCGCCATCTTGCGTGTTCAAGAAAAGGCTACTTTTACGGCCGACGGCCATCAAGAGTACCATTTGAAGGCAGGAGATCGAATTCGTGTAGCCCCGAGTTCTCGTCGCTTTCGCCTCCTCGTGGACCGAGATGAGCTGTTTTACGCGCGTTTGCGTGGGAAACTGCACTGGGGAGCTACGCCCGGAGAGCCCTAATTGCTATGCTAGGGGCGGTGATTCCTATGAAACACACACTTCTACCTCTTGTCCTGTTTGGTGCGCTCTTGACGACTTCGGCTTCGGCCCAAATTGAAGTCGGCCAAGAGATGTCATTCACTTTCCAAAATTCCCCGGTGAACAGTTACGGTGTCCAAAGCTTGGATGACTTGCGCGGGCGCCCCGTTTTCGTTGAATTCTGGGGTACACGCTGACCGAGTTGTGTGGGGTCGTCCGTGCCGACGGCCATTAAAATGCAAGAAGAGTTCGGTGATGAGATTGCTGTGTTGTTTGTAGAGGTTCAAGGTGCAGATCGTGCAAAAATGCAAAAATTCGCTTTAGAGAAGAAGTGGTTTGGCGGAGATTCTATGTGGACTCGGGAGCGCCCTTTCTCTACGGGAATGAATGGCATCCCAAATTTTGCACTGTTGGATGCACAGGGGAAAGTAGCTCTTTCGGGCTATTCAAACTCGATGCATTCTCAAATTAAGGACACGCTATCCGAGTTAGTGAAGAACTCCGAGAAAGCACCATCTCATTATTCTTCTTCTGTGACGAAAGCATGGAAGGAATCTTCCCGGGGAAATTACGCCAAAGCGATTACTCTGGCGGAAAAAGTGATGCAAAAAGCGGCTGAAAAAGACAACGCGGATGATGTTGAGTCAGCAAAAGAGGTTTTGAATCTCGCGCTAGAAAAAGCAGACTCGAAAATTTCCCAAGTACGGTGGCTACTTGACCATGGCTATGCGGAAAAAGGCAAGCAACTTTTGGCGCCTCTTACCAAAGCATGTAAAGGAGTGGCCGACCTATCTGCTTCATGTTTGGAGTTGGCAGACTGGTTGAAGAGTTCAAGCGGCAAAGAAGAACTTTCTGCGTCCCGTGGCCTTCAGCGTTTAGAAGGGAAACTGTTTGAAGATCCGAAGGGGTCTCATCGGAAAGGCCTCCTTGCTTTTGTTGAGAAAAATGTAGGTACGCTTGCGGCAAGCCGAGCCTCGGCTTTGGCGAAAATCTGTCAATAGCTGGCCTCTACGTTTTACGCGTAAAAGCCACGAAGACGGTCAAAGTAGGCCACACGCTCGACGCCCAAGATGCAGGCGGCAAGACGAAGTCCGCATTGGCGTTTCTTCGCGACTTTACGAGCTCGTTGGTAAGCCTCCATCACCATGCGGTCTAACCGCTCCAGAACCATTTCGTCGGTCCATTGATAACCAATACGGTTTTGTACCCATTCGAAGTAGGCAATGATGATGGCTCCAGAGTTCCCCAAAAGGTCGGGGATAATAGGGATTCCACGACTTTGCAAAATTTCATCCCCTCTTTTTGTGGTTGGACCATGTGCGGCTTCCACAACAAGTTTAGCCTGAATCCTATTCGCGTTATCTCGGGTAATTTGATCAGCAACGGCAGCAGGAATCAATACATCACATTCTAATTCCAGCAAATCTTGCGGAGTGATGGGGTCACCTTGTGCATAACCTAAGACTGTGCCGGTGAGATCTCGGTGATCAAGAAGATCTTCCACATCAAAGCCTTTGTCTGAATACAGCGCACCTTGATAGTCCCCGACGCCAATGACTTGATGGCCGTGAGAGGCTAAGGCGCGAAGGACTTGCCCGCCAACGCTTCCTGCACCTTGAACGACCACGCGTGCGGGGCCCTTGATCCCAAGGTCTTTGAGGCGCTCTTCCATCAAAAGGATCGCTCCGCGGCCAATGGCCGAGTTGCGACCAAAGGTTCCGCCAAGTCCAATCGGTTTACCGACGACGACAGAGTTTTCGGTATGACGCACGT
>Ga0302120_10000204_pt1 | contig 25167 bp, 26 predicted proteins | sample AG5_Bottom_MG_FD_203118 | JGI IMG/M metagenome (GOLD analysis project Ga0302120, IMG submission 203118) | Marine microbial communities from Western Arctic Ocean, Canada - AG5_Bottom | ecosystem: Environmental > Aquatic > Marine > Oceanic | place: Canada: Western Arctic Ocean | collected 2017-10-01 | reverse complement strand
TGTAGAAGACGTGTTTTTTATTACCCTAACTAATGGCGAGCGCATTGTTGACGCACAGCTGCTGAAAACTCTCGAAGACGACATTTGCAGCGCCTTGGATAAATAAGACTTAGTCAGCAGTAAAGACGCATCCACCCATTAATCGTAATACCAAGACATATATGGTTCGATGAAATTAAAGAGAGCTAATAATGTTAAACGCATTAGTAATTTGGTTATTACTCGCATCTTGATTACAAAAGAGTAATACTTCTAGCGTCACAGATCCTAGAGAATCTTCTAAGGAAATTAACTCTCCATTCTCCAACTCTGACTGTATTAAGTCTTTGGCAAGCCAGGCTATGCCCATGCTACCTAATGCCATTTCCTTTAAGCTGGCAGAAAAAGCAGATTCACAAACCAACTCAACGCGGTAGTCACGAAAGATTCGTGGTAAGCAGGTATTCTCCAACGATTCTGCAAGAAACCCACCTTTTGGGTACATTAATAGAGGCAGCTTCATACCCTCTTTAATGGGCCCCATGTTGGCTACCCACTCCCTAGAGACCACAGGCAAAAGGTAATCGTTACCCAGTTTAGTTTTTAGAATAGAAGTATGGGTGAAATTTATAGGCCTACTGCTGGTCTGGTAGCACAACAGCAAATCTCCTTCCTTGAGAAATAGGGTTTCACAATAATAGTTATTTGCAGGTATCACGCGAAAGCTAGTTTTTGGTGAAACTTTATTAATTTGGCGAAGGATCTGGGGAATACGGGACACTGACAAAGTATGTTGAGCGATGAAGCTTATTTTATTTTGATTTTCATGGGCTTTATTACGTAATGCATAAAAACCATTCACTAAGTCTCGTACTTCGCCCTCCATTGCCAACCCTATTGGCCGAATATGAACCGGTTTAGTAGTTCTGTTGACAATTTCCACCCCCAGCCATTCCTCTAGCTGCTTAATCCTGCGTGTATACGCGGGCTGGGTAACATGCCTTCGCTCGGCGGCACGTGTGAGTGATTTCTCTTCGATTAGTGCCAGAAAATCTTCAAGCCATTTCAGTTCCATGAGTTATCTCATACGCCCTAACATTAAATTATTTAACTTTATACTAAAGAAATAGCATTATTATTGCAAAAATATTTATGTAACCATGCATTAAATCAATTATGGAACATCTCATGCATATTTCTAAATTCCCCCGTTTACACTTTGCTCATTTGCCAACACCGCTGGAACCAATGCAGCGCATCTCCAAGGCTCTTGGTGGTCCTAATCTGTGGATCAAACGGGATGATTGTACTGGTTTATCTTCGGGAGGAAACAAAACCCGAAAGCTAGAATTTTTAATGGCCGATGCCGTTGAACGAAAAGCCGACTGCATTATTACTCAAGGAGCAACCCAATCTAATCATGCTCGCCAGACTTGTGCGATAGCAGGAAAACTAGACCTAGAATGCCATATTTTACTTGAAGACAGGACTGGCTACGAAGACGAAGCTTATACCCTTAATGGTAATGTGCTGCTTGATCAATTGCACGGTGCAACCATTTCCAAACGTCCGGCTGGCACTGACATGAACCAGGCCATGAATGATCTTGCACAATCATTGCGCGATGATGGTAAGCACCCTTACATTATACCTGGAGGCGGTTCCAATGAAATTGGCGCGCTAGGGTATGTTAACGCTGCGATAGAGCTAACTACGCAGGCAAATGATCGATCATTACGCATTGATCACGTGGTTCACGCTACAGGAAGCTCGGGCACCCAGGCTGGCTTGGTGTTGGGTATGGAAGGTATCAATAGCGGTATTGCTGTGTATGGAGTGGGCGTTCGCGCGCCTAAAGAGAAACAAGAAGAAATGGTTTATGACCTAGCACAACGTACGGCCGTATACATGGGGCTAAACCCAGAAATTGTGGCCCGAGAAAAGGTTGTAGCGAACAGTGATTATGTAGGTGATGGCTATGGACTTCCGACCAGCTCGATGGTCGAAGCGGTTAAAATGTTAGCGAAATACGAAGGTATTCTACTTGACCCCGTGTATTCCGGTAAGGGTTTTGCTGGTCTGGTTGATTTGATTCGTAAAGGTCACTTTAAAAAGGGAGAAAACGTCGTATTTTTGCATACCGGAGGTAGCATTTCTCTGTTTGGCTATCCTAATACTTTCGATCTACCCGGATATATTTAAAGGTCATTTAAGGTTTTTAAATGCCTGACGGATTATGTCAGGCGTTTCTGCTGTAGCAATCACTATGAAGCTATGTAGTGGTTGTAAAATAAAAATGGTCACGGATACTACATACTAGTTCACGTGGTCCACATACGTACCTGGAGAAAATTTAATGAAGAAAATAATTGTTACTAGTATATGTGCTCTCAGTCTAGCACTGGGCAGTGGATCCAGCGTTGCTGGAGAAAGTGTGAATATTGGAGCACCTTCCTGGACTGGTGCTCAAGCTATAGCCGCACTATTACAAGCTGTTGTTGTTGAGCGTATAGGTGGAGAAGCTAACCTTGTACCGGGCAATAATGCCACCATTTTTCAGGGTATGGACCAAGGCAAAGGAGATATTGATGTGCATCCCGACGTTTGGTTACCTAACCAGCAAAGTTTCACTAAGAAATATGTGGATGGTGCAGGAACTGTGGAATTGAGCAAAAACTATTACGAAGGTAATCAAGGTTTTTGTGTGCCAGAAAAATTTGGCAAGGATAACAACATTACAGATATAGCTGACCTCGGCCGCCCTGATGTTGCTATGAAAATGGATAGCGATGGTAATGGAAAGGGTGAAATGTGGATAGGCGCTCCTGGTTGGGCTTCTGCCAATGTGAATGAGGTAAAGGTACGTGACTACGATTTGCTGCCGTTTATCGAACCTATCCGCGCGGAAGAGAGCGTTAAGACTGCCCGCGTGAAGGATGCCATTGCTAAAGACGAAGGATATGCGTTCTATTGCTACAAACCTCATGCCATCTGGTTTATGTTTGATGTAGCAATGTTAACTGAGCCTAAGTATGACCCAGCCAATTACAAAATGGTTCAGCCTTCAGACTCGCCTGATTGGTATACAGACTCAAAAGTTGCGACAAAAGATGCGCTTAAGAATGTACAAATCGCTTGGTCTAAATCTTTGCAAGGACGTTCTCCTGCGATTGTGGAATTCTTTGAGCGCTTTTCTTTAACTGCAGATGATGTGAGTGGCTTCGCCTATGAAATATCAGGTAAGGGCCGCAAAGCATCAGACGTTGCAAGTGAATGGATTGCTAACAACCCAGAGCGTGTGGATGCCTGGTTAGGAATGTAACCTCTACGGTTATTATTGTTATAAAGTCTTCACACGATCGTGTGAAGACTCATTACGGGTATAGGTCTATGATCAATACCCGTACTAGTCTTATAATTTGCTTTTGTTAACTCCCTAACAGGTCTCTTGTATGCCAACTCAGTCTATTGAACCGCCCGACGATATTGTTATCGAAATTTCAAACGTGTGGAAAATCTTTGGCGACCAAGCTGATGAAGCGTTACGCGCAATCACGGAAGAAGGTCTAAGCAAATCACAAGTGCTTGATACTTACAACGCGGTGGTAGGTGTTGCCGATGTGAGCCTTAGCGTTAAAAGAGGTGAAATATTTTGTGTCATGGGACTGTCAGGTAGTGGCAAGTCAACTCTGGTTCGCCATCTCAACCGCTTGCTAGAGCCTACTTCGGGCAAAATAGTGATTGATGGTATCGACGTAATGGCTCTAAATCCCAAAGAGCTACAGAAATTTCGTAATTTAAAGATAGGCATGGTTTTTCAGAATTTCGCATTGCTACCGCATCGTTCGGTATTAGACAATGTAGCGATGCCCCTTGAAATTCGCTCAATGAATAAAAATGAAAGAATTCGTTTGGCCACCAAAATGCTCAAAACAGTTGAGTTAGGTGCCTGGGGGAATAAGTATGCACATGAATTGTCTGGCGGCATGCAGCAGCGGGTAGGACTCGCTAGAGCATTAGCAGCCGACCCAGAAGTCTTATTAATGGACGAACCCTTTAGCGCCCTAGATCCTCTGATAAGGCGTCAGTTGCAAGATGAGTTTATTAAACTATCTGCAGTAATGAAAAAAACTACACTATTCATCACTCACGACCTTGATGAAGCGGTGCGCATAGGCGACCGCATTGCCATAATGCGAGATGGTAGAATCATACAAACTGGCACTGCTGAAGATATCGTAATGAATCCTGCAGATGATTATGTGGCTGATTTTGTGGCCGGCATCTCAAGGTTGAAAATTGTCCGTGCACATGCTGTCATGCAGCCGATTTCCGAGTATCAAGCCTCCCATGGATTACCTCCCGATGACGCACCCCGTGTGCAAGAGGATGAGTCATTAAGCCAGTTAATTCGGCTTGCTATTGATGTAGACATGCCCATTATCGTGCATAGCAATGGTGTTGATATTGGAGTAGTAACCCGCCGTGACATATTACAGGTTGTTGTAGAGGGGTCAGAAGTCTCATGAATAATTCAACTCCACTGCCGCCGAGTGAAAATACACCTACAACGAATGAGGACCTACCAGTTAACCAAAAAAAGCAGGTCGCCGAGTTTGTCAGAACCAATGCAGATTATTATGACGCACAGTTTACCCGTATTGGTAATGATTCACGTTTTGTCTGGACCTTTAATCTATGGGCCGGTGTATTTGGCCCTATCTGGTTTGCGGCCCGAGGTATGTGGAACTGGGGGCTTATGTTTTTAATCGTGGAAACATTTGCCTTGGTGCAGATTGTTCGCGGCTTGTTTGGTGATCTTGCCAATGCAGCATGGGAAAGAATTGCTAACATAGAAGGCACCCTTGAATTGCGTCGCCAGCAACTTGCATCTGCTATCGAAAACAGCACCGATAAGATAGATGTTTATAGGCGCACTGTTGAATCACTGGAAAATGCCATAGGTGGTATTCGACTGGAGGCAGTGCAACTGGAAGGAACCGGCCTAGTGATAACGCTCACTGGAATTGCAACCTTAATCGGTGTGAAAATAATTCAAACAGTTGTAGCTAATACACTGTTCGAAAGGCGTTTTTCTGATTGGCTACTAGATTCAAGTATTGTTGCTGGCATGCCCACTCAACAGATTTTATTAGCAACGTGTTTTGTTCTGCTAATAGTAAGCGCGACAGTCACTCACTATAGCTTTCCCGGTTTATATCCCTGGCTCATCGAATTTCCAACCGAGCATGGCATCAGATTAGCCAGTATTGATTGGGTTGAAAACTTGTTCGCTTTTGCCGTGATCAATGGCGAAGCTTTTTTTGACTCTATCACCTATGGTATTCGTCTAATGCTAGAAGGGCTAGAAATGATCTTTGTGGAAACGCCCTGGATGGTAATAGCGAGTTTCATCATTCTTTTAACCTGGCTCTCTGCCGGGTTGCGCCCTGCCATGTATTCTGGTGCTTTTTTACTTTATATTGGGCTACTCGGTTTCTGGGAAAAGTCTATGACAACATTGGCTTTACTGGGTACAGCCGCCTGCTTATCTATACTCATAGGTATACCGTTAGGCTTGTATTGTGCCCGCAGAGTTAAGTTTTACGCTGTCATTCGCCCTGTTATGGATTTTATGCAAACCATGCCCGCCTTCGTATTCATGATTCCAGTGATCGCTTTTTTTGGCACAGGCAAAGCAGCGGCCGTAGTGACTACTATGATATTTGGCGGAACTCCGGTTGTACGTTTAACGGTACTGGGCTTGCGAGGTGTGCCAGAACATGTTCGTGAAGCAGCTATTTCATTTGGGGCGAGCAAATGGTACTTACTCACTCGTGTCGATCTTCCACTCGCTAGCCCCTCTATCCGTGCAGGAGTTAACCAAACCATCATGTTGAGCTTGGCAATGGTTGTGGTTGCATCCTTAATTGGGGCTAAAGGATTGGGAGAGGATGTATTAGAAGCTTTACAATATGCCAACGTGGGTCAGGGCATTTTGGCAGGCTTTGCGATACTATTCTGTGCCATGATGCTCGACAGAATCGTTCAAGGTAACAGGAAATAGGACACTGATGTGATTGATTTTAAGATTTCAAGCTTACCCGGTACTGATAAATAATGAAGCCGCACTTAGTGTTTGTTCACGGTTATTTGGGGGGGAGTTCTCAATGGATTGAGCAAGTCGCCGTATTTTCGCAATATTTTCATGTAGTCACAGTTGATTTGCCAGGGTTTGGGCTAAACCACTCTATGGAATCGCCCGAAACCATTAGGGGTTACGCCGAATTTGTACTTAATCAACTTGATCGAAAAGGCGTAGAGCAGTTCCATTTGTTAGGGCATTCTATGGGAGGAATGATCGTGCAAGAAATGGCAGCGATGGTTCCATCTCGAATTAACTACTTGATTTTATACGGTACCGGCCCAGTGGGTATGTTACCAAATCGATTTGAGACTATTGAAGAATCTAAACGCCGAGTGGTTGCCGATGGCACCCAACTAACCGGCCGTCGCATTGCAGCTACCTGGTTCGTCCAAAGAGAGCAGGCTGCCCAATATCATGTATGTGCAGAGCTTGCAGATAAAGCATCTCTTCAAGCTTCGTTGGCGGGCCTTAGCGCCATGGAAGCTTGGTCTGGAGTGCCCTACCTTACACAGATTAAGTCACCCACATTAGTCCTTTGGGGAGATGGCGACCGCACCTACCAGTGGAGCCAACCTGAGCAGTTATGGAATAATATTCCGGCTGCGCAGCTAGGGGTAATTCCCGGGTGTGCTCATGCAGTTCATCTGGAAAAACCACACGTATTTAATGCTGTGCTGATGGATTTTTTCCAACTTCAAACTTCCTGAATATATCATCTACTTTGATTAATCATAGGGCTCCAAAATCAATTCCAGTTAAATACTGGCATTACATGTGGAGACTATCCACAACACCTATAGCAGCCAACCTATAAAGGCCTCCTTAGACGCTATGTGAGGCCAACCCTTCGTAGCTAATCTAGCCTCATTTCTGGTATTATTTGGTCTTCGCTTTTAGGGCCATCTACAACCCTGCTACAATTCATCTACAATCTGCTCGGAAACACCTTTGACTCAAGTACAAATGCACGGCATCAGTAATTGCGACACTATCAAAAAAGCCAAAAAATGGCTTGCCGATGCAGGTATTGATTTCAGTTTTCGGGACTATAAAAAACACCCAGTCACCGTTATAGAACTTCAAGACTGGGCATTACAAGTGGGCTGGGAAGTATTGCTTAATAAGCGCGGCACTACATGGCGCAAATTGCCAGCAGAACAACAGAGCACCGTAAACGAGGCAACTGTACTGCAGCTTCTTTGTGACAACGCAAGCATGATTAAGCGACCTTTATTGGTGGTTCAAGGTGACACCGGAATTCAGGCCTTTGTTGGTTTTAAACCCCAGCAATACGCCACTATTTTTAAACTGTAAGTTTTACACACTATTTATTGGAGAGCTCAATGAGCCATTTTAGTTTTGCCTTTGGCATTGGCAGTCAATCTAGCCAAGGAGATTGGTTAGAGGTATTTTACCCACAGCCTACGTTAAACCCTAGCGCTAACTTAGTTGCCGCCATTGCAGGCGTTTTAGGCAGCCACTTAGCTATCGGTAACCACGCGGTACAAATTAACGCTAAGCAAGCCAGTCAACTCGCCGAAGCCTGCACCATAGCCGGTGAAGCAGACCACGCCAAATGGCTAACCCAAGCTGCAGATGAAGCTCAGCCTATGGTAGTCACCTTGTTAGAGACAGATTCCGGTCCACAAAGCACACCAGAGGTGTACCTAAAGCTTCAGTTGCTATCTAACTGCCTTAAGCTACCTAACTCCATGGACCTTAACGGTATTTTTGGACTTTTACCTAACGTAGCTTGGACCAACGAAGGCGCTATCGCCATCGAGGATTTAACTCAGCGCCAGATGGATGCCCGTTTGCGTGGCGAATGGTTACACGTTAATGCCGTAGACAAGTTTCCTCGCATGGTCGATTACGCCGTACCAAAAGGCATTCGTATTGGCGATGCGTCGCGTGTACGTTTAGGCGCCCATGTGGCGGAAGGTACCACAGTGATGCATGAGGGATTCATTAACTTTAACGCAGGAACACTGGGCCACGGCATGATTGAAGGCCGCATCTCAGCAGGCGTTACTGTAGGCCATAATAGCGACCTAGGTGGAGGCTGCTCCACCATGGGAACCTTGTCTGGTGGCGGTAAGATAGTTAACTCTGTGGGTGAAGATAGCCTTATCGGTGCTAATGCTGGCATGGGTATTCCTATTGGCGACCGCTGCATCATCGAAGCTGGCTTATACATTACTGGGGGCTCAAAGGTGGTCTTATTAGATAGGAACAATGAACTTGTAGACACAGTTAAGGCCGCAACCTTAGCCGGCAAACCAGACTTGTTGTTCCGTCGTAATTCTCTCAATGGACGCATTGAAGTAAAGCCTAACCGCACCGCTGTAGAACTTAACGCTGACTTACATAGCAACAACTAAGATGACTCAAACCATGCCCCTGTCCCCCACTATCGCTTTAGCCCAAGACCTTATGGGCCGCGCCTCCGTCACCCCAGAGGATAAGGGCTGCCAGGAATTGATGATTGCTCGCCTTGAAGCTATGGGCTTTAACATTGAGCGCATGCGCTTTGGCGAAGTGGATAACTTTTGGGCCCGCCGTGGTACAGACAAACCTGTACTGGCTTTTGCAGGCCATACAGACGTGGTACCAAGTGGGCCAGTGGATCAATGGCACACGCCACCGTTTAAGCCTACCCTTAAAGACGGATTCCTCTACGGACGCGGAGCTGCGGACATGAAAGGAAGCCTGGCGTCTTGGATTGTTGCCCTTGAGGAGTTTATTGCCTTACATCCTAATCACCGTGGTAGCTTGGCGTTACTTATCACCAGTGACGAAGAAGGCCCCTTTATAGATGGCACTACCCGTGTGATCGACACTTTGGAAGCCCGTGGCGAAAAAATGGACTGGTGTATTGTAGGTGAACCGTCCTCTACCAACACGCTGGGTGATGTGATTAAAAATGGTCGCCGTGGCTCTTTAACTGCAAATATTACCGCCAAAGGCATCCAAGGCCATGTGGCCTACCCGCACTTAGTAGTCAATCCTATTCATAAAGTTGCACCCGCTCTAGCTGAGCTAGTATCTACTAAGTGGGATGATGGCAATGAATTTTTTCCACCCACCAGCTTTCAAATCGCCAACATTAACGGCGGTACCGGTGCGTCTAACGTAGTACCTGGGCATGTAGAGGTGATGTGCAACTTTCGTTATTCCACGGAGCTTACCGCCGATGATCTGACGGCTAAGGTGGAAACTATATTGGATAACCATAATGTAGATTATGACATCAAGTGGACCTACAACGGCCTGCCCTTCTTAACTGGGTCAGGTTCTTTGGTAGATGCCTGCCGCGATGCCATTAAAGCTGTCACTGGTACCGATACACAATTATCTACGGCTGGTGGCACATCTGACGGCCGTTTTATCGCACCTACGGGAGCGCAAGTGGTTGAGCTAGGGCCTTGTAATGGCACTATTCACAAACTTAATGAATGTGTAAAGGTGAGTGATTTAGAGCAGCTGACACAAGTCTACCTTGGGGTTCTTAATCGTTTAATGGTGCAGGAGTCATGAACATCACACATACCGATATCGAAATTTATATAAAATCTGTCAGCCCAGAAGCTATTAAAGCGTGGTTAGAAACCTGCACATCCAGTTTAGACGTGCAAAGCTCTAATCCTAAACGTCAGGCCTATTGGGCCACCTTTGCTGATGCCGACAACCAACAAGCAGAATTTGAAATAATCGTGCTTAACAAGGTTCAAAGCAACTTTAGTAGTGTGTGGTTTAATACTAAAAGCACCCCTTGGGCTAATGATAAAGCCTGCGCCCAAGAAGCCTTTGGGCACTTCCAATCCACTGTGCGTTGTGTCGCGTCTAGCTGGCAAGAAGGCGATGCCCCAGATCAATGGTTAAGCATTGATGCCGAGGGTGAACAGACAATTGATTGGCTTTAGTTTATAGCTGATGGATGTATGGATGGGTGGGTAACATCGCACCCATTCGTACTTCCAAATCAAGACTTTTATTTTAGGGTGCTTATCTATGCTTAGTTCTTTGCAGATCCAAGAGTATGACCAGCAAGGTTACCTTGTTATCAACGACTTTATATCACCTGCCCAGCGCCAAGTGTTAATGCAGCGAGCAGCAGATCTCATTGAGGCATTTGAGCCCCCAACAAAGCGTTCCATCTTCACAACCGATGAACAAGAACGTTCCAGTGATGACTATTTCCTTGAATCAGGCAGTGCTATTAGATTTTTCTTTGAAGAGAAAGCGATTGATAGTGAAGGCAACTTTACCGTACCCAAACAACAATCCATCAATAAAATAGGCCATGCCCAACACCAGCTAGACCCTGTGTATAAAGCCATGGTGAAAGAGTTAAATTTTACTGCAATTGGCAGTGACTTGGGGATCGAACAATCCCGTGCAATACAGTCTATGCATATTTTTAAGCAACCCAGTATTGGCGGTGAAGTAGGCCTACACCAAGACTCTACTTTTCTGTACACAGAGCCTAAAAGCTGCATTGGATTTTGGCTCGCATTAGAAGATGCTACAGTTGAAAACGGTTGCTTACAAGCGTTGCCTGGGGGCCATAAGATAGCACTAAAACAGCGTTTTAAGTTATCAGAAAATGGTGGAACTGAGTTTGAAATTTTAGACGATTCACCATGGCCAGTGCAGCCATTAGAGTTACTTGAAGTACCTGCAGGCACGCTAATCATTCTACATGGCCAACTGCCCCATTACAGCGCAGCTAACACCTCTAACCGCTCTCGCCAAGCCTTTACCTTACACTTGGTAGACAGTAATTGTGATTACCCTGCCAATAACTGGTTGCAGCCTATAAAGTAAGTACGCGAAGCGCTAAGGCAATCAATATTGCGCCACTGATTTTATCGATAGTGGCTGAGCGTTTTTGTAACTTGTCCAACACCTTAGAGTGCGACAACGCCACCGCTATGATGATGTACCACACTGCGTCTATTACCGACGCAGTGCCTGTCATAATAAGCTTATCTGTCACTACTAATTGCGCTGATACGAATTGCGAAAACAGGGCAATAAAAAAGAACGCCAGCTTAGGGTTAAGCAAAGACACCATCAAACCATCTCTAGCTGCTGCACTTATTGGCGCTGACACTTGCTCTACATTCATGGGCCCTGCGCCATTAGAGCGCAATGCCTTAATACCCATCCACATAAGGTAAGCAGCACCGGCATAGGTCAAGAATTTATACATCAAAGGCCACTCCACCACTACCACCGCCAAGCCCCAAACAGTTAACAGCGCCCATAAAGCAACCCCTACGGCATGGCTTAGCGCTGTAGCGATCCCATGAGCGCGGCCATTACTGATAGTATGCCTTAGCACCACGGCTAAACTTGGTCCAGGAGACATTGCACCCAAACAGCAAATTGCTACCAGTGAAAGCCATGTAGTGAGTGTCATGTATTGTCCTTACTCATCTGTAATGAAAGGTTTTGCTTGTTTAACCAATCCATCAGGTCGGCAATCACTTGTTTCTTATTTAGTTCATTAATCATTTCATGGCGGCCATTGGGATACAAGCAACAATCCACCTGAATTGAGCCTGCGCGTTGCAGCGCTTTTTGCAATGCAATAACTCCCTTGCCCTGTTTACCGACGGGATCTTTTTCACCGGAAAATAGATAGATAGGTAGTGCATTGTTTATTTGCGCCATAGATTCAGGTTCAGACAGTTCAGACATTCCGTTGAGAAAATCAAACCAGAACTGATTACTAATGATGCGGCCTGCCAATGGGTCTGCAATGTATGCGTCCACCACCTTAGGGTCTGAACTTATCCAATCCTTAGGTGTGCGAAGAGGCTTGAAGTTGTTATTAAAACTGCCAAAAGACAGAGCATCTAGTAGCTTACTTTGAGCCAGAGGCCCTTGACGCCACTTTTCAAATGAGGCGGCCACAGACGCTATACGAAAGAACCACGGAGGGCTGTAATTCGACCCAGAAAGCACTAATCCCTGAAGTTGGCTAGACAATTTTTGGGCATATCGCTGCACCACTCTGGTGGCTAAAAAAGACCCCATACTGTGGCCTAGAATAACAAGAGGTTGAGTCCATTGTTGCTGCAGGTGAGTAATAATTTGAGACTGATCGGACACTATTTTGTCCCACCCGTTGTAGCTACCTAAGTGACCCAAACTATCGGCCTCTCTGCCAGTAAGGCCGTGGCCTCGGTGGTCATCGGCACTCACGTTAAAACCGGAGGCATTAAGAGCTTTCGCTAGATGACCGTACCGGACACCATGCTCACTCATGCCGTGCATAATATGCACCCAACCTGTGGCATCTTCAACTGGCCACAAGTGGACGTACAGTGTGATGTGATCATCCACAGACTCAAGTTGTATAACCTGATGATTAACTTGTGACATCAAAATAACCTATAGCATAATGAGCAATATTGGTTATTAAAAAGCAAACGGCGCTAGTGTGCAAATAAGGAATCCCTAGTCAGCATTAAAATTAAAAGCAAACAACTCCCGACTCCAACACCCAGCCCGGGTTAAATCCAATGCCAAAAGCTCATCACCATAACCCAATTGAGCCAATACATGGGAGTCTAACTCATCGCTAATTGACGTATTGGACGAAGCTAAACGCTGCTTAAATTCATCACTTTGAAAAGCGAACTCCTGAGCTTCTTGGTCATATACACATACTAGATGCTTACATGGCTGCAAAACCTGTAGATCATCTTCTTGGGGAGAGCCGCAGGCAGGGCAACATAAGGCCGCCACCGAAGCAGCTTGGTAAACTGAGGCGCAAGATACACGGCTGATAAATAAGGCGCTAGATAAGTTCATACGTTAGGCTTCCATGAATACATTTCAACAATGTCACTATGATACAAGCCTTTACCACCCTATTGGTTGAATATTTCGGCTTAAACATGAACCAAACTAATGCAATGTGTTAGATTGCAAAAAACACACCCCGGCTTCATAATACCCTCAGTGCTAACGTTTGTTTGAATGATTAAGGAAAAGAAATTCATGAGAAAATTAAGCCAAGCATTAACCGCAGCTAGTATGGCTGTTTGTTTAGCAGCCCCTGTCACAAGCATGGCCGCAAGTAATCAAGCTCACGTTGGATTTACTAACACAAGTGGAGCAACCTACGTTAACAGCACCCGCTACACGACTGGAGGAACAGGGACGGTCATCGGCACTGATCTAGCTATCAGCAACCAGCTGGGACTCATGCTGGGATACCGTACGGCCACAGTAAACGCTTCCAGCAACATCAGCTACACAGATATAGGCATGCGCTATCGCCTGGATGCCAACACCTCTACCTATTTCAACGCTAATAAAGTATCTGTATCCAACAATAGTGAAACTTTATTTATGCTTGGCGCCATTCACCATATAAATCTAGGCGGCGCTTCAGATTTAACACTCAAGGCTGGAACCAGTACTTCGAACCTGTGGGACGATTTAGAATTTGGAGTTGATTTCAGCTTACCCGTTATGGATGCTTTAATACTAAATCTAGGTTATACCTCCAAGGTTACTAGCCTAGGTAAGACGAGCACCAAAGCAACTTCTTCTGGCTTTAGCGTAAGCATTAACTCGCGTTTTTAATTCGCACGTTACAATAAAGCCTTATCAAAGAATGCAATTACCCGACGCTTAAATTCGTCGGGTTTTTTTGTGTCAAATTTAGTGTGCCCAAGATCTTCCTCAAACCACAGTTCTTTATCACCGCAAGCCGCATCATAAATCCACTGTCCACTGCCCACAGACACTACGATGTCTTGCCCGCCTTGCATAACAAACAGTGGCGTATTACACAATTTAGCAGCAGCCTTAGTGGCATTAACTTCTTCAACATCCAAATCAAGTATTGATTCCGCCCAGTATGAGATCATTGGCGCAAAGGGAAAGGCAGGTAACCCAGTGAAATATACAACCGACACGTTGATGGTATCTTGCAACGACGAAAAGGCACTCACGGCAACTACAGCTGCAATGTCCTGATTTAACGCAGCATACTCAATAGCCATAGATCCTCCCATAGAATTACCCAACAACCCTACCTTGCCTTTTTCCGCTCCCTGTTCGTTCGTTAAATAGTTATACCAAGTATTGAAGTCATCCATTTCTCTCACACCAAAAGTAATTTCATCCCCGTCGTTTAGATCATGGGATCTAACGCTGGCCACCAAGATGCCATAACCGGCATCCTGCAACAGTTTGGCTTCTTCTAACATATAACTACGGTCGGCTTTAAAACCGTGTTGTAACATAATAAATGCATCATTAGCGCTAGGCCAGAAATAGCCATGGAGCTTTTGCCCATCTGAGTTAAGCACCACCACTTCTTGTACTTGCAGGTCAAAATCTTGCGGCTGCTTCGTTGCAGGGGTGCGAGTCTCCAGTGGGTAATGCACTAAATGGTCTGCTTGCTGATACGTGACTAACAAAAACCCACCTATAACAACCAACAATACAACGGCTAAAACCCAACTAATGACACGCTTCATACTAACTCCTAACAACATTCTGAATAACAAAAACAACTTTTTAAATGATCATTAACCATGCCAATGGATTGCATATAAGCATACATACCAATAGGGCCTACAAACTTAAAGCCGCGGTGTTTTAGGTCTTTGGCAATCTGTACAGAAAGCTCGGTTTGGGCGGGAACATTAGCATCTTTCTCAAACTCATTCATTATGGTCACACCCCCAACAAAACCCCATATATAGGCGTTAAAGCTACCAAATTCATGTTGAATAGCAATGAATTTTTTGGCGTTGTTCACCACACTTTGAACCTTCAACCGGTTACGGATAATACCCTTATCTTGCAGTGCTATGGCGATATCATGCTCAGTAAATGCTGCCAGCTTAACCACATCATATTGACAAAAAACACGCTTGTAATGATGCCGGCGCTTAAGGATAGTGATCCAGGACAACCCCGCTTGAGCACCTTCCAACACAAGCTGCTCAAACAGCCGCTTATCATCATGCACCGCACGGCCCCACTCTTGATCATGATAGGTTAAATATTGCTCATCTTTTGTCGGCCAACTGCATCGATTGACGTGATTTTCTAGCATATATAGTCCGTATTCATTACTTATTGGTAGTCGTTAAATGTCCGGGCTTGAAGCGGAATCTGATCATGGCGGCCCGCACATCGGCCTTAATAGTATTCACTTCTCCTTTAAAAAGGAACCAATGGCCGTAAAACACCCAAAGTAGTGTAGCTACGACGCCAAAACATTACCTATTAACAACTTAATCCACCTCGAAACGGCACTCGTTTGTGCTATCATAACGCCTGATTAGAACCAGCGATTTAGACATGACTCAACATTTTCAATTACTTCTTGGCGCTATTATCATCGCCATTTTTGCCCTACCTGCGCAGGCTGCCAGTTTCAAACAGGCCAAAAAACTCTATGCAGCAGAAGATTATTCTGCGGCTATAGCAGAGCTTCAGCCTTTATCTAAAACGGGTAATGCCGACGCCAGCAACTTGCTAGGCGAAATATACCTTCATGGCCTAGGTGTTCAAGCCGATACTACTAAGGCTAAAAGTCTATTTGAGGCTGGCGCTCGCACGGGTCACCTTGGTGCGTTAGATAATTTGGATGGCATTCTCAATGCAGAATATAAGTTAGAGCTTAAAACCGTTGAACCTTTAGCTATGAGCGGCAATGCTGAAGCGCAAAATCGCTTGGGTCGCATGTATGAGTTTGGCCAAGGTCACGACATCAATCCACAAGCTGCATTTAATTGGTATCAAAAAGCGGCTACCCAGAATGATATGGAAGGCAAAATGAACCTTGCTAGAAGTTACAATTTTGGACTAGGAACAGTTCAAGACCTTGTCAAAGCTGAGGCAGGTTACCTTGCGAACGCACAAGCCGGTCACATTGATAGCATGTTCTTTTTGGGTACCATGCATTTTGCTCAAGTCAGTCAAGCAGGGGATGATGCTGATCGACAGGCCTATGCCTGGCTTAGATTAGCCTCCGAACATGGCCACGCTACAGCTGCGGCTATGGTGACCCGCCTGATTATTAAATTAGGCGCCGATTTAGATAAGGGTAATACATTGTACACACAATATTCCAACACCTACGTCGTGGTTAAGTAACATGAGCAACCGACGCTTTAAAACTCACAACCACCCTAATGCTAGTTTGATTAAACGCCTGCTTGCCATGGTTTACGATAGTTTATTAGTCATGGCAGTGTGGATGCTTGTTGGCTATATATTCATTGCTTTTAATGACGGCGAAGCCGTAACAGGCCCGATGTTTAATAGTACTGTATTTCTCGTTACTTTCTTGTTTTTCGCTTTCTTTTGGATGCGTTCTGGACAAACTTTAGGCATGCTTGCTTGGCGCTTACGGGTTGAGTCAGATCAAGGTCAGCCACTAAACGCAAAACAAGCGTTATTGCGCTTTATGGCCGCTATATTTTCGGCCCTAATATTCGGCTTAGGTTATTGGTGGATCATGTTTGATAGTAACAAATTAAGCTGGCATGACCACTGGTCTAACAGTCGCGTTGTGCAGCTCCCCAAGGATTAATTAGGCACTAACCTGCTTTACGCAACAGCCAGGTGCCAGCAACAAGGCACACTAGAATGGGCACTAGGTAGGCGAGTAGTGGGGTAAAACCAAATACGCTGCTGGCTGGGCCCAATATTTCCTGAGCATAGTTAAAGGCCAAGCCCACTAACACCCCCACCAGTACTCTTTGACCTAAAGTGACAGTCCGGGTAGAACCAAACACGAAGGAAATAGCTACAAAAACCAACCCTAACGTTGCCAGGGGTTGCAGTATTTTTTTCCAGAAAGCCAATTCATATGGCGCCGCTTCTAGACCACTTTTGGCTAAATATTGGCTGTACTCCACCAAGTCGTCAATGGCTAAATGTTTTGGGTCCATACTTAAAATGGATAACAAGTGGGGTTTTAAGGAAACTGGCCAAAGCATGGTTTCTTGCCCCTGCTGGATGACATTTTGATCTTCTATCCAAACTTTTTGTAACTGTTTTAAGGCCCACTGCTGGTCTTCATAAACACCTTTTTTTGCAACTAAGGTCTGCTGCCAATCCTGGTCAGTAAACCGGTAGCGAGAGACGTCCTGTAATACACCGTCGGATCTTACGGATCGTACAAAGATATAATCATCGCCTTCACGCAACCAAAAACCTTTGGCGGATGCCACTCCCTTGTATTGAGACTGTTCAATTTCAGCCATTTGCTGGCTCACTGGGGCAACAAACTCTCCCAATATGGCCGCTGCCAAAACAAACATTGCAACAGCCTGCATCACAGACCAAACAATACGTCGCACAGAAATACCCGCCGCACGCATCACCGTAAGCTCACTGTTATTGGCCAATGTGCCCAAACCTACCAAGCACCCTACCAATACCGTTAAGGGCATAAATTCGTAGATCCTTCTCGGTATAGTCAACGCAATGTATGTGAGTACTTGCTTAAAGCTTGCGCCCTTGTCTAATGAGTCTAACTCGCTGCCCAATACAATCAGTAGATCTAACCCTAAAATAATTAGCAGCACGATGGCGACTGCAGCCCATATGTGACGTGCAACATATAGATCAAGTAGGCGCATTAGCTTTACCTCCCCTGACCAGCTGTCTAAACCACTGCCGACCAAATAATAGAATCAAACCCAACATCAGAAAAGCAATATGTAACAACCATATTTTTATGTCCGCATTAGCCACTGCCCTAACCATGTCATCACGCAAACTCATTAACACCGACAAATAAACCAAATAAACAAGAATTGCTGGCAGTAGCCTAGCAAAACGCCCTTTGCGTGGATTAACTTGGCCTAACGCAATCGCCACAAAGCTCACAATAAGTGTCATCAATGGTAGGGAAATACGCCAATAAAGCTGGGCCCTATGGTCGGCGTTACCAGAACCAATAAGCATTAGCGTAGGTAGGGTAAAACCACGGGTAATATTTATTTGTAACTCTTCAGTAAATAAACGTACTGCCAGTTCGTCAAACTTTGTCACGGTATAATCCAACTCCCCTGGCTGGCCTTCCGTTCTTGAGCCTTCTTTAAGCAACAAATAACGCGTTTGATAGGTCTCATTGAATACTTGCCGAGCTGAAGTTGCCTTTATCAAAACAGGTGTTGCACTTACTATGGGCCTATTAAACACAAACACATTGAGTAACTGCTGACGATCATCGCTCATGGCTTCAGCATAAATAACTTGCCGTTCGATATTGCCTTGGAAGCGCCCAGCAACCACGCTTTCAAACTCGGATGTGTGGGACTGTTGGTACAGGATTTCTTCAACGTTGCGAGAGGCCTCTGGAGCGATCCAAAGACTTAAAGTGGCAACCAGCACTGCTAATATTGATAGAGGCACAAAAACCATCTGCACTAACTGTCGCTGACTCACGCCGTTAGCAAACAGAACCGTCAGTTCGTTATCGACACTGAGTTTGCCTAAGGTGAGCAACACTCCTAAAAACCCACCCAAGGGCAGCAGCGTGCTTAAATATGCAGGTAGCAAATTGAAGATAATTGCCACCACGGCTTCAGCGTCAAGCTCTCCGGTAACAGCTTTACTGAGATAATAAGCAAAGCGACTGCTAGATATAATTAGCAGTAAGACCATGCTTACTGCTAGCGCACTTATCAGCACTTCTTTGTTGATGTAACGGGTAATTAAGGACAAATGACTGACTTCTTAACAGACTAATAGCCAACTAAGGCTAACAATGCCTCTAAGTGTATCAGATTTTTATCAAAACGAAGATTTAAGCCACATTATCGCCATACATCCCTAGAGACACAGGCCAATTTGGCGTAAAATTTTGTTATTGCCTTGAACTTCAGAAGGCTATTCATTTGCACAATTGTCAGGAGACAGCATGGAATTTTCTTTACAACAGGACGCCTCTCAACTTGATACTGTGTCTAGCGTTATTTTACCTTTGTCTAAAGCGTCAGAAGGTAGTGACGCTCTAACTACTGACAGTCTAAAGACTGCCGACAAATTACTTAATGGTGCTATCTCCCATGCCATTGCCAGTGGTGATTTATCGAGCAAGTTCAAAACCAGCCAATTATTCCTTAATGCAGGCCCTGGCCCAGACCGTATTTTAGTCATTGGCACCGGTGCGCCAGAACAACTCAGTGGCCGAAAGTACCGCCAGTTAGTTCAAGCCGCATGGTCACAAATCAGCAGCAACCCAGGCCCTAGTGTACTGAACCAATTAACCACTGCAGACACAAAAAGCGTGGACCTACACAGCAAGGTGCGCCTTGCAGTTGAGGCCATAGTTCAGGCCTGTTATCGTTTTGATCAGTTCAAAACCAATAGCAAGGATGTGCCACCTAGCCCTAACATGATTTTATTGGCTGACACTAACTCACAAGCTCAGCTAGACCAATCTGTAGCCACTGCCCAAGCAATGAACCTGTGCCGTGACCTAGGCAATCTTCCTGGTAATGTCTGCACCCCTAGTTTCTTGGCGGAGCAAAGTCACAAATTAGCAGCGGGTTCTAGCAAAGTGATTACCCAAGTGCTTGAAGAGGCCGAAATGGAAAGCCTAGGTATGCACTCCTTACTGTCCGTTGGTAAGGGCAGCGCAGAGCCCTCCAAACTGATTGTAATCAACTACCAAGGTGGAGAAGAAGGCGCCCAGCCTCATGTATTAGTGGGTAAAGGCATTACTTTCGATTCTGGTGGCATCAGCATTAAGCCAGGTGCGGCGATGGATGAAATGAAATATGACATGTGTGGTGCAGCAAGTGTTATGGGAGCCATGCAAGCAGTGATCGACATGGATTTAAAAGCCAACGTGGTAGCCATTGTGGCTAGTGCGGAAAACATGCCTTCTAGCACTGCATCTAAGCCAGGGGACATCTATACCACAATGTCTGGTAAAACTGTGGAAGTGCTTAATACCGACGCTGAAGGTCGCCTCGTTTTATGCGATGCTTTAACCTATGCCGAGCGTTTTAACCCTAAAACCGTGGTTGATGTGGCCACGCTCACAGGCGCTTGTATTATGGCCCTTGGCCACCACATTAGTGCGGTATTGAGTAATGATGACCAATTTGCCACAAGTCTCATGGCCGCAGGCAATCAGGCTTTTGATAATGTATGGCAATTACCCATGGGTGAAGAATACCAGGAACAGCTAGACAGCAACTTTGCAGACCTTGGCAACATTGGTGGCCGTGCCGCAGGCACTATCACTGCTGCGTGTTTCTTGTCACGCTTTACCGAAAGCTACACGTGGGCACATTTAGATATAGCAGGCACTGCCTGGACTTCAGGTGCCAAAAAAGGTGCCACTGGACGTTGTGTGCCACTGCTAGTTCAACACTTAGTTAATCAGGCATAGTCGTGAGTCGAGCAGATTTCTATCAGCTCAAATCGAGTGATCCGGCCAGCCGCTATCCGCTGCTGTGCCGATTGTTGGAAAAATGCCTTGGGGTTGGCCAACAGGTCTACATCATCTGCCGCGATGAGGCTGAGGCCCTGCACCTAAATCAGTACATTTGGGCCTTTAAACCTGATTCTTTCATTCCTCACGTTTGCGCACACGAAGGTGCCCAGGCGATTGTGATTCTGGGCCATGCCTCAACACCAGTTTCGGCCCAGCCTCATCATCAAGAGATATGCATTAACCTAAGCCAAGAGCTGGCTCCTGAAAAATTTGATCGCATTATCGAACTAGTAGTGCAAGAAACAGAACTGTTACAAACGGCGAGAGAACACTACGCCGAATACAGTAAATTGGGCCGCACTATGCAGTACCACAAGCTTTAACTTGAATGATATCTGTCTGCAATTAAACTAATCATTTCAAACATAATAGCCGTGGCAACCATAGCCGTAATTTGATTAGGGCTGTCTTTCGTGGGCATTAAACACACCACATCCCCACCAATAATGTTCATGCCCCGTGTTGCCTGAAGCAATTGCATAACCTGGTCCATCATAAAGCCCTGGCAACCTGCCTCAATGTTAAACACCCCTGGGGCTACAGAAGGGTCTAGACAGTCTAGGTCAAAGGTAATATAAACCGGTCTGTCACCAATACGTTCACGGATAATATCAATACTTTGCTGAGCACCAATTTGCTTGTACCGATCCATAGTAATTACGTTGTAGCCATGTTCATAGCTAGGCCTCAGCCAATCTAAGGTGCGAGCATTGCCTCGAATACCTATCTGCACGCTGTGGTGGGCATCTACATTGCCTTGTTGCACTAGATATGAAGCCCAATGGGCTGCTGATTTGTTAGCCCCTAGAAAATGTTTCATATTGCTGAAGCAATCAGTATGGGCATCAAAGTGTAAAATGCAGGCAGGCTCACCACCGGTTAGCTTTGCTTGAGGACCACCCAGGGCTTGTAATATACCGCCTGTAACAGAGTGGTCTCCGCCTACAGATACTGGCCGAGTGCCTGCAGCATCAATTTTTGCGTAATAATCAGTAATATGCTGAATAGAAATTTCGTTGTCGTTCATGTGCGTGAGAGGCACACCCCCCAAGGTCATTAATACGACAACTCTTCCATGGGCTAACTTTTACCCCATGAACATGAGTGGCGTCAACTTTTTTAAGACAAAAAAAACGCCGCTAAAGCGGCGTTTTCTGTAATGTTATTTTCTTAACGAATTAAGAAGGAACAACATTGTTGGCACAAGGGCCTTTTTGGCCTTGGCCAACTTCGAATTCTACGGCTTGACCGTCGTTCAAAGTGGCGTAACCGCCGCCATTGCGGATTTCAGAGTGATGTACGAATAAATCTTTTCCGCCATCTTCTGGAGTGATGAAACCGAAACCTTTATCGGCGTTAAACCACTTTACTGTACCTTTGCTCATATTCTTACTCTTTGCTACAAAATTAATTTTACAAACCGACATGATCTGCGCGGCTTATAAAACAGATTATATCTGTTACTGCGCAAATTACGGTTCGGGTCTTCACACATAACGTTAAAGCTAGTGCGGTACGTAGTTTAGCATCGCATTAGCTGGTAAGTCAAACAACACCCTGTTTCTTACCTACTTTAACAGCCCAACGATTCTACTTTCACCGCTAACAGTCGGTTTAAAAGGTTCTAAATCGCTTCGATTTTCGCCACTTGTTGTTGCAATGTAGCGGCAGACGTTTCGACATCTTTTAGCTTAGCTCGCTCTTTTTCAATGACTTCTGCAGGTGCTTTATCAACAAACTTGGCATTGCCTAGCTTGCCTCCAAGGCGCTTCATTTCGCCCTGCAGCCTACCTAACTCCTTGTTTAAACGCCCAAGCTCCGCATCCTTATCAATGAGGCCTGCCATAGGTACCAACACTTCCAGCTCGCGTACTAATGCTGTAGCACTCAGCGGCGCCTCTGCGCCTTCTTCCAACCAAGTAATTGACTCTAATTTAGCCAACTTAATAAGAAACTGACTATTGGTATTAAGGCGCTTCTGGTCTGCAGAATCGCCCTGCTTAAGCAATACTGGAATAGGCTTACCCGGAGAAATATTCATTTCACCACGAATATTGCGCACACCATCAATAATGCCTCGCACCCAATTTAAGTCTGCCTCGGCTGTTTCATCAATTTTACTTTCGTCAGCAATTGGGTATGGCAGAAGCATAATGCTATCGCCCTCTACACCTGCAAGACCTTTAAGCTTTTGCCAAATTTCTTCGGTGATATACGGCATTAAAGGATGAGCCAGGCGCAACACAGCCTCCAACACTCGAACTAGGGTGCGGCGAGTGCCACGTAGCTGGGCTTGTGTTGCATTGTCATCCCACAACACAGGCTTAGATAACTCTAAATACCAATCGCAATATTCGCTCCAGATAAAATGATATAACGCTTCTGCGGCGTGATCGAAGCGATACACGCCCATGGACTCAATCACCTTTTGTTCTGCTTTTTGTAAGCGAGATACAATCCAGCGATCCGCCAAACTCAGCTCAACTTCACAACCGGCTTGGCCGCAGTCCTGCTCGTCACAGTTCATCAGAACATAGTTAGTGGCATTCCAAATCTTGTTACAGAAGTTGCGGTTGCCTTCAATACGACCCAAGTCGAACTTAATGTCTCGGCCAGTAGAGGCCAACGAGCACAAGGTAAATCGCAGGGCATCTGTACCATAAGCCTCAATGCCATCAGGAAAGTGCTTCAAGGTTTGCTTTTCAATCTTTTTAGCCAACTGAGGCTGCATCATATTGCCAGTGCGCTTTTCTAACAGCGCGTCAAACTCGATGCCGTCAATTAGGTCCAGCGGGTCAATTACATTGCCTTTAGACTTAGACATTTTCTCACCATCTTGATCCCTAACCAAACCATGCACATAAACGGTTTTAAAAGGCACTTGGGCTTCACCCGTTTCGTCTTTAGTTAAGTGCATGGTCATCATGATCATGCGCGCAACCCAGAAGAAAATAATATCAAAGCCAGTGACTAGCACATCAGTTGGATGATACTTAGCCAGAGCTTCTGTAGAGTCTGGCCAGCCTAGAGTGCCAAAAGTCCACAATCCAGAAGAGAACCACGTATCTAGTACGTCCTCATCTTGCTTGAGGTTAGTGTCACCTAAGTTGTGTTTGGTGCGCACTTCTTCTTCACTTCGACCTACGTAGAAATTACCTTCGTCGTCATACCATGCGGGAATACGATGTCCCCACCAAAGCTGACGAGAGATACACCAATCTTGAATGTCACGCATCCAAGAGAAGTATGTGTTTTCCCATTGCTTAGGCACAAATTCAATACGGCCATCTTCCACTGCGGCAATCGCTGGTTCTGCTAAGGGCTTAGTACTTACAAACCACTGATCCGTTAACAAAGGCTCAATAACTAAACCAGATCGGTCGCCACGAGGCACTTTTAAGCCATGGTCTTCAACGGCTTCTAACAAACCCTTTGCATCTAAATCTGCAACTATTTGATCACGCGCTAGATAGCGGTCTAAACCACGATAAGCGGCTGGAATGGTTTCGTCATGCTCTTCAACCACCTTACCTGCAGTGGTGTATACATGAGGCACTTCAACAATAGCGGCATCGTGATCTAGCACGTTAATCATGCCTAAATCATGACGCTGACCCATGGCGTAATCATTAAAGTCGTGGGCTGGAGTTATTTTTACACAACCTGTACCAAACTCCATGTCCACATAGTCATCGGCAATGACGGGGATCAAACGACCCACTAACGGCAGCTCTATAAATTGGCCAATAAGGTGCTGGTAGCGCTCATCTTTAGGATGAACTGCAACAGCAGCATCTCCCAACATGGTCTCTGGGCGAGTGGTAGCAACTACTATGTAATCTTTGCCATCTGATGTGGTTGCGCCATCGGCTAAGGGATAACGCAAGTGCCACATGTGGCCTTTTTCATCCGTAGAAATAACTTCCAAATCGGAAATTGCAGTGTGTAGTTTTGGATCCCAGTTAACTAACCGCTTACCACGATAAATTAAACCGTCATCATACAAGCGCACAAAGGCTTCTTGCACCGCTGTATAAAAGCCATCGTCCATGGTGAAACGCTCACGACTCCAATCTACACTTGCGCCCATACGACGTAACTGGCGAGTAATGGTGCCACCTGATTCGGCTTTCCACTCCCACACTTTTTCTAGGAACTTATCTCGACCTAAATCATGTCGTGTTTTACCTTCCTCGGCCTGGATTTTTCGCTCCACCAACATTTGTGTAGCAATACCCGCGTGATCAGTACCCACTTGCCATAACGTATCATGCCCTTGCATGCGCTTAAATCGCGTTAGCACATCCATAATGGTGTCTTGAAAAGCGTGCCCCATATGCAAACTACCCGTGACATTGGGCGGCGGAATAACAATGCTATATGGTGTACCTTCACCGGAAGGGGCAAAGTAGTTATTGTCTTCCCATTGCTGGTACCATTGTTGTTCTATGGCATTAGGGTTGTATGTCTTTTCCATGATGTTAGGCAAGTGCTCTAAAATAAGTAGTTAAAAATGGGCTTAAAACAGTGTTGAAAG
>Ga0302120_10000200_pt1 | contig 25440 bp, 26 predicted proteins | sample AG5_Bottom_MG_FD_203118 | JGI IMG/M metagenome (GOLD analysis project Ga0302120, IMG submission 203118) | Marine microbial communities from Western Arctic Ocean, Canada - AG5_Bottom | ecosystem: Environmental > Aquatic > Marine > Oceanic | place: Canada: Western Arctic Ocean | collected 2017-10-01 | reverse complement strand
TGGTGATGAAGACGGTAGCGGGCCCGCGATGGGGACGCTCACATTCTCGACATCCGCGTTCGACGACACAGATGGCGATCGGATTCCGGACTCTTACGAGATTGCCAATGGCTTGGATTTGAACGATCCGAGTGATGCGGGCAGCGACCACGACGGAGACGGATTCAGCGCGCTCTTTGAATATGCCATGGGCACGGCTGCGGGGGACCCGACCAGCAAGCCGATCTGGGAAGTGGATCACGTGAGCGCCACCGAAGTGAGAATCACTTACGGGCCCATCACTTCTGGAGTCACCTACAATGTGAACTCCACCTCTGACGGGGTAGTCTTCAATCAGATCGATTCGTTTACTGCGGGCGCTGATGGAGCCCTCAATGTGGTGGTAGATGCGACCGGCGGGCTTGACGCCGAACTCTACCAATTGGAGATTCCGCTCCCCCTGCCGTAAGGGCGTTGACGCCAATTCAATCATGCAAAGGGCGCTCTTCCGGGAGCGCCCTTTTATTCAGGAGAGCATTTCCAGAAAATCGGACTCGGAGATCACGGTGACGCCGAGCGTGATTGCTTTGTCCCTCTTCGAGCCACCGCCTTCGCCGATGAGGAGGTAATCGGTGTTCTTGGAAATCGATCCGGTCACCTTTCCGCCCTTCTCTTCGATGAGGGATTTGAATTCGCCGCGCCCCTGGGAAAGAGTTCCCGTGATCACAAAGGACGACCCGGTCAGAGGCAAGTCGCCAGCGGCAGCTGCTTCCGCAGGTTTGGGGGCGAAGTTGTTGGACTTGGGGTGGAGAGCGAGCTTCGCGAAGCGCTCGAGGAATTGCTCTCCGTGCTCTGAATCGAAGTAGGTCTTGAGGCAGTGGGAAGCCACCCCTCCGATGTCGGGTGAGATCTGGTAGGGGGCGATTTCGGACTGGAGGTCGGCGATCTGGGTCTTCAACAAGTCATGGGCCTTCTTGCGGTCCTCTTTCTCGGTTTCGTTGGTCGGAGGATTGTCCTTGTTCTGGGGGGAGGTCTCCTTGCGTTCCGCCTCCAGGTCGGCGATGCGCCGCACCGTGTTCAGAATTTCGCTTTGGGCGACGTCCGGGATCGACTCGTGGAGCCGGGAGAGCTCTTTGGAGGCCGACTCACCAATCTGGGGAATGCCCATCGCGAAGATCCACCGCGACAAGGGTTGGGAGCTCGCGGCAGACTTCAGGGACGCCAGAAGAAGCTGCGCCTTCTTCTCTCCGAAGCGCCGAGGTTTGGAGGTTTCTCCGGTTTGCAGTTTTGCCGGATCGAGGAGCAGATTGGCGAGGGACTCCTGATCAAGTTCAAAGAGATCGAGGGGAGAAGTGGCCAACCCGGACTCGACCAGTTTGATGGCGACGGATTCGCCCAGTCCATCCAGATCGAGGGATTTGCGTTGGGCGAAGTGAGTGAGGCCCGCGACTGCTTTTTCGGGACAGCTCATGTTCTCACACCACCAAGTCACGACGGTGTAGGGTTGCCCGTCGCGATCCACGGTGTTCTCCCGCTTGACAATGGGAGCCTCGCAGGCAGGACATTTGCCGTCGAGATGCTCATGCATGGAGAACGCCTTGGAATCGGAGGGGCGCTTCTCTTGGACGACGCTCAGGACTTCGGGAATGATCTCGCCCGCCTTGTGGGCGAGGACGGTATCGCCGATGCGGATGTCGCGCTCATGGATGAAGGATTCATTGTGCAGAGTGGCGCGCGAGACGGTGGTGCCGGAGAGCGCAACGGGATCGAGTTCGGCAACGGGAGTCAGGATTCCGCTGCGGCCAACCTGGGCCGTGATTCCCTTGAGAAGAGTGGGCTTTTGCTCGGGGGGATACTTGAAGGCTGCTGACCAGCGGGGTGCACGGGAGGTGGCTCCCAAGGCAGTTCGGGAGGGAAAGGACGCCACCTTGATGACCGCACCGTCAGTCTGATACGGAAGATGGTGGCGCTTCTCGTCAAGTTCACGAATGGCCTCCAAGACCCCCGCCAGAGAATCAGTTTTCCAGAGCGGTTCGTTGCGAGGTATCCCGGAGGCTTCGAGGAGTTCGCGAAAGGCGGCCTCGCTTTTGAGTTCTGCTCCCTCGAGTGAACCCAGGCCGTGAGCGATGAAGGCGAGGGGGCGTTTTGCGACGGCGCGGGAGTCCAGTTGCTTCAAGGTGCCGGCGGTGGCGTTGCGGGGATTGGCAAAGGCGGGAAGGCCCTGCTCCTCGCGTTCTTCGTTGAGCTTGGCAAAGGCGGCATTGGGCATGAAGACCTCGCCGCGGACTTCGAGCAGAGCGGGCGCGGAGTCAGGAAGACTCAGGGGAAGGGCGCGGATGGTGCGGAGATTGGCTGTGACATCGTCGCCCGTGGTGCCATCTCCGCGGGTCGCTCCATAGTCGAGGACTCCGTGGCGATAGATGATGGTGGCGGCGACACCATCGATCTTGGGTTCGATGGTGACCGGAACCGCGGTGGTGCCGAGGTTCTTCTGGAGGCGCTTGTAAAAGTCCTCGACCTCTTCTTCCTCGAAGACATCGTCAATCGAGAGCATCGGGACGAGATGGGGGACTTGCTCGAATCCTTCGAGGGGCGCCCCGCCCACTCGCTTGGTCGGCGAGTTGGGATCGTTGAGCTCGGGATGAGCGGCTTCGAAGGTTTCCAACTCACGGAAGATCCGGTCGTACTCGGCGTCCGAAATGACCGGGTCAGCGTCGATGTAGTAAAGGCGATTATGGCGTTCCAGCTCAGTGCGGAGTTCGGCGATTCGTTCGGCAGCGGACACCTTGGCAAATTAGGCGAGTTGCGCGCCAAGAGAAGACCTGATTCCGACTCAGGTGAGGACTCGGTGCAGGCGCCGAAAAACGATGGTGCCCGCGAGGGCGCCGCAGGTGTCTGCGAGCCAGTCGCCCGCGTCATTGCCGGATCGCTCGGGTGTCCATGATTGGTGCCATTCATCGAGCACGCCCACCGCGGAGAGGATCAGAGTGACGAAGAGGGCAAGGGTGGCCCAATTGGGATCGGAGGGTGCTCGAAGAAAGAAGGCCGCGGAGAGGAGACCTGCTCCGCCGAAGTAGTAGCCGAAGTGAAAGACCTTATCGATCCCCGGGAACTCCGGACCCTTGAGGTCGGGCATGGGACCATCAGAGAGAAACCACAGAACGAGGCCCCAAATCAGAAAGGCCACGAACCAGAAGGAACTTGAGCGGCAGATCGAGGGCAGCGGGATCGGCGGGAGATTCACTGATCGCTGCGACGGAGCTCATCCTCCAACCTCTCGGCCAGCCATTGTTTCATCATGGATTGGTAATTGAGAAAGCGCGAACGCGCGATGCGTTTGATGCGCGAGAGCATGCGCGGATCAAAGCGGAGTGTGATGGTGGTAGACTCACGGCTATCGGGCACGTGTTCGGAGGCCTTCATCAAGCTCGCGGTGAGCTCATGGCTCATCCAGAACTTGGCCTCATCTGCTTCGCCGGAAAATGCGGGAATCTCTGACCAATTAGGAATCGATTTCATGATTCAGGGAGGGTGGCTATTTAAATTGGGCGTACTTGCGGTCGTAGAACTTTCGTTCCGCTTCAGTGAGATCGCGAGCCGCGACGACGCGCACGTTTTTTCCATCTGACCAGAAACAGAGGAAGAGATAGCGATCGGTCACCGTGCGGCCGAGAGCGTAGTAGCGCGCTTCTCCGTCTGGGCGGTCTTGATCCGGCAAGAGTCGCACCGAAAAGGGATCTTCCAAGACTTCTTCGATCTCTCGAGGTTTGATGTCCTTCAGATCGAAGTGGACGTCCAGCAGGTCAAGTTCCATGAAGCTTTACAAAGATTAAGCAATTTGCCTTGGCCCCACAATGAAATAACCCCGCGCTGGCGCAAGCCCTTAGACTAGAATGGTTGGGCGGCTGCGCGGAGAGCTGCTTTGGCGAGAAGGGGGTGGAGTCCGGGATGGAGAGAGAGGATGCGGGCGAGCCAGCCCGCGACCCGGGGGGCTGCGAAACTGCTGCCCACAAGCTGGCGAGTGCCCCCGCCTGGCCAGTAGGCCTTGGGTTCCTCGGCGCGGGTGAGAAATTCTACCAATCCCTCGGTGGCGCGGACGAGGTGCTCGCGGCTGAGGGGATCTGCGCCTACCGCGATCACGGTGGGAAAATGAGCTGGCCACTCGGCGGTTTGGAATCCGCTGTTCGATCCCGCGGCCACGATGTGAACGCCGCGCAGGTAGAGGGCATCAACCCAGCCCTTGTAGATCGCCGCATCGCGGGCCCGGGCGGGCGCTCCGAAACTACACTGCACGATGTCGTATCCTCGCCGGGTGGCTTCCCGTACCCCTTCCCGGATCACTGCGGCCCGCGATTCCTTGAAATGGCCAAGGACCCGAAATGACCCCAGGGTGGCCTTGGGCGCGTATTGGTGAATGATTCCCGTAACGGCCGTACCGTGCCCAAAGACATCGCCGTCGCTTTCTTCTTTGACGCGTATGCGGCCACCTTCCGAAACAATGGCGACGTCGTCCTCGAGATCGAGCATGCCGAGTCCCGGATGGGTGGTGTCCACTCCCGAATCGAGAATGGCGATCCGAACTCCGGCGCCATCGCCTTCTTGCAAGGCGATGCGGATTTCGTCAGGATTAATCCAAGGCTCGCCCATCGTGAGTCTATCCAGCGTTGCGCAGGGAAGCTTCGAAGAGGCGGCCGAGGCAGGCCGCGGCGAATTCAAACTCTTCCAGATCGGCGGCATCGAAACCGGAGGGAGCCTCCGATGAATCGGCGAGGCGGGTGTGAACACAGGTGATCACGCCGGTCATTTCGCCATCGACCACTAGAGGAACAGCGATCATGGCATCTGTTTTGATTCCGAGGCGCTGGTCGAGGAGCGGGCTGTGTTGTGGGTTGGCAGCGATCGCATTTTCACAGACGGGTTGCCCGGAGGCGAAGACATAAGAGATGATTCCGTGGTCGAGGGGTTGGCGGAACTTGCCGACGAAGTGGTCGGCATGGGGGCCCGATCCAAGGATGGGCTCGAGAAATTCTCCGGAGGAAATCCAGAGGGCGGTATTCCGGGCGCGGACCCTTTCCGCCGAGCGGGAGAGGAGCTCCTTCAGGAGATTGGAAGTGATTTCGTCGACGAGACCCGAATGAATCCAATCGGAAGGGCTAGAAGCGGCAAGGTTCATGAGGCGGAGAGGGATTATCCTCCCTTGAGAAGGGTCGCAAGGCGCTCCATAGCCATTTCGTTGGCGAGAAGTTCGCGCGAAAGGTCTTCGAGTTGCGACTCTTCGATGTTACCGGCGGCAAAGCTCTGAAGGGAAGTTTCGAGTTCAGGCGTCACCACATCCGTGCTCCGGGCTCCCACGGGAGAGAAGGAATCGAGGAACTGATGAAGGATCTGGAAGTTGGTATCCATGTGGTTTGCAGGTAGGCTCTCTGGGGTGACGACTTTGAGAGTGAATTATTCAGTGTTTCTGATCAGAAATCCCAACGAGGAACTCCGTTGAGTTGCGGCAAAGGCCTAAAAAATCGGTCCAATCGAGTTCCAGCCAGGGGTCAGCTTTCTGAAGCTCCTCGATCGTACTCGCCCGAATTTGTGCCATAACCCCTACAATGGCGCGGCTCACCTTGGACTGGCTCCAGCCCAAGGCGTGGGCAACGGACTCCTGGCGGACGCCGTAAATGGAGACCAAGCGCATGAGCATGAGGTCCCGCGCATTGCACTGTTCAAAGGCATGAATGAGGGCGTCGCGGAGGAGATTGACAAGATTGTCGTCGGAGGCCGGGTCGCTTTCGCCTTCCAGAAGGTCAAATTCGTCGGTTGGGGCATCCTCGTAGCTCCGGGAGGGCAAGGATCCTTGGAAGCGTTGGCGCCGCTTGAGATCGATCAGGCGGTTGAGGGCCGCGCGACAAAGGAAGGGGCGCAGGGGGCCGACGCCATTGTAAGCTTTGAGGAGAGGGGGCCTGTCGCCGAGGCGCCCAAAACAGTCGCCGAAGACGTCCGCGGTGAGATCCTTGGCCTCGGTGGGCGAGGCGCCTCGTTTGACCAGTACGGCTTGGATCCAGCCACACATCTCGTCGCCCCCAATTTTGGCGCAAGCGGCGGTGTCTCCAGCGAGTGCGTCGTGGACGAGTTCGAGATCCAGTTCGTTGGCCATCTTTCCGAGTGTTCAAAAGATAGCGGCCGGAATCAAGGGCTCGGTAGTATGGATCGGGTAATCTCTTTGCTGTGATCGAGGGCGATACGGAATCCCTCGATTCAGGGGAAGGGATTATGGATTGTTAGCGTCGCACTGAGGATTCCCTCCTGGAGGCGATGGCCCGGGAGGAGGCGGTGGCCCAGGGTTGTCCTCGCACCCCCGGTGCAGACGGCGGGCGAGATCGTTCAGGAGGCCTCTTTGATTCATGGCACCGGACCCGGACCGCCCCCGTCAGGACCGCGACCGTCAGGACCGCGGCCTCGATGGGCGGGCACGAGGGAGCCATTCCGCATCTGTCTGGATTGGCGGGAACGGCGTCCGGTCTGAAGGGTGGCTCTTCTGTCCTTGATGACGTCGCCCACCTTGGCTTTTCTGGCGGAAGCAGACGGGTGAAAGATGCGCACGTCGTTGACAATCTTGGTCACGCTCGGCCGAGCGCAGCTCCCTGGCGAGGCAGGTTCTCTTAGAGTTGATCGGAATCCAGCGGATTCCAATCAAGGCCGGCGCAGTTTGCATAGAGCAGTGCGACGTAAATCAGTTTGCAAATGCGATGGAGGGTCTGGTCCAGCGCGAAACTGATCCATCCTTCGCACTTGGCGTAGGCAATCACGCTGTGGAGGACGAGTTCTGCGAAGGCGAGGACGACGTATCCGGTGACGAGCCATACGCCACCGGCGTGAATGAGCGCGTGAGCGAAGAGGGCGTTCCACCAGAGTCCTCGGGGAGCACCCTTGGGAAAGAAAAGGGATTGATCTGCATTCCTGTTCTTGGCCTGGAAAAGGAAGCTGCCTTGCCACGCGAAGTCGCCCAACGCATGGGTAATGAGCAGTGCGAAAAATACGACGGTTGCACCCCACGGGTTATAGGCGACCTGATCGAGGTCCAGCATGGCATTAGTGGAAGAATTCCTGGAGGGCGTTCTGAAGGTTGGCGGAGGAGAGTTTTTCGTTCATGTTGCGCAGGCGCCGCGACATTTCCGAGAGTAAGCCGATCATCAATCGTCCCGCCGCTTCCGGGTAGGCGAGGAGGAAATCATCGAGATCGTTCCGGCGGGCTCTCCAGATTTGACTGAAGGTCTTGGCGACGACAGAGGCGCTGGCTTTGCCTGGATCGAACAAGCTCATTTCACCGATGGATTCGCCGGGAGAGACTCGGGCGAGGAGAACGATGCTGTCATCCTTATTGGTGAACACGTGGAGGAGACCGGAGATGAGAAAAATGAGAGAATCCTGATCGGCACCCTCATTAATAATGGTATCTCCGTCCTGAACGGGAAGAAATTCCCCATAGTCGCTCAGGAGACGCCGATCCTCTTCCTCTAAGTTGGCAACGATTCCCAAGGCGGGAAGTTCGGGACGGTCAAAATTTGTTTCGCTCATCGGTAGTTGAGCAGAGTCTTCAGCAGAGAGTCGAAGGAGGAAAGCCGAAACACGTGCGAGATGATGGGGACGCAAAAAAATGGAGGCCGGCGGCTATTTTGTGGTGGGGGCCTGGATCACGGAGCCCCCGTGATCGACGAGTTGCGTGGTGATCTCACGGTGGGCATCCGTGGTGATCACGAAATAGTGGGGGTCACCTGAGAGTCTGCCGTAGTAAAATCGGTTTCGTGAGGAGCTGCTGGCAGGGGCAAGTTCGAAGGACGATTCCCGCATGCCGATGCGGACGCCCTCGATACTGATCTGCTGGAAGAGGGCGGTAAAGCGGAAGGTTGGCCGGAGGAGCGCGCGTTGGGCCGCCGGCGAGGTTTCACCCAGCCATTTTTCGACGCGGAGGGATTCCATCAACTTGATGAAGTGGTTCGCTTTCTGAGTGTCCAGGATGGCAGTGACATCTTCGCCGAACTGGCGGGCGGTCCAACTCTCATCGAGGAAGTCATAGTTCAGGGTGAGGGCGGGATCTGCGAGGGGCGCACGGATGGGTCCCTCAAGTTTCATGATTCTCAAATCCACGATCGAGAAGGGAATGAGGAGAGTGTCGCGCCAGTCATGGTGGCCGGCTGCGATGGCGGTGAAAGTGCCCGAATCGATCTCGGCCACGGTTGAGGAGCCGCGTCTCATGGCGTAGAATTTCCCATCGTCGCCCCGGCCGAATAGCAGGTCGAGGGAGGTGTTTCCTTTTCCTCTGAGAAGGAGGCGTTTTTGAGGGGGCGCCAGACCGAAGGCTCCAAGATCGCGGGCGGCATCGGAGACAAAGCTGAGAACTTCGTTGTTGGAGATCCCATGCAGAAGGGCGCCCAAGGCGACTTCGTTGGCGGGGGCGGCCTCGCCACGGAGACTGAGCATCCAGCGTCGATTTCCCTGTTGAGATCCTAGGAAGATCTCGATCGGGTCCACCTGGCGGAGACTGTGAATGGTGATTGACTCGAGGACTCTGATGTCGAGTGAAGCGAGGGTGCGGCTGCGGAGTTGATCGACCGTGAGAGGGAGTTGTCCGAGCGCCATTCGCCCTCTCACTGGTTTGTAGGGGATCTCAAACACCAATCCGGGCCTGGTGCTGATGGTGGCGTAAACGGTATCTGCATCGGCTGTTTTCGGGGGCATGACCGTCATCTTGGAGCGGTGCGGGATGCGAGCCCCGGTGGATCCGAAGCGCATGAGATCAATCTCGAGTCCGGGAGGGCCCGGCGGGATCGTGACCGATTTCCGGTCGTGGATTTGCACGGCCTCGAGCTCAAAAAGTCCAAGGATGAGACCAGCCATGGTTTCGGGTTTGGTGCGTGATTCGAGAGGTTTACTCATGCGCCACGGGGCGTTGAGCTTGGTGCGCGAGAGCACGATCTCACCGCCGCCTCGTTTGATGATGATGTCGGAGAGCGCGGTCTTGTCGAAGAGAAAGGGGTGGTGATCGCGAAGGCGTTCAAATCCGCGGTCGAGGATACTTCGGACGCTGGGGTTAATGATATCCGGTGCTGAGCAGACGTAGATGTTGTCTTTTTGCGACTTCTTGGCGGGACGCACGAAAAACGTCTCGGTGAGAGTGCCTTCCTTCTCGTTGAGCCGGTGCCAGGCGGAACGCCGACCGAGTCGGTAGTCGGCGAGGGAATTTCCGGCGCTGTCCTTCAGGGTGATATGGAAGCGGCCCCGATGGGCCTCGGTCGCCCGCATGCCAATCTCCTCGAGAGTGGTGTCCTGGCGCCGGATGATGTCTTCGACCTTGAGGTGTCGGGAAAAGTAGACGATGCGCTGAAGGTTACGATAGTCCGCCCGGTCCCGGACGGGACTCTGCATGAGCCAAACGCCCTTTCTCTTGGTAAATTCTGCCAACTCACCGGTGCTGTTGGTGATGACCACGGTATGGACTTCATTCTTCTTGATGTTGAAGTCGTGATAAAGCTCTTCCCCAATCCGTCGTGAGGGAGCGCCCAAGAGCGCCCCGAGATCGTTGCGGGCGAGTTGCATCGAAGCCAGTCCGCCGACCAGGCAGGTGGCGAGGATCAGGATGACAGTGAGTTTGCGCGACTGCATGCCAACGGCTTGTTCAGGCCCGGCGAATATTCCAAACGGAAATCCCCACGAGCATGAGGGCTCCCGGAATGAAGATCACATTCAGCATATTGGCGAAGGAAACTTTGGAGGCCGGGAGAAGGAGTTTGTAATGCTTGACGGGCATGGGGCCGATTCCCATCAACTCCTCGCGACCGATAAGCCAGTTTGTGGTGTTGCGCAAAAAGTCGATGTGCTCCTTGTGGCGTTTGCGGGGGCGTAGAAAATCGGCGTTGGTGACCACGATCATGCGGGCGGTTTCATCCCCGACAGTGTCGCTGCGTTCATTGCCGCGGGAAATCGAGGCGCCCAGGTAATGGGGGCCGGGAAGGGGTGCGGAACCGTCGAGCGGTTGGGCGATGTATCGGTCGAGCGCCTTCACCAGGGGGTAGGGTTCGATCCTCCGGAGATCGAGATCCGCGGCGTTTTCGCGGATCTCGAGAGTGCTGCAGCCTCCTTCGAAGAGGGTGGAGGCGTTTCCGAGGTCTCCCACTGCGGAGACGTTGGTGAAGGTGGCCGCCACGTCATAGACCTGCTTATTGCCCTGCATGGTGAAGAGTCGCGTCGCGCGGGGAGTCACGCCGTGTTCGCGAAGGAAGGCGCGGAGTTGGGGCGGTTGCTGCTTCAGGGTTGGATCAAGAACGATATACACGGCGGCGCGCGGGCGGTTCCAGTACTCGCGGAAGACTGCGAGCTCTCGTTGATCCAAATCATAGCGTGGAGCAACGAGGGCCACTCCGGCCGCATCCTCGGGAATCTTTTCCATTCCGGAGACGCGGACGGGGACGAGTTCGATATTGAGGTTCTTGAAGGTCCGGCTCAGGAAATCCCAAGGAGCATCTTCCTCTTGGCCTGCGACCTGGCTCTTGTCTGCGAGGAGATAGAACTTGCGCGGGGTGCCTTCAATAGCGCGCCGGATGGCGGAGCTGAGCTGGTCTTCATCCTGGTAGCCGATCAGGCGACGCTCCAATCTCGTGTCGGCGCCAAAGACGAGCATGTCCTGCACCGCGACATAGCGAATGTGCGACTTGGTCAGAGTCTCCATCCTGCGAGCATGGTCCTCACGATCTTCCGCATCTTCCGGCAGGGGAGAGACGGGAGGGGCGGCATTGATGATGACGACATCTTCAACAAAGGAAGTGTCGTAGGTGGCGGCGATCCCCAGGGTGGCATCGGTGTCGCGGATGGGATCGACAAACTCAAGAGTGAGCTTTCCCCCGGCAAGGCGCTGGTATTCTTCCAGCATGGCATGCAGGCGCACGTAGTGGGCGGATGATCTGCGGACCACAGCAATGATCTGGACGGGTTTCTCACGATCCTTGAGCAGGCTCGATTTGAGGAGGCTGGCGGTCTGGGTCGAGAGGGTGAAGTGCTTGTTCTGGCTCAGGTCCCAGGCCTTGTGATTGGTGGCGGCGAGATAATTGATGGATACGAAAAGGATCCAGCCACAGAGGAGCTGGATCGCGACCAGAGTGCCGGTCGAGACGCGATTGACCGACTCCCGGGCCGCACTGCGAACCGGTTTCTCATCGTTTGCCTGTTGGTCTTTGGCCATCGTTAGCTTCTCCAGCGGCGGCGGTTGATGACGTGGTGGGTCAAAAAGAGGAAGAAGGCGGCAGCGGTGAGATAATAAACGATGGCGCGGCTATCGATGAGACCCTTGGAAAAATAACGGAGGTGTTCATTGGAGGCGATGTAACGGATGACCGGAGCGGCCGCGAAGCGGTCGCTGTAGATGACCGTCAGGTAGCCGAGAAAGTAGTGGATGAAGAGGAGCCCGGTGGTGACCACTCCGGCGATGATCTGGCTGGAGGTGAGGGAGGAAGCGAGGCAACCAATCGCAATAAAGAGTGAGCCCATGAGAAAGATGAGCAGGAAGGCCCCAAAGAGGGAGCCCGAGCTAAAAGGAGCCGGGACATCAGTCAGAATCGAGAAGAGCTGGAACTGAATGAAGGCCGGAATCCAGAGAATGACGTAGAATCCGAGGGTGGCGAAGTATTTCCCGAACACCAGTTGCCAGGTCTGAACCGGGGCGGTGAGGAGGGTTTCGAGCGTGCCGACTCGTTCTTCCTCCGAAAAGAGTCGCATCGTGATGAGCGGGAAGATGACCAGGAAGTAAAACCAGAACTGTGGCATGTGAAAGACGATGTAGACCAGGCTCTCGGGAATCGGCGCGTCCTGCAGGGCTTTCATTGCCCCTGACATGGACCAGCCCTGCATAATCGTTACGAGGGTGAGGACCACCCACCCGAACGGACTCAGGAAGAATCCGCGCAGTTCTTTGCAAAAGATGGTGAAGAAATTTCGCATGTCAGTCCTTGCGGGTGAGTTCGACGAACACGTCTTCAAGAGTGGAGTCATGCCGGTAGAGGCTCCGGAGGGGCCAGCGGTTCTCCTGGCAGAGACTGGAAATCCGTTCGCGGGCATCGGTGCCAGACTGGACCAGAACCGAAAAGTGCTCCCAACCCTCACTGGATTTCTCGTTGGTCACTTTCTTGATGTGAGCAAGTTGTGAGAGGGCGGCGCGAACCTTCTCGGGATCCGCTTTCAGCTCGACGGTGATCTTGCCGGCGGCCCGCATCTGATTGACCAGGTTGGACGGAGTGTCAGAGGCCATAATTCTTCCTCCATCGATGATGATGATTTTGTCGCAGATCATTTCGACCTCGCTGAGGATGTGCGTGGAGAGCAGGATGGTGTGATTATCCCCAAGCTGTTTGATCAGATTTCGAATGGAGCGGATCTGGTTCGGATCGAGCCCGTTGGTGGGCTCATCCAGAACGAGGAGGGGAGGGTCATGGATCAAGGCGTCTGCGAGGCCCACCCGCTGACGAAAGCCCTTGGAAAGGGTCTTGATCATTTTGCGCCGCACACCCTGCAGGCCACAGCGCTCGACCACTTCCTCCATCCGCATCCGCAGTCGCTCGCCTTGCAGGCCTTTGATTTGGCCGCGGAATTTCAAATATTCACGCACCCGCATGTCCCGGTAGAGCGGGACGGACTCGGGCAGGTAGCCAATCCGGCGCCGCGCATCGATGGATTTACGAAAGACATCGAAGCCATCGACGGAGGCCGCCCCGCTGGATGGCGGCAGAAATCCGGTTAACATCCGAATGGTCGTGGTTTTCCCCGCGCCATTCGGTCCCAGAAATCCGACCACCTCGCCTTTTCCCACTTCGAAGGTCGCATTCGCCACTGCCGTGTGTCGACCAAAGCGCTTGGTGAGGTTTTCAACCTTGATCATTTTGAACAGGGATCGGATCCAGATCGCTTGGGCGATTGACTCCGCAGGTAGGAGTTCTTAAGTAAAGCGAATTGCTGCCGACACCAAGGAAGAAAACCTCTTCGATTGATGCCCGGGGAGCGATTGCCTGTGCCCAATGAATTCCTCTGTCTCCGCACGATTGAGTGCTGATATGCTCGAAGAGAATTACGAGCGGTGGTTGGACGATCCCAGATCGGTCGATCCTGTCTGGTCAGCCTTTTTTGATGGCTTTGAACTCGGAGCCACTCAGCTGAATCAACTGGGGGGAGCGGAGGGTCTTGGCCCGTCCTCTACCTCGGTTTCGCCGGGGCCCACCATTTCGGGTGCTACCCCCGATGCCGAAGGGCTATCCTTTCGGGGGAGGGTGGTGAGCCTGGTCTACAATTATCGCACCCTCGGGCACACTCAGGCCCACATCAATCCGCTTGACGATGACCCGCCGAGCAATCCCCGGCTCCGGCTTCTCAAGTTCGGGTTGAATGACGGCGATTTAGAACGGGAGGCCGCGACCCAGTTTTTCCGCAATGGCGAGTCCATGCGCTTGCGTGAGATGGTGGATGCGCTGGAGGCCACCTATTCGGGGCCGATTGGATTCGAGTTTATGCACATTCACAACACGGAAGTGCGGAACTGGATTCGCAAACGCATTGAAGAGCGTGTCATGCGCGCCGTGGCACCGGCGGAGATCCAGGAGAAGACCCTGAGCTGGTTGCTTGAAGCGGAGTTGTTCGAGTCCTTCATCGGGAAGAAGTTTCTGGGGGAAAAGCGCTTCTCACTCGAAGGGGGCGAAGGAGTGATGGCGATTCTCAATCGCATCCTCGAGTTGTCATCCAGCGCCGGGGTCAAGGAAGTGACGATGGGAATGGCTCATCGGGGCCGCCTCAATGTCCTCGCCCAGATTGTGCGCAAGTCCCTGCGCACGATTCTCTACGAGTTCACCCCGAACTACGTTCCCGACCTCGTGGCCGGGGATGGAGATGTGAAGTATCACCTTGGCTACGAGAGGGTGCGCGAGTTTCCCGATGGGGATGTCCGGGTCAGTCTTGCGGCCAATCCCAGTCATTTGGAAGCGGTCAACGCAGTGGTGGAAGGAAAGGCCCGGGCGCGTCAGCGCATGATTGGGGACGACGGCAAGAAGACGGATCGCAAGCAGGTCCTACCGCTCCTGATCCATGGAGATGCTGCCTTTGCCGGCCAGGGGTCGGTGGCGGAGGTTCTCAATCTTTCGCAGCTTCCGGGCTATCGAACCGGAGGGTCGATCCACCTCATTGTCAACAATCAGATCGGCTTCACAACCATGCCCGCAGATGCGCGCTCGTCGTCCTATGCGACGGATGTCGCCAAGATGATCGAAGCTCCGATCTTGCACGTGAATGGCGAAAAGCCCATGGAGTTGATCTGGGCTGCGGACTTTGCCTTCGAATTCCGTCAGCGTTTCGGGCGTGACGTCGTGATCGACATGTATTGTTACCGTCGCCAGGGCCACAACGAAAATGACCAGGCGGCCTTCACGCAGCCGCAAATTTATCGCAAAATTGCAGATCGCAAACCAATCGGTCAGCTCTATGCGGACGAGTTGGTCGAAGCAGGGGTGATCACCCGGGACGGTGCGCAGGTGATCCACGATGAGATCTGGAACCGCTTCGAGAATGAGTATGCAGAGATGAAACGCCTGGAGGAAGAAGGGCGTCGCAATGTGTTCAGCGGATCGACTGCGGAAGCCCAGCCCGTGTTTTCTCACGATCCAGTTCTCACCGGAGTGCCTCAAGACATGCTGCAGCACGTTGGCAAGGTGCTCACCACCGTGCCGGAAGGCTTCAAGTTGCATCCCACCCTGGCGAAGCGATTCATGCCGCGGCGGGTGGAAGCCTTGAAGAATGGCGGCCCCTTTGACTGGGCTTTTGCCGAGTCGCTCGCCTGGGGGACGCTGCTGTATGAAGGAAATCCGGTCCGTCTTTCGGGTCAGGATTGCCGTCGCGGGACCTTCAGTCAGCGACACGCGGTCTTCTACGATTACGAAACCCGCAAACGGCATATACCACTCCAGAACATCTCGGAGGATCAATCGAAGTTCTGCGTCTACAACAGCCTGCTCTCCGAGGCGGCCGTGCTTGGGTTTGACTATGGCTACTCCCTCGATTGTCCCACCATGCTCATCATGTGGGAGGCTCAGTTTGGGGATTTTGGGAATGGCGCCCAAGTGATCATCGATCAGTTCATCGCCTCGGCCGAGTCCAAGTGGCAGACCCCCAGCAGCATCGTGATGCTCCTTCCGCATGGCTATGAAGGGATGGGACCGGAGCACAGCAGTGCACGACTGGAGCGATTTTTGCAACTCTGTGCCGAGCAGAACATGACGGTCGCGAATCTGACCACCCCGGCCCAGTACTTCCACATCCTGAGAAGGCAGAAACGGCGCTCCTTCCGCAAACCACTCATTCTCATGACGCCCAAAAGTCTCCTCACCCGCCCGGAAGCCGTTTCGCCGGAAGAGGAGTTTCTGGAGGGACAATCATTTCGCGAAGTGCTTCCTGATCCCTTCCTTGCTCCCGAACAGTTCGAGAATATCGAGCGGGTGGTCTTTTGTTGTGGCAAGGTCTACTACGACCTCGTTCAGCATCGCAAGGAACAGGAGATTGAGAACACCGCGATCATTCGCATCGAGCAGCTCTACCCTTTCCATGAAGAGCTTCTCAAGGAGACGATTGCTCCTTTTGGACACGCCACCAAATTTGTCTGGTGCCAGGAAGAGCCTCTCAATATGGGGGCGTGGTCCTACATCTGGCCGCGTCTTCAGGACAGCGTCGATTCCCATCATGTCCGCTATTCCGGACGCAATCGGGCCTCCAGTCCCGCGGCTGGGTCCAAGGCCATGCATCTTCGCGAACAAAAGAATTTGGTTGAGAAGGCCTTCTCCGTCTAACAGCATTTATTCATCGAACTCACGTCCATGGCGCACGAAGTCAAGATCCCAGCAGCCGGCGAATCCATCAATTCCGCCACCATCGGCAAGTGGCACAAAGCGAACGGTGAGGTGGTCACCAAAGGAGAGCTCCTGGCTTCCATTGAAACCGACAAGGTTTCCGCCGAGTTGGAAGCGGAATTGGGAGGAACCCTGAAAATTGTCGTCCCGGAAGGTGAAGAGGTTGCGATTGGAACCGTGGTCGCCGAAATCGAGGAAGAGGTGGAAGCTCCTGCCACGGGCCCGGCTGAGCCCGGGCCCGTGGCGGTGGCCCCAGCAGCGGAGCTGCGCCCAGAGACCGGGGGCGGGTCCGACCAACCGGACGAGGAATCCGAGGTGATTGCGATCAAGGTGCCGGCAGCCGGCGAGGCGATCACTTCCGCCACGATCGCGCAATGGCACAAGCGCGATGGAGCTGGGGTGAGGGAAGGCGAAACCCTGGTCACCCTCGAAACCGATAAGGTTTCCGCCGAGCTCGATGCCGAGGCCGACGGCGTCATCTGCATTCTTTCCCCTGAAGGGAGCGAGGTCTCCATCGGAGCGGTGATTGGCACCATTACGGTGGGGGCGCTGTCCGCTCTCGAGCCTGAAGCCAGCTCTCCCGTTCCGCTGCCCGATTCCGCCCCGCCGATTGAGGTCGCTCTCCCCAAGGAGGAGCCCGCCCCGCTACCGAGCGCGGTTTCCGTTGCGCCGCCGCGACCCAATCCTGCGATCGTGGCCTCGGCCCCTTCCAGCATGCTGAAACCTGATCTCGCGGTTGTTCCCGAGCCATCCCCGCGCGAGAGTTCACCACCTGTTTTCGATGGTCGCACGACCCGAAAACGACTCAGCTCACTCCGGCGCAAGATTGCGTCTCAACTTGTTAAGGCCCAGCAAACCGCGGCTATACTTACCACCTTTAATGAGGTGGATATGTCGGCCATTATTCAGCTTCGTAAAACGGTGCAGGAGAGTTTCATCGAAAAGTACGGGGTGAAACTCGGATTCATGTCCCTCTTCGTGAAAGCGACGGTGCTCGCCCTGAAGGAGGTACCCTCCGTGAATGGACGCATCGACGGCGATGAGGTGGTGCAGAACCACTTCTACGATATCGGAATCGCGGTAGGGATCGAGAAAGGCCTGGTGGTGCCGGTCGTACGCGAGGCCAATCACAAGAGCTGCGCGGAAATCGAACACGATATCCTCGACTACGCCAACCGCGCCCGCGAAGGGAAAATTCAATTGGAAGATCTGCAGGGAGGCGTCTTCACCATCTCAAATGGGGGGATCTACGGATCGCTCCTGAGCACGCCCATTCTCAACGCGCCCCAAAGCGGGATCCTGGGCATGCACACCATTCAGGACCGGCCGATCGCGATCGACGGGAAAGTGGAAGTGCGTCCCATGATGTACCTCGCGATGAGTTACGATCACCGTCTGGTGGATGGGAGGGAGGCCGTTACGTTCCTGATCAAGGTCAAGGAGTGTCTGGAGAGTCCCGCAAGCTTGTTACTGGAACTGTAGACGCGCCGGTTGGCATGGCGTTCGCCCGCGCGTGAGAGGAGAGAGAAACAATGAGAGATGACAGTTTTCGATTCCTGAAGGGATTTGCAATGGGGGCCGCGAATGTGATTCCCGGGGTGTCGGGTGGAACGATCGCGTTTATCACAGGCATTTACGAGCGCCTCATCGATGCCCTCAAGCGCATCGATCTGACCACCATCCGAATGGTCCTCGATTTTCGCCTCAAGGACGCCTGGGAACGGATCGATGGTCGCTTCCTGGCCGCGCTGGGATCGGGAGTGGTGGTGAGCATCCTGAGTCTGGCGCGTTTCTTGAAGTGGGGTTTTGAGCATCATTCGGTCCTCGTCTGGGCCTTCTTCTTCGGTCTCATCGCAGCGTCCCTTCCCGCGGTGGGCAAGCTGGTCCGGCGCTGGTCGCGGGGTGTTCTGGGGGCCCTCGTGCTGGGGGCCGGAGTGGCTCTTTCGATGGCCTTTCTCACGCCAGCCTCCGAGAACGACCATCCGTTCTATCTCATTGTTTGCGGTGTGGTGGCGACCTGCAGCATGATCATTCCAGGCCTCAGCGGCTCTTTCGTTCTCCTTCTCATGGGGAATTACAAACTCATCATGATCGAAGCTGTCAACGCCCTCTCCAGTGGCGAACTCGGCGAAGCGCTCAGAATCCTGGTGCCTGTCGGCATTGGTGGGGTGGTCGGCGTGGTCGCCCTCGCGCGGGTGCTCAGTTGGCTCTTTAGTACCTGGCACGACATTGCGGTGGCCCTGATCGCGGGCTTCATCGCCGGCTCGCTGGTCATCATCTGGCCGTGGAAGGATACCCTCACGGAAACATTCGTTCGGAAGGGTGAGGAGAAGGAAAAGATCATCGGTTTTGAGCACTGGCACATGCCGGACTTTGGCGTGGGCGCCACTTGGTCCGCCCTGGGAGTCATGATGGGGGGAGTGGTCTTGATTGTGCTCCTGGAAGTTTTTGCCGCGCGATCAAGCCCAGGGGAGGGGAAGGACGCCTAGCAGGGTGTTGAAATTCTCGCGAATTTTGCGCGGAACCCGTTGGATGGGTTGGCGCGGCGCAGAATTGAATCGAGATTCATGACCGACGAGGAACAACGCCAATGCCTGTTCATCGTCGATGGCCGACGCTTTGCGAGTTGGGAATATGGCCCGCTCCTCCACGCCCCGGGTTGCCGAACACCCCCTTGACTTTTCAGGCTGCATTCCCACGCCTCTTTTTTCTTTCAATTGGAGTTGACTCTGCTTGAAGTTTCGATAATTACTGAAAGAGATGAAAGGAGAGGCCGCCAAACTCAACGAAACTCGCGATCGCTTCGTCGCGCAGTGGGGGGTGATGGGCACGCAGTGGGGGATCAATCGCACGATGGCCCAGATCCACGCTCTCCTCATGACGAATCCCGAGCCCATGAGTACGGACGAGGTGATGGAGGAGCTTCACATCAGCCGGGGCAATGCCCATACCAATCTCAAGGAGCTCGTCAATTGGGGCTTGCTCCGTATCGTGACCCGCAAGGGGGAGCGCAAGGAGTACTTCGAAGCCGAGCTCGATGTTTGGGAGATTTTCCGGCGGATCGTGAAGGAGCGCAAGCGCCGCGAGCTTGATCCTGCGCTTGATCTCCTTGAAGACTGCATGACGGAGAGCAAGGGCATGACGACGGCAGGAGGACGGGCCTTTCATGAGCAGATGAAATCTTTGGAAGAGTTTGTTCACTTTGCTTCCAAGATGTCCGATCGCGTCGGCTCCATGCCGCATGGCAAGACCATGAAACTTGCCTTGAAGCTCTTCGGTTAAAAAAATTTCCCGCTAAGTTTCTGAAAAACCTGAAAATCCGAAATTAAAAAGACAGTGCAGATGAACCCAACCGTCACAAGCTACGCCCTCTACCTGGCCATTGCGATACCGCTCACGATCTGGGTGGCGCGGACCCTTCACAAGAACGGCCGGATCTTTCTGGTCGATTGCTTCAAAGGCAATGAAGAGCTCGCCGACAGTGTGAACCATCTCCTCGTGGTGGGATTCTATCTCGTCAACATCGGTTTCGTGAGTCTCTACCTGAAGCTTCCGAATGAGGTCGCTGATACGCGGGGTATCTTCGAAGCGCTCAGTGGGAAACTCGGGGTGGTGATCCTCGTTCTCGGAGTGATGCACTTCTTCAATCTCTACCTCTTCTCTACGCTTCGAAATCGCGCCCTGGCGAGGGACGAAGAGCCCCCCGTTCGGCCCATGGACCGCGTTCCTCCTCCGCTGAACCCCTGACCTCCAAGCGAAGCGACTGATGAAAAAGCTAACCGTTTTTTACGATGCCAACTGCGGAGTGTGCGCCAGTTTTCGGCATTGGATTGGCCGCGAACCGGCCTTCCTCGCGATTGAGTTTTTGCCCTACGACAGCCGGCAGGCTGCTGAGCTCTGCCCGGGGTTGCTCGAACGGGGGGCGGACAAGAAGATCATTGTGATGGCAGACGACGGCCGCCTCTGGCAGGGCGCGGAGGCGTGGGTTCTTTGCCTCTGGGCCTTGCGTCGGTGGCGGGGATGGTCGAAGCAACTTGCCCGGCCTCTTCTCCTGCCGATCGCGGAGAAGGTTTGCGGACTGATTTCGAGCAATCGACTCACCCTCTCAAGATTGCTCCACTTGAAGGGGGATCGGGCTGTTGCGAGTGCGGTGGAGCAGATGGGGGAGCGTTGGGTGAGTGGAAGATGTGATTTTGATCGAGGAAAACTCGCCGCTCGAGAGGGGGCGCGATGAACTGGGAACTGCTCATTCGCATGGCCGGGTTGGGCCTCCTCCTGATCGCGCTCGCCAACTTCATCGTGCCCAGCATGCTCAACTACCGCGCAATCCCCGCCAAGGTGGATCGGGGGTTTGCTCGGATTTTCACAGTCCATGCGGTCCACATCGTGGTGACGGTCCTCGGGATGGGCGGCCTCTGTCTCAGGGCCCCCGCCTTTTTCCTGGAGGATGGATCGGAGTGGGTGAGGGCTGGCTCCATGGGATTGTTCAGTCTGGGAGCGGACTTCCCCACCATTGCGACTCTGGCATGACGACTTACCAAGTTCTCCTTCTTCTTTTGCTCCTCGCCGGAGTGGGGCAGTTCGTGCTCTGTGCGGCGAGCCCTTTCATCCCGCTCATCCTGAAGTGGCCTGCACAGCTCATGGCGCTTCCCACCCTCCTGCGTCAGGTATTCTGGACCTACGCGGCCTACATTCTCTGCACCCACCTCATCTTTGCGGCGATCTCGGTCTTTGCGGCCCGCTGGTTACTCGACGGGAGCGTCATGGCCACGATCATGGCCGGGTTCATCGCTCTCTGGTGGGGAGCTCGGTTCGTCATTCACCTGATCGGATTCGAGACCGCGGAGGTGCCCGATGAGGGATGGCATCTGGTGGCCAAGCGGGCCCTTGGATTGCTCTTTGTGAGCCTCGCCACGGTCTATGTTCTGGCCGTTTGTTTTAACCTGGGAGTCTTACCATGAATGAGGTTCTGACCTGTCTTATTCTTGTTGTCGTCGCGGCCCTCGCCGGGCGTCTGTGGGTGTTCTTGCCATTACCCTGCGCGCGATTGGCGGCTTGGATCTTACTGGTTGCTGGGGTGGTGATCCTGGCTCCCATCGACTGGGATCCGATCGCGCGCATGGTTGCCCTCTGCAGCTTCCTCCTCGCGAGTATGAAGTCTCTGGTCTACCTGGAATGGGCCGCCCGCGGAAAGGGGCTCGGGTGGGGCCGCCATCTCTCGTTTGCCTTTCTCTGGTTCGGGATGGATCCTGGAGCCTTTATGAAGCGCCGACCGGCGGTTGAGTGGCGATCTCATCTTCGAATCGGGCTCGCCTGCATAGTGGCTGGGACGGTGGGTGCGCTCGTTGTCCGCAATTCAGGCGGGACCAATCTCCTGCTTGTCTTCATACCCATGAGCATCGGCTTCCACTACGGTGCCCTGCGGGTCCTTACCGCTGGGTGGCGGGCCGCCGGGACTCCGGTGCGCATTCTCTTCCGCAATCCGCTCGCCTCTACCGGCCTCGCGGATTTCTGGGCCGCGCGTTGGAATCTGGGCTACTCGCACATGATGGCGCGGACGGTCCTGCGCCCCTGCGAGGCTGTGCTCGGAACGCGCGGGGCCACCTTGGCGGTTTTCCTCACCTCCGGGATATTGCACGAGATTGCCATCACGCTGCCGGTGGCGGCGGGTTATGGATTGCCCACCCTCTATTTCCTCCTCCAGGGGATGGCGGTCGAAATCGAACGGCGCGTGATTCCCAGTTCGCTCAAGCGACTCTGGGCCGCGCTCTGCGTCGTCGCCCCCATCGGGTTCCTCTTCCCGCCGGAGTTTCGCGATGAAATCATCATGCGCTGTCTGCAGGGGCTTCCCAAATTCTCCTTCACCGCTCCCGCTAGCCTCTAATCAGGACCATACATGAAAATTGTCATCGCCGCTGCCAATAGTTTCCTGGGGCGCTCCCTCGCGCGGCACTTCAGCTTGCAGGGTCATGAAGTGATCGGCTTGGTTCGCAGGCCCCTCTCAGGCGAACCATTTCATCTCGTGCAGTGGGACGGGATTGCTCTTGGAGATTGGATCCGCGTTCTCGAGGGAGCAGACGCCCTCATCAACCTCGCGGGACGGACGGTGAATTGCCGTTATCATCAGAAGAATCGGGACGAGATCCTCGATTCTCGGACCACCACCACCGCGCTCCTGGGGGAAGCGGTCGAGCAATGTGAACAACCTCCGACGGTGTGGATCAATTCGAGCACCGCCACCATTTACCGTCACGCGGAGGATCGCCCTCAGGGCGAGGTGGAGGGAGAAATTGGGGAAGGTTTTTCGGTTGAGGTCGCCAAAGCCTGGGAGAAGGCCTTCTTCAGCGCCCCGGTTCCGGGGACGGTGCGCAAGGTGGCGATGCGAACCTCAATTGTTCTTGGGCGGGAGGAGGGGACCGTTCTCCAGGTGCTCCTCCGTTTGGCGCGCCTCGGTCTTGGGGGACAAATGGGCAGCGGCCGGCAGCGCGTGAGCTGGATTCATGAGGAAGATTTTTGCCGAGCTGTTGAGTGGCTCATCAGGCACCCGGAAATGGACGGAATTTTCAATGTGGGGTCTCCCGCAGCGGTCAGCAATCACGGGTTGATGGCGGCGGTCCGGAGGGCAGCAGGGGTGCCTTTTGGACTACCGGCAGCCCGCTGGATGTTGGAACTAGGAGCCTTAGCGCTCCGGACGGAGACCGAACTGGTCCTGAAAAGCCGCTGGGTGATTCCCGGGCGCTTGAAAAATCACGGATTCCAATTTCGCTGGACCGGGATTGCTTCAGCAATCCGTGATTTGACCTCGCCGAGGGGGACGGCTTCAAAATAAGTTTGCGATCCCTAAATGAAATCTTTGTGGTGTGCACAAGATGACCTATCGTAGAGGGCGGAGAGTTGCAGTTCATTTAGTGAAACAGCCCCGATGGGATCCATGAATCAGAAGAAAAAGAGCGATCAGGGAGTAAAATCCCTATTTCTGCTTGCCAGCTTGGTGGTTGTAATCGCCGGCCTGAAGGCGGCGGCGGCCTTTTTCGTTCCCTTCCTCCTGGCTTTGTTCATCGCCACTGTCAGCATCCCCATCACGGTCTGGCTGCGGAGGCATAAGGTGCCCCGGGTCTTTGCGGTGGTCGCCACAGTCTTGGTCGATTTTGCCTTCCTCGCCGGACTGGTCGTGATCGGAATGACCTTGGTGGGCACCCTCCAGGAAAAGTGGGAGACCAAGTACCAGAAGGAAAGCGCCGCCAAGCTGGTGGAGGCGGAAGATTGGGCCGTGGGGATGATCGTCAAATGGTCCAACATTCCGGAAGAGGAAGCGCGGACCAACGTACGCATTTATGTCACCGAGGATCTGGGCGAACAGCTCGGCAACATCAAGGTGGAGGATATTGTTGATCTTAGCACCAACGTGGTCGGACGGGTGACCTCCTTCATGGCCGCGGCCTTCATTGTTCTGCTCTTTACGGTCTTTATGCTGATGGAGGCGCGCATGTTTAGTCGACGGCTTGCCCTGATCGCGGAAGCGCGTGGCCCCAACTTTGAGCGCATGCTTCATGCCGGTAAGGACATCCAGCGCTTCCTTGCCATCAAGACCATGATCAGTCTTTCGACCGGCTTTCTGGCGGGCTTTCTGTGTTGGGCGGCGGGACTCGACTTCTTTATTCTCTGGGGAATCCTGGCCTTCGCCTTGAACTACATCCCTGTGATGGGCTCCATCATCGCTGGCATTCCGCCCACCATCCTCGCGCTCGTGTTAATGGGGTGGCCCAGCGCGCTTGCGGTGGGAGTGGGCTACACTGCGATCAATATTTTTCTCGGGAACTTCGTCGAGCCCATGATGATGGGGCACCGCTTCGGGATGTCTACTCTCGTCGTGATCGTTTCAGTCATGTTCTGGGGCTTCATGTGGGGGCCAGTTGGCATGTTCCTCGCAGTTCCCATCATGATGATGCTCAAGGTGGTCCTGGAAAATAATTACGAATTCCGCTGGCTCGCAGTGGCAATCAGTAAGGAAAAGCGTGAGGAGGGCGATGACGAGCAGGAGCTCAAGGAAGCGGTGGAAGCCGCCGAAGAAGGTGCCTTGCTGGACCGTGCCGCACCCGAAGGCGGCTTGTTGCCGTGAGCCAGGCTCCGCACCGCGCGGGTCGTTCTTCTCAGATCCTTCCCGTCGATCTTGAGAGGCTTCTTCGCCCATGGAGCCTTGGGAGCGGGAAATGAGCAGGGTGTTTCCCGCTTTGCCGGGTGGTTGCGAGGCATTGGAGAGCCCGCGCTTCCAGATCTGACCATCCTACGGTTCTATCAAGCGCCGGGATTTCCATCGCGGTTTGGCTGGATTTTCGTGGTCGAGCCCGACAGATTGCCTTTGTTCATGGAGCGCTTTCAGAAGCTCGCCCTCGCGGCCCTCATTTCGGTTCTCTTGCTCCTCTTTGTCGGAGCTATTGTACGGGCTACCGGCTCCGGGTTGGGCTGTCCCGATTGGCCCACCTGCTGGGGTAGTCTGGTGCCGCCCACCAAGGTGGGGCAGATTGATTTCGAGAAAATTGACCTCGAAAAATTTCGCCGCCAGGCCGTCCGGCACGGGCGGGATCCGGGGGCCATCACTCGAGAGTCGTTGCGAGACGAGTTCAATCCCGTGCACACCTGGGTCGAGTATGTCAACCGGCTCTGTTCGCTCCCGGTTGGGTTTCTCACCTTGGCACTCTGCATTGTCGCTTTCCGGCTTCGGCGTCGCTGGTCGTCGGCCTGGTGGGGGAGTTTGGCAGCCCTCCTCCTGGTGCTGGTTAATGCCGATCTCGGGCGTCGAGTCGTCATGAGCGGTCTCAAACCCGGCATCATCACCCTGCACATGGCGCTCGCTATCCTGCTGGTCTGCGTTCTCGTTTTTGTCATCTGGCGGGGCTGCGCGACTCCCTGGCGCAGACCATCGTTTGGGCCTCGGGCCCAGCTTCTCTGGTATGTCGGCCTGGGAGTCTTTGTCTTGACCGTGGCCGAGGGGGTGATGGGGGCTCAGGTTCGCGAGTTGACTGACGAATTCGCCAAGACCTACGGATCGGGGTCACGCGCTGATTGGAGCGCCAAGCTCGAGGGATCGATGGTCTATCTTGTACACCGTAGTTTCTCGTGGCTCATTGTGATCGGAGCGCTCGCCATGCTCGGGCTCTCGCGCAAGACGATCAAGGGAGGCTTGGCTTGGCCTGAAAAATCGATCGGAGTTCTTGTGGGAGCCATGCTGTGCATGGGTCTCATTCTCTCGCAAGTTGGAGTGCTGCCCGTTGTTCAGGTTCTCCATGTGGGGGCTGCCGCTCTTCTCGTGACGGTCCTTTTCTTTTGGTTGCTCGCCACGCGACCGGCCTCCACTTAGAAGTCTTCCAGATGCCGGTCGTTCCCTCCGAGAATCCTGCGAGGCGAACGTTCTTGCTCGACTGCCTGCGCGCCTTGCCGGGCGGTTGTGTCGAAACCCTGGGGCTGACCTTCGTGGTGCTGATTGCGGTGCGGGTCTTTGATGCCGATCCGTGGCAGAAGGCCACTCTGGTCGCGGCCTCGAGCT
>Ga0302120_10000194_pt1 | contig 25776 bp, 22 predicted proteins | sample AG5_Bottom_MG_FD_203118 | JGI IMG/M metagenome (GOLD analysis project Ga0302120, IMG submission 203118) | Marine microbial communities from Western Arctic Ocean, Canada - AG5_Bottom | ecosystem: Environmental > Aquatic > Marine > Oceanic | place: Canada: Western Arctic Ocean | collected 2017-10-01 | reverse complement strand
AGTCGGCGGAAGCATTCCCGGGAGCAAGGCGGTCAAGCCAAGTGCGCCAGCGGCCAGTGCAAACAGTCCATCGACGAACCAGATACGCTTACTGCGCCACTGTTCGAGCAATGCCATGAGTCCGTTGCGCCTCGGATAGACTTTGAAGGATGCGGCTCCGTGAATCGCTCTCGCATCGAATTCTCTAGCGGATTCAAGCTCTCAGGAATCGCTCTTCAGGAGCTCCTTGTGCAACTTCATGTAAGCCACGAGCGGGCCGAGCAATCTGCCACATGTGCGCCCGTGAGTAGTCAATTGATAGGTCACCCGAATAGGTGGTCCCTCTTCCACAGAGCGCAACACCAGACCGTGCTGCTGACAGGTAGTCAGTTTGTCTGAGAGGGTCCGCGACGAGATGCCTCTCAGGAGGGTTCTGAGTTCATTGAATCGGCGGTTTCCGGCGATGTAGAGCGCCGCGAGGATCTCGATTGTCCAGCGCGATGAGAACATCTCGAAGGAGTCAACCGCCGCATCGACCTCCCAGCTTATGTTGACTTCGTCGGTGTAGTATGAAGCGAAGATCTTGCGGATATCACGACCGTTATTCTGCACATCGATGATGACTTGTTCGATATTCTCGAGGTCACTCGAACTGAGTATCATCGGTGGACGGTCCATTGTTAGCAGGTTGTCCAGAGGCCATCTGGTGTATAAAATGCACCTCGGTGCATCCCGCTTTACTCTCTGATTCATATATGGGTGGTCATTGGAACGGTGTGAAAACTGCACCGAGTAGCAGAATGACACCGGAGATGAGAGACATGGATGAATGGTTGGAGAATTGGCTTGATGAGATGACGAAGGCGTGGACTGATGAGGTGAGCGGGTGAGTTGGACCGGAATCAAGTCCTGGCTGACACGCGCTATGGCTGAGGTCCGCACGCCTGCTTGGATCCAATCTCCGCGACGGCCATTGAAGCTTAGAAAGGCTGGCCGGTCCGTTTACTCAAACTCACGCGTGGAGTGAATCCGACGCTCGCGCTCTGCGCGAGAACAAGATGGCGCAGCGCTCCGCACTGCTGACTGAGTGAAAATCCACGAAACCTTCGTTGGCCGGCGATGGTCAGGCGTTCTGATAGGTCGGCCGTCGGCTCTCGATGAGGGCCGACAAGCCCTCAAGGGCGTCGGCAGTTCCGAAGAGTTCCGTCAGTCTAGCCAGTTCGAGGGCGAGACCTGCATCGAGATCGGCACCCGTCTCGACCGCGCCGTCGAGCAATTCGCTCGCTAGAGCAAGTGCGATGGGCGCTGTTCGGCTGAGCGATTTGAGTTGGCGGCTGACCATCTTGTCGGCCGCATCAAAGCCTTCTGGACATTCACCTGCGGCGAGGGTAGCCATGTTCTCATTCGAATAGAAGGCGAGTGCGAAGGCGGCTGTGGGGTGAGTCGAATCGGTCGGAGCAGCTGGATATTTGTCAGTGGGTTTTCCGGATTCGACGAGCTCATCGACCGTTGAAGCGACATCGGACACTTCGACCAGATGAGTCAGCAGGCCGAGTGCCGCGGCTGAGTCCGCATCGAGGAAATTTCCTGCAAGAATTGCGAACCGCGCGGCTTCGATGCCACAGATTCTGGGCGTTCGCTGAGTCCCACCGAGCCCTGGATAGATACCAATGCTGATTTCGGGAAAGCGGAATTGTGTTCGGCGAGTCCCGATTCTGTAATCACAGGCGAGCGCCAACTCGAGTCCTCCGCCAAGAGCCAGCCCAGTCGTCAAGGCGATTGTGATTTTGTCGGAATTCTCCAACTTGCCCAAGACCTCGTGCCCGAAAGCGGTGAAATCGTAAATGTCGGAGATCGCATCGGCACGAATCTTATCGACGAAGAACTTCACATCGGCACCAGCAACGAAAGCCTTGCCCGCGCCCTCAAGAATGATGGTTGAGACATCCTCGCGCGCGTTCAATTCATCCAGTGCAGCACCCAATTGCGCAACCAGCGTCTCGTTCAGCGCATTCATCGCTTCAGGCCGATTCAGCCGCACTGTCGCAACCCCATCCTCGACCACGACATCGACAAGACTGAACTGCATCGGCGCACTCAGATTCGCAAACCATTCAGGCAATTCGAAGCCTGCTAGATCCGAGTAAGCTTCAGCCATTCGAACCGCCTCGCCAACGCCGAGCCGGTTCGCTAATTCGAAAGGTCCACTGGCCCAGCGAAGTCCGACTTTCGCCCCTCGATCGACGTCTTCCTTCGAGCAGATATCCTCCTCAACAATCTGAGCCGAGACGGCGAAAACTTGCCCGAGGAGGCGCTCACGAATCACCCGCGAAGCCTCCTCGCCAGACTCAGTTTCATCCCCTATCTGCCACATCTCACCCGACGAAACCAACTCTCGCAGGCTCGCTGCACCCGTATATCGGACGGTGTCGAGTTGTTCGGCGAGATAGTCGGTAGCGTGTAGAGCGATGGTCGGTCCGGTGAGGTTCATCAGGGCGAAGGGACCCAAGCCGATTCGGAATGCATCGCGCGCGACGGCGTCGATTTGAGCCATCGTTCCAACGCCTTCATCCAAGAGCAGACAGGCCTCGTTCAGCCACGGTACGAAGAAGCGATTGACGACGAAACCCGGACGGTCCTTGCAGACGATCACGACCTTCCCCATGGTCTTGCAATACTGCTCCACCGCGCTCAATGTGGCTGCGCTTGTCGACTCCGCTGGGATAATCTCGATGAGTCGATTCTTAGCTGGGTGAAAGAAGAAGTGGAGGCCGACGAAGCGATCCGGTCTGCGGGTCGCTTCGGCGAGTTCATTGACTGAAAGTGACGAGGTGTTCGAGGCTAGAATCGTGTGTTCATCGCAGACCTCGTCGAGGGTTGCGAAGACGGCCGTCTTGACGTCGAAATCCTCGAAGACGGCCTCGATCACAAGGTCCGTCGTCGGGTCGACATTTTCGGTCCCGACGACGCTTCGAACGCGACTCTTGATGGCGTCGACTTCCGCAGGGCGAAAGATTCGACGCTCGATGGCTTCGGCCAGAAAATCGGCGATGATCTTCTGGCCGCGCTCGACCCACTGCGCCTCGCGGTCGACCATCTGCACATCGTAGAGTTCCTGAGCGGACTTCTGAGCGATGCCCGAGCCCATGTTCCCCGCTCCGATTATCGCTATGCTCTCTACGGTGCGCATGCTCAGGCCACCTGCCATTCATCCATCAATGCAGCGGAAAGCCAAATTCCGCTCGCCGCGAACTTATTCAGCCAAGCCGAACCTGTGCCGGCCATGGAGCGCAGTCGGCGTGTCGCTGTGCTGCTGGTGCTGCTGTTCCTCGTGTCACTCTCGCAATCCGTTTATTCCCAGTCTACTGGAATGACAGGCAGATCTGTCACCGGCTGCACCTGCCATTCCAACTCGCCCACTCTCTCGCCCTCTATGAGTGGCCTGCCCTTTGGAGCAGGCGGCTACACCCCAGGAGCCACCTACTCCCTAAGTTGGGACGCCGGCCCCCATGTCTCCGGCAAGGGAGGCTTCAACTTTGACGTGAGCGCGGGAAGCTGGACGAATCTCGGCGCCTACGTACAACTCTCGAACGGCGAGTTGACTCACAGCAGCGATCTCGCCCGCGCGTGGACCGCAGACTGGGTCGCGCCTGCCGCAGGAACCGGCGATGTTGACTTTACTCTGGCCGTCCTCTACGCCAATGGCAACGGAGCGAACTCCGGCGACGAATGGGGGACCGGCGCGTGGACCCTTGGTGAGGCCAGCGGCTCCGGCGACAACCCGCCTGTGGCCTCCAATGTCACCTTCGTTCCCACCAGCCCGACCAAGGGTACCGGGCTCGGGGTCTCTTACGACTACCACGACGCCGACGGCGACTCCGAGCAGGGCACCCAGATTCGCTGGGTCGTCGATGGGCTGAACGTGGGTGCCCTGAACGATCAGATGACAGTCGCCAACAGTTGGCTGACCAAAGGTCAGGTCTGGTATTGCACCGTGACTGTGAAGGATGGCTCGGTGCAGGGTACTCCAGTCGAGATCGGACCTGTGACGATCGGCAATACGTTTCCCGTCGCGCGCAATCTCGAGATCACTCCCGAGGCGCCGGAGGATAGTGACGAATTGCGCCTCGATTACGATTACTACGACAACGACGGCGACCCGCAGCAGCAATCCCAGATCCGCTGGTATCTCGATGGAGCGCGGATCGCCGAACTTGACGATAGTGACCGCGTCTCAGCCTTGATGATCCGCGGTGGCGACGAATGGGAGGCTTCGGTCACTCCGCACGATGGCGATGACTACGGAACAACCGTCTGGACAGGTATCGTAGTCATCGGCTCATCGAATAATCCACCCACCGCAACTGCCTATATCTCGCCGGTTGGCAATGCGAGAACAGGCGATGTTCTGCAGGTCCATGTGGGCTGGTCTGACCCCGACGGTGATTCGATTCAGGCCACAGAGATCATCTGGTATCGTGATGGCACGAGATATTCCGCTTACAACGACATGACCTACGTTCTCGACCAGTCGACGGCCAAAGGCGAGACTTGGATGGCTAAAGCGAGGGTCAACGATGGTTTGATGTGGTCGGAATGGGTTGAGACCGCGGAGGTCGATATTCTGAATACGCCGCCTGAAGTCACTTCGATTGCGATGCTTCCGGAAGGATCGCTGAACACCGCTATGGATCTCAGCCTCGTCTGGGAGCAATCAGACCTAGATGGCGATGCGGAGATGAACAGTCAGATTCACTGGTGGGTCAACGGCGATTGGGTTCGCGAATACGATGGTTGGACCTTGATTCCGGCCAGCGAGACGATTCGTGACCAAAGCTGGTCTGTACAAGTGATTCCTGGTGATGGCGACGATCTCGGATCTTCTATGAAGACCCTTTCCCGATTGATTGAGAACGGCGCACCGACAGTCCCGGTACTTGCGCTGGGCAATGGCGCAATCGGCTACTTGGGCGCGCTTGACGGCCTGCCGGAAGCGCCGACAACCCCTGCTGATTCACTCCATCCGCTTGTCGTTCTGGCCCACGCTTCCGACCTCGATGAAGAACCGATCCTGTTCTCCGTCGCGTGGACGCGAAACGGCTTCGTCGTCCCTGACCTCGACGATGAGGTGCTCGTGCCAGCCGAGCGCTTGGAACCCGGTCAGGTCTGGACTGTCACCGTCACGGTGAATGACCCTTGGGGGCTGTCGGAATCGGCCGAAGCCGAAATCGAAATCATCAATCTCAAGCCGACTCCCGCTTGGACGACCGAGCCCGAGGGGGCGATTCCCGGCACATTCACGACCTTCGATGGATCGTCCTCGAGCGATTCCGATGGCAGGGTCGTATCCTGGCTCTGGCTCATCGATGGAATCGGATATTCCGGCTCCAGCATCGCAGTTCAACTCGGAACCGGAACTCATACAATCACCCTCACAGTAATCGATAATCTCGGGAGTTCAGATTCAGTTTCGACTAACTTCGGGCTTGGCTCAGTCGCTTCAATCAATGGTCTCAGCGCTGCGATTTCAGGCTCGACGGTCAGCCTCTCTTGGGATTGGACTGGCGAAGAGACACTCTTCCACATCTACCGCTCGACCAACCCCTTCGTGACTTCGGCTGACAGCAGCGGTCTCGGCGAGCCGCTGATGACCACTCTGACGCCTACAGGCGAGACGGTGGAGACATCCTGGAGCGAGACCGCTCCGGTGGCGACGATGCTGTATTACGCCGTCACCATCGAAATCGACGGATTGGAGGTCATGTGGCTCTTTGAGGGCATGAATACCGCGACTGTCGATGCCACAAACGCGCCCGCCTCGGTCGATACCGACCCCACGGGCTCAATCGGCTTCATGTCACTTCCACTAGCCCTCATCATGCTGCTGTTCGCGCTCTCGAGCATCGGTCTGAGCATCTACGCACAACGCCGGAGGGATGAATGATGAGCATGAGCCAGCGCCTGCGAACGCCAAACCTCCTGAACCGCCCCATGCGAGCCCGATTGCTCGTCATAGCAACGATTGCAATCCTCCTCTTCACTACTCAATCAACGGTGGCGAATCCCGGCGGCGAGGGTGATGGGAACAGGGATTTCACCTGTGGTGGTTCGTGCCATGGTGACCCCTCATTCAACCAACAATCTTCGGCGACGGTGGTGCTTACGGGCAACGCCAACGCCTTCGCCGGAACGACCTATCAAGTCGATGTCACAGTCAGCGATGCAGAACTCTCGGGTTCGCGTCTTCTCGGTGTCTTCCTGCTCTCTTCGCAGATGGGCAACGACGACAATCCAAAGGATCATGGCTGGAATATAATCCAGGATCCGAACGGTGGCTCGGCCAATTACATCGAAACGATAGTGCCGAGCAGTGGCACGGTCACAGTCAGTTGGGTACTGAACGCTCCCGAACAGACCGGACTGGTCGAACTGCTCGTCGAAGTGAATCACGGCGCAAACCCGAATCCGAATGACCGCGCCTTCGTCGGAGCCTCAGATTCGATCTTGATAGAGGTTGGACCAGTACCTGTGAATCTCCCCGGTTTCGCCTTGGATTGGTCCGCCCCGAACACACGCGTGACCGGAGATACCTCCGCCTTGTTGGTGAGGACGCAGAATGCTACCGATGTGGCCGTCGAGTGGAAACTTGAGGGCGAATCGACAACTCATACGGCTGTGGTCGAGGCTTATGCTGAGGATGAATGGCTCGTCCACATCCCAGCGACGATGGGTGATACCAGAGTCGTCTATCAGGTGACGACATCGAACGGCGAGTTCGATGTCTTGCAACCTTGGCTGACGCTCGGCACGAGAGCGCCTGATTTCGACGGAACGCTTTGGGGTGCGCGCTTCCAAGGCGCGGCTGGCGGCTTGATGCTGTTCGCCTTCATCGTCGCCTTGCAGGGTCTCCTGCAGCCACCTCGAAAGCGCCACGAGTTGGATCATACTGCCGAGGTCGAGGGTGATGCAGCACCTATGCCCGAGCCGGAGCCAATGCCTCTACCCGAGCCTGAACCTGTTGCTGAACCTGAACCGGTCGCAGAGTCTGAGCCTGAACCGGTGGTGGAGGAAGCAGCGGCTCCACCGCCACCGCCTGGCTTCGAGGAGGAGGAGGAGGAGCCGGGCCTTGATGCCGAATACCTCGCCCGCCTGCAGCAATCCGAAGAACACCCTGGCTGGCTCTGGGATCCAGTCGAGGAGGAATGGATCGAGGACCCGAATGTGGGGGCTGATTCCTGATGTTCTTCGTCACTTTCCATCATCTCGTCGTCGGCTTGGTGGCCGGAATCGGTACGCTTTGTGCGGTCTCGGCCATCGCTGCTTATGCCTCAACATATTTCGTCGGCGGCGCCAAGTTGCGTGAACATCTCGACCGCGCTTCTTTCATCGCCGCCTGCGCTTGCCTGCCATTGATACCGATTGCTGTGCTTTCGGGAACTTTCGCGACGGGTGCGCCTGGAGAGGATGCGATGACCTACAACAAATTCCTCTTCAGCGGCCTGACCGCTGGCTTCCTCGCTTCGATGATCATCGGCCGCTGGCGTTTTGGGCCCGCAATCTGGCTCGATTCGAAACTGGGTCCGCTGCAGACCGCCTGCGCGGTCGGAGCCTTGGGCTCTATCTTCGTGCTGGGCTCAATCGGCTCCAAGATCACCCTCGGTGAATCGACATTGGACTTCTTGCCGTTCTGGCCGGAGTTCGCGACCTCAATCGCCGTCAACCAATGGTTCGGACTGGTGCTCTTCCTGCTCTCGATAGGCTGCGTCGTCGTCGCCTTCAAGCTAGGTCCTGCGACCGAGCGTCTGTCCTAGAGTTCAGTCGTCGCCGTTCGAGTTGGATGCATCGTCGTCTGACTCGTCATCGGTCGATTCATCCTCTTCATCGACATCGCCGTCAGCCGAGTCGTGATACTCATCGGACTCGGCTTCGTCAGATTCGTCCTCATCAGAGTGCTCGTCCTCGCCGTCCCAATCATCTCGGTCTCCACAGGGATTCCAGTCGTCGCCGTGGCGGCGATCTGTCTGCTCATCGTGGCGTGAGTCGCGAGGCTCGTCATCAGCGGGAGAATCATCGCTGTGCGCGTCGTTTGCTTCATCGGAGTCTTCGTCATAATCGTCCGAGTCGTGCTCCCAGTCGCCATCATCCCAGTCGATCCACTCGTCCTCGTCGTAGCAGTCGTCGTCCCAGTCGCTCCAACCACCACCGTGGTCGTTGCCATGGCCCATGCCACCGTCCATGCCCATTCCTGCATTGTTGACCGTGGCCATCATCATCGCAGTGCAAGCATCGACCAGAGGTCCGAGGCCGTGTGTGAGTTGCTGTATCGAGGCGCGTGAGATGGTCTCTGTGACCTCGTTGCCCGCATCGTCGATGGTGGTGATTTCGAAGCCGTCCTCGGTTCGGACGACTCCTTCGCCGAGGTTAGCGAAGAATTCCTGATGAATGAATGAATCACACATCTGTCGGATGATAGGTTGTAGATTGGCGGGTTCATTCATCGCACCGAAGCCGATGAGCATAGGAGAGTCGCCCATTCCGCCACAGTCCATCTGACCGTCGCGGACTCCGAACATGTTGGAGTCCCTATCAATCGGTTGTGCGGTGAAGGATATCGCTCCAGCCGCGCTCGTCGCGGTTCCCGTCATCGGGGTTCTAGGAGTGCCGGCGGAGTTCGGTCGATCCGTCTGGGTATCGCGGTCGGTTTCGCCGGCTGCGTCACGAGGTTCGTCATCTGTTGGTGGGTCAAGTGGTCGGTCGGTCCCGAGACAGTCCTGCCAAGAGAAGGCCATCTCACCATCTCGTCCAACCTCGGCGTCGTTCAGTGCCATTTCTCTGTCAGTCGTCCGGTCAGCGCCTGAGTCATCCGCTGCTTGGTCACCGTCCGCAAGGCGCGAGTCACCTGTATCACCGAGGACTCCTGAGCCCAAGACGACTGATGCGAATAACAGCAGCCCGACTGCTACTGCTAGTTGGCTGCTGCGTTCCTGCTTGTGTTCAGATTGCTTGTCGAGCATGAGAAAAAGCACACAGCCCTGCTCTATCAACGGTTCGTCTCCGCGTGCATGCGTGTATCAATCGCTGAGAATATCTTCGATGACGGCCGAGATTCTCGCCGCGTGAGCGTCTGGAGAGAGGTTCAATGCCTCGATTTTCGCTCTTCCAGCGGCTGCCCATCTCTTACGCGTGTCGACATCGAGCGCCTCGTTCAGCGCCTCGTTCCAAGCCACCATATCATCCCTCGGCAGAAGCCTGCCATTGACACCATCTTCGATGCTGTCACAAAAGCCCCCTTCATCGACGAACAGGGCAGGAGTTCCCACGGCGAATGCTTCGATTGGAGTCAATCCGAAAGGCTCGCCGTGAGCCATGCTGACGACCGCCACCGAGCGGCGCATCAATCCAGTGAGTTGCAGGTTGGAGAGCCTCGGTGGCGTCCACATCTTGACGCCCTTCACATCTGCGTAATCTCGCAGTGCCTCCAACTCCTCGAACTCACCGCCACCGACCAGAACCAGTCCCAGTCCACTGCCGGCAAGCATGGTGATTGTCTCCCAGCCGCCTTTGACCCACGCAGCGTGGCCGATGGTCGTGACCCAAGGGGGGTCGGGGAGTTCGTCGAGGTCGACCCAAGCCTCGTTCTCCTCCGCGGTCGCCTCGGGCGTGTATTCACCGAAATCGACACTCGGATGGATGAAGCCGGCCTCGCATTTGTAGACCTCCCGAATCTGTTCAGCGCTGTAACTCGAATTTCCATTGATTCGCGAGAGAGGCCGTTTGAGAAAGCCCGCGATGATCTTACGATCGTCCCTTCGAGCCTTCGTGAGAGCGAGTCTGGTCATGCCGATGTTGCGCTTCGGCTCGCCCTTGACATCGAGGTGGAGAATATCTTCGTGCAAGCCCCGATGAGGTTCGAGCATGTGGAGGTGGAAGGGCTTCTTCTTTGGAATGTATCGAATCAAAGCGAGTGAACCGTCCCCGCTCACCAGATGAATCGCGTCGGCTTCAACAATCGCTTCTTTCAGGCCGCCAACCCTGCGCCAAGCGCGATAGGATGACTTCAGATCGCTGTTGAGTATCGTTGTCAGCGCGCCACCATCTGGATACCAAGCAGGGTCAACCGAAAGGAGCCTGATCCCCGATTTTCGAGCGCAATCCTTCAATTCGTGGCTCGGTTGCAGTGTCGCCATCGTCAGATCGAAGATTCGAGCCAATGCAGGCAGATTCCGAATCAAATCTCGCTCGGCCCCTCGCATCGCTGCGAAAGTGCCCTTCGCGACGAGTAGTTTCCGCTTCATTCGGCGCCCTCCAGAACCCTTCGATAGACGTCTAGAACGCGTTCTGCCACCCTCGGCCATTGATATTGCGCAGCCGCTTCGTTGCCCGCTTCTCCCCATTCCTCACATTTCTCTTCGGTCGCCTGCGCCACCGCCGACATGGCCATCGCGAGTGCTCCGACATCGCCGGAGGGAACCGATAGTCCCGCACCTGGTTCGGTGACCAATCGGCCTAGATCGTTGACGTCTGACATGATGACCGGGGCTCTCGCGTGCATCGCTTCGAGCATAACGGTCGGGAGGCCCTCGAAGCGCGACGGGATGACGATCCCCGTCGACTCCTCGAGCAGCCAGCGCTTCTCAGCCTCGCTCACAAGGCCCAATCGGTGCACACGTTCCGGACAAGACGCCTGCGCGCACCGCTCAACCAGCCAATCACCGAGCTCCCCCTTGCCAGCGATCGCGAGGTCGAATCCAGGGTCGCTGTTCTCAGCGAGCAGATCCCAGGCATCCATCAGGACATCCAGTCCCTTCTGCTCGCTCAACCTTCCGATGAACGTCAATAATGGGCGCGGCGCAGCCCACGCTGCGCCCACAGGAATCGCTGCGGGACGGACGGCAGTTTCACTTATCGGAGAGAATCCGTTAGGGATGATATCGAGTGAACCCTCGACGCCTTTCGAGCGTAGAAGGTCTTGGAAATACGGCGTCAAAACGATTCGTGCCGCCGAGGAATCCAGCGTATTGCGCCCCTGTATAGCCCACCGCAGAGACTTCACCGACTTCGCTGCGAAGCCATGCTTTTCGTAGTCATTGTGATAGGTCGTAACCACTGGAATAGCGGCTTGTCTGGCCTTTCTGAGAGTGCGCCGAATCAGGATTGGAAGAGTGTCATGCAGATGCACGATATCGAATCCATCGAGAGACAGGTCGGAGATGGATACCACTGGATCGACACCTGCGAGCACTCGCTTCGGTGGAATGCGAACGACTTCGATTCCGCCCATTTCGAAGTGCCGCGGTTCGTGCTCGGGAACATCTGCGCACCAGACCGTGACTCTGTGGCCGCGTTTGACCAATTCTCGCCCCAACATCTCGACGTGCTGGTCGCCTCCGCCGACGTGTGGCCAGAACCAGACATGGGCGATGAGGATGTGCAGTTGGCGCCCGTCATCTGTGGCAGCCATCGAATCCGCTCCTCTCTTGCCGGATGATAAACGGCGCGGCACTCTCGACAGCCCCGGCATCATTGGCGTGCACATGGTTGAATCATCCGTTGAGGTCTTATCATTGGGCGGCTGAAGCCGCACCGATGAAGCGCGTCCTCCTCGTCACCTCCGACCCTGAGGAGGCGGATCATCGCTATGTCGAGGAGTCGCTCGACCGTGCCCGCATTCCCTTTTGCACGCGTGCTGGGACGGTGACCGATGCTGCCGGCATTCGAGATGCACTGGCTACCGGCAACATCGACATCCTTCATTTCACAGATTCACAGTCGGCCCGAATGATCCCAGTCGGTTGTCCGGTTGCGACGGTTGTGACCGTCAATGAGCTTCCGTGGGACAAGGAAAGGGGACGATTCTCGATAGGTCACCTCTCCGACGACCTCGCACTGGCTGATGTGATATGCTGTGAGACGCCAGCGATGGGCAAGGCACTGAGCGAGGTCGTTCCAACGCCCGAATACCATGTTGTACGGCCGGGCGTTGACGTCGATCTCTTCGACCCGGATATCAATCAACTTCCGCGCGAGCATCTTATCGATTTCGATGACGAATCGAAGATGCTCGTAGCCATCGGCACCTTCGACACACCGACGGTCCTTGCCGATGCCATTGAGATGCTTCCCGAGGAGGTGGCCGAGGACCTCAACCTGATTCATCTCGGCCAAGAATCGAACTTGGTCCCCGAACAGATCATCTCAGTTCTCCAGCACGCCGAAGCCATCCTCTTCGCTGACCTCTCACGCTTCCACCGCCACGCTCTGCTCCACGCTGCAGCGGCGGGTTGCCCCACTTTCGTGACCGATTCTGAGCCGGCACTAAGAGTCCTGCAGGATGAGGACTTGCTATCGCCCGATGAGCCCCGAGAATGGGCCGATGAGTTGACTAGAATCCACACAGAATGGCGCCGAGCCGGAGGTGTCCCGCGCCACCCCGACGAGGAACTCATCGGCAGGATGCGCCGCATGTACAGCCTCAGCACAGCACCACGAGCCATCGAACACGCCTACGATGCCGCCGGTACAGCCAATGATTTGAGGAAAAATCAGTGAGAAACGAACTTTTCTTTCGGTTCTGATTCACGCGACTTTTGGGCGATGCTGCGATAGCACCGGACCGGTATCTTATTCTCAAAATCGCAGGTCGAAGGGCTCGATGCTGCGGGTTTCAAACCTCAAACGTGGATTCGGATCAGGCCGCAGAAGGCTCGAGGTCCTTAAGGGCGTCAACCTTGAGGTAGCGCCCGGCGAACTAGTCAGCATGATGGGGCCCAGCGGATGCGGTAAGTCGACACTGCTCAACATCATCGGAGGCCTTCTAGAGGCTGACTCGGGCTCGATATCCCTCGGCGAGTTCTCCTACGGTACCAGAGCGCCAAGCAAAGTCGTGGATGTCCGCCGAAGAGGTGTGGGCTGGATTTTCCAGGACTATCACCTGCTAGACAGACTGAGCGCCTTGGACAACGTCATCTTCGCGCTAGAGCTCTCAGGAGTCCCCACTGCTCAGGCCGAGGAGCAGGCTCGCGAGGCCCTGGAGAAGGTCGGTCTCGCAGACCGAATGGAATTCATCCCGGACCAGCTGTCCGGAGGTCAGAGGCAGAGGGTGGCGGTCGCTAGGGCGATAGCCGGCTCTAGACCTCTCCTGCTAGCCGACGAACCTACCGGAAATCTTGACATCAAGAGCGGCGAGGAGATCATCGATCTATTTCACCAGCTGTGCGACGAGGAGGGGATGTCGGTCCTGATGGTCACTCACGACCCCAGTCTAGCCTCAAGGGCCGATAGGATGCTGCTGCTTAAGGATGGAATCACAGCCGACTCGGACATCCGTTCTGCATGGGGCGTGGACTCCCAATCCGCCGAGCAGGAATCAGGGAATGTGAAGGAGCGCTGAGATGGCTGACCACTACTCTCAATCTGGCCACCAAAGGCCAGAGAGGATGATGACATTCAGCGATTCCGTCAAGTCTTGCTTGACCAACTACTGGAACTGGAGTGACAGAGCCTCACGGTCCGAATACTGGTGGTTCCTCCTATTCTTCTGGATCGTGCTTGCCACCACGATGATTATCGATGTCGCGATGACGATGCTCGTAGGTTTCAATTTCTTACTCAGCATATTCGCTAGTCTCTTCCTAACCCTACCGGCATTGAGTGTCACAGTCAGGAGGTATCAGGACTCTGGCATTTCTTGGTTTTGGGCCTTAGTCTTCCCAATTAGCTTAGGTATTCCATTGTTCATGCGTGGCAATTCTGGGGTGAATATGTATGGCGAGCCCCCGGCCAACACCGTCCGGGAAGCCCGTATCCTGGACATCCTCGCCTCGTTTCCTGATCATCTGCTGATGGCTGCAAAGAGTGCCTGGAGGGGTCGTGAGAGGGTCCTCGCGGTATTTGCAGGGGTATTTTTAGCCTCATTAGTGATTACTACAGTTCTTGCTTATTCAGTTGGACTATCTTCAGCTTTCCTTCAGAATTCATTAGATAATGATGTATTCGATGCTAAAGTCGACTTTGCAGAAGATCCCGGTGCCGATGCAGAAGGAAGAACAAACGATTCAATTCTCTGGGAATCTACTTGTGATGAATTAGTAGTTATGCCAGAATTTTCTGATTGTGGATTAGTTTATGGTCGGCAAGGAGTAAGAGTCAGTGGCTTCTTTGATGAAGGCTTTCTCGAACCTCAACCTTTGAATGTGCTTTCAGTTAAATCTCCTGTTGGTAATTGGGAAAATGTTAGTTGGGATTATCCTGAAGTTGAAGGCAATGGGCCTCCGATTAATTCGGATAGGATAATCAGGTTTTATGGAGATGGGATATGGGACGGAGAACTTGGTAAACGTCATGCTAAAGATGTAATCTATGGTTCATGGCCAGAAACTGCTTTCGATGCAGCCAACAATAGAACAATCGTTCTACCTTCTCTTATTGCTAGTAAAGCTGGGGTATCTGTCAATGATACTATTGATTCTTTGACATTTACATATGTATCTGATGCAATAGGATTCAGCAGTATTACTCAAGAATTTGATGACTGTCAAGGTGTAGAGGAACTAAACCTAGACTCTGGTTTTCTCTTTTGTAAGGTCAATATGACTGTGTATAATCTTAAAGTTGCAGCAATATATCAAGAAGGCGAATTCGGAAATCCTACTCTACTGTTCAATCCGGTGATGGTTTCCGACGCGGTTCTGAGCGACGAGCAGAAACTTATCCTGATGGACAATGATCACGGATACCTCGGAGTGGCAGTCGATAGGAACCAACTACCCACTAGATCTACTGCAGATGCCACCAAGTGGCTTGATGCACTCAAAGATGAAGTCGAAGCAGGCAACTACACCAGCGCGGGTATTCTCATAGAATACAACGACCTCATATCGGGCACCATCACCTTCCTCAACATCTTCCTCGGAATCATTCAGGTCTTCGACTACATCCTGATGATACCCATTGTGATACTATCTTTCTCGGTGCTAATCTACGGGCTGGTTCTGTCGCTGGAGCAGCGCAAGAGGGAGATTTCCATTCACCGCGTCATCGGGGGCACTGAGGGGGCACTTTCGGGTATGATTCTCCTCGAACTCCTCGTAATCAGCATGTTCGCGTGGTTCGTGGGCTACGCTCTGGCCATACTCTCTGTCCCACTGGTCCTCGATGCGGTCGGGTTCATGTCCTTCAGATCAGGAGGAATCGATATCAACCCGAAGTTGAGTTTCACAATGACCCTTTTGATCATCGCCCTGACCGTGGGCACAGCACTAGGTTTTGGCAATGCACGCACCAAGGAGTTCCTCAGGATAGAGATCGACGAGGGAGTCAGAAGAGTCTCCGAGAAGCGAGAGCCCAGAACCTGGCTCCACGTGATCACGTTCACAATCGGCCTGCTCTCATACCTAGAGAGTTGGATTCAGGGCAACGGTGGTTGGGGCTCGGTCGGTTCCAGCGGCCTCATCTCGAACTTCATCCTGAACGCAATTCTACTGCTTTTGGGGCCGTTCTGCTTGTGGATTGGAGGGGCTCTGGTACTCGGCAGGATAGGCGCCGCTGGACCGACTATACTGACCGCGCTGTTGTCATGGTCACCAGCAATCTCGGACATCCGGCGCGGACTGCGAGGGTCAGGCTCTTCTGAATCAGTAAACCGCTTAGCTGTGATTATGCTACTCACCCTGTCAATCGTGACTCTTGCCGCCGTTCAGGGCTATACAGGAACTATCGTAGATCAGCGGACTACCTCTGCTGAGACTGGTGCTGACATGCAGGTCCAATTCGACTCTCCAGTCACAGAGGAAGGGGCCAGAGCTGAGGTTATGTTGGCTATTCAGAGAGCCGGTGATGGTGACATAACCGACATTGATGCTATGACTTCGGTTGCTGACATTTTCACAAATAAGAAGGGAGAAGGCTCACTGATACGTACCTGGGTGCTTTTCGATGAGCACGATGACACGCTGATATGGGACACGCAGACAGTACCTCAAGATGACATAGACCATGCAGTGAATGCTTGGGAGAACGGTGGATTCTCAGCCGGGAGCCAAGCTAGGTCCCAGCTAGACCTCTCATCTGGCGATGCCGGCGGGTTGAACCCGTCTGAGACTGAGGTTGAACCCGGACTAGTAATCACGATTGAATATACAGAATACAGTTACAACTTCGGTCCCGAGGGCATCGTCGTAACATCCACTGTCACAGAGGCAGACATCTCTTACATTGGTGGCCATCAATGGGTGCCCGGACTTTCATCCGCTGAAGGAGATCAGGCCATAGTGGTTGGCGAGTCGACATACAGGGCACTTGTCGGTGACACCGTTGCAGATTCCTACACCTCCAACAGATGGTTCTTCGAGTTGTGTGATCAGTCTAACGAGGACTGTGCAGATGCCCTAAGAGCAGTCAGCGCCGAGATAGTCAATGGAAACGGCGTGAGTGCGGCTTCTGACTGGTCCACTGCTCATCAGGAAAACGAACGAAACGGAGGACTGATCTTCGGCACCCCTGGACTGCTCAGCCTGCAGTTCATCGTCGCATCACTGGCCTCGGTGGCCTCCGCCTTCGTGTTCCTCTCGCTGGTCCTGACCCAGCGCAAGCGTGAACTGGCCATACTTCAGGCGATAGGGGCGAGTCCCAACCAGGTCATACGGCTGGTTCTCTTTGAGATTCTTTCCATACTGCTTTTGAGCATGGGTCTGGGGGTCATACTCGGTCTAGCCATCGCCGAGTCTTTCAACGGCTTCTTCGGCATTTTCGGCTTCATATTCCAATTATTCCTCGGCCAGAGTGCGCCGATAAGCAGGGAACTGGTCTGGCCTTGGCTCGACCTCGTATTGGTCAACGCGTCCGTGTTGATCGCGGTGATGGTGGCGCTGCTCTACACCACACGAAGGGCGCTGCAGGCGGATCTGGCAGTGGTATTGAAGGGGGAATGAAATGCAGAACAAACGCAATGAGATTCTCAAGGCCGAAGGACTCTATCACGTCTACGAGAGCGCGGCCATCGATGGCAACGTTGTGGCACTTAGGGGGCTGAACGTGGCGATAAACGAGGGCGAGGCAGTCGCTGTAGTTGGGCCGTCGGGCTCGGGCAAGTCAACCCTGCTGAAGTGCCTAGGAGGGCTGATGAAACCATCCGCCGGAAATGTCTCCCTGGGGGGGAAAGCCATGATTAGGCTGACTGGGCGCGAACTGGTCGATCTAAGGCAGAAGACGGTGTCGTTCATTTTCCAGGACTCCAACCTGCTGACTCACATGAACGCCATCGACAACGTGGCCCAGCCGCTACGTCATCAGGGCGTGCTTCCAGGCCCTGCTAGGAAGAAGGCACAGGCTCTGCTTGACAGTCTCGGAATGGGGGAGCGCTCCTACGGCATGCCCGAGGAGCTATCCGGCGGCGAGCAGCAGAGGGTGGCAATCGCACGCGCCTTGATCACCAATCCCAAGCTCATACTCGCAGACGAGCCCACCGGATCCCTTGACCCGATAACGAGCAGGGAGGTCTTGGGGCTCTTCGCCACGCTCCACAGAGAGGAAGACGTAGCCTTCCTTCTGGTCACACACAGCCGCGAGGTCGCAGCCTTCTGCGAACGCTCTCTCGAGCTGCGCGAAGGCCGGTTTGTCGCGCAACACGGGATCGACGTTGACATAGCCGACCTGTCGGGAAGCAGGGAGCTGCTGATCGACGACATGGGCACCCTGAGCCTACCTCCGGACGTACTCGCTAAGATCGGCGGTCCAGGCAGGTTCGAGCTTCCTGACGTCACCAAGGACTCGCTGAATCTTGAGAGGGTGTCCGCGGAGAGGATTGAGCTCGATGTTGTTGGCGATCTCTCGCTGGCCGCCATCTGCCCGGCCTGCTTCCACGAATACGGCGACAGCGATGAGCAGCGATGCCCAGAGTGCGGCTCGAGCCGGCCGATGGTTCAGGCTTGAGGCAACACTAACTGCTGCGGCTTGGCAATTCCCAGATCCTTCGGAAATTCTCGGACTTTCGTAGGCAAGGTGATTGGAATCATCTCGTGTCCAATCAGTGCAACTCGACTCTCATGTCTCTCCGAGAGAACCTCGCGCCCGACCAGAGGCGCCAATTCGTGCGCGAATTCCATCACATCGTGGTGGTAAGGCATATTCTCGATAGTGTGATTCGAAGTCGATTTTCCAACGTAGACGTAGCCTTTCGCTTCGATGAAATCGGGGTCGGCGATATTGTCGAGGCGCGCGTAGTCCTGCGTGTGGCCGAGCGACTCGCCCTTGATCAGCGTGTGACGGCAGACCGTGCGCGTGTCCAGCGAGGGTAGCAAGGCGAGGGTCTGCTCCAGTTTGTGAAATGCAGCCTTGTCGAACTTCGGTTTGCACAAGCGATCGAAGATCTCCTTGTTCGGCGCATCGACACTGACGTACAACTGGGTCGGCAAGGTATCCAGATTCTCGATCACTTTCGGCAACGAACCATTCGTCACCAGGAAAGTCGAGACGCCATGCTGGTGACAGATATCCAAGAATTCGGCGAGCCGCGAGTAGAGAGTAGGCTCGCCGTTCAATGAAATCGCTACGTGCTTAGGATCTTGGGCATCCAACCATTTTTCTCTCGGAACTTTCGGATGCCCGCCAAATCCTGTGATCAATCGACGGTGAGCTCGGACGCTTTCGAGGAACAGATCGTAGGGGTCATCGTCTATTTTGGTGAGCTTGTCTGCGTGTGGTTCTCTCCAGCAATAAGTGCAAGCGAGGTTGCATGTATCGACGTTCGGCGCCATCTGCATGCAGCCATGACTCTCTATGCCGTAGAAGGTTCCCTTGTAGCAAGAACGGTCGTTGATCAGGCTCTGCTTAGTCCAATGGCAGACCTTGACGCCGCCGTGTTCTCCGACCAGATGGTAACTCTGTTTGGCCAGTCGCGCAGCCAACTTCGGCTCTATTTTCGTCACTGGTGCGCTCTGCATCTACATCGACTCCTGACTTCAGATTCCACAGAGGGGCTGCGTCGGGGTAGCCTCGCCGTGCAATCACTTCGACTTGAATGATTCCGAGGACGGCAGCGAGTTTATTCGGCATGGGTTCACAGGGAATACCATGACTGAACTATTCCAAGCCGACACCTATCTAATCCGCAAGAAAGTCCTGAAATTATTTGGTGAATCATTTCACATCTATAGCGACGATAGTCAGACCGAACTTCTCGGATTCTGTCAGTTGAAAGCCTTCAAACTGAAGGAAGATATTCGAATCTACAGCGATGAAGAGATGACGACTGAGTTGTTGACAATCAAGGCGAAGAGCATCCTCGACATCAGCGCAGGGTACGACGTCGTCGACGCACAGACCGGTGCCAGTCTCGGCGGTTACAAGCGAAAGGGATTGAAATCCATCATTAAGGACACATACGAATTGTACGACCAGGCTGGAAATACCTACGCTGAACTATCCGAGGACAGCGGTGGATTAGCATTGATTCGCAGGTTCGTCCCGCTGGCCAACATCCTGATTCCTCAGGTCTTCCACCTCCGAGGTGGAGATGGCGGGGGGTCCGTCGATTACACTCAGAAAATGAATCCAATCGTGCAACGATTGGTCGTCAAGGGTGCTCAAAGCGGTGGCTTCGACCCTCGTGTTGTTCTTGCGGGTGGCATTCTACTCGCTGCCATCGAGGGTCACCAGAACTGAATTGGTTGAATGTCGCCCATCCGATGGTCAGTGAATTCAAGCGTATATGATGGCGGTTCCACAAGCGAAGATCTCCATTGCTTTCTTGCCTTTGTTGCCAGAGATCAGAGCGACGTGCACCCCCTCAGACTTGAAACTGTCTTGTGCGGCTGGAATAATAAACAGCCAGCATCGTTGCATCCAACATGCGCTCTGCAATCGCATTCGGTGTGACTCTCATGCTGATGGCGACAGCGATGGCAGGTTGCTTCGGTGACGATGAATCACCAGAGGTCAAAGCCGGGGATCTGATCATCGGACCAGCGGTCCTCGAAGGCGCTGAATTGCAATCGGTTCAGTTCACTGCTATGAGTTCGATGAGCGTTCATGTTCCGTACCTCGTGATCGATGCTGAATCGGGTTATTTCGTCAACGGCACGACCTTGGATTTCTCTCGACCCGGTACGGTCACAATCGAGATTCTCGCCCCGTCCAACAGCGGCTCAACCTGGTTCTTGCTGGGTCAGTCGGGCCGGACGAATTGGCCCTTGAGGGCGACGAATCAGAGTTGGTCCGAATGGTTCGAATCAGCGGAATTCTCCGAGTCGCCTCACGCATACATCGAACATCCTGTGCTCCGCCAGAACGATTCCACCGTGACGATGGAGATGGGTTCGGCGCATGGCGAGGGTATGATCGACGGACTGAACGTCTACGAGTGGTTGGAATTGTTCGCCGACGAAGACGCAGGATACGTCGACCGCTGGGGTCCATTCACCCTCTATGATCCGATGTACGAGAGAGCGGTCGCCTTCATGGAGAATGAATTGGAAGCCATAGGATACGATGCTCAGGTTCATCGCTATCGCCTCTCGACATCACCCTACGCGGTCAATGTCTGTGGCTATCTCGAGGGCAGCATGTATCCCGATGAATGGTTGGTTCTCGGTGCGCACCTCGATGTGGCCGAGCCAGGCACGCCTCCGGGTGGCGGAACTCGTGTGGGGGCACACGACAATGGCGCGGGCGTTGGGCTGATGTTGGAAGCCGCTCGCGGCTTGGCTCAGTTCGACCATCGCAGAACCATCGTCGTCTGCTTCTGGTCGAACGAGGAGAATGGCTACGACGGCGTCGACAGCTGGATCGACAACCTACCTTCTGACGTGACGATCAGCAACTACCTGAACGCCGACGCCGTCGGCACCAATTGGCCAGGATACTACACGCTGGTCGTCGATATCATCCCCGAGACTGACAACCAGATCAATGAGCAGTGGCCGATGGTCAGACTGACCGAGTGGATTGGCTCGAACAACAACGACATCGCCGAGGCTTTGCGGCTGGGCCGAGAGATCTACCACAACGAGGGCTATGCCTCGATGAAGGATGATGATACAAGTGACCAGAAGCGTCTCTCGATTTCAGTTCACGAGTCGCAAAGAGGTCGCAGCGATTACGAGAGAATCGCTGATCAACTAGGCGTCGTGTCGATGGATTTCGGCTCACTGACAGGCGGTTCCGACTGCTATCACGCGCCATGTGACACCCTTGAGACGATGGTCGAGATGATGGTCACGGACAATGGCACCGGTGTGCAGAATCTGGTCGAGTCCTTCGATCTCATCACTTGGTGGATATTCAATCTGGCGATGTACCTCGACGAGACACCGATCTATGATGAATCCTGATCAAGCGTATTTTACTGCTGTTCCATAGGCGAAGATCTCGATTGCTTTCGTGCCTTTGTTGCCAGAGGTCAGAGCGGCGAGTCGAGCGCTCTCAAGCCTGACATTGATGACTTCATCGTAGCCTTCTGCAGCGGCTTGATCACGCAGTCGTTGCATCGTGTCCTGACGAGCCAGCATCAAGACATCATCGAAATTCGTGATGGTTCCGCCGATGACCGAATGCCAGAATCCGACGAATTGATTCCACCATCCTGCACCGACTACGATGTTAGCTGAAATCATCTTGACTTCGAGAATCTCAGCCTTCCTCGAGCAGCTTCTGACATTGGTCAAAGGGTCTCCCCCGAAACGTTCTACGCTCACACTCACACGTTCCATGATATCGGCCACTTTCTTTCTGTGGATTCTTCTGCTGAACAGCATCGAGACGAACCAGCCGACAACCGGTATCGATGCCAGAAGAATCCCCAGAACCGAGAATAAGCCGACGAGATGAAGAAGGGTTTCCTCGCTTACCATTTGAATTCCTCATCATTCGATTCTGACTGATTTCCTCACTCGACTATGACTGCGGTGCCATAGGCAAGCAATTCCGCTGCTCCCTGAGTGACGGCGCTGGTCGCGAATCTGATATTGACTACCGCGTTGGCACCTCTGCCAATCGCCTCTTCCAACATCCTCTGGAGGGCTTCATCACGCGACTCTCCAAGAAGCTCGGTGTAGGCCTTGAGTTCGCCGCCGATGACGTTCTTGAATCCGGCCATGATATCCTTTCCAACATGCTTTGCTCGGACGGTCGAACCCGTTACCACGCCGAGTGATCTGACGATGGTCTTGCCGGGTATGTCTTCTGTGTTGACTACAATCAATCCTCTGCTTGGTGATTCGCTCATGAACTCTTGAGGCTGCGATATGGCAAGAAGGTTGCCACGGTGACGGTCATCATTCGAGCCGGGTTCTGATTCGAGGATGGGTGCGCTCCTTCGCGTGGAGGCATTGAGTCGAAGGATCGATGATGAATGCGCGAAGGAATTTACGGCCGAGGATGAGTCGATGACTCATCCTCGAGCGGTCTTGCAGACACAACTCGATGTCGTGGTCTTCGCCGGCGATCTTGAGGGTCGTGCGGATGACTGGACGCAGCGTGTCGTGGCCACCTGTATCGCGCACCCGACGCCACTCGTGGAGCGGGCACTCAATCCAGTTTCCGTTCTTGGCCAGACGGAATCGCACGACCTGTTCCATGCCGTTGTCGGCAAGCGAAATCTCCTCGGCATGGAGTGTGTTGGACCAGGCGCCAGTGTCCATCTTCGCCATGGTGGTACCGCCTTCGAGTTCAGGCAAGCCGATCCACTCACGCCAGCCTAAGACGGTGCGTGTCATGATGCGATTCCTCCGACCGCCCGCGGCCCGCTTTGGTTATTGAATCAAACGGTTGGGATGGAGGAATTGGAGGAGGTGAAAGTGCTCATCTGCGGCCTCCTGGGCCTCGCGCGAATCGTTCATAAACGGCCGGCATGGGCCATCTCTAATGGCGAGAGACGGCATACCCGAGGCGCTGACCTTCGATGACGTGCTCCTGCTACCAGCAGAATCGGCGGTTCTTCCGGCCGAAGTCGATTTGAAGACGCAGTTGACTTCAACGATTTCACTCAACATCCCAATCATCTCAGCGGCGATGGACACGGTGACAGAATCACGCATGGCCATCGCCATGGCACAAGCTGGTGGAATCGGAGTCATCCATCGTAACATGAGTATCAAAGCGCAGGCCGAGAAGGTGAGCATGGTCAAGCGCTTCGAATCAGGCATGGTTCTCAACCCAGTCATGGTCAACCCAGAGACGACGATCGGCGAGTTGTTGCAGTTGAAGAAGAAGCACGGTTTTTCGGGACTTCCAGTTGTCGATGCGGAGAATAATCTGGTTGGAATAATCACTAATCGCGATATTCGTTTCGTCGATGATGATGACATGCTGGTCTCTGAGATGATGACCACAGAACTCGTCACCGTACCGCCCCACGTCGACTCAGAGGAGGCTAAGAAACTCCTCCACAAACACCGCATTGAGAAGCTGTTGGTGGTCGACGAAGACGGCAAGTGCACGGGCATGATGACTGTGCGCGATATCGAGCAGAGTCGGGATAATCCAAATTCCTGCAAGGATGAACACGGTCAGTTGCGCGTCGCTGCAGCGACCGGAACCGGAGAGAAGGGAGTCGAGCGGGCATTGGCTCTGTTTGCGGCTGGGGCTGACGTTGTTGTTGTCGACACAGCCCATGGACATTCACATGGAGTGATCCATTCGGTAGCTAAGATTCGAGAATTGGCTGGCTCCGATGCGCAGATCATCGCTGGCAATGTCGCGACCGGTGCGGCTGCTGAAGCGCTGATTGCAGCCGGTGCGGATGCAATCAAGGTAGGAATTGGACCGGGCTCGATCTGCACCACACGTATCGTCTCAGGCGTCGGCGTGCCGCAATTGACGGCGGTGCAGAACGCCGTGGAAATCTGCAGAACGGCGGGGATTCCGGTCATTGCCGATGGCGGCATCAAGTTCAGTGGCGACATCGCCAAGGCAATCGCTGCCGGTGCGGACTGCGTCATGGTCGGCAGTGTTCTGGCGGGCACCGACGAGGCGCCCGGAGAAGTGATTCTCTACCAAGGGCGCTCGTACAAGGTCTACCGCGGCATGGGCTCGGTCGGAGCCATGACTCAAGGCGCTCACGACCGATACTTCCAGTCCGAGCAGGGCGACACCAGCAAGTACGTTCCAGAAGGCATCGAGGGGCGGGTTCCTGCGCGTGGCCCCGTCGAGCACGTCATCCACCAATTGACCGGCGGGCTGCGCTCGAGCATGGGCTACACCGGTAACGGCGACATCGTCGCGATGCGATCAAACTGCGACTTCGTCAAGATCACCAACGCAGGACTTTCCGAAAGCCACGTGCACGATGTCGAAATCACCCGCGAGGCGCCGAATTATCGGCGCTGAAATCAGAATTCTTCGAACCGAACCATCGAAGATGAGGCAGTACCTCCGGTGAGCCGATGAGCGAGACAATCGTCCTCGGAGGTGGCTGCTTCTGGTGCATTGAAGGGGCTCTCCTGGGCCTGCGCGGAGTCAGCGAGGTGATTCCGGGATACACTGGCGGCCAGATTGAGAATCCAACCTACGAACAGGTCTGTTCAGGCCGCTCCGGCCACGCCGAAGTCGTGCGCGTCACCTACCACCCCGAGACCATCCCACGCCGCATCCTCCTCGAGGTCTTCTTCACCGCCCACGACCCCACACAATTCAACAGACAAGGCAATGACGTAGGTCCGCAGTACCGCAGTTGTGTGTTTTTCGAGAGTGAGGGACAGAGGTCGGACGCAGAGGCTGTGATCGAGTATCTGCAAGCGAATTTCGTCGATGACATCGTCACTGAAATCAGTCCTTTGACGAGATTCTTCATCGCCGAGGACTACCACCACGACTACTTCGCGAACAACCCCCAGAATCCGTATTGTCAGATGGTCGTGGCTCCGAAGTTGGCGAAGGCGCGTGCCAGATTCTCTCACCTCTATGAGTAAGTCGAGGATTTCAATACAGAGTCGCTCGTCGCAGATGCGTGGTTCAGAGTGTGCAGCGCAGAAATTTCGGCCGCAACCAAGTGCTCAAGCCCTCCACGTTCTACACGCCAGCCGACGAGCAGGAAATCCTGCAGATTCTCGACAGACACCGCGGCCAGCGTATTCGCGCCGTCGGCAGATTGCACAGTTGGAGTGACGCAGTCCTGAGTGACGACGTGCTGCTGGACCTGCGCCGATTGAACGCTGTTCAACTCCATTCTGAAGGCGACCAACTAGTTGCTGAGGTTGGCGCCGGATGCCAGATCAAGCGACTGCTCAAAGAGCTCAATCGCCATGACGCCACCTTGCAATCGTTGGGTCTGATCACGGAACAGACCATCGCCGGGGCGATCTCCACCGGCACTCACGGTTCTGGGCGCCACAGTATGTCCCACTATGTCGAGGGGGTGAGGCTGGCACGCTACGATGCTTCCACTGGTAAGGTGGTGATCGATGAGTTGAGCACCGGCGAGCCGCTACAGGCAGCTCGCTGTTCGTTGGGTTCGCTCGGAATCATCCTGAGCGTGAGGATCCACTGCCGTGAACAGTACAATGTGAAGGAGCATTTCACCGAGACTCGTCGGCTGTCCCACGTCCTTGATGCAGAAGCGTCATTTCCGCTTCAGCAGTTCTACCTCATTCCATGGCGTTGGTCCTACTTCATCCAGCACCGGTGTGAGGACGACCAGCCTCGGTCCCGCCTCGCCAGGCTGTACCGAATCTACTGGCTGGGGGTGATGGACTACGCCTTGCACCTGCAAATCCTGCTCATGGAACGGGTGCTGCGAAGCCGACGCTCGATCCGTTTTTCCTTTCGTCACATCATACCGGCGTTCCTGATTCGAAACTGGAAGGT
>Ga0302120_10000193_pt1 | contig 25788 bp, 23 predicted proteins | sample AG5_Bottom_MG_FD_203118 | JGI IMG/M metagenome (GOLD analysis project Ga0302120, IMG submission 203118) | Marine microbial communities from Western Arctic Ocean, Canada - AG5_Bottom | ecosystem: Environmental > Aquatic > Marine > Oceanic | place: Canada: Western Arctic Ocean | collected 2017-10-01 | reverse complement strand
TTTCATATTGATCCTTGTTGGTTTTACACATCAGGCTTCCTGGCGGGGACCCGTTGTGTCCTGTCTGCAGATTGCATCTGATGATACTGTAAGAAGGGGAAGTTCCCTAGTGTGGCCCCGGGTAAATATCCTTTGGGGAAATCTCGGCTGTGTTAAACAGGTCACTTGGGTACAATGGCCAGCATTTTTCGGGGAGTACGTTGATGTCTGGAATAATATCCGGTTCTGTTGCACTGGTTACGGGCGGGTCACGTGGCATAGGTCGTTCGATCTCTCTGGCGCTGGCGTCCCGAGGTGTGAAGGTGGCTGTGAATTATGTTGCAGACGAATCCGCCGCAGAGCAGGTGCTCAGTGAGATTCGTGCAGCGGGTGGGGAAGGTGGCACCTTTCGCGCTGACGTGGCCAATGAAGTTGACGTTCAAAAGATGCTAGGCCGGATTGAATCTGGACTTGGCCCGGTCGATTTGCTAGTTACCAGCGCAGGCATTGCCGAAGTCACGCCGCATACTGAGCTCGATATCGATAGATTTAGGGAAGTGATGCGAGTCAACGTCGAGGGAACGTTCCTTCCCGTGATGGCTGTAAAAGACAGTATGCTGTCGCGAGGCCGGGGCAGTATCGTGTGTATTTCTTCAATCGCGGGACTTTTGTCAAGGCCTGGCATGATCGCTTACAGCACATCAAAGGCCGCTGTGATTGGTTTTGTACGCAGCATGGCTGGCGCGCTGGGTCCCAATGTACGGGTAAATGGTATCGCGCCAGGGTTGATCAGAACAGACATGTCCAATGCGATGGATCCAGACTTACTGTCACGTATGGAAGAAGAAGCCTTCGTCAAGCGGCTGGGCGTTCCAGAAGATATTTCCGCCGCTGTGTTGTTTCTGTTGTCGGATGATGCCGGATTTATCAGTGGTCAAACGTTTGTAGTGGATGGGGGTAGAGTGACGCTCCCTTGAAAATCATCCGCGCTTAATTTGGAGATGGATAACACTTCTAGCCGCGCGTTAGCGCTGCCTCTGCAAGCTGTACTAGCAAGTATTGCGATACATGCATTGTGGGGTGGAAACCCCGTGGCTGTAAAGCTTGGCCTCACGGTGTTTCCGCCGATGTGGAGTGCTTTTGTTCGATTTTCTATTGCTACGATTTGTGTGTTGATATGGGCTCGCTATCGGGGAATCAGTATCTGGCCACGCAAAGGGCACCTCGTAACGCTATTGATTGTCGGTACTGCCTTCACGATTCAGATCACAGTGATGAATATCGGGTTCAGCCTTACCAGTGGTACGGTTGCGTCTATTCTGCAGTCAACCAATCCGTTATTTGTCGCACTATTTGCCCATTTTATGATCAGTGGCGATCGATTGGACCTCAAGAAGTCGGTCGGGCTCGTGCTAGCGTTTGTTGGTGTGGCACTCGTGCTGTTGCAAAACACCGGCTTGGAGAATATTAGTGCAGTAGGGATTGGTGGATTTATCGTTCTTGCCAGCTCGATTTTACTGGGACTGCGACTGGTATTAATGGTCAAGCCGCTGCGAGCCTTGGACGAGGTGCCGGTCGTATTTTGGATGATGGTAATCGGGTTGGCACCTTTTGCAGTTGGAGGACTGCTATTTGAGACTGTGCACTGGGAGAACCTTGGTTGGGTTCCGGTAGCCGGTCTGCTGTATCAAGGAATAGTCATTGCTGGTCTGGGATTCATGGTCTTCTCCTATCTCATAAAGAACTACTCGCCGAGCATTGTCGCGAGCTTCAATTTTGTTTCGCCCCTCTCCGGGGTATTGCTGAGCATGTTGCTTCTAGGGGATGAATTGACGGCCAGTATTGTATTTGGGGTGGTATTCGTGGGAATGGGTTTATATTTGATCGCTGGTCGTCGTGCTGGCTGAGTATTGCTGGAATAGGGGGTATGATAGGCACCACAACGCCTATTAAAAAGGAGAGCGGTCATGTCTGATAAAGAACGGTATTTATTTACAGCCAGCATGGATGTTGACCCAGAGAAAGAAGATTTATTCAATGAGGTGTATGACACCGAACACGTTCCTTTGCTGTCGACGGTCCCGGGTGTGATCTCAGTCCAGCGTCTGGTCAGTCAACCGTTTCAGATTTCCATGGGTGGGGAATTAAAAGCGGTAGACCCTTCGGGTGAACCGCGTTACAGCGCCACGTATGAAATTGAAAGTCCAGATGTCCTGACTACCCCAGAGTGGGCTGAAGCTGTTGAGCAAGGGCGATGGCCAACCGAAGTTAGGCCCTATACTCGCAATCGACACCATGTCTTGTATCGCATAATGGAGGACGAGTAAAAGGGACTGCCAGCCGAATTTCTGCTGGTATTTCAGACCAGGAGAGTCCTCGTCTACGCTTCATACCCAACGGAGGAGTTATGTCTACCACACTGATTCGAAAAGCTGACTGGAGTGCTGTCTGGGATGTATCTCTAGGAACCCATCGGTACGCACGTGATTCAGATATTGTTTTTTCTGATGACAGGATCGTGCATGTAGGGCCTGACTATGATGGAGATTGGGACCAGGAGATCGATGGGCGCGGGAGCTTTGTAATGCCCGGTTTGATCAATATCCATTCGCACCCACAGCACGAGCCGGCTTACCGGGGTATCCGGGAAGAACATGGACGGCCGGAGATGTACGACACGGGTCTTTACGAGCGTTTACAGGCTTTTTCTCTAGATGATGAAGGCCGCCAGGCCGCTGCGGAACTGGCCTACGGGGAGTTATTGTTGTGCGGAGTCACTAGCCTGGCCGACCTGTCGTCGATGTCGCCCTGGTGGCTTGACCTAATTGCACGTAGCGGCCTGCGTGGATTTATTGCGCCCGGGTTTGCGTCTTCACGCTGGTATATGGACAGTTTCCACGAATTAAAATTCAACTGGAATGAGCAGGCCGGCCGAAAAGCTTTTGACGAAGCTGCTGAGTTCATGACGCTGGCCGAAGCGCATCCCAGCAAACGCTTGCAGGGTGTGGTTTTTCCGATGCAGATCGACACTTGCAGCGAGGATCTTCTGAGGGACTGTGTTGCACTGGCAGAGGAGACCAACCGCCCGATTACCACCCACGCATCCCAGTCGCAAGTCGAGTTTCTATTAATGGCAAAGCGTCATGGTGTGTCTCCAATCAAATGGGCATCAAATATCGGCTTACTGAGCCCGAGGACAACTCTAGGCCATGCAATTTTTATAGATGATCATCCGTCAATCGACTGGCGAACGAGGGAAGACCTAAATTTGCTGGTTGATTCTGGCACCTCCGTCGCACACTGCCCGTCACCGTTTGCACGCTATGGTCACGCAATGGCCGACTTTGGCCGTTATTATCGAGCAGGTGTGAATCTTGGTTTTGGTACGGATGTGACACCACACAACTTGATTGAAGAAATGCGACTCGCAATCATTCTCGCACGTGTCATGGCAAACAATATCAAGACAACGGATGCGCAGATGGTATTTCACGCAGCCACAGTGGGTGGCGCAAAATCGCTGTTACGTGATGACCTGGGCAGGTTGGAAAAAGGAGCCAAAGCCGATCTGGTGATGGTGGATCTCACGCAGACAATCATGCGGCCTGTTCACGACCCGCTCAAGAGCCTGATTTACCATGCGGCCGACCGAGCCGTGAAGACAGTGTTTATTGATGGCGAGTTGGTTGTGGATAACGGGAGCGTGGTTCATCTCGATATGTCAGACGCGGCCGGTCGATTAGAGATCGCACAGGAGCGTATGCTTAAGGACGTGCCTAACCATGACTTTCTGGGTCGAGAAGCGAAGGATATTACGCCTCTTTCACTAAACCTTTGAAATGGATGCTGGCTCGTGGCTAGCGGCTCATTTCGGCAGCTGTGTCTCGGCCAATCGTGCGAAGAATGTCGCGCCTAAAGGCAGTATCTGGTCGTTGAAGTCATAGCCCGGGTTATGTACTTCACAGTGACCTTCCTCACCGCCGTTGCCAATATTGATGTAGGCGCCCTTGCATTCATTGAGCATGTAAGAAAAGTCCTCGGACGCCATGATTCCAGGTCCGTGACGGTTAAGGTTGTCCTCAGATACGATTGATGCCGCGACATCACCGGCTATACGTGTGGCGTCTTCATCATTAATGAGCGGTAGGAAGATTAACCGAAATTTGTAGTCCGCGATGACGCCTAGGCCCTGTGCGATCCCTGTTGCAATTTCACCGATTCGTTTCTCCATCAGCTCCAGGGTAGCGGGTTGGAAAGCACGAACGGTGCCGCCAACGGTAGCTTCGTTTGGAATCACATTGTAAGCCTCACCACTAAGCAGTCGGGTGACGCTGAGTACAGCAGTATCCTGTGGGTCCACGTTTCGAGAAACCACACTTTGGAGGGCAGACACGATCTGAGATGCTGCCACGATTGGATCAGCGCTCGACTCCGGCCTTGCGCCATGAGCGCCCCGTCCTATAAGTTTGATGTCGAAGAAACCGCCGCCGGCCATCATTGGCCCAGGTCGAATCGCAAAGCGGCCTACGTCCATGCCTGGCTTATTGTGCATTCCATAGATACTGTCCATGGGGTATCGCTCAAACAGTCCGTCATCAACCATTGCTTTAGCACCACCAAGACCTTCTTCTGCAGGTTGAAAAACGAGGTGAATACAGCCGTCGAAATTTCGCGTCTCCGCGAGATACTTAGCCGCACCGAGCAACATCGTGGTATGACCATCGTGACCGCACGCGTGCATCTTTCCATCTACGTGGGAGCGATGATCAAACTCGTTGGACTCGTGTATCGGCAGTGCATCCATATCTGCACGCAAGCCTATTGCCCGAGAACTTTGCCCATTGCGTAGGGTTCCAACCACACCGGTGCCCCCAACAGCTCTTTCCACCTGATAACCAAAGCCCTCCAGCCGATCAGCAACCAGCTTGGACGTACGTTCTTCTTCAAAACCCAGTTCAGGGTGCGCATGAATGTCTTTGCGCCAGGCCGTGAGTTCTGGGTGATTGTTTTGAATCTGCGGTATGACTTTCATTACGAGTTCTCCAGATTTGGTTGAGTGTCGTGTATGTCTGCTTAGAATGATAAGGACTCGGTTAATTCAGGTCATTTGAACGACTGACAAGGCTCAGGTCAAGAGGTACAGGCACAAAATTGGTGAATTGGCTGCCCACCAGTACCTGTACAGTGGTCCGGTAGCAACGTGCGAAGTCTGTGTGGTCATGTTAATTTCACCCAACTGAAGCGCGAAATGTAGAGGAGACATTTGATGCGGGTTCTGATTGCAATGATGAAGCATGAAACGAATACGTTCTCACCGGTACCGACCGATCTCACTCGGTTTAAAAACTGGGCCTATTACACGGGTACCGACGTACTCGACCAATTTGGCGGTACCAATACGCCCACTGGTGCGTATATCGATCATGCCCGAAAACGGGGTTGCGAGATGGTAACGCCCCTCGCGACGGAAGCTATGCCCAGCGGACCTGTTCACCGAGATGTTTACGAGCATATGGTGCAAACGATTCTTGCACCCATAGAAGAACAGCCTTTCGATGTTGCGCTGTTAGATCTTCATGGCGCTATGGTGGCAGAGGATGAAGCCGATGGGGAAGGCGGCTTACTTAGCCGTATACGCGCTGTACAGCCGGATTTACCGATTGCGGTAACACTGGATCTGCATTGCAACCTGACCCAGCGGATGATTGACAACTGTACGATGATGATTGGTTTCAAAACGTATCCACACGTTGATATGTATGAGGTCGGTGACCAGATCGCACAGGTGATGTTCCGTGCCCTGGAAGGCAAGGTCAGCCCGGTGATGGTGTGGGGCAACCGGCCCGTTCTGGCACAGACTTTGTGCATGGGCACCGCGGATGTGCCGATGTCCGGATTACAGGACATGACCCGCAAACTCGAACGTGAAGGATTACTCGCGGCGACATTTTTCGGTGGATTTCCGATGGCTGATATTCACGATGCCGGCATTTCTGCGGTAGTGGTTGGCGATGGTGACGAGGTACAGGCGCGTTCGGCCTGCGACCGACTTCTGGACGGAGGTTGGTCTGAGCGCGCTGGCTTTATTTACAGCGGTCGTCCGTTGGACCTCGCGATTAGTGATGCTAGGCAGTATACCGAAGGGCCTGTATTGCTTCTTGATCATGCAGACAACGTCGGTTCGGGTGGTACAGCCGATGTGATGGAGGTTATTCGGGAAGTCCACAAACAGGAACTGGAGAATGTTGCTGTTGCGGTTGTTTGGGATCCTGCAGCAGTGAAGATGATGCAGGAGGCAGGTTTAGGGAATAGGGTATCGATCGACCTTGGCGGAAAAACCGATATGCCCAGTATCGGACGGTCAGGAGAGCTCTTTCATGTGGAAGGGCGAGTCGCTTCGTTGACCGACGGAATTTGGACGGTAGAGGGACCGATGTATACCGGTGTTGAGGTTTCGACGGGGCCGACAGCTGTACTGGACACCGGACGCATCCGCATTGTCGTGGTTTCTTTTCATCATGAACCCTGGGATAGCGGCATCTTCTCCAACAATGGAATCAATCCAACCGAGTGCCGTTACCTACTTCTCAAATCGAGAATTCATTATCGCGCCGGGTTTCAGCCCATTGCTAGAGCGACAATTCGTTGTGATGGCCATGGCGTGACCACGTCCCGCAATGATCAGCTCGATTATCAAGCAATCAGGCGGCCAATCTACCCACTGGATGATGATGCTACCGCGTAACGATGATCCTCAGGCTGATCTTGGATCAGGCACCTTCGGCCAATAGGGGTCAGTAAATTTCTTAAAGCCTATCTCGGAGAAGTTCATGTTGATAGAACCCGGCGCTGAGACGTAAATCACTGACTGGGCGATCGGGGCGAATCCCGCGTAGAAGTGCTGAGTTGACTTCACCACGACGATTTTTTTATCGCTAATCTTTAGACCAAATTGCTCAAATGCGTCGGGGTGAAAGGTCTGCGTGCGGATAGTGTTGAGAAAAATATCAAGATTACTCGCTGCGCTGACCCACACACCGCATCCCATGGCTTGCTTTGCCCGGCCGAAAGATTGTTCAGCCTTATCGACGATTCGGCGGACGGTAACGGGCAGATCGACCGGTTGGCCAGAGCCTGCCCCAACCTTGCCCCCAATCCGAAGCGTAAATTCTGCGCCTTCACCCGCTTCGACGCAGAATCGCACAGCCACCGGGTCCCAGTAAAATCCACTGGCCACGTTCTCGATGTTTTTGTCCAGAATAGCCTGGAGAATATAGGTCGAATCAGATGGTGCTCCAACACCTGCATTGTCAGCATGGTCGGCCAGGACGACGGGACCAGACGGGGCGTTAAGGGCTGTGCTGAACGCGTCATCGATGCTGAGTCCGGTTGGATGAGTTTTTTCTCGTAGTGACCAGATAGTCTCGCTTAGCTCTGACGCGATTTTGCGACCAGTCTCTATGTCATTGTCGGTCACGACCAGGAGTTTTGCAGATGCATCGGGCACATCGCCCCAGGGAAATCCGTGTGCATGGGACACCGACAGTACTGTGTCGCGAGTTTCGAGGTTGTGCATCTCGCGAACAATCGACGCCGCGGGTTCAACAGGGGTTCGCCACATGCTGATCATTCGTAGATCGTGGACATTCATCACAGGTTTCACTTCGCCCTGCACGGTCTTCCAGCAGATATCGAAAAGTTCATGCGCTCGATCCGGTGGATCGATGTGCGGGTATTCCTTAAAGGTGATGATAACGTCGGCATGGTCGGTCAGTGTCTGTGTGATACTGCAGTGGAGGTCGAGTTCGATACCGATGACTGCGTCTGGCCCGACAATTTGTCTTACTCGCTGGGTCAGATCACCCTCGCAATCGTCATAATCATCTGCCACCATGGCGCCGTGTAGGCACAGAAGCACCAGGTCGACAGGCATTGCGGCCTTTAGGTCGTTCAGAATCTCATTTCGAAATTCTTCATAAACAGATTTGACGGTGTTACCAGCGGGTTGTGCGAATGCAGACAGGCTTTCAATCACCTCGGCCCCGGCAGCTTCGGCCTTTTCTCGCCAGATGACCAGAGGCATGGCAAATAGCGCAGTACTGGATGCTGTCGCATCACCATGATAGAGCATGGTCTCTTCAAAATTGGTCATGCCAGTTGGCATGTTAGAGAAGGTGTTGGTCTCAGTACCCAGGCAGGTGATAAATACTTTCACGAATGTGTTCCTTGGCAGAAATTTAGGTCAAATCTCAGTCTACTGGTTCCCAAGTCTGGCAGCTACTGATATATTGGCTAAAGGCTCCTGGGCCAGTGCGGGAATATTGTTGCCGCGCTGATTTTCCGGGATTCGTTTTGTTGGTAGCAAGTAATAGAACGGCTAATGCACTACTGTTTGGATGAAGTCGGGTTTATGTATGCATACATCGTAAAAAGAATTCTCGCAACTATCCCTGTGATGGCGGTAGTCGCCGTATTCGTGTTCGGGTTGCTGCACTTGACGCCCGGTGACCCTGCAGCAATTATTGCAGGGGACTACGCCAGCCCGTCCGACATCGAAGGTATCCGTGAAAAACTAGGGCTGAATGAACCAATACCTGTCCAGTTTTATACCTGGGTAAAAAGTGTCGCTCAGGGCGACCTTGGCGTATCGATTTTCTCCAATCTACCTGTCACGAAACTCATCGGCCAGCGGGTTGAACCAACGCTGATGCTGTCGTTGTTCACCATTGTTATCGCGATCGGTGTTGCGATTCCGCTTGGTGTGCTGGCCGCCTGGAAATCTCGCACCTTTATAGACCGGTTCGCGATGATATTCGCGGTGCTGGGGTTTTCCGTACCGGTTTTCGTGATCGGTTACATCTTGATGTATGTGTTTGCGATTCAACTTAAGTGGTTCCCGGTTCAAGGTTACAAGCACTTAGCAGATGGCATTTTGCCGTGTATTCGAAGCCTGGTGCTGCCGAGTGTCGCGCTGGGCATCGTATATATTGCCCTCATAGCGCGAATTACTCGGGCCAGTGTAATGGAGGTTCTTGCCGAGGATTACATCCGGACGGCGAAGGCCAAAGGACTGAGTTCGCAGGTTGTTCTGATTCGTCACGCACTGAAGAATGCGGCGGTACCTATCATCACCATCATTGGTGTTGGTATCGCGCTGCTGATCGGTGGTGTGGTTGTGACCGAGAGTGTTTTCAATATCCCCGGCTTGGGTAGGTTGACCGTGGATGCCATACTGCATCGCGACTATCCCGTGATCCAGGCGATCATCATTCTATTTGCAGGGGTCTACGTTCTGGTCAATCTTCTTGTAGATCTGAGTTACGTGTTTTTGGACCCCAGGATTCGATACTAAACGCTCATGGCTGCACTTGATATCTCGGTCGCTGATCAGACGGTAGGTACCAATGAAACCGGTCGAACGATTGAATTTATTCGGCGCAATCCAACTGTCGTCATCAGTGCATCCGTTCTCATAGCAATGTTTCTTGTTGCAATTTTTGCACCTTATCTGGCAACTGATCCGCTCGAACTTGCCCCCTGGGATCGGCTTAAGCCCCCTGGTGAATTCGGTTGGTTCGGGACAGATCATCTTGGTCGGGATGTTTATGCAAGGACTATTTACGGTGCCCGAATTTCTCTCAGTGTAGGTCTGTTCGTGGCTCTGGTCAGCACCGGAGTCGGGCTTTTTATCGGCCTCCTCGCTGGGTACGTCCGGATAGTGGATACAGTGGTCATGCGCATCATGGACGGTCTCATGGCCATACCTGGTATTTTGTTTGCGATTGCGCTGATGGCACTGGTCGGTTCTAGCGTGCAGAACGTTATCATTGCAATATCTGTACCAGAGATTCCACGTGTGGTGCGCTTAGTACGAGCCATCGTTCTGACCATCCGTGAGATGCCCTACGTCGAGGCCGCCGTAGCCTCAGGTACCCGATTACCCCAAATCCTCGTTCGGCACATTCTCCCGAATACTTTTGCACCGCTCATGGTCCAGGCGACTTACATCTGTGCCTCAGCTGTCATAGTCGAGGCTTATTTGAGTTTTCTCGGGGCTGGGACACCGCCGGAGATACCCAGTTGGGGCAACATGATGGCTGAAGGCCGGGTCTATTTCCAGTTCAAGCCATGGCTCCTGTTTTTCCCTGGTCTGTGTCTGGCTTGTATGGTGATGACAGTTAATATGCTGGGTGATGGGCTGCGTGACACATTGGATCCACGCATTGCCCGGGGCATGCGGTAGGTCGGGTTCGTCAGAATGGAAAATTCAATAGCTGTCGCTAACCGAACCGACTCACCAATTCTCCAGATCAAGGACTTGCGTACTTTCTTTGACACACGGGATGGCACTGTGCGTGCGGTAAACGGGTTGTCTCTGGAGCTTTACGCAGGAGAAACGTTGTGCATCGTAGGTGAGTCGGGCTGTGGTAAGAGTGTTACGGCAATGACAATCCTTGGTCTGTTGCCTAAGCCGCCTGCTCGTATCGAGTCCGGCGAGATTCTGTTCGAAGGTGCTGATCTTCTTAAGCTGGACGAACGAGACATGCGGGCCATCCGAGGAAATGATATCTCGATGATTTTCCAGGAACCGATGACCTCGCTGAATCCGGTTCTGACCATAGGTCGCCAAATTTCAGAAGTGATCTCGCTCCACCAGGGTGTGTCAGACCGGGCGGCCCGAGCTCGAGCGATCGAGATGCTCGATCGGGTTCGTGTCCCGGATCCCCACCAAAGGGTCAACGAATACCCTCATCAGTTGTCGGGTGGTATGCGGCAGCGAGCGATGATCGCGATGGCGCTGTCGTGCAATCCGAAGATTCTGATTGCCGACGAACCATCCACGGCGCTCGATGTGACGATTCAAGCCCAGATCCTGGATTTGATGCGTGAGTTGCGAGATGACTTTGGTACATCCATCATCCTCATTACCCACGATCTTGGAGTGGTGGCCGAAATGGGAGAACGGGTGCTAGTGATGTATGCCGGGGGAAAAGTAGAAGAAGCTTCCGTTGAGGAGTTGTTCCATTACCCGCTTCATCCTTACAGTGAAGGTCTGATGACATCAATCCCTCGATTGAACGAAAGTTTGGCGGGAGACGGTGATCGGGTACGTCTACAGGAGATACCGGGAATGGTACCTTCACTAATCGAGAAAATCCCAGGCTGTCTGTTCGCGCCTCGATGTAGTTATGCCTCCGAGAAGTGTGAGGCTGAATCTCCGCAACTAGCCGAACATCGAAAACAGCATTACGCAGCTTGCTGGGAATCAAGCAACTTCGCCCAGCGCATGGAATCACCGACATCATGACCTCAGTCTCCGCATCTGGCCCAGAAAATATTTTATCGGTGCGGGCCGTCAAGAAGCACTTTGAAGTACGGAAAGGACTGTTGGCAAAAAAGGTGGGTAACGTCTACGCAGTCGATGGGGTTAGTTTCGATATTGCCCGGGGTGAGACTCTGGGTCTGGTAGGGGAAAGTGGGTGCGGTAAGTCGACCGTCGGGCGATTGATACTTCGTCTTCTCGATCTTACGGCCGGTGAAGTTCATCTCAAGGGCGTCAATATTTCCGAGTTGACCAGATCAGAGATTCTGCCGCATCGGCGTGAGATGCAAATGGTGTTCCAAGATCCATACTCCTCTCTCAATCCAAAACTTTCGGCTGGCTCTCTGGTGTCAGAGCCATTGAGAAACTTCAAGCAAGGCACTTCCGCGGAAATCGATCAACGGGTTCAGATGCTTTTCGAGAGGGTTGGCTTTAAGCGCGAGGCGATGGAAAGATACCCACACGAGTTTTCTGGTGGCCAACGACAACGTTTAGGGATCGCCCGAGCACTCGCCGTGAACCCGTCTCTGATTGTCGCTGATGAACCGGTTTCTGCCTTAGATGTTTCGGTGCAAGCGCAGGTGATCAATTTACTCATCGATCTGCAGGAGGAATTTAACCTGGCGTTGCTGTTTATCTCACACGATTTAGCAGTGGTTGAGCACGTCAGCCACCGAATCGCCGTAATGTACGTCGGAAAACTGGTAGAGATCACGGACACCAAGACCTTATTCAAGAATCCGCTGCACCCGTATACCGAAGCTTTACTGTCGGCGGTGCCGGTGCCTGATCCCCGCGTGATCAAGAAAAAAATTATTATTAAGGGCGATGTTGCCAGCCCGATCAATCCGCCGTCGGGTTGTCGGTTTCACACCCGATGCCCACATGTGATGGACCGTTGCCGAGTAGAAGATCCAGCCTTGCAGGAGATGGAAGCTGGGCATCGAGTCGCCTGTCACTTACATGACCCTAGTGGATTTACACCGTCCTTGAAATCCTAATTAAGCGAAAGTCTTCAGTTTGGCTGGTATTCAAGGGTCAGTGGGGCTCTAGAGTCCCATAGATTCCTGCCGTAATTGGTTGGCTTTCAGATTCGTATACGGTAAAAGCTTCCCGGGAGCTTTGAGCCATGAATGTGACAGTCCTAGTGGACTGTGCTAGAGGAATCGAGCTAACTACAGGGGCTGTGCGTTCCAGAAGGATGGTATCGGATACCTTGAGGATTCCAGCAATACGATCTTCCCGGTAAGCATACTTGCTTAAATACTGACCAATCGGTGCATAGGTCACGACATCCATTGCCGTGCGTGTACCTGGTCAGAAGGAAAGTAGTGCCACCAAGATTCGATAGCAGGTTACCAAACTATTTGTACAAGTTGGATTTAAACCCGATGCGATAGAGCGGTACCCTCATGAGTTGTCGGATCGGCAGTGCTAGCGCCTAGTTCTGGCACGGGCATTGGCCGTGAACTGGTCAGAGATAGTCGCCGGTGACCCCGTATCGGTATTAGATGTATCGGTGCAGGCGCAGGTGATTAATCTGTTGATTGATCTGAAAGATGAATTCAATCTGGCGCTATTGCTGTGATGTATATGGGTAATTTCGTTGAGATCACCGATAGGCAGACACTATTCAAAAATCTCCAACACCCGTATACGGAAGCGTTATTTCCGGCAGTGCCGACGCTCGATCCCGTCGCCTCAAGGGAAAAAATAAGTCTACTAGGGGATGTGCCTAGTCCCATTAATTGACTTTCACGGTGTCGGTTTCACACGCGATGTCCGTATGTGATGGATCAATGCAGGCACGAAGATCCTCCTCTTAAGCAGGTCGCCAGCGCGACATCAGGTTGCCTGTCATCTACGAGAAGCAGTCGGCTAAAGCTGCAAACTTGCGAACGCAACAAAAAAGAACCCCCCCAGAACAGGTGTCCTGGAGGGGTTTAGTTCTAAACTAATGACTCGTAAAGAGTATTTGGTCGACGAACTCGATTATTTTGGTTGTATGTTCCAGAAGAAAGTGACCGGGCCCTTAAGGATGCCTTTGATCTTATCTTCACGGTAAGCATACTTGCCGAGGTACTGGCCGATAGGTACGTAAGTGACGACTTCCATTGCTCGGGCCTGGACTTTATCGGCGAGAATTTTTTGCTTAGCCGGATCGGTTTCGCGTGCGAAATCCTGGCGAAGTGCTTCAACTTCGGCATCTGTCGGCCAGCCAAACCACGCTTTTTCGATACCACCACCGGAAACGCCAATGTTAGCGACAGGATTCAGTAAGTCAGGAGCGATCCAAGAGGTATGGAAGATATTCCAACCGCCATCTTCAATGCTCTTTTTCTCAGCACGTCGTGATGTCAGGGTGCTCCAATCCATGGCCTGTACTTCCAGGTTAATCCCCGCCTTACGCAACAGACTAGCCGTGACTTGGGTGGCGGCGCTGAGGGTCTGGATATCGGTGGGATGCATGAGTACAACCTTTTCTCCGTTATAGCCCGCTTCTTTAAGCAACGCTTTGGCTTGTTCAATATCTTGCTTCATGACACGTTCTGAACCAATGAAGGTCTCAAAAGGTGTGTCACAGAGAAACATTGCGCCACAGGTTCTGAAAAGATCGGGTGAACCGACGATAGCCTGCAGGTACATCTCTTGATCGACCATCAACTGTATAGCATGCCGGGCTTTAACGTTGTCAAATGGAGGATTGAGATGGTTAATACGGAGCCAACCTTGGTTACCGTAGTTATCGCTTAGCTCAGTCTTCACGCCATCTGCGGCTTCCAGAATCGGATAAAGATCAGACTGCGGGTCTTCGAAGTAGTCCACTTCACCAGCGATCAGTGCATTCATGGCACTGTTTTGATCCGGAATGTAGAGCCATTCAACACGATCGTAGCCGGCAATTTTGCCACCGGATGCGCCACTTGCAGGTTCGCTTCGAGGAATGTAATCAGCAAATTTTTCATAGACCACTTTGGCACCAGGAACCCATTCTGCTTCAATAAACTTAAACGGGCCTGAACCGATTAGCGGCATGGGTACTTGCTCGAAAGCATCGGTCGCGGCTTTTTCAGCGGGCATCATAAACGGTACGTTGGAACTCATCTTGCCCAAGGCAGTCGTCAAAAGGCCCCAGGGTTGTGTGAGCTTGATAGTGAATGTGTTGGCATCCACAGCATCCATGCTGTCGACCACTGCCATGAGTTGCTGACCCATGCCGTCTCGTTTGCCCCATCGAGCAATTGAAGCGATGCAGTCGGCAGATTCTACGGCGCTACCATCGTGCCATTTGAGACCGTCACGTAAGGTGATGGTATGTACCAGGCCGTCACTGCTGACGGAGTGGGATTTTGCCATCTGGGGATGAACATTGAAGGTTTCATCCATCGCGAACAGTGTGTCATATATCATGTAGCCATGGTTTCGCGTGATATACGCAGTTGTCCAGATTGGATCGGTATTCTTAAGATCAGCATGGGGCACGACCTTGAGAACAGAAGCTGCTTGAGCTGTACCGATAGACAGTACGGCCGCGGCGAGCAGACCTAACAGATACTTTGTGGGTTTCATCAGTTACTTTCTCCTTTTAGTGTGTTACCACGGCGTCAGTATAACCAACCTAAGTTCCGTCCAACAACATAGTCACATATCATTGATATGGAAGGTATAAATTGATATACCACGCTTTGCTCAATGGGTAGATGGTCGAGTTTCTAGAGATCGGGAGAAACCCTGACAACCGCTTTACCTGTATTACGGCCACTGAGCAGACCCTGGAAGGCTGTGACCGCATTCTCAAGGCCATCAGTGATGTCCTCGCGATAACGAATCTCCCCGCGTTTCAGCCAATTCGACATATCTGACATAAAAGCAGCAAGACGGTCACCGTGATCCGTCACGATGTAGCCGCGAACCAGCAGTCTTCGGGTCAGGACAGCACGCATCAAGCGAGGCAGGGTATCAGGTCCGTCGGGGAGGCTCGTGTCGTTGTAGCGTGAAATCATACCGCACACTGGAATTCGGCCACCGTCATTCATTAGGTTGTACGCCGCATCGAAAACTTTGCCGCCGACATTTTCAAAGTAGATATCGACGCCCTCTGGACAGGCGTCCTTCAATTGGGAATCGAAGTCTTCGTCGTTATAGTTCAAGCAAGTCTCAAACCCGAATTCCTCAACTGTGTATCGGCATTTCTCAGCAGTACCTGCGATGCCAACTGTATTACAACCGTGGAGACGAGCGATCTGACCCACGACCGAACCTACCGCACCGGCTGCTGAGGAAACCACTACAGTCTCTCCAGATACTGGTTGGCCGATATCGAGCAGACCAACATAGGCCGTAAGGCCTGGCATACCCATCACACCCAGTGCCGTGCTGATCGGGTTGGGGCCATGAACCGGATCTAGCTTGTGCAGTCCCTGCCCGTTACTGAGTTCGTAGTCCTGCCAGCCGGAGTAACTCAGCACCCGATCGCCGACATTAAATTTGGGGTGGTGGGAAGCCACTACCGAGCTGACAGTGCCGCCTACCATAGTCTGTCCGATCTCTACACTGGTGGCATAAGAGCGGGTTTCACTAATACGACCGCGCATGTAAGGATCGAGCGACAGGTAGAGTGTCCGTAACAACAATTCTCCCTCGTCAGGTTCGGATACGGAGTCCTCCACCAGTTCAAAATCAGAATCTTTGGGAAAGCCTACGGGGCGGCCAGCAAGCGTAATACGCCTGTTCACGTGATCGGTCATTACGGTTTACTCGGTAAGATATAGAGCTCAAGGATTGTACGGGCATTTGCGATCAGACAGCGCTGGCACCACCGTCCAGTGGCAGAATCATCCCAGTCATTTGCCGAGACTCGTCCGACGCGAGATAAAGTGCTAATGGTGCAACATCTTCAGGTTCGCTAGGGCCTAAGGGTGTTTTAACCCTGACCGGGTCGTCGTCTCGAAGCATGGTACGCACACGGTCGGTGAGGATGACGCCGGGCGCAATCGCGTTGACTCGTATGCCGGCCTGAGCCCATTGGAGGGCAAGGGCACGAGTCAAAGTGACGACGCCCCCTTTGGCTGAGGTATAGGCATCCGCACCTTCGGTGCCGATCATCGCGCGTATCGAGGTGGTATTGATTATGGAGCCGCCGCCTGCTTGGACGAGATGGGGAATGGCAAAACGGCAACCCAGTACGGTACCAAACAGATCGACCCGAATGGTGCGCCAGAACTCATCAAGTTCAATTTCTGTTACTGTCCCATCTTTAGCGGTTGCACCACCCGCGTTGTTGTACAGGACATCCAGGCCGCCATAAGTAGCGACGGCAGCGTTGACAGCATTTTGCATGTCATCGGGTTCACCGACGTCTGTTTGAATGGCTTGAACTTGACCGCCAACCCCATCGATTTCATGGGCAAGATTTGTATTTTTCAGATGATCGCGATCACACAGCGTGAGTTGTGCACCTTCAGCGGCAAACAGCCTTGCAGCTGCGCGGCCAATGCCACTGGCGGAGCCAGTGATCAACACGCGCTTGTTTGTTAGTCGTCCCATACTCGAAGTCCAGGCTGTTTCGCGTTGATACGTCAGTTTGTCCGATTAATACATCGTTGGTAGGTATCGTGCCAGGGTCGCAGGCGTTCATACGCTGCACTGGCGGTCAAAACGTCCGAGTCAGCGTATCGTCGTCCGATGATCTGCATGCCGATGGGTAATCCACTTGCACTGAGCCCGGCAGGAATCGACGCGGCAGGGTGGCCGGTGAAGTTAATGAGGTAGGTCAGGCACCAGCCAATCAGCGGATCGACGGATTCACCATTGATCTCCGTCGGCCCAACCGTGTTCCCGTCATCGGCGTTATCCACCGGAAGGCAGGCGAGCGTGGGTGTCACCAGCAAGTCATATTCCGAGAAGATATTCTGTATGCAGTCATAAATTTCGGTTCTGATTTCCTGATCCTTATAGAAGTCTACCGCACTTAGTTTGTAGCCAGCCTCGATCCAGTGCAGGTACTCCGGTGGGAAATCGTTTCGGTGTTCACCCAGCAGATCCGGACCCTTAGCGCTGGCCGCTTCTAAGGATGCAATGTTGCGGGGGATGATCAGCCTGCACCATAAGTCACTCAGTTCATTTTGACTGCGTTTTATGTCCAGTGTAACCGGTTCTACAATGGCTCCAGCTTCCTCAAAGGCAAGAATCTGCTTGCCTATGACTTCTTTGATTTCGGCTTGAACGGGAAAAACATCAAAGTTGGGACTGTAGGCGATTCTTTTGCCTTCAATAGAATCACCGATGTGAGTCAAAAAGTCGGTTTTATCGTCAATGCTGTATGGATCCCCCGGGTGATACCCCGCCAGAGCATTCAAGGCGAGCGCGGCGTCTTCGACCGTGCGAGTAATCGGGCCTGAGAAAGAAAACGGCGTATCACTGGCAAACGCATTGGGTCGACTTAATGAGGGGACCCGGCCGTAACTCGCTTTGTAACCATAGACGCCGCACCAGGCTGCAGGGATTCGGATGGAACCACCGCCGTCGGTGCCTTCGGCGAGCGGCAGCATGCCATCCGCCACAGCTGCTGCAGCGCCACCTGACGACCCACCAGCGTTCTTGGAGAGGCAGAAAGGATTTCGGCTGGGTCCAAAAAGATAATTGTCACAGGTGCCGCGAAACCCCATGACAGGACTGTTGGTTTTGCCGACGATGATTGCACCTGCCTGTTCAATACGCTCAGAAAAGATACAGCGGTGTTGGGTGATATTGTCTCTAAGTGCTCGAATACCGCCCATCGTCATCGCAGTGCCAGGTTTTGAACTGAATAGGTCTTTGATGGCCACGGGAATGCCGTGCAGTGGGCCAACTGCATCGCCATTCATGAGTGCTTGTTCTGCTTTTACAGCCTCGTCATGAGCCCGCTCAAAGTCTTCACAGACGAAGGCGTTAACCACCGGGTTACGGGCGCTGATTCGTTCTATAAACCCATTGACAACCTCAACTGGAGAAAGTTCACGTCGACGGATACGCGAGGTAAGCGAGGCCAAGGTGGTATAGGCAAGTTCATCGGCTAATGTCACGAGGGTTACTCCTGCAAATAACTGGCTGTGCGCAGCTTGTTACTGGGAATTAAGATTCCCGATCTGGTAAGTTTCGGTACAGGTGCGGTCAGCATTGCGTTCAATAGCTGGCAGACTGTAACCGAGTATAGGCCTGTTCAGCCGCTTTGCGGCTGTAGTAGAGCCGTCCATTTTGAGCGGTGCAGTCGGACTGCCGCATTTATTCCATAAACGTGTCTGTCACGCACCAGTCCCAGTTGAGGGTGTTTACAGTACATTCCCCAGCGACGTACCGACGGATGCTCCCTATGCCTTGAACGGGATGTAAATTGTCGATGGCCCGGGTATAGATGCAACAAAAATTATGTGGAAACCAATTCTGGCAAACAGGATTTAGGTAACGATCACTTTCATGGGTTGAAGCGATAGATTCGAGCAGCGTTTTCGTGAAAGAGTGCGTCAACTGTACTTTCGGGCAGAGTGTTAACTATCTCACGAAATCCAAGCAGGATGGTATCCAGGTTACCGCACAGCCGATCGACCGGAAAGTTACTGGCAAACATACAACGGTCTGTTCCAAATATATCGAGAGTTCGGAGTACTATGTTCCGGTTTGATTCAACGGTCCAGGGTTGATTAGCTTGGCCGAGCCCCGATATCTTGATCATGACATTAGGTTGTAAAGCAACCTGCTCGATCGCGTTGGACCAGGCCGAGAAACCCAGGTCGCTCCGATCGGATGGAAGAGCAGTGTGATTGACTACTAGGGTGGTCTCAGGAAAATCAGCAGCTAAGTCAGCGGCCTGGTCCAGGTGCCAGTAGGGGATTTGCAAGTCGAAAGAATACCCAAAGCGTGCTAGGGCAGCATAACCGTCACGCCAGTTGGGATCATCCATCGAACCGGGTAGATCCCGCTGCCTAGGCGTGTTTTGCTGCGTTGCTGTTGGTTTTTGCCGAATGCCACGGACCTGCGGAAAGGCGGAATGGTCGGCGAGGACCTTTTCGATATCCTCCTGATCGAGTTGAGCTTGTACCACAAAGACAACGGGGTGTTTACACGTTTGGGTAGTGTCAGTCAGCCAACGGGTCTCGCCGACAGGATCTTCTGGGTTCCACTCAGCCTCAACATGGACTGAACCGATTATTTCAACTTTCGCGATGTCATCCGCATAATCCTCGGGCAAATAATTCGTCCGGATGGCATCGTAGTTACCGTAGCGGAATGGAATTTGTGGCTCGTCACACAGCCAAGGATGGTAGTTGGCGTTTATATCCCAGAAGTGGTGATGGGCGTCTAAAAACTTCAATGTTCAGCGCTTTCGTTCTTCAGGGTGGGTGACGCTGTCGTGGCCCTGTTTGAAACGTTTATCGATATTGTAGATGTGATCAAAATCGTAACTGCGGGTCCTGACGTCCGTCGCCTTTTCCGCGGCCCAGTCTTCATCAATCGCGAGCGTGCTGGCGATGAAATAGTGGATCGAAAGTAGCATAGTCCAGATCATCATCGGCCAGAAGCGCCACCAATTTCCACCAATCAATTCAGCAATCAGCATTAACAGAGTAAGTGATCCATAGAGCAGAAAATGCCTGGGGAACAGCAGACGTCCGGGTATATAGTTTCGATGATCGGCAAAGACACTCATCTTTTGAACAGTCTGCGTCGTGGTTGTTCCTCGTTTTCAGGCTTACGTAGATTTGGGTAGACGCGGGCCAGTGCGATCACGCGCATTGAATACCACAGCAGAAGGAGAGCGATCAGTGCAACGAGCAGGGTATCTACAAGAGGTCGATCGGAACGAAATCCGTAAATCAAAAGGTACACTAACCCAGCCAGCGGTGTAGCGCTTAAATAGAGTGCCGCTAAGTAAATTTTTGCGAAACCGAACGCAATCGCCGCTAGGACTACGGTAATGCCATACAGGGCCATGATGGGTGAACGCCCGTGCGGTGTGGCCCCGCTCATGGCTGTTAAGGCGATGACACCAAAAAGAATCCCTAAAAATAGACAATAGACCAGGATCTCATTATCCGCCTGATAACGGTTCAGTCGGGATAGAGGGACCAAATACGGTGTCGTCCGGTCATCCCAGACGTACCGTTTAAAGAGATTTTCCCAGTCGAGCACGTCAGGCGTTCCGGAGAGTCAACGAGTTGGAGCGAGTCGCTATCCTAGTGACTACTCACGGTTGCGAGCATTTTCAGCCTCTGTGGCTGCGCGCATTTTAGCGGATTGGATCTCCAGTTGATCACCCATCGATTCCAAATCCATGCGTTCTTTCCCTTCAACCATAGCACCTTCATCTTCCGGCCACTCGATTGTCATCATATCGAATCGCCAATGGCGAGGCCCAAATAGTGCTACGGCAACTTGAAGCCACACCGCAATTCCTGCGAGCAATGCGACCACCAGTCCAAAGACTAAAACAGATTTAATAAGCCATCGGTGCGATAGGCCGACCAGTGAAGCCGAGATCTCGCCACACTGCCACCAGGCACAGTCGGCAGTCCGGTTAAACGTCCACGAGTCGTAAGTGTACATAAAGGCAAAGTAAATAATGACACAAGTAAACGGCACTAAGAAGATGGTTATACCAATCAATTCCAACCAAGCTTTCTTGCGAAAGTTAAGATTCTCCCTCAGGAGGTCTACGCGGACATGGGTATTCCACACGTAACCAAATCCTAATACCAGTGCAAATAGTGTGGTATGCGAATGCCACTCTAGTTCCTGTAACAGGGTAGAGTCAAAAACCGGGCTGACATTCTCTCTGAGCCAAATTTGCCAGGGATCGCCTTGAATTCTGATGAATTTTGTTTTTCGTATGGTCAGATCCAATGCAGTAATTAATATCATCGGCAAGGCGAACCAGGAGCCAAATCGACCGACTTTATCAACGAACCGGCGCAGCCACTCGCTGAGCCTCAGTACGGCCGGCAACTCAGTTGACGATAGCCGATGAAGTGCCTGGGCATCTGGGGCGGTGGTGTTGGTTTGGCTCACTTATAGGGTCTCCAGCGAAACGATTTAGATTTGGGTCTAGTAGTCGTAGGCGGCCTTCATCAGCCATAAGGACACATTCGGTTTCCACATTACAAGGATGAGGCCACACAGCTGTAGGAGAACAAACGGAATAATACCCTTATAGATCTCCTGAATTTTGACCTCTTTAGGTGCGATGCCCTTCAGGTAGAACAATGCGAACCCAAATGGTGGCGTGAGGAATGAGGTCTGTAGGTTGATAGCCATTAGCGTCAGGAACCAGAAGGTGATGTCCTTGGAGGCAATATGGTCGCCAAAGTCTAGGCCTGCTACCAGTGGAGCAAAAACCGGAAGCACGATCAGGGTGATCTCTATCCAGTCAAGAAAGAAGCCGAGACAAAAGGTAATCGCCATCAGGAGAATCAACAACTGCCAGGATGTCAGCCCGGCTTCAAGGATGAGATGTTCGACAATGTCATCTCCACCTAGGGATCGGTACACATAGGCAAAACATGTTGCGCTAATAATAATAAAGAAAATCATCGCGACCGTCCGCGCCGAGGTGTGGCACACGCCGGTTAAGAGTTTCATCGTTAGCCTGCGGTTACCCGCGGCCAGCAGTATTGTTCCAAAGGCACCAACTGCACCAGCTTCACTAGGAGCCGCGATTCCAAACAGTATTGATCCTTTTATCATGAAGATTAGAAGAACTGGAGGAAGAAAGCTCTTGAAGATCATGCCTGGATACTTGTTGCGGGGAACGTGGAGCAATTCCGGTGGCAGGCTGGGTGCAACGGCAGGTCTCACAGCTGCATAGATGGCAACGAAGGCCAGATAGAAAAATGCCAGCACAAGACCTGGAACGATCGCTGCCATAAACATGTTGCCGACCGACACTGCCATCAGGTCAGCCATAATAATCAGCATAATGCTGGGTGGGATCAAGATGCCGAGTGTGCCTGACGCTGCAATACAACCGCAGGAAAGAGAATTTTTGTAGCCCTGTTTGATCATCGTAGGCAGGGCGAGTGCGGTCATCATCGTTACAGATGCACCAATAATGCCAGTCATAGCCGCCAAAACTGTCCCCATTACGATTACGGCTAGTGCCAAAGATCCAGCGACACGCTTGAGTAATACCTGCACACAATAGAGTAGGTCGTTAGCAACGCCGCTTCTTTCCATCATGACGCCCATAAATACAAAGGCGGGTACGGCAACGAGAACCAAGTTTTCAGCGCCTTGGAACCAGATTCGAGGTAGAAAGTTAAAAAACTCTATAAGTCTGAATGCGTCCAAAAAATAGCCAAGGATTCCATATAGAAAGGCGAGTCCGCCCAAGATAAAGGCTACTGGGAATCCAGAAAAAAGGAGCAATGCTAGTGTTACAAACATTGCTAAGGGTAGATAATCCTGAACGGTCCAGAGTAGGTCTTCTTGTGCTTCAGCATCCATTCCTGTGATGGATGTATAGACAACGAGGACTGTTACCACAATCAGCAGTAAGAACCCTTTGCCCCAATGCTGCGCTATATTCTTCTGGACGCCTTCCATCGCATCACTCCGACTAGATTCGATTCAAAAAGAGAGGCTGGGGCCAGAAAACCGGCCCCAGCCTATTCTAGGTATGCCTCAATTTAAGACAGCAACTAAATTATGATTCTAGGTCTTTTTAATCAAGATAAGTTGGTTTAAGGGATTGAGCTGCACCCCATTTGCCGTAGGCTTTTCGGAAGGTTTCATAACTGACCGTAACTTCCTTGAACAGAGGATCTGCTGCGGAGTCTTCGGCCACGACCTCTTGCCAAGCTTTCTCAAATACAGCAATTTGATCATCTCTCCACCGACGGGTGTGCACGCCATATTTCTCGCCCATCTCAACCATTGCAAAAGGATTGACATATTCGGTTTCTGCATAGGTGTGTTGGATGCTGTCACCACATGCGATTTCGAGCATTGCTTGATAGTTGTCAGGCAGTGAATTCCAGAAATCCATATTGATCAATAGCTGACTGATTGATACTTGCTGGTGCCAACCTGGGAAGTAGTTATTTTTGGCAATTTGGTAGAACCCATATTTGATATCCATGGCAGGCATGGAGAACTCTGTGGCATCGATCACACCTTTTTCCAGTGCTGGAAAGATATCACCGCCGGCCAGCAGTTGGGTGGACACACCAAGTTTCTGCATGACGCGGGCGCCGAGACCGAAGAAGCGCATCTTCAGGCCGCGGAGCTGTTCAAGGTCTTCTATCGGTTCCTTAAACCAGCCAGAGGTTTCCGGTCCGATTGCGAAACAATCCATCTGTTTGATGTTGTGACTGGCATAGATTCTCTGTTGTATTTCGTTGCCACCGCCAAACATTTTCCACGCAAAGTACTCACCCATGGATGGGCCGAACGGTACCGCAGTGAAGTACGCTAGTGCGGGATATTTACCGACGTCGTATCCGGCTGTAGTCCATGCCATTTCTATCGAGCCCTTCGAGGTCGCGTCAAAGCCTTCGTTGCCTGGAACCAAGGCGCCAGGCTCATAAAACTTGACCTGGAAACTTCCGCCCGACAGGCGATTGATGTTTTTGGCGAACCGAACACCGGATGTGCCTAGATGAGGTACTGCTGCACCCCAGGCACTGTGTAACTTCGCTTTAATTCGTTTCTCTGCCTGTGCGTTAGCACCTACAAGCGCAGTTGATATCAATAAAGCGAAGACTGCCAGAGTTTTACGACTTTTCATGATTCAAGTCTCCGTGATTGTTTAGCGTCAACGTGGTCTGTTTGCCAGTCAAAATCTATTTCAGAAATGAAGGGCAGTGACCGCACTTCTAACGCCTTTATTAAGCAAGCCAAAAAGACAAAAAGAATAGAGAACAGTAAGATACGATTCCTCCTCCTCCTCATTATTATCCTGGATTGCAACTTGTGAGACATCCAAAATGTCTCTACGGGTCAGACGCTACCACCAAAATTCAGCACAGGCAACCTTGACAAGTTTGGTCAAAATTTAGATTTACCTCGAGCGAGGTCGAGTTACTAGCTCGATGCTCTACAGTAGTCAGGATCTTTATGGTGGCCGAAATTAGTTAGGCGCTCTCCAACAGTGCTGAATACTGGCAGTTATCAACTGGAATTAGCTTCAAATCGTCTGTATTTCAAAGTACTTCAGGGTTGACAACGAAGGCCGGATCTAGCTCACCGTCCAGGCCTCCAAGTATATTTTGTGCAGCAATAGTTGCAGTTTTTATCGACGATTCCCAGGTGACGCCGGCACAATGCGGACTTACGAGTAGGTTATCCATACGAAACAGCGGGTTTGTAGAATTCGTGGGCTCAGTGTTAAAAACATCGAGCCCTGCCCCTGATAACTGGCCTTTGGAGAGAGCAGAGTGTAGTGCTGCCTCATTAATAATTCCGCCGCGGGCCGTATTAATTACCAATGCCGATGGTTTCATCAGGTTGAGTTCCATTTGTCCAATGATGTTTCTTGTTTCGCTGTTAAGAGGGCAGTGCAGGGTGATGATATCCATCATCGGGAGAGCACGGTGAAGATCGTCCACCCTCTCAGCACCAGCAGACGTAATTCTGTCTGTAGGCACATAGGGATCATAGACAAATGGATTCATGTTGAAAGCGTTAGCACGCTGGAGGACTTGTGAACCAATCCGCCCAAAGCCGATTATCAGTATGTTGGACCCTGAGACTTCTCGAGACTTCGGTGTGTTTCGATAACCGAAGTCGCCGGTGCGGGCGGCCTTGTCGTATAGCGCGCTCTGTTTGGCCAGGGCCAGAATCATATATAGCGTGTGTTCAGCGACAGAAACAGCATTGCCACCAACTGCGATTGTAAGTGGGATGCCGCGTCGTGTCAGTGCATCGATATCGACAGAGTTAAATCCAACTCCGTGTCTTGACACGATTTTTAACTTAGGTGCTCTTCTAATTATGTCGCTCGTAATACGAGCAGAACGCACTAAAATTGCATCAGCGTCAGCTACAAATGTTTCTAGCTCAGCTTCGTCATCTGAGTCAACAACCTGGACGGTTAAATCCGATCGTGCATTGAGAATATTTCTCCCCGCAGATTGTATCTGGCCAACGATAAGCACCTTCATACAAATGTTCTACTTTATTTGTGCGGATTTAGTGAGTGCTGCCCGCAGCATTTCGATATTAAAAGATGGGTTCCGTGCAGCGTCCAGTTGCACCGCTTCTTTTCTGACCATCAAGTCAACAGCTGCCGGCAGTCGATCTATAGCTTCATTGGGAATAACGACTGCACCGTGACGATCTGCATGGATGATATCGTTGTGTTTGACGACCATGCCAAAGACTTCGACTTGTGTCTCGAAATCGATAACATGGTTGAAAATATGGCTCGGTACTACTTTGCGTGCGAGAATTTGGAATCCCGGGGCACAGTCATCAAGGTCACGCATTGCGCTGTTGGTGACAGCCCCAAGGCA
>Ga0302120_10000186_pt1 | contig 26404 bp, 23 predicted proteins | sample AG5_Bottom_MG_FD_203118 | JGI IMG/M metagenome (GOLD analysis project Ga0302120, IMG submission 203118) | Marine microbial communities from Western Arctic Ocean, Canada - AG5_Bottom | ecosystem: Environmental > Aquatic > Marine > Oceanic | place: Canada: Western Arctic Ocean | collected 2017-10-01 | reverse complement strand
TGATCAATGCCCTAATACAGCAAACCATTCTGAAGTTGATGATAAGGGCTGTTCACTAGTTCAGATCCAAGACAAGCTCCAACAGAGTGAAAATAACCAAGAGCAACTCAAATCTTTTCTCAATAGAGTATCATCTGGAGACTTCGAAGCCATCAGTATACTACTTGCGATTTTTGTACCTATTAGTGGTTTATTATTAACTGCGATTTACCATCTTTCGCACCGCGCTTATATTCGTAAACTTAGAAAACTGATTTTGAGCGCAGAAGAAATTGAACAACTACATGAAGCTAGGGCACTTCTACGAAAATCGGTTTCCGATGAGCGCCTCACTGAATCACAGTACAGTTTGCTCAATGAAGAAATCAATGTGCAATTGGAAAAACTAGCGTCAACAGTTGCCGATGATACGCTACAGAAGAGCGACACGGCTAGAAACTTAAGAAAAGCAGAATGGAACAAAACGGTTACTAAGGTACTGCGCGACGACTCTTACCGTGTCGATGACGAGGGTGTGGAGTGGTGGGAAGATGAGAAGAAGTTGTGGTGGTATCGCAAACCCGGTGATGACCGGTGGTCTAAGTGGATTGAATAGAAACACCTCTGAATCAGCGCGACCTTGCCACCATTAACAGCAAACAGACACCCATCGCCAATATTACAGGGAGATAAGGCATTTCCTGGTTTTGCACCTATTTGTAAAATCATTTTACCATGTTACTCATAATAGACAGATGTAATCGCAAAGTGTGAACGGAGGCGTCGCGGTACGGTTTCTCTTCGTGCTGGCGACTCTGTCCATCGTTGTGGGGGGATTCCTTGTCAACGAGGAGAAAAAGGTTGGTAATGGTGATAATGCCAAAGGATCCGACTCGGCAATAGATGGGATTGACGGCGATGATGGTAATACCAGCGGTAATTACACATCCTCTGATAATCGGAGTTCCGATACCTCGAGCGAGGGGAACAGCAGTGAAAACAGCAGTGGAGAAACCGAATCAGGTGACGGAGACGGTGTCGTTGGCGATAGTGCCAGTGATTCAGATGATGGTTCTGGTGGCGACGAAGACAGCGCCGGAGCAGAAGCGGACTCATCCGAACCCACAGCCACCGATGAGGACACAAGCGAGTCCGACGATTCTGAGCCCGCGACCGCCGAATCGTCATTCGATTCACAGAAGATGGCCGATGATACATTAGAGGATTCAATTGACGGCGCCGGAGGGGATGTCGACGAGCCATCTTCCAGCCGCTCGATTCTCCCAGAAATCAGCGTACCGGAAGGACTGGTGGTCGGCGGTGGCGCGGCCTTGGGCTCATTAGCAATAGGGGCATTATTCGCTGAGGTGATGAAGGTGGCAATCCTGGTTGGCTTGGTAGTCCCAGTGATGGCAGCGCGGCGTAAGAACCGCGAAGACATGATGACGCGCGGGCGGCTGCTCGGTTATTTAGAAGCCAATGCCGGGATTCACTTCTCAGCTTTACGAGATGCTCTCGGATTGGCCAATGGGGTTAGCGCATATCACCTGCAGGTGCTTGAGAGCAGTGGGCAGATCATTTCCTGGCGCGACGGGAAATTACGCCGCTATGCGGTTGCCACTCTTTCCAAAGAGGAGGCCAAGCGGGTCAAGAACCCGATTGCCGGCACCAGATTGGCAATTCTCGAAGTCCTTGCCGATTCGGGAAATCTCGGCCTGTCGGGGTCTGAGATCCGCATTAAATTAGAGATTTCACGCCAACTCCTCAGCCACCATCTTGCCGAATTACGTGCATCCGAACTGGTCGAAGCCGCAAATCAGGCCAAGCGACCGAAATGGCGAGTATCCCTAGGTGGGCAAGATACTTTGGAGGTATCTAGACAGATCGCCCGTGCTGAAGCCGCGGCATAACCCGAACCGACCCCATAAGCACTAGTTCTAGTTGGATAAATTTCCGGAAAGCGGTAATTATCTTCCCCTTTAGCGCCCTCTTTTGAGTATTCAATGGGAAAATGTCCAATCATCTCACCAACCGCTCTATAATAGGCAGCCGTCCCCCACAAACCATGAACAACCGAAGCACAACCGCGTTTTTCGTACTAACCCTACTCCTTACATCGGGTTGCATGGGGCTTATTGATGGACAGAGAATTGATGATGGTGGCGTAACCCCACCCAATGAACCATGGGCTCCAGCCGAACTGCCAGATGAATGGTCAAACATTGTTGCCCGCACCCGCGGCAGCCCGAATCTCATCGGCTTCACTGACTGTGGCCAACTCGAGCAGACCCTCAAAGACCACATCGCTGAAGAGATGCGAGTGTATTTCTTGGAGATGCTGGAAAATGATTGGGGATGGGGCTGGGGAGTTAACGGCATGGATGATATGATGGTGGACGGCGATGCTGTCGCTGAATCATCGAGTGCCGCCGGCGGCGACTCAGCAGGTTCCTCTAGTGGCCAACAGACCAACCGTGAGGAAGGTAAGGATTTCTCGGGCACCAATAATCAAGAGGAAGGGGTCGATGAGGCGGACTTCGTCAAGACCGACGGTTATTACATCTACATGTTGCAGAACAATCGCCTATTCATTCTCGGCACCCCAGAGCCAGGGCAACTCACCTATGAATCGAATATCACCATCGAAGGCAGCCCAATGACGATGATGCTTACCGATGATCATCTGGTAATCATGTCAGTGGTAAACTCCTGGAATCTTAATTCCGATGACCCCTTGTACGACCTACTATACGATGCCGATGACTATTGGTGGCGCTCTAACTCCTTGACCAAGTTGACGGTCATCGATATCTCCAACCGTTCTGAGCCTACAGCCGAGCGCGAGTTGTATATCGAGGGATATTACCAGACCGCCCGTGAGGTCAATGGCACCGTGCGTATGGTCACCCATGGATATCTGGAGATTCCCGGAATGCAATGGTGGTTGCAGATGTCGGATAGTTACTGGGAATATGATTGGGAAGACCCGATGCGTCAGGTCATACGCAACGAGACGATTTATCGCACTATTCAAGAAAATATGCAGGTAATCCAAGACACCAATTTGGCTGACTTGGTGCCGCAGATATATGAGCGCAGTGATGGCGAGATTACCACTCATCCTCTTGCAGCCGACACTTGTGATGACTTCGTAACCAGCGAGGATAGTACCAGCCGTTCCTTCACCTCGATATTCACCCTCGATTTGATGGCCAGCGACTTTTCCTTCGAGGCCGACCACCTAATGTCCAATTGGGCGCAGGTCTATGCCAGCCAAGATGTGTTGGTGATCGCAGAGAGTGCCAACGATTGGTGGTGGTTCTGGGGGAACGATGACTTCACCGAGGCGACCAACTTGCATACTTTCGATATCAGCAATGCCGGCACCACCTTGTACACTGGAAGTGGCCGCATCAACGGTACGGTGCTCGACCAGTTCTCGCTGTCCGAGTACAATGGTACCCTTCGGGTAGCTACAACCACCGGCCAGTGGGGGCGTTGGTGGATGGCTGACCCTGAGCCGATGGAGAACCATGTCGTGACCCTTCAACCCGGCTTCGACCCGATTACTGGCACCAAGGTTCTCAATCAAATCGGCCATGTCGGCGGAATAGGTGAGGGAGAGAATATCTGGTCAACCCGATTCGTCGGTGAGACCTGCTATATTGTGACCTTCCGCAATATAGACCCCTTGTGGACAATCGATGTGTCTGATGCGGCCAACCCGACAATCCTTGGTGAACTAGAAGTTCCTGGAGTATCGACCTACATCCACCCAATGGACGATGATTACCTGCTGACCATCGGTATCCCACCTGCCAATGAAGATGGCACTGGCTTGGATTGGTCATCGGTGCAGGTGAGCCAATTCAATGTCTCCAACCTTTCCAATCCAACCTTATTGAACAAGCAACAACTCACCCCAGTGGATGAGGATGATGGTGACTATTCGTGGAATTGGGGCTGGTCGGAGGCGACCTATGAGCACAAGGCCTTCCAATACTGGGCGCCGAAGGGGATGTTGGCGGTGCCAATGTCGACCTATGCCTACGATTATGTATATGTGAATGGGCAGTCTTATTCACGCTACATCTACGTCAGTCAATTAATGCTGATTAATGCTGTACCAGGTGAAAATCTCAGCATTTACGGAACTATCGACCACTCAGGTTTCTACAATAACTACGAGAATTATTATTGGGGGCAGTCATCGATTCGCCGCACCATATTCATGGGTGATTTCGTCTATGCAATCTCGGCTGCCGGGGTGACGGCTCACAATCTGACCACTCTGAATGAGACCGCCTCGGTGCAGATATGGAAGCCGGAATTTGATAGTTGGTATGGTGTTGAATCTGGCGAAGCCGTTGATGCCACTAAAGATGACGGCACTGAAGATGACGGCACCTCATCAAGTGGTGATGACTCTACCGATCCTCCTGCGGGCGAATCAAGCGGGTCGGATGACTCCACGGGCTCGGAAGAGGCTGGCGGTACTGACGGCGATGACGGAATCGATGATAGCAACGACTGAGCACAATTCAGTAATTTCATTATCACAACCACTAGTTGCCAGTCGACAGCCACCGTAGCCCGCAAGTCAAGCCGGTAGGTTATATCGGCTTCACTACCGACTTCAAGCCCGAAGGGTCTTGTATCTCTGCGCGCCGCCGCAGTGCATGAGTAGAGGCGCCGGGAGGCAGGAGAACTACGCAAAAAAGTGGGTAATGCGGCAATATTGGCGCATCCAGCAGTCGCAGGCCTTCATCTCGGTCGGATTTTGGGCGACCACTCTGACCCTGTTGATATGGCCTTATGTGCGCTGGCGACCGTACTTCTCCTCAACTGAGAGCATTCTAGGATTATCGCGCACCTATTGGGGGTTAGCCAGCATATTTATCGGCGTTATCGCATCGGTATTGTTCGTCGGCTGGATCTATGACCGAGTGCTCGGATTGTGGATTGAATGGCGTAGTGTCGATACCGAGCGCAATCCGTTCATGACTTATGCCCTGTCGCCGAATTGGATGATGGCCACGGCGATGCAGGCCGAGATTCTCAAGCGCGTCGCCAGCGATGATGAAAAAATTGTCCAAGATGCCGAATGGGTATTACAGTGGTGCGCCACCCAATCGTGTGAGGAGATATTTGCTCGCACGGTGCAGAAGTGGGATGAATTCATGCCCAGCCCAACTCCTGAATTCTGGTTTTTACCAGACGGAGCAGTCGAAGCGGCGCGAAAAGTCGAGTTTGCTGAAGACGATTGAATAGGCGGCGCGGTTAAGCCCGCGCGCCGGGTCAGCAGGTTAGGTGGGATGCATGAGAACAGCCATCCTCTTAATCGGATTCAAGCGCTTGCCTTACTTTCAACAGACACTTGAGAGCCTTGAGCGAAACCCCGAGAGCCAGACTCTCGATTTTCATTTCTATCTCGATGGCGGGCGCGAATCGCGCCAGGATGAACTTATCGAAATGATCAATGCATCCTCGATAAAGAACAAGCACATCGTCTGTAGAGATTCAAATTACGGTATCGGGCGCCACCTTATCGGTGCACGCCGTGAAATATTCGATGGACTGGGATACGACCGCCTCATACTGTTTGAAGACGACATGTTGCTCTCACCAACCTACATCTCAACGGTGTTGAAGATATCCGATTGGGCACACCAGTACGACAATATCGGTACTGTGATGGCTTACAATCTGAGCAAGAGCGGACATGCCGAACAGGAGCGAGATTTAACCAAGGTAATGCCTACCAACCGCCACTTCTGGGGTTATTGCCTGACCCGCAAGGTTTGGGATAATATCAAACAGGTATTGTATCAATATGAGGAGGAATACCTTGATGGCGTTCCATACAAGAAGCGCAACCACCGCCGTATCCGCAGTAAGTACATGCCACATTGGATGATGCAATCGAAACGTCAATACGAGGGTGAGGTAATGAAACTCCCCGACGATGCTATCGTCCCCCCCTTTGGTATCAAGCAGAACCGTAACACCCCCACTAGCCAAGATGCGATGACCGCCCTAGGGTTGTGGAATGCGGGCTATGCCCGACTGACCACGGTGGTACCGCGCGCCAGATACATCGGTATTCACGGGCTATCCTTTTCTCCTCGAGTTTTTCGCAAGCAAGGCTTCGATACCCAACAGTACTTCGAGTTCTCAGAAGATACTGACATCACAGAATTTGAATTGGTTCTGCGCGATGGCGATGGCAATATCATCAAGCCGACTAAATACGAGTAGTGCGGTGGCGATAATTGAATAATCACCCCCGGCTCGCCACCCCCATGCTAGACAGCAATAGACTGTGTATCTTGGCCGTAGCAGCAGCGGTCATAGGTATTGGCACCGGTATTTCATGGGGCGCTATGACTGGATTCTGGGTTTTCTCCGGCTTGGCGGTCACCATCACACTCATTTACGCTGGGATGAATTATTCCTACACCATAGAAGCCTTGGGGAGCACCCCGAAAAAGGTCGGAATGCTGGCTGTTTTGTTATTGATAACCGCAGCCATGGTGCCGATTTATTCCTCTGCACTCGAAGCCCCGCTTTCAGGGGCAATAGTTTTGGCAGCCATTACCACGCTGAGTATCGGCTGGGCGCACGGCACGTTGGAACCTTCAGAATATTGATTACCCGGATTGGTAGATATGGCGACGTATGGCGACCACCCTGAATTACCAGCCGAAGTAGAGGCGATGCTAGAGGGGGAGGTCAGCACACTTTTCCTCAAGGCAGGATGCGTTCCTCGCACCAAGCGAGGAAAAATCGGCGAGATAATATTGGTTGATGTCGAAGGTGCGCAAGAGTGGAAAAACTTGGATATGGAAAGGTTGGGTAGTGATTTAGAGAGTTTGGTCGAAGGCAACCAAGACCGCCCCGACTGTTTCCGTGAAATCGACCGTATTGGCTGCTTGGTAATGCAATTGGGTGACCTGCGGGTGACCTGTGCAAACCCACCGTTCTCCGATGCCCGTGAAATCACCATCGTCCGCCCCGTGGTCAAGTTATCTCTCGACCATTACCAGTTGGACCAACGCCTCATTGATCGCCTTTCTGACCACCACCGAGGGGTTTTCATCAGTGGCCGCCCTGGCTCTGGGAAGACCACTTTGGCACAAGCAGTAGCAGAGTATCTCGATGACGAGATGGGTGCGATGGTCAAGACCATGGAAGCACCGCGCGACCTGCAATTGGCTGACCGCATCACTCAATATGCGCCGCTTGAAGGTGATTTGGAGAAGACCTCGGAAATCATATTTCTCGTCAGACCCGATTTCGTCATCTTTGATGAAGTACGCCGAGCGCGCGATTTTGAGATTTTCAGCGATGTCAGGCTGGCTGGAGTCGGGCTGCTTGGTGTAACTCATGCTAACTCGGCATTGGAAGCGATTCAGCGCTTGATAGGCAAGGTCGAGTTGGGCCTGGTACCACAAGTCCTCGATACAATTCTCCATGTCGAGCACGGAAAAATCGTCAAAGTGCTTGAATTACGAATGGTTGTAAAACCCCCGACAGGGATGCAAGACGACCTATCTCGCCCGGTAATCGAAGTTGTAGAATTCCCCTCAGGCAAGATCTCGCACGAGATGTTTGCCTTTGGTTCAGAGATTTCGGTGGTGCCCGTCGATGGCGCCGGCGGCGGCAAAAAAAGCCCAGTACTACGTTTCGCTCGGCATGGCCTATGCAACGCGATACGAGATATGCTGCATATGCGCTGCGAGGTTGACTTGGTCTCGACCACCCAAGCTAATGTGTATGTTCCCGACCGTATGATAGGTGCTGCAGTTGGACCTAACGGCAGCATGGTCAAGGATATGGAGGAAGAGGTGGGACTCAGCCTACAGATTAAGCCGATGTCTGAGATGCCGCACAATCTAAAGTCAACAATTGCCAGTGAAGAGACGAGTGACTTCGATATCCAGGAAAGCCGTAGTCAGCAATCTCGAGCTTGGGAAGACCACCGTGGTGGCAAGCGAAAAAAGCGCAATAAACGCCGTTAAAATTAGAAGACGCCCCATCGCGACATTCATGAATACTTGCGGCTTTGGCAAGGTGTGCCATCCTTACTACAGTTGACCATCGCCGCCTCTTCGGCAACCGCGGCGATGAATTTCGCTGGCTGGTGGTTGGTGTGGAAACACGAGTATAGTGAGACCAAAAAACAGGAGGGTAATGATTCAAAGCGAGGCCTTATGGATATATTATTGTGGGTATTTATCTCTTATGTCATTCCATTCTTACCGGCCATCATCGCAATATTGGGGCCCGAGGGCAAGGATATTTTCACTGCCGGCTTCACCTCGGTGCTGGTGACGGTATTGGCGGTCACCATGGGGGTATTGATGACCGGACTATCCATCTCCAACTATAATTGGATTAAGCAAGATAATGAGCGCGCCGCGCAGCGTGGCGAGACCACCCCTTCAACGCTTCCAGATAACGCGAAAATGCACCTCAAATGGACGTCGGCAATGACCCTCGCAGTCGCCGCATTGTGGTGGTATATCGTATTTGGTTGATTCCAAGGTTTCTTGAACGCGGCTCTGCCCGCATGGCTTGGGTGCGAAGATGACTACAGGTGGTGATGTCCCGGTGATTATTCTGCGCGAGAATAGTTCTGTCACCACTGGTATTGAAGTTCAGGAAAAACTGACCGGGGGGGCAATCGCATTGGCCAACATTCTGCGCCGGACTTACGGACCCCGCGGCTTGGACAAGATGCTTTACAAGTCCACTGGCGAATCATCCGTGACTAATGATGGCGCAAAAATAATCTCTGAATTACTGATAAAACACCCCGCAGCAAAGTCTTTTGTTCTGCTTGGCCAATCCCAGGAATCGATTGCTGGAGATGGTGTAACTGGATGTATTCTGTTTGGTGCAGAACTGATGCAGGAGGCCAGTCGCTTGCTGACTAAGGGATTACATCCACTGGTATTGGTTGAGGGATTTCGTCGAGCCCTTGAAATCTCCCTCGATGACTTGGCGGCAAATGCCATTACAATTGACGAGAAAGACACCGCACTGTTGCACAAAGTAGCAGAAACTGCGATGAATGGAAAGGCCGCTGAAGGATTAGGCAAGCACTTGGCCACCTTGGTTGTCGAAGCCTTAAGCACGGTGTCCCGCCGCGAAGGAGATATTCAGCGTTGTTCTAGTGAAGACGTGCTGATTGCCAAAGGCCGCCACTATAGTATTTCGGAAAGCCGATTGTTGCGCGGATTGATTATTGACAAGAGAATCGAATTACACCATATGAAGAGAACCCTGAAAGACCTCAAAGTAGCGACCTTGACCTGCCCACTTGTTATCGAAAAAACCACCAGGGATGCTGAGATCGAGATTACCGAGGTCGACCAACTATCAGCATTTATCGATGCCGAAACTACCACCTTAGAGGCTAAGTCCCAAACCCTGCTCGATGCCGGTGCCGATGCTATTTTCACCGAGGGGGAAATCGATAAAAATCTCCTACATCGATTAGTTGCGGCGGGATGTTTCGTCGCCAGTAACCTTGACTCACAAGAAGTGGAGCGATTGGCAGCTGTTTCCGGAGCCACATTGGTTGACTTATTGTCTGACCTCAACCCCAGTGACCTCGGGCATTTGAACCGAATCAATGTCGAGCGCCGAGAAGGCGAAGAAGGGGTCGAGGAGCGAATCTACATCGAAGGTTGTTCGACCCCCCACTTCGTGACCATCGAGGTCGGAGGGGCAAATGACACCTCAATTGAGGAGACCGTGCGGGCGATTCACGATTCTCTAAGGGCAACCTCAGAAGCCATGGTCGAGCGAAAAATCTCTGCCGGCGGCGGCCACCCTCACGCCAGTTCAGCAATGGCAGTGCGAATCGCCGCCGAAGCCGAAGCGGGCAGGGAGCGCTTGGCGATGGAAGCATTCGCACGGGCACTGGAGGTGATACCCTCGACCTTGGCGGCAAATTCAGGCGCTGACGCCCTCGACCGACTGCTGGAATTACGGGCAGCAATCCGTGCCGACCAATCCACATCACCATCAACACTTACTCCTACTTCGGGAATTACCGCTGAAGGTGAGGTTGGAGACACTAGCAATTTCCCATCCCCTACATCATCACTAGCCCATGCTTGGCAAGCGGCAACAGAGACCGCGACCGTGTTACTGCGGGTGGACCAGGTAATATCAGCTCGCGGTGATTGATCCTCGAGACGAGCGGTTGCTTGATTAGGAGAAACAGGCTGCCTACAGTACGGGGCAATCGATGATTAACCGCGGCCGAGCGCTCCTTAGCGTTTACGACAAAACCGGAATCGTTGAGTTCGCATCCGGCTTGGACAAACTTGGATTTGACATCCTCTCTACTGGTGGAACCGCCCGATTACTCCGTCAATCCGGTTTGGAAGTCACCGATGTAAGTGAAGTCACCGGGCACCCTGAATGTTTTGACGGGAGAGTAAAGAGCCTACACCCATCAATCCATGCGCCCCTGTTGGCGCGCCTTGAGCGGGAGGACGATAGGCAGAGATTAGCAGAATTGGGTTATTCTCCAATCCAAGTCGTCGCGGTCAATCTCTACGATTTTGCTAGTGCCGCGGCACAAAAACCCCCATTGGATGACCCTGCCCTCCTTGAGATGGTCGATATTGGCGGTCCGACCTTACTACGCGCCGGTGCTAAGAATCACGCCAACGTCATCATCGCCAGCAAACCGACATCGTATACTGAAATCCTTACCGCAATCGAGCAAGCGGGCTCTGCAGAGGCAGTCGGATTGGAGTTTCGTCAACAATTAGCCTTGGCTGCCTTTGAACATACCGCGGCTTACGATTGTTCCATCGCCGAAGAACTGCATCTACGTTGGGTCGGCTCACCCGCCACAACAGAAGATGTCGATGAACAAGCTGCCCGCTTCCCTGCACAATTGCTCGAATCGGCAAATCTAGACCACATTTTGAGATATGGGGAAAACGCACATCAGGCCGCAGCCCTCTACATCAACCCCTCGGCTAGTGCTGCCAGCACCACTGGTCATGCAGATACGCTAGTCACAGCCAAAGTGGAAGGAGGAAAGTCGATGTCATACAATAACTACGCTGATGCTGACGCGTGTCTGCGTTTGTGCCGCGCCCTATCTAGCGATGAGTGGCCCACCACCCCGCATGCTTGTGTAATAGTCAAGCACAACAACCCATGCGGCGCTGCCCTCGGTGCCACCCAGATAGAGGCATTTTCTGCGGCTTTAGCGAGTGACCCCGAGTCCGCATTCGGCTCGATAATATGTTTCAATCGGTCAGTGGATTTGGAAACTGCACAGGCCATGGCACCGCTCTTCATCGAAGTGTTGATGGCGCCGGCATATGATGCCGAGGCAAAGACATTAGTGATGGAGAAAAACAATCGGCGAATTCTTACTTTATCATCCCCCAATAATCGCCTTAAATTCCAGCCTCGAGCCTTAGTGCGCAAACCGATTGACGGTGGCTGGCTGATGCAGACTGAAGAGCCACCGGTAATCGATTGGGAGAAAGCCAAAGTTGTAACCGAAACCCAACCCAGTGAGTCACAAATCGCCAGCATGAAATTTGGCGCCCGGGTTTGCGAGCAGGTGAAATCAAATGCGATCGTACTGGTCAAAGGTATGCGCACAGTAGGCATAGGACCGGGCCAGACCAGCCGAGTTGAAGCGGTCCGCATCGCCGCCCGGCGCGCCGGTGCCGAAGCACAAGGCAGCATTCTGGTCAGTGATGCATTCTTCCCATTCAAAGATGGAATCGAACAGGCGGGAGAGGCCGGCGCAGTAGCTATCGTCCAGCCCGGTGGTAGTATCCGCGACGGCGAGGTTATCGATGAAGCCAATTCCCGAGGAATTGCCATGTTGTTCACCAGCCATCGTCTATTCCGTCACTGACAGCCAATCCGCTGATAGGAGATAGACTGTTCTGCATAACCACTATCAGTGAAAATGTATTGTCGCAGTCATGCAACCATATCTAGAGCATATCAACATCACCTCTACCGATGTCTTGGCAACTGTAAAATTTCTTCAAACAGCAATGCCTGAATTACAAATCAGGGGCAGTGGTGACGGCGAGGATTGCCGCAAGTGGGTGCATTTGGGTACCCAAACCACCTATGTCGCCATCGAAGACCGCGGGGCTAAGGGGAAAGGCCCGCATATCCCCTATACTCATGCTGGTTACAATCACATGGGATTCGTCGTTGATGATATCGATGCCGTCGTTAACAGACTTGAGGCAGCCGGATTTGAAGGTGGGTTGAAGAATCTCGAGCACCCTCATCGCAAGCGATGGTATTTCTACGACCACGACGATAATGAATACGAATTTGTTGAATATCTAAGTGACGAGAATAGCGAGAGAAATGACTACTCCCAATAAAAATCCTGCTATTTATTCCGGTGTTAATGGCAAGATTTCCTGGCGTGATTTTACTTTACAGGTCAGCCACCAGATTCCGATTACCCATACTATTGCGATAAAGACTTGACCATATCCCGGGTCGCCGGCGATGGTGGTAATCCAGATCGATATTCCCGTCATCACCGTCATAGTCACTATAATCCAGATTTTTGCATGCTTAGGTACTGTCTTGCCGGTGGCATAATATTCAAACAGAGCAGGTCCAAAGAATTTGTTGGTCAATGACCAACGGAAGTATTTCTCATCCGAGATGCTGAAAAGATATGCCGCAGGAACCGCCCATGAGACAGTCGGCCATCCCGGCACCACCATGCCGATTATCGCAAAGGCGACGAATACCCAGCCAAGTACGACGTAACGCATCCTCTGCCTCGGACTCGACTTGCGCAAATAGCGTTCAACGATTTCGTCAACGCTTTCCAAACGCCCATCCACATCGCTCACACGATATCCTCAGGCTGCCCCCTACATAACAACGCGGCAATAGGCCAATGCTCATCACCACCAGACCTTTCCCGAGACCCATAGGCGAGCAAATGTTCCAACTGCCACGAGTTGCCACACTCGCCGACCCTTTGCGATTGGCAGTCTTTATTTCCGGCTCCGGCTCAGGGATGGAAGCCTTACTACGTCACCAAGAAGAGGGCGAATGCTCACATACTACTATAGTTGTGATTTCCAATGTTGCTAGGGTTGCTGGTTTGGCCCGTGCCAAGGCGCATGGGGTGATGAGTGAGGTTATCGAACACTCTGGCCAACCCGGAGAGAATGCAGATGACCGGCGGCAAGCACATGAAAAAGCGATTCATGCGCTCTTGGTCAAATTGCGAATAGAAGCGGTGATTCTTTCGGGATACATGCGAATACTAACACCGTGGTTTGTCGAGCTTTGGGAAGGCCGACTAATCAATATCCACCCCAGCATCCTACCCGAATTCCCCGGTGCACATGCTCACCGTGATGTATTATCCGCGGGAGCGAAAGTCACAGGTTGCACGATTCATTTCGTTGATACGGATATGGATAGTGGTAGAATCATCGCCCAACGAGAAGTACCTGTGCATAAGGGGGATAGTGAAGAATCACTAAGTGAGCGGGTAAAGCAAGTTGAGCACACCCTCTACCCCTTGGTCATTGATGCCTTTGCCAGCGGAAATCTACCTCTTTAGGACACATTGTGTTGGCGACAAGCGCTTGAAGGTGGAATAACACCCCCGGGTATGGCGCGCTTATTGTTGTTCGGTGGAAAGGGGGGGGTCGGCAAAACTACCTGTGCCGCCGCTACCGCTCTATGGTTGGCTGACGCTGGACTGCGGACACTATTGGTTTCCAGTGATCCGGCGCACTCAACCAGTGATTCACTCAACTTCCAACTCGGTAATGAGCCAACCCCCGTCGAAGGAGTTGAGAATCTGTGGGGGGTGGAATTAGACCCGGAGGGGCAGATGGATGAGATGTTACCGAAATTATCCGAAGCCTTGAGCGGAGGTTTCGGTGGCAATATGGACATGTTCTTCGGTCAACAAGCAAAGCAGGAATTTGGTGATGAATTATCGGATTTGAAGGGTGGTGACCTACTACTCCCAGGCCTCGATGAAGCCTTGGCGTTCGACCGACTCCTCAAACACCTTGAGGATCTACGTTTTGATGTGATAGTTTTCGACACCGCTCCAACCGGCCATACTCTCAGGTTTCTATCCCTACCAGAGATTCTCGAGCGCTGGAGTGGAAAAATCGCTAGGTTGGCGCGTACCACCGGGGGGATTAGAAGCATGCTCTTCGGCCGTAAACAGGAAGCCACAATTCAAGAAGAACTTGATAAATTCCAAGCCCGGGTTATTGCCACCAGAAAGATACTAACAGACCATCGGATGACTGGCTTCACCTTGGTTACCATTCCAGAGAAGATGGCTGTTGACGAGAGCGTGCGTGCGGTGGAGACTTTGGGCGAGTTCTCTATTCAGGTTGAAGGAGCAATCATCAACCGAATCACCCCAGACCTAGACCACCAATTTCTACAGAACCGCCGCAGTTCCGAGCAATCATACGTCGAATTACTTCGCAGCAAATTCGGCACTATGGCGATTGCCCATATTGAATTGGAAGATTCCGATATCCATGGTATCGATGGTCTACGTAAAGTTGGCCTGACCCTCCATGGTGAGAGGCCGGTTGAAGACATCGGCATGTCCGAAGTCTACTTGGGTAAGCAGTTACCACTGCGCTTGCGAAGGTCATTCATCATCGAGGATAGCGATGATCACACGGCGTTGAAAATTCACCTACCTAACATCCCTAGAGAGAAGGTAAAAGTCATTGAGGTTGGAGATAAGTTAGCGATTTCCATCGATGGTCGAGAACAGATTCTCCCCATTGAGGAGTCTTGTAGAGCCGAATTCGTTGAGGTTGACCTGGTTGACGAGATTCTAACACTCTCACTACCGATTTAACAGGTTACGCGCCATTTGCAAATCTTCTGGTGAGTTAACATTCAAAAAACAGGCATTTTCGATACCTCTTCCGTTAATCTCAGGGTGTGAAATCACCTTCACCACCATTGATTCAAGCACCGCAAAGATGCTCCGTTTCTCCGCTCCCCGTGCCCTGTACAATGCATTGAGCATCAATTTTGGTTGTACCAACGCCAGTAATGGTTGCGGCCCATCAGGCCCTTCTGGTACTAACGCACCGAACTTCGGGTCCACCTCCTCTTGCAGCATCAAGAGCAAATTAGAATTAAGCAATGGAACGTCGCAAGGAGCCAACTGCACCCATTCATACCCCAGTTCGATAGCCGCATTCAAACCCGAAACTAATCCTGCCTGAGGGCCGACCCAACCTTCCTCATCTGCGACGAAAATTGCTACTCGGCCACTATCCGTTTCAGTTATTCCTCCCCTGCCTTCACCTAAACCATCCACAGACTGCCATCCCGGCCAAGGACTGCCATCTCGGGTGGCTATCAGCAGAGGTTCACAACCGGCTGTCGCCAAGGAATCGGCGACCATTTCGACCATCCCCTGCTGCGAAATTTTCAGTGATCGCTTCTCTTCACCCATCCGAGTGGAATCTCCACCAGCCAGGATTAACCCACAACACATGGCCTCAACCCTGTTGCAGCGCTGCCATCTTTTCCATTGCTGATTCCAATTCTTCAGCTAGAGCCCTTACCCGCCTCATCAACACCCGTTGTTCACGCACCGAACGCGCCTCGGGTAACCACTCGAGAAGGCGCGCCATATCGGCAGCATCTCGCGCCACAGTCCACGACAAGACATCTTCCAACACCGGGTCGTCGGCGGGCAGAAACCTCTCGGCCATGCTAGGCGCATGGCCTAGGTGTCTTGAATATCACCTTGGAGTAAGTGGGTGCGAATGCGTTCAAACAGTTCTCCGCCCTCGGGCGCGGTGCGAATCAATTCTACAGGTAGGGTGGAATCACGGCGCAGAGTCAAGACCAATACTGCACACTGATGGGCAATCTTACCTTGTTGTGCCCAAACCATCAGCACCTCATCTTCGGGTGCCGTATTGCCACCACGGGCCATCTCTTCAGCGATTTCAAGTACTACTTCCAAGGCTAGAGAACGCCTCATGATAATCAACTCATTGAAAATTTCCCAAGGGTTTGTCGACCCCTCAGCCCCTTTCAGATTTGCCAATAATAGACCAACCAATTTCAGGTCTTCACGCCCATTGCGTTCCCACAAGGCGGAAATAATCTCCCGCAGGCGGTAATGGTCATCTGTCACTGTGGTGAATATCCACGAAGCGATTCGCCGCATTTCCGGGTCGGGGGTGCCGATATGAAAGGAGTGGCCGGCCGATTCATTGAGTAAATCGGTCATCGGAACAACCAGTAGTGGTGGTACACCAACTGTATAGGCTAATTCAAGTCGACGGAGTAATTTTTTCGGACGAGTGAAAAATCTCTTCGGAATCTGCGATAAGATGTCGTCCAAAGCATCGGACATTCGTCCACCTCATGCGTTTTTTGTGCGTACACCGTCGAATAATCGACCAACTAGAGTCACTGAGTCTGAGAGGGTATTGAGCATCAGTCCGACGACGTTATCATCATAACGCTCGGTGATGATTTTCTTCAGACCATCAACTACCTTCTCATAATCATCATCTTCTATATTCAGGTGATGGCGGAGGTGCGCAAGGACATTCTCTTCATCAATTGATACCGATTCATTGATTAGGGCAACTTCGTAAACTCGAGTGAAAACCCGAATACATTCACCTTTATTCATCGCTCTGCCGCCGGATACTTCTACCCCTTCTCGAATCGCATTGTAGACCTTGGCCGGCTCATCGGGCTCAAGTCCTAATTGGTTGGCTAATTTGATAATCAACCTCTTCTCATCCAATGATAGAAAATCATCATCGAGCATCACTTCTACAGTCCCCTTGAAGACATCAAGGGTTAGAACTTCTTCATCAGCCACGCCGCCTCTACCAGATTCCGGTTTTTGAGGGCATCGGCAAAGGAAAATGAAAATTACATGTCTCGACGGCTTGAATAAGGAGGAGAATCTCGGCCCGGATGAGCCCTAGGTTCAATTCCGATTCACCAGCGCCTCGGCGCTGTTACCGAAAGGTCATTGTGACCGGCACTGATGCTTGGGCCAAAAGGAGAAATTCAATATGGGAAGAAGAGATAACAAAGGCGGAAGCAAATCAAAGGCCATGAAATACATGATTCATGCATCATTGGAAATTGATGGAAGCGTGCAAAGAAAGGATGTCATCGGGGCGATAATGGGGCAAACCGAGGGTCTGCTGGGCGACGATTTGGAACTACGAAAACTACAGCGAACAGCTCGTATTGGGCACGTAGACGTTGAAATAGAAGTAATCAAGGGAAGAGCTTCAGGAGAAATAACCATCCCCAGCAGCATGGACAACGTTGAGACTGCAATCATTGCCTCATCACTTGAAACAATAGACAGAATAGGACCTTGTAATTCGATAATCACAGTAACTAGCATCCACGATATCCGTGCAGTGAAGCGCACCAATGTGGTCGATCGAGCAAAGGAACTACTTCTAGAGATGGTGAATAGTGGTAGTGCCGCTAGCAAGACTGTAATTGAAGAAGTACGCTCGGTTTTAACCACTCAACAGGTCACCGAATACCACGGTCTGACTTGTGGACCAAACGCTGCGGGCAGTGAATCACTAATCATAGTCGAGGGGCGCAACGACGTACGTAACATCATCAACTACGGCATCAAGAATGCGATCTCCACCGATGGCGCCGGCAATATAAAGCCGGAATTAATCGAACTTGCCAACAGCAAGGCAACGGTAATAGTTGCAATCGACGGTGACCGTGGCGGCGAAATGCTGTTCCAACAACTCTACAGCGCCTTAAAGGTCGATTTTGTCGCCCAAGCGCCAGTGGGCCAGGAATGGGAACTTCTCCCACAGAAGACGGTCACTAAGTGTCTGTCAATGAAGGTCGAAGCAACCAGATTCCTAAAACAGATCGAAGCCAAGGAATCCTCTGGCGACCAGGTCGCCACCGAAGTTTCGGCAGCCAGCCAGGAGCCAGCACCCGAAAAGGCACAAGAACTGTTTGACCACATAGGTGAATTAGGCAGCAAGAAAGCCCTCATCGTCTACGTTGATGGTACTCTTTCCGAGCCGATAGGTGCTACTAAGTTAGCAAAAGTGGCTGAACAGGCTGATGGCGCGGTAGCCATCGTTTTCAACGGCCCTCTGAGTGAGCGAATGGTCGAAATAGCCAGTACCTCGGCAATTGAGACCTTGGTCGGTACCACAGCCGGAAAGGGTTTCTCGACCTCTGACGAAGTCGAGACCTTCATATTGGCTGATTATCAGTGAAATCCAACCTTTGACAAGGTGAAAGGTCATCAGTGGCCTCACCCCACGGGGTTATATGTCCGCTGAGGATGATGGTGGCGAAACGCCTGCCGAAGAAACTTTTGACACACTTGATGCTGATGATTGGGGGGTTGATGTGAAATCACCTGATTCTAAGGTGGATGAAGATATTGATGGCGACGTCGACGATAAAGAGGAAGAGAACGAAGAGCCTGAGGAAAAATCCCCGGAAAGCGCTGACGTGGCTTTAGATGTAGCAACCGCGGAAACCACATACTCCGCTATCCGTGCCAAAGCCGTTCTTGGAGATGATTTTGCAGAATTCATTCTGCGGGAATCAAAAGATGGTAACCAAGCCCACTCATTATTGGTAGATGGTGACTTAATCCGCGTCGTCCGTACCACACGTTCATCCAGCGGCCTCGATACCCAGACCGACCTGATGCTCAAGCGCGAGGCATTCCAAGGCTTTTCGCACCGGCGCGTCGATTGGCTTGATCGTGGAATTATCGCTTGGTGGCTAACGGCAATGTTTGGCGCCGGCGCGGTATTAACTGGAAATTGGTGGGGCATCATGCCGTTACTCGCTGGCATTGGCCTTAGCTCATTACAACTGGCAGACCCTGAGGTAATCACCTTCCAATCACCGGGAAAACTTCACCGGCTGGTCATTTGGCGATGGGGATCCAATCGCCTTTTGACCGCTGCCAGCATGGACCGCCTCGACAACTCTGTGCAAGGAATACTACATGGAAATGAATTAGATACCTCTGAATTGGACCAACTGGCCGAGGAGTTTGATGTCGAGCGCCGAGAAGCCAAGCAATTAGCCGTACAGAGGAAGGCGGTAAAGGCGGCAGAAAAGTCACTTAAGGCTGAGCAGAAAGCGAATGAAAAAGCAAGAATTAAGGCCGAAAATGATGCCGCGGCACTCGCGGCAGCAGCGGTGCAAGCCCCCCCTCTACAGATGGTAGACGGTGCTCAACTCCCCGGTGCTCAACCCCCCGGTGCTCAGCCCCTCAGTGCTCAGCCCCTCAGTGCTCAACCCCCCGGTCAACCCCCCAGCTCTCAACCCCTAGTTGCTCAGCCACCCATGCCATCCGTAGTCGGAGTTCAAACTGAGGCACCACCCACTGCACCAGTGGGTGGGCAAGAGCATGTGCTACCACCATCCCCGGCATTTACCACCGGCATCCCCGATGGAACTCCTATCCCTGATGGGATGCCCACGGCTGATTTTGGTGGCGAGCCCCCATTATCTCCCTCAACGAGCCTCCCATCGGTGCCAATGCCAATTCCACCCCCCCCGTCATCTACTCCTGCCCCGGAACCGTCGGGATTACCTCCGCCCCCCCCTCCGCCAGCAGTTCTAGGAGTGGCCCCTCCCCCGATGCCAATGTCATCCGCCCCCCCACCTGGGATGGGAATGCCACCGCCACCACCGGGTGCTGCCCCAGCCCAACTAGATGCTATCGACATGGGAATTGAGTCGACCGGCCCCGCTCCAAATGCCCTTGTTCCTGCCGGGAAGAGAGTTGACACCATGTCTGGGGATGAAAAGGACGAGTTGCTTTCTGCATTAGGCGACTGATGCCGATATTTCACCGATTCCTTCAGATAACCGAAACTCATTTTCTAATGGGAAACCTCACAGGTGGTAAGCAGCGGTTGAAGCAACGAAGGTTCATGCACTTGCGGCAACAATATTTCCAGCCGTAGGGAGATTTATCACTCCCTTCAATTTATCAACTTCACTCAAGAGATCATCATATTCCTCAAATCTTGGCAGGCTGATATCATCTGCATCCAGGGGTATAGCAATTCCCGGGCCGGGGATTCTTTCCAAGGCTAGTCCTAGAGCCTGCCCATCATCTAACAACGAACCAGATGAAGAGAGGTTTCGATAAAGTAACCTCTCACGGCTCCAAGTACTGAGTTTGCCTGCAAACTCGGACAATATAACAATAATCAACGCCGATTTTTCAATATCCTCACCCCCAGCATCACTTGGGGGAATTGCCCGCAGGACCAGGCGCAGTAATCGGTCGATTCTAGTGTCGCGAGGAGATAGGCCGACATGCGGCGAAAGGGCTCTCCGTAACCCCTGTAAATCATTCGGCCAATCCCCGGAGAGGTCATCATCCAATCCTATTTTCTCAAAAAATACTTCTACCGCATCAGAGAATGCCGACCAATCACTTCCACCTATCTCTTCATCTCCATCATCACCTAATTTTGAATCATTAGATATCGTCTCCCCCTTCGACTCATACTCAGGCGTATCCATTAGTATTTCTTCGTTAGTCAAATCAGGAATTGACTTAGCGTTTATCTTAGGTTTAGAATCAGTTTCTACTAGTGGTTCAGACTTCTGTTCGTATTCAGGAGGGGAAATTACTTCCTCTTCTGGATCCCACTCCAACTCAGGTTCAGACTTCGGTTCTGATTCCGGCGACCCAATCTCAACCACCTGCTTGTGCTCATACTCCAATTCCGGGGGCGAATTCGCCATCTCCTCAACGGCCATCTCAATAGTGGGAGGAACTTTTACCTCTGGTTGTTCAACAGTGATAGCAAAAGGCTCTTCACCGGGTATTTCAGCCATTTTCTTCTCTTCGGGCGGTATTTCATTGTCCGACCCAGACTCCGCTTCGATTTCATCTGCCATGGCGATAATCGCCGCCTCCAGTGCCTCGACCTCCTGATCGATGGTGTTGTCCGAGGAAACCGCCTTGAGAACCTGAGGGATTAATGTTGGGCGTTGCATCTCGCCCGGCTTCCAAGATTTCCAACTCCGTTCTCCTGTAACTTCCGGTAAGTCAGCCAGGTTGGCGGCAATTTCGGGAAGGTCAGACCATAATGAAGCCAATTTCTCTGGTTTGCGCATATCCAGTTCGATTCTAGTGGTTATTTCGTCCGAACGTTCTACCGGTAGTGCCTCATAACGTTGGCGCAGCATATCGTGCTTATCCATACGGGAGCGAATTTCACCTAACCGTCTGCCAAATGCGAGCGGGTCATCTTTAATCATTGCCTCAACACCAGAAGTATCCCATCCCGAACCTCCCCAATCCTCGACGAGAAGCGATAGTTGTTCTTTCAGGCGAAGTGCTGCAACATCGCCACCGGCTGCATGGGCCAATTCAGAATCGGCTTGCCCAGTCTTTCCAGTGTTAGCAATCATCGATTCAAATTCTGCTAGACTTAATTCATCAACTCCAGTTTCCTGTGTCGATTCAGCATCGGCTTTACCCGACGAAATCAGTTTGCACCATTCATCTTCAAGCATAACCCGGTGGCGCAGATTCCTTCGACGACGTGTTTCCAGCCATGACCGGGCTTGCTCAATAGTCTCTTTCTCTAGCACGGCATCCCGTAACGCGACGATGTGTGACCAAGCCACGTCACCTCCTCCCATCGATACATCAAGTCGCTCGATTCCATCGATGATGCGCTTTGCTCCCTCAAGAGTTGGGACATAGTCCTTGAATTCATCGAGTGCCTGGCGAGGGTCATCATCGAATCGATGTTGCCATAACGCCATCGAAAATCCATGGTCGCTCCACCAGTCCATCAAGCCACGGCCCTCGCCGGTGCAAGCCCTAGTGAGTTGCTCAAGGCTATCAGCGAGTGCGACCAAGTCCTCAATACTCTCTAAGTCGCCGCGCAAATAATCCGCCTGTTGACTATAATCAGGCCAAGTTTTCAACCCGGTTTCTATCCTCGCCCATGTCTTGTCATGAGCCTCAATCGCCTGCTCGATTTCAGCCATTCGCATCTCCCAAATCAGTAGGTCTTCAGGTGGCACGGCACCTTCTTTCGGCATCACATAACCATCATTTATCCAAGCGTCTACCTGCTCTTGTAGCCTGGCCAGCCGGCTACGGAATGAATCAGATATCGCTTCAATTTCAGATTCCAACTGTATTAGGTGCTTATTTTCATCGCCGCCCGGATTTTTTTGTATTTCATTTCTCCGAGAGACAAAATCACTCGCCAATTCGGCATCGAAAGGGGTTATCTCACTGATTATCACCGCGCTGATGTGGCTGTGCACCTCGGCTCTCTCAGCAATAACCCCCAATCGTTCAGCAGTCGTTGCCAAGCCACCTTCAAAAATCGCCCCGACGGCAAAGCCGCGTCCCTCAAGGTGCTCGGCCATTTCGCGCAGATTGGCAACCCGCTGCCGCTGTTTCTCCTCGAGCAGACTTACCTCGACTAACAATAACTTATCATCGACACTGTCCACAATGGTCGAACAGACCTCGCCAGATTCCAACGCGAGAGAGAGGTCAAGGGCATCAAGGCGTCCAACAGCTTCTTCCAGCGCTTCGCCAACTCCAGCACGTTCCCATTCCCGGCGATTAGCGTCAGCTTCTAGGCCCCATGGGCGGATTGACAATTGCATACGCTTGAACTCATTTTCGACTGTTGGTGCGCAAAAAGGGTCATCGAGCAATTGCATCCACTCTGCCCGCGCCATTTCCCAGTGACTGGGTAGGTGCATCATTTGCATGCGCAGAACCTCTGCAGCATCGACATATTCCTCAAATTGTTGCAAACGCTTGCTGGCCATTTCTGGATTCGCACTCATCTCTTCTGCAATGCTGCTCACATCGTAGCCCAAGTCTGCGATAACTTCTATCCGGCTACCCCACCACTCAGAGCCACCGGCCTCTTCCATTAACATCCCCGTGCGTGGTAAGGGGACACAGGGAGACCTTCTCTATGTCGGTCAAGATGTGGACTTAGATGGCGATTGTTTCAGAAACCCATGATTGCGGTCCGGCCTTTAGGTCGTCACCAATAAAAGGTACGAAAACACCCATTTCAACACTGCTTTCATCCGCAGACCATAAAGCCACTACTAGCGGGCTGGTGTTTGATGGAACCTTTCACAATCGTACTTGCCTTCTTTTTGGTTACCGCCAGTGGTACGCTGACTTGGTGGTTGGCAACCATGGATGCAAGCGTGCAATCACTACAGGATGATTTACGAGAAGACCGTCTCAGCCAAGCGAATGATGTAGATTGGTTACGCTCCAAAGTAGATGAATTACATTCCGGGGTAAGTGCCTTATTACATGCCAATCCAGAACTTGCGAGCATCATCGATACCCACCGCGCCCTCGACAAAATCGAAGCCAGTCTGGCCGGTGACTTATTGTCTGCCGACCCGAGTGATGCCGCCACCACACTTTTGGCCGCTGTACGCGACCTCCTTTCGACTGTCGATGTAGATGGCGACCTCGACACTGCTCGTAGTGAATTGGATTTGGGCACCCTTCGCTTGGCTGATCGTCTACAGGAGGTATTTGTCGAGGTCGGCCTACGACCTTCCGACCTTGGCCTCAGTGACCTTGAAGCCCGCCGACTAGGCGAACTAGCCTATCGAAATGGACATCGCTCCTGGGCGCTGGCATGCTTTGAAGAAGCGGCGCGAATAGCCCCCGGGGAGAAGACTACCTTGCGAGCGCTTGAGCATCTCGCTTCTGAAGCGGGTGACGATGAAGCTCGTCGAAGTTGGTTGGAGGCGCAATTGAAGCGCGACCCCGACAATCCCGAATTACTCCGCTCGCACGCTAACCTATTGGCGATAGAGGGGGATGCCGGTGCTGAGAGAAGTGTGCGCCGATTGGAGGCACTTGGGGTAGACACTCCAGCCGACCGCTCATTATTATCAGGACTAAGGGAGCGTGCTGGAGCCCGTAGTGAAGCTTTGGAGTCCCTCGATAAAGCGCTTGAGGAAGATCCTGAGAACAGCGGCTATTGGCTGCGTAAGGCGACCCTTCACTTCGAGATGGAGGATGAGAGTGAGGCTATCAAAGCAGTAGATAAGTGCTTGTCCTTTGACCGACAAAATGGTGAGGCATGGGCGCTTCACGCCCATCTCCTATCAACCAATTCACGCGAGTTGACAACCGCTTTGAAATCCGCAGTACACGCGGTGGCATTGGTTGCCGGCGGTACCGAGTTGATTCTCCTGAAGGCGGATTTACTGGCGGCGACCGGCAAGGAGGTCGACGCACAAGAATCGCTGGAAAAGTCCCTTAATAACAATCCCAACAATGATGTTCTGCGGGCGGCAATGGCGCGCATGGCACTGCAAAAAGGAGAGATAGATGAAGCCGAATCACTCCTGCGCACCGCGCCGACCCCGCCGACAATGAGCCTACACCTGCAGTTGGAATGGGGCCGATTGCACCTCGCCTTGGCCGACTTGAAGAGAGATGGTACTGGTGATACCGATCGTGCTCTACTCACCGTTGCCGGAGACAACTTCCGTCACGCTCTTGATGTAGACCGCGAGTCTGGAATCGCTTGGCTGGGCATGGCACGGGTTCATCGGCTGATGAAGGAATTGGAAATAGCCGAAGAATCTCTCAATCGAAGTCGGCGCCTGATGGAAGATGACCCGGCGATTGAAGCTGAGGCGGCACTACTGGCTTTGGATCAAGGTGACCTCACCGAAGCCGAGAGACTGGTACAATCATCCTCGGTAAATGACCCGGACAATCCCGTCATTCCTTACATCAAGGGTAATATCGCTGCTGCTCACGGACGGTTTGAGGAAGCCAAGGAGTTCTACACCGATGCCCTTCTAAAGCAACCAACTCACGTGCGGGCACGAATAAATCGCGCTTCGGTGAACATGGCACTTGAAGAACCTCAAGGGGCACTCGATGACTGCCATCACCTGCTTTGCGAAGCACCAGAATTACACCTCGCAGTGGTGCGGCGAAGCGAAGCGCTGATGATGTTGGCACAATGGTCAGAGGCCAAGGAAGGGTGGGAGAAAGTCTTAGATTTCAACCCCAATCACTCACATGCGCTGATGCAATTGGCAGCTTGCCATATGGCGCTTGAGCGCCCCGAACTAGCTGAGACCCCACTCAACGATGCTTTGCGTATCGACTCCAGCAACGCCGCCGCTTGGCATCAGCGCGGTCTACTATACTTGGAGTGGGGCCGAGAAGAGGCAGCACTCGCAGACTTTGAAAAGGCTGCAAAGGCCGACGAGAAGCATCTTGATGCTCGTTTGCACATTGCCGCTATCCACCATGAAGCGAACCGTTGGAACGAAGGTAGAGACGCATGGCGTGATGCCCTTTCAATCGATCCTGAGAACACAGTTGCCCGCCGCCGTTTTGAAGAAAGCGATTTGAAAATTGTTGCCGAAGAAGCGCTAAAGAATGCTTGAGCGCCTTCGGCGAACATTCAAGCCCTGCTCGATTATCGAACACCTGGGAACTATCATGGGATTTGAGCCAGGGGACAAAGCAGCAGAATTCAGCCTACCAAATGCAAACAAGGAAGTCGGCGGCAGCGATCTATCACTGGGCGAGGTGGTGACAGAGGTAGGAGCAATCGTAGTTTTCGAGTGTAATCACTGTCCCTATGTGGTTGGAAGCATAGAGCGCATAGAGGGCCTGGCACAGAGAGCCAGAGATTTGGGAATGGGTTTTGCCGGCATTAACTCAAACGATGCGATGAACTATCCGGACGACTCATTCGCTAATATGGAAAAGCGCGCCGCTAAAGGAATGTCCTACCCATACCTCCACGATGAGAGCCAATCGGTAGCCACTGAATGGGGAGCAGAGAGGACCCCGGAGTTCTACCTACTCGACGGTCAAGGTGTGGTTGTTTACCGCGGCCGGATGGATAACAGCCCCAGCGACCCCACTAAGGTCTCATCACGTGATTTACAAGATGCACTCGATGCCTATTCGATGGGAGATAAACCCCCAATTGATCGCACCCAGAGTATCGGTTGTTCAGTCAAGTGGAAGTACTGACAACGAAGGCAATACGTATTGCTACAACACTCGGTCTTCGGTAAAAGAGTTGGACGGCTATCTCAGGTGTTTAGCCACGCCATCCATCCAGCAACGGTCTTTTGCGCTGGGGGAACTTCAGCTTCATTCTTACATTCGAGAATCCAGCACAACTGCTCATCATGAGGGGTGACGCTGAATAGTTCACCCCTGAAGATCAGGTTTTTCTTAATTTCTTCTCGACGCATGCGAAAATCATCTATGAAGCAGTGCACTAAGTTACGAGGGAAGTGTTGTAGGCGACCTTCACTGGGATTGCAATACATCAGGCTCGACTTGAGAAAGACCAGA
>Ga0302120_10000185_pt1 | contig 26460 bp, 17 predicted proteins | sample AG5_Bottom_MG_FD_203118 | JGI IMG/M metagenome (GOLD analysis project Ga0302120, IMG submission 203118) | Marine microbial communities from Western Arctic Ocean, Canada - AG5_Bottom | ecosystem: Environmental > Aquatic > Marine > Oceanic | place: Canada: Western Arctic Ocean | collected 2017-10-01 | reverse complement strand
GGGGCGCAAGTGAGGGCGCGCATGATTCGCAACGCGGGGTCTTTGCCAAACACAGCCTGTTCCGCCGTTTCAAAAGAAGCTGAGTCGATGATGTCGGACCAATGCGAAAGTTCTAGGAAAGCTTCCGAGGCTTCCCAATTCCAATGATCCCTGGCGTGTTGGATGATGATTGGTGGGCAAGATGGGGATTTTGGGTCAAAACAGCGATTGGCGTCGTCTTGATAGGTGTTTTGGTCTTCTTCCTTGAGAAAAGTAGTGGGGTGATGGTCAAACCAGTATGTTGCTCGTGGGTGGAAATGAAAATCAACGACCCCAAATCGTTCGCCTTCGGCAAAGTCATCCCAATGGAGAGTTCGGTCAAAATTAACTCCCTCGTAGAGAACGTGATCTTCCTTTCCGGTTTCCTCCAGAGCCGTGGCCAAAATAGCTGCCGACGCCATGCCATCAAAGTCACGGTGAAAATAAAGAGTGAGGGGGTCATTCATGGAGATTCCAAAAGTGGTTGGACGCCGTAAATATGGGCGTGAAAAAAATCACCCCATGGTTTTTTTGTGTGCGCTTCGAAAAGCACTCGAAGATCTTCAGTCGTCCACGTGCCCTTTGCTTGAGCCACTGTGCTAAGTACAGCATCCATGGCTGGCCGACCTGCTCGTTTTTCCATGGCGCGCCAAACTCGCCCACCATGGGAAAGTAGCCGCCGAGTGCCGATAGCATCGGAAGCAGGGAAAAGGCTGAGAGGGGTTCGTAGCGCGGGAAGTTGCATTTCCCTGAGTTCCCACCAACCTAAAAGTGCTTTTGCCTCTTTTGTCTTTCCCGTGCGCTCGAGCAACCGCCAAGTGAGATATTCGCTGAGACTGTGGTTGAGAAAGGGCGCGCCTGTGCCGACCCCTCTAGTTTGAAGTCCGAAAACACGGAACGCAACTTTTCTAGCAAGTGCGGTGCGGCGATCGAGTGCCTGCCAATGTGCATCTAAGGGAGTCGAGAGCCACGCAGAATTCTCGTCCAAGACAAGGAGGCCGGGCAGAACCCAGTCAGATGTGTCAGGTCCTGTAATTAAAAACCATGGCTGGGGGGGGGTCTTCAGCCATTGAGATAGTTCTTCCTCACAACGGTTAAGCCACGAAATCTTGTCCTCGGGGGACTGTTGCCTGCCAGCATTGCGGAGGTGATATCCCCGATTTTGAAGGGTGCTCTGCGTGTAATTTCCAATCAAAAAGAAAGGCCATGCACGGCCTTCTGGCATTCGTGGAAAATTTGTCTGTAAATAAGTGGGTTCTGTGTGCTGGAGAGACTCGCTTGTTGGCGTAGTCCAAGACCTCGTCTTGAGATGGGCGGGACCTTGGACGGAGAGCGTCCAGGCGGGTGGTAGCCAGGTCGACGAGGGAGGCGCATTCCATTGAGGCATCGCTAACCAATCGGGGCGGAGCGCTTGGAAAAAGTGAAAGCCTGCGAAAAGCCCAGCCGCGGGCGTGGGGGTTCCATCCAAAGCAAGAAGTTGAAAGCGGTAGGTACAGGACTCCTCCGTCTCTTGGATGCTTGTCGCGCCCTCAGGAAAGTGCCATGCGTGTGCCGACGGCGCGTCATGGAGTTTGACGGAAACTTGGATTTCAGAAAAATTCGCAGGAAGTGCTTGAACCAAGATTTCCCAGTTTCCAGGAACTCGATAGATTTGCGAGGATAGCCCTAAACCATTTTCAAGATCATTGTTTGAAGCATCCTTCGTCTTCCATTTTTTAGGAGCGTGGAATGATTGGAGTGCGGAAAGCCCTTCGTCTAGTTGGACAACCGAACCCTCCCAGTGACCGAGAATTAAATGGTCAACAGAAAGCGCCACACGGAATTCCACCGCCCTTTCTTCCCCTTGAAGAAGAAAGCGAATGGATGCGCCTGCAGCATTGGAGGATTGGGCCCATTGCCCATGCCAGTTTTGAATCTGCGGATTCCCTTCTTGGAGCAATGGCCTCCAGTAATTGTTGAGTTGTTGTTGCGCCACTGCTTCGGCGAAGGCGCCCGGAGCTTCAAGGAGAAAATGGCGAACCTCAAAGAGCCCAAGAGGATCTTCAGAAACCGCTTGCCAGGCGTCGGGTTGCCCTGCCACCGCATGAAATGCCTCATAGCCCTGGGGAAGATTGAGCTGGAAAGGTGCGGGATCCTGGAGTGGAGGGCATGGCCCAAAGAAGCCCAGGAGGAGGGCTGAAGCGGCGAACATCTCTGGATTCTAGGCCGTTGCTCGGTCGGCAGAATTCCCGCCTTCTAAAAGCACGTTGGCGCTGCCGGCTCGAATCATCTCTCCGGTGACCACAAAAGTGCGGGAGGGACTTCCGTATTCAGGGAGGGAGAAGAGCAAGTCGTGGAGGACTCCCTCTAGGATAGAACGAAGAGCACGGACACCTGTTTTATTGGCGTGTGCTAAGCCAGAGACCTCTTTGAGTGCCTCATCGGTGAACTCCAATTTATGACCCTCCATGGCGAAGTAGGCCTGGAATTGCTTCACGAGCGCATTTTTAGGTTCCACTAAGATATGCACGAGATCTTCCGCGGACAATTCATGAAGATTTACGGAAACGGGTAGACGGCCGACAAATTCAGGAATAAGGCCGTACTCCACTAAGTCCCGAGCTTCCACTTGAGAGAGGAGGCGTTCTAATTCTTCTTTTGGTTCCGAATGCTCCTCGCCTTCAATTCCGAAGCCAATCAGGCTTCCGCCGATGCGTCGAGAAATGATCTCTTCAATTCCAGAAAAAGTACCACCACAGATAAAGAGAATGCCGGAAGTGTCAAACTGAAGATTGGATTGCTCGGGGTGTTTTCGGCCACCTTGAGGAGGAACACTTGCCTCCGTGCCCTCAAGGATTTTGAGAAGTGCCTGTTGAACGCCCTCGCCACTGACATCGCGTGTGATGGAAACGTTTTGTGTCGTCCTGGAAATCTTATCGATTTCATCCACATAGATAATTCCTCGCTTGGCGTGGTTCATGTCACCGTCGGCGGATTGAATCAACTTCAGCAAAATGTTTTCCACATCTTCTCCGACATACCCAGCCTCTGTAAGCGTGGTGGCGTCGGCGATTGCAAAAGGTACATCTAGAATTCGGGCGAGCGTTTTCGCTAAAAGCGTCTTTCCCGATCCGGTCGGACCCAAGAGGAGGACATTCGATTTTTCAATTTCCACCTCCATCCAGTCCTCGCTCTGGCCTTTCTCATTGAGGAGACTCTTTGATTGGAGCCGCTTGTAATGATTATGAACCGCCACCGCTAAAACCCGCTTGGCCTCTTTTTGCCCGTAAACGTATTCGTTTAGCGACGTGACAATCTCTTGGGGCGTGGGGACCTTTCCACCCTCTTCTTGGGTGGCTGCCGCGATGACTTGGTCTTGTCGGCGGTCCTCCTCATTAAGAATAGAATTACAAATGTCAACGCATTCGTTACAAATGTAGATACCCGGAGGGCCCGCGATCAAAGATTCAACTTGACCCCGAACCTTTTCACAAAAGGTGCATCGTTCCGCACCGCGGTTGTCATTGCGTGGCATGAACTTTGATTTTACCACAAAAAAGTGGCTTGTGGCCTATTCCAAGCCGAGAGCTTGGTCCACAATGCCGAATTCCACGGCTTCTTGAGCGTTCATGAAGTTGTCCCTGTCCGTAGCAACCTGCATCTCCTCCAGTGATTTTCCGCAGTGGTCGGCCAAAATCTGGTTCAATGAGGTTTTGAGCTTGAGGATTTCTTGGACTTGGATTTCCATATCTGTCGCCGTGCCTTGCGCGCCGCCCCAGGGCTGGTGGATCATGACGCGGGAGTTCGGAAGGATGAATCGTTTGCCCTTGGTGCCTCCAGCCAATAAAACGGCACCCATGCTTGCGCATTGGCCGATGCAATAGGTGGCAATCTCACATTCCACGTATTGCATGGTGTCGTACATAGCTAAACCAGCCGTGACGGACCCGCCTGGGCTGTTGATGTAAATCTGGATGTCTTGGTTCTTGTTCTGTTTAGACAGGAACAAAAGCTGGGCCACCACAGCGTTGGCCACCATGTCATTGACTTCGGTGCCAATGAAAATAATCCGGTCTTCGAGGAGACGGGAGTAGAGGTCATAGGTGCGCTCTCCGCGCCCCGTTTTCTCGATGACGTAAGGAATGCTAAAGCCGTAGGAGTCAGTCATGGGATGCAATCCTAAGCTTCGGCAGAGTCCGCTTCAACCGCTGACTGCTCGAGATGGGTTTTATGGAGGTATTCTCTGACTTTTCCTTCCAGAACATCGCTGGCTAGGTCATCTTCACGCTGTTGCTCCTTGTAGAGTTTCTTGATGGCTTTGCTGTCTAGGCCGTGGCGTGCTCCTAAGGCCCGATAGGCTTGGTCCATGTCTTTTCCAGTCACACGCAGCTTTTCTTGCCGCGCAATTTCTCGGATTAAGAAGAAGATTTTCAGGCGCCGGTAGGAGGCGTCGGCAATTTCATCCCTGTGTTGCTCTATTTCTTTCCGAATCTTTTCTTCAGGCATCCCGCTTTCTCGGATGGTGCGTTGAATTTGAGATTCGAAAGAATTGTCCGCCTCCTCTTGAACCATGGAAGGCGCCAATTCGAAGGGGTGCTGATCAAGGATCTTCGCGAACATGGCTTCGACCACGCGCGCCATTTCTCGCTGATTGTTCTCATGAACGACTTGTTGGGTGAGGCGTTCTCGGAATTCCTCCGGTTTCATACTGACATGTTCCGCCAATTCGTCTTCGGTAGCAGGGCGGGGCGTCAAGATACTTTTCACCTGCAGGACTGCTTCGCCAGATTTGCCGACCCAATCTGCTTCACTGAACCCATCATTGAAAGTAACTGGAATTCGCTTTTCAGTCCCAGCACAGACGCCTTCCACAGCTTCCTTCCACGCATCTTCTTCGACACCATAAAGAGGGGAGTCCAGACTTAATTTGACATCCTGTGCATCGGGGCCTTTTTGGTCCTCCATCATGTACACCAAGTCACAGTTCATGACGTATTCCTCTTTGAGTGTCGTACCCTCATCCGTTTCATCAAACTGAGTTTGGCGCTGGGCCACGGAGCCCACCGCCTCATCAACCTGTTCCTCTGTGGGCGTGGTGTCCTCTGAGGCAACTTGAATGTCATCCCACGAAGGCAGTTGGATATTTGGCGTAGTTTCTACTTGAAACACAAACGCCAAATCACTTTCTTCGGAAACTTCAATTCCAGAAGGGTCAAAATCTTTAACGCGCAAGACTTGGAGTTCTACCTCGCGGATGGCATCGCCCATGACGTGTTCAAAGAGGTGTTGCTTTGCATCCTCTAGCACGGTGTCACCTAGAGTCGCCCGCAGTAAAGAGATGGGAGCTTTGCCTGGGCGAAAGCCAGGGATTTTCACGCCACGGGCGGCGGATTGATAAGCGTGATTATGTTCTTCCACCACACGTGCGGCAGGAACAGTCACGGAAACTTCCCAGTGGCAAGGATTTAACTCCTTTTTCTGGACTTCAAGAGTGCTATTTGAGGACATGATGCGGTGTGTCTGAGAAACGGGTCACCCATTGTAAACTATACGCATGCAAAAGAAGCACACCCCAGTCTCGCTCGTGTTGCTGATGGTTTCCGTCATTGGTGGGCTTGGATTGTTGGGGATTCGTTTATCGGCACCTCAGCCTCCGCGGCCCATGGCTCCAGAACCTCCCCCCGCTCCCGTGCATGTACGACGCTTGGTGGAAGAAGTTCGGCCTCGATCGGTTCGTCTCTACGGAGAGACTGCCCCAATCAGACAAGCCACGCTGGCTGCTGAGCAATCCGGTCGCGTTATTTGGCGTTCCCCTCAGTTGGAAGTTGGCGGAAAAGTAGAGGCCGGTGAAGAACTTCTTCGTGTGGACGACACCGCAACTAGGCTTCAGTTTCAGGCGTCCAAGGCGGTGTATGAGGCAGGGCAAGCACAACTGAAGTTTGCTGAGGCGGAAAGAAACAAGGCGCAGGACGGCCACGCGCGGTCTATTGAGCAAGAAGTCTTGGCCGAAGTTGCTTGGTCTCGAGCCAAAAATCTTTCCCAACAAGGGGATGTTTCCCTCTCCTTTCGTGATCAAGCGCAACAGAGTTACTTGACCGCCGTTTCTGCACGAGAGACGTGGCAGCATTCTTTGGAGTCGGCTGCCGCTTCGTTGACGATGGCCACAGCGCAACTTCGGCAAGCGGATGCTCAGGTGGCACAGGCGAAGGATCTTTGGGATAAAACCATGTTGCGCGCTCCCTTTTCCGGTGAGGTTTCTCAGCCTCGGGTGGAGGTCGGCGATTGGGTTATCCCTGGGGCTCCTGTTGCTCAATTGATGGACCGAAGCGTCCTCAAGCTTCCGGTTTCCTTGCCAATCGAGGAGAGTTTGTCTCCTTGGAAGGATTTCCAAGCCACCGTTTCCTTTTTGGCCTTGAAGGATACCCCTTTGGGTGATGTACGAAAGGCCCATGTAGTCGGGTTGGCCCCGATTGCTCGGTCTGATTCCCGCGCCCGAATCCTCCTCTTGAGCATCCCGAATGGCGACATCGCATTGCCTGCGGGTGCCTTTGCAGAGGTCCTGTTAAACCGCGGGATGGAGAAATCGATTTGGCTGCGCGCGGCAGAATTTTTGCCAACTGAGCGTGGACCGATTGCTTATGTCGTGGAACACGGTGTCGCTTCCTTACGGAAACTCCAATTGGGCCGTGTCCTGTTTGATGAAGAAGGTCATGCTTGGCATCCAGTGCGCGAAGGACTACGGGGAGGAGAAACGTTGGCCATGAGCAATTTGTCCGTTTTGTCCGATGGTGATGCGGTCAAAGTTTTGGATTCTCTTGCAGAGATAGTCCCTTCTGCCAGAAACCCTCAATAAATCATGCGTACTCTAATTCGATTCGCGTTAGACAACGCAGTGTTGGCCAACTTGCTTTTTGTGGGAATCTTGTTGGGCGGAGGCATCGCAGGGAGTCATCTTCCGAAAGAGGTCTTTCCTGAGTTCTCAAAGGCCGGAGTTGAGGTGACCCTGCGTTATCCCAATGCATCTCCTCGTGAGGTTGAGCGTTTAGTGACGATTCCAGTGGAAGAGGCCGCCGACGGTATTCAGGGAACGTATGAAATCAGATCAGTGTCTTCGCAGGACTTTGCGCGCGTTTTTGTTCAGCTACAGGATGGTCAGGATGTGCAGGTCTACCTGGATGACTTGCGTCAGGCTATGGACGCAATTCAAGGTTGGCCGGAAGATGCGGAAGACCCTGTAGCGCAGGAGATGAAACTTCAATTCCCCGTATTAGCTGTGAATCTATTTGGGAATTTAGAGGAAGAACAAGTGCTTGCGTTTTCCGACGAATTGCGCAGTGAATTGAAGGCAATACCCGGGGTTTCTAACGTGGTGATTCTCGGAGATCGCCGCAAGGAGCTCCGAGTGGAAATTCTTCCTGCTCAGTTAGAGCGTTATGGATTAAGCCTGGCTAAAGTCTCCCAGCGCTTGTCCACACAAGTCCGCAATCTTCCTGGTGGCACCCTAGAAACATCTGCTGGAGAGATCCGATTGCGTGTATTGGGTGAGGAGGTCACGCCGGATGCTCTTGGGGCTAAGGTGCTTTATGCATCTCCCGATGGCACGCATGTTCTTCTTCGAGATGTGGCGCGGATTACCTCCAGTTTCGAAAAAGAGATTACGCGGTCTCGTTACAACGGTTACTCAACGGTTACTTTGCAGCTTGCCAAAGAAAAGAAAGGGGATGTCATTGATATTGTGCGAAATGCGGAGGCGATTGTCGAAGCCAGTAGGGCACATCTCCCCGATGGCCTAAGCATCGGTGTTTCTTCAGATTTTTCAATCTATGTAAAAAACAGGCTGCGGACTTTGCTGCAATCAGGCATGTTTGGTCTTGCCCTGGTTATTTTAATCCTTTGGGTTTTCTTGGATGCGCGCGTTGCTTTGATGACAGCCATGGGTATTCCCATGGCCGTGACGGGTGCCATGCTATTAATGGGGGCTTTGGGGATTACCATGAACATGCTCTCGATGTTTGCATTTATTTTGGTAATGGGCTTGGTCGTGGATGATGCAATTGTGGTGGTGGAAAATGCATTTCGCTATGTAGAGAAGGGTATGTCGCCGAAGGATGCGGCCTTTCTTGGGGCGTCAGAAGTGGCTTGGCCTGTGTTGACAACCGTAGCTACTACGATTGCAGCATTTGGTGCAATGTTAATGATTGAGGGAGAATTGGGGCAATGGATGAGCCCTGTACCTTGGGTCGCCAGCTTGACACTCCTTGCCTCCTTGGTGGAAGCGTTGATTGTGTTGCCGGTCCACTTCGGCGATTGGGTGAAACCCATTGCTATGGAATCTTCAGCTTCGGCAACTGCCGCACGAACTTCTAGGCCTACAAAGCGAGGGCGGTGGTACGACCGTCTTCAGAGACATTACGAGAAGCTCTTGAAGAAGTTTGTTCGTCATCGGTACGCGGTTCTCTTGGGGGCACTTTGTTTGTCCCTATGGGCAGGCTCACTTTTTCTGCATGGCCATTTGAAGTTTGTCATGATGCCAAAATTTGAAGCGAAGCTTTTTATGGTCAATGTGGAAACTCCAACTTCCAATAGTTTGGACCAGACATCAGATGCACTTCGACCATTGGAACAGGCGATTGCGGAACTCCCACCGCATGAAAAAGAATCTATTATTTCTATTGTTGGAGCCAGTTATTCGGATCAGCAGAATTACAAGACAGGCCCGCACTTGGGACAAATCATGGTGGAGCTTTCCGAAGGGCATGCCCGACAGCGCAGCACGGAAGAAATCAAGGAAGGGCTGCGGCAACGCTTTGGTACGCCTCCAGGAGTCACACGCCTTGATTTCACGGAGCCACAGGCTGGTCCTCCGGGGAAGGCCATTGAAATGCATTTGGCCTCAAAAACTGGGGACGGCTTGGTTGAAGCAGCCGAAGCCGTGAAAGACTATTTGGCGGGTTTCTCTGGGGTGCGAGATGTGCGGGATGATCGCCTGCCAGGCGCCCGGGAAATTCGAATTCATCTGACGGCCGAAGGTCGTATGTTGGGCTTTACGGAGGCCGAAGTCGGCCGTCAAATCTTGGGAGCTTTTCATGGAGACCGTGCAGCTATTCTTCGCTTGGGGCGAGACCCTGCTGACTTGCTCGTGCGGCAGCCCGAGGCTGCTCGATTTAGTTTTGAACAGCTCCATTCTTTACGTTTACAGAACCCCACTGGGGATAGTCTGGCCTTGGCGCGAGTTGCGCGTTTGGAAGATCGGTTGGGTCTTGTGGAAGTCCAGCGAAGAGATCGACATCGATCCATAACAGTGACCGCTGATGTCACTTTAGATGGAAATTCTCGAGAAACCATCGGCGAGGTCATGAGAGAGTTTCAAGGCATCTCAAAGCAATGGCCGGGAGTTACTTTGACTTTCGGGGGAGATCAAGAGCGACAGCGGGAATCCATTGGGTCCATGTTCCGAGCGATGGGGATCTCCGCATTGATTATATTTGCATTGCTCGTTTTGCTTTTCCGCTCCTATTTGCAACCGATTGTCGTTTTAGCTTCAGTTCCTTTTGCAGGGCTGGGCGTGATGTTCGGATTTACTGCAATCGGCATGCCCATTTCTTTCATGACAATGCTTGGCATGATGGCTTTAATTGGCGTGGCAGTTAATGATTCATTAGTGCTCATGGACTTTGTGAACAACCATCGGCGGGCTGGCCATGGAATGCTGGTCTCTGTCTTCCGCGCTGGAGCGGTGCGTATGAGGCCTGTCTTGCTGACTTCATTGACGACGATTGGTGGTTTGGCTCCCCTTGCATTTTTTGCAAGTGGGCAAGCACGGTTTTTGTCGCCGATGGCCATGGCACTTGTCTTTGGCATGGTGACCTCCACAGTCATGACCTTGCTTCTCGTTCCGTGCGGGTACGTCGTGCTCCAAGATTTCTATGCCCTTGGCCGGCGTGTGCGAGGATTTTTTCTTGCCAAAGGGCCTGCTTTAACGCCGACCAAATAATCGCTTAAAGGGCTGTTCTTCTAGGTACTTCTTGAATTCTGGCAAGTCCTGATAGGGGGAAAGCTCTGAGGGTGACATACGAGCCTTCGCAAGCCACGCCCCGCCCTCCCTCGGCTTTTTAGAGCCCACTGCCGCCCGTGCTGCCCAGACCCAGTCCTTTGACTGCAATCGCCCACGCTTCTCGTTGGCGAGGTCAATGGTGTCTTTAAAGGTACGGTAGGCATCTTTAAACTCCCCAACGTCAACTTCGGTGCGGGCCAAGGAAAGGAGCACCCTCCAGTCTCTTGGATTCTCTTTTGCATTTTCTTTCGGGGCGCTCAGTATCCATTTTTTTCCTTCTTTGGCGCCTAGTCTATGCAGAGTCCATGCCGTTTTCTCTGCGAGGAGGTCTGAGTCTTTAGAGCGAAGTAGTGCCGACATTTTTCGTTCTGCTTGTCGCCATTTGAGTGTTGAGACCCCGTGTTCTGCAACGGCAAGAGCAGAAACACGCTGGTCAAAGACAAGGCTCAGGTCCATGAAACGTTCAATGACCCAGTCCTCTTTGTCTTCCCGCGGAGCTTGAAGAAGGATTTGAAGGTGAGGGGCGATATCGAAAGGGTGAAGGAAAAGATAGAATGCATCTGGTAGCCGGAAACCGTCAGGCAGGTCTCGTGATGCAATCCAAATAAGTGCGGAACGAGAAAATTGACCCTTCAGGATAGAAGGACGGACTTGCTGGAGCCAGAAAGTGATTTTTTGGGGTGGACCTGAGTGAAGCAAGGCTTGCAACGCGGCTTCGGCAGTCTCAGGGTTTTTTGCGTGGAGATAGGCTTCCGTTGCCTGGATAGATTCATGGGCACCGCGCTGCACACAAAGACGAAACGTGGCATGGCGAAGATCTTCCGGAATGTCCGTATAGAGCCTAGAAATGTGGTCAGCTCCCGCTGAGTTCACGGTCTCTCCGAAGAGGATTAAAAGTTTCTGCAAGGTGCTCCTATTTTTCGCAGGGTTCTCCAAGAGGATTCGTAAGGATTTCAGCGCAGGTTCTTGGATTTCTGGTGCCAGGGAAATCAAAGGCCCGGGAATTTTCTCCTCCGTTGATCTTGCCCATGGCATCCCCACTTCTTCCCAAGTTCTTTGCGCTGCCTCTCGCCGCACCTTTGTTCGTGCCAAGAGATCTGAGCGAATTTCGGCGAGTGTTTGCGCCCCGTCTTGGCAGGGAGGCGCCAAAAGTCCGGGCAGAAGAGTGAGGGAAGCCAATAACACACCCTCAGGATAACGGCTCACGCGGAAATCTTGAGGCGGAGCAGGGCTTAGGCGGATAAAATGGCCCACCAAGACGAAAGAGATGGCTATTTCATGGAATGTTGTCGTGGTGGGCGGAGGACACGCGGGTTGCGAAGCAGCCGCGGCGTCGGCACGTCTTGGCATGCGCACTTTGCTTTTGACTTTGGATCCGAACGCCGTTGGCCGTCTTTCGTGCAATCCTGCCATCGGAGGGATTGGCAAGGGCCAATTGGCACGAGAAGTAGACGCCTTGGGCGGCTTGATGGGTCGGGTAACGGATGTTGCTGGAATTCAATTCCGCATGTTGAATACACGGAAAGGAAAAGCAGTGCAGTCCCCGCGGGCGCAGTGTGATCGCCCTCGATATGAAAAGGAAATGCATGCGTGTTTGACGGCGCAGGATCATTTGGAAATTAAACAAGGAGAGGCCGTGCAACTACGTTGGAAAGACGGTGTCTTATGCGGCGTGGTTTTGGCAAGTGGGGAAACGATTTCCACACAATCGGCTATTTTGACGACAGGGACCTTTACCGAAGGCGTGCTGCATCTTGGCATGGAGCAAACGCAAGGCGGTCGGCGAGGAGAAGAAGGCGCCGCTTTTCTTGGAGAGGCGTTGCGGGATTTGGGTTTGCCGACTGGGCGGATGAAGACAGGCACCCCGCCTCGTTTACTCGCCGATTCAGTGGATTACTCGCAATTGGAAGAACAGCCTGGCGATGAGAACCCCGTACCCTTTTCTTTTTTGACGGATACATTGAATCAAGAGCAGATCGTTTGCTGGAGCAGCGCAACGACAGAGGAAACACACCGCATTGTTAAGGAGAATTTGAGTCAAGCGCCGATGTATGCCGGTCGTATTGAAGGCAAAGGCCCACGCTATTGCCCATCCTTGGAAGATAAAGTGGTGCGCTTCGCAGACCGTGATTCACATAATATTTTTCTGGAGCCGGAATCTGTTGGTGGAAATTTGTTGTATGCCAACGGCATTTCAACATCTTTGCCTGCCGATGTGCAAGAGCGTTTTGTGAAGACCTGTTTGGGCTTGCAAAACGCGGTGATTGCTCAGCCTGGTTATGCTGTGGAGTACACCTTTGTATCTCCACGTGTTTTATTGCCGACTCTTGAGGTGAAGGGGTTCCCAGGACTCTACTTGGCGGGGCAGATTTGTGGCACAAGCGGCTACGAGGAAGCCGCGGCTCAAGGTATTATGGCGGGTTACAACGCAGCACTGAAACAGTTAAAGAAGGATGATTTTGTCCTTGGAAGACATGAGGGATATATTGGCGTGCTAATTGACGACCTCATTGTGAGTGACCCACAAGAGCCTTACCGGATGTTCACTTCGCGCGCAGAACATCGCTTATTGCTACGTCATGACAACGCTGATGTTCGCTTAACCCCAAGAGCTCATGCATTGGGTGGGATTTCCGAGGCGCGGTGGGCACGCTTTACAGCGAAGAAAAACCGCATGGCAGCGGCAACTCAGATTTTGAAGCAGACTCTGGATTCGGATTCCCGGCAAGATGAAGGAAAGCGGAGAACTTGGGCGGACCGTTTACGCCGACCGGATGGAGGTGGGTGGAAGTCCGCCGTGGAAACTATTTCATCTTTGCGGGCATGTGGCTTATCTCTCGCCGAAGGTGCTTCCGTGGAGGCGGACTTTCAGTATGCCGGTTATGCGAGACGACAGGAGAACTGGATTTCGCGTGGCGCAGAAAGGGAGAAATCTACCCTACCGGATTGTTTTTCTTTTGAAACGGTCACGGGGCTCCGAGCGGAAGCCGTGCAGGTTCTTTCGGAAGTGCGGCCACCGACGCTAGGTTCGGCCTCCAGGCTCGCCGGTGTGACTCCAGCGGACTTGGCACTTTTAGAAATTGCCTTAGCGCGACGCTCTTGATGCGCTCATTTTTTTTTCTGATCCTTGGCTCCCTTGGTTTAGGGTCAAGCCTTGGTGCGCAACAAATTCAATGGAAATATGACCCTTCGCTTCATTCCGTTGCAGAGCGTTTTCAAACGATTGCCGAAGAAGATTACGCCGACGCGCTTCAAACGCTTGGCTTGACAGGAAGTTTCCCTGGAGAAATCATTCTTGTGGGTGGGCGTGAGAAACTAGGGGAAACCGTTCAAAGGAAACTGCCTTCTTGGTACGCCGCATACACGTTGCCGGGTCGACGTTTGATTTGTATCAGCACGGAAGCGGCAGGCGATGCTTCGGTTTTTCGAACGACATTGCGTCATGAGTTGATGCACCTTGCCATGGCAAATTGGGGAGAGGCAACCTTTGCCCGCGTGCCTCGTTGGCTTCATGAAGGCATGGCCCAAACTTTTGCAGGAGAAGTTTGGCTTCAAGACCGAAGCGGATCTTTAGTTTGGCGTGCTTTATTCGACCAACTTCCGGGTTTGCATGAATATCAGGATGGCTTTGGTGCGGAGCCCTTGCACGCCGCCGACGGTTATGCCTTGGCTTTTGCCTTGGTGTCACATCTACAGAGGGAATACCCACCGAACTTTCTAGCGCGCCTTTATGCGGTGATAGGTGAGGGGCTTTCGCTGGATGCCGCGTTGTTACACCTGACCGACTTGAGTTTGGTGACCCATGAGAAAAACATGCGCGAAGAATTACAATCTTTACATGCAATTCTTCAGGCCTTACTGGGCCACTTTGTCACCCTTCTTTTTTTGTTTTCCCTCATCACCGTACCTTGGATTATTCTTAGGCGTCGGCGTCGGCGCGCTACTTTGGAAGAGAAATGGGAAAGTGAGGAAGAACCATTGGAAGGCCAATCCTCTCTAGAATCGCTTTGAGTCAGCGAGAAAAGCGGCATTGCCGGGCTGAAGACGCACAGCTTCTTGAAAATGTGCCTGCGCTTTTTCACCCTGCCCTAAACTTCGGTAGGAGCGCCCCAAAATATTGTGCGTGGTTCCGCGTGCGTGTCCCAACTGAAGAAGTTGTTGAAGGTGTCGGATGGCTTGGCGATGCTCGCCTGCCTTATGGAGATAAAGGCCGAGGAGGTCTAAGGCATAGGCGTTCTTCGGGTTGACCTCAACCAATTGCTGAAGTGCTTGAATGGCGTCGGCGGTATTCCCCGCATTTCCTTGTTGGACGGCTTTGTAGAAGCGCTTGAGCTCCGGCATGGATTGGTGGGGGCTTGGTCGAAGAGAGCGTTCCATTAAATCTGGGAGTTCTTGTTCCGCATCCGCGACGGCGGCGTATCCCAATGCACGAATGGCTTCCAGGTTATCCGCAACGACAGCTTTGCGGGGAAGCTTCGGTGCCCGCAAGAGTTTGTACAGAGCGCTTTGATAGGAGAGAGGGGTGGCCATTGAACTCAGAAGATTGTTCCTTTCCTGTGGATCCACCGACGTTTTATAAAACTCCGGACTTGCACTATGAATATACTTCCCTGAAGCGTCAGCCCAACCCAAGAGTGGGCTCCAGCCATAATCTAAAAACCCGACAAGAGATTCAAAATAGACGCCTCGCTCAGCCGGCGGGTCTTGCTTCCAGAGAGAAACTCCGTCTATGTCATTTGGAGAAGCAATTCCAAGTGCAGCAAGTCCCGTCGGGAAAACGTCGGCTACGGAAACGATAGCATTCGATTTGGTGTTGGCGCCGAAACCGTCGGGGTAACGGAGTAAAAACGGAACCTTTAGCGTGGAGTCATAACAGGTGACGGAGTGCGTCGGCTCCCCGTGTTGGCCGAAGTCTTCCCCGTGATCCCCGACGACCATCATGGTGGTCTTGGAAAAATCACTTCTCTTTCGGAGCGTGGAGAGCAGTTGGCCGATGGAGGCGTCCATGGCAGCTACTTCAGCAAGGTAGGGGTCTCCCTTGACCTTCGCCGCAAAGGTGGGGCGATTTTGATACGGCTCATGGGGGTCAAAGTAATGCACCCAAAGGAAATAAGGCTGACCATCCGAGTGTTGCTTTAACCAAGCTTGGGCGGTGGCTGTCGTTTTTTCCGCGGGCTGATAGGCCACCTGAATGCCTTGCTGTTTGGTGTTGACTGCTTGATCCCGAAAAACATCGAAGCCCTGCGCGGTTCCATATTGTGCGTGCAAAACGACCGCTGACGTCACGCCCGCGGTAGAGATGCCTTCGGCTTGGGCTAATTCTGCCAAGGTCACTCCTGCGTCAGGAAGCGCACCAATGCCGTTATCTCGCACACCATGACGCGGCGGGTACAAGCCAGTCAGCATGGATAAATGAGATGGCAACGTGATGGGCGCGGACGCCCGTGCCTGAAGGTATTGCACACTTTGCTGGGCGAATGCATCCAACACGGGAGAAGGGTGCAATGGGTTTTGATAGCAACCCAAAGCATCCGCTCGTGTGGTGTCGAGCGTGATCAGCACGAGCGATCCGCCCGCGGGTGCCGTCGGGGCTGGTCCACAGGCAGCAAGCAGGAGGAGAGAAAAGGTTCGGAAATTCAAACGACCACGCCCGAGGGAAGGCTGCCGGTTAAAATTTGGCAGATTTCCAAGTACTTGTCGCGTGTCTTTTGAATGATGTCTTCCGGAATGGCCGGGCCGGGTGCTTGACGGTTCCAGTCCGACAAAGAGCGCAGATAGGCGCGGACAATTTCTTTGTCCCAACTCGGAGGCTCTTGGCCGGCAACCACGCCGTCGGCGGGCCAATAGCGAGAACTGTCCGGTGTCATGACTTCGTCAATTAAAACCATTTCTCCGTCCATCAAGCCAAATTCAAATTTTGTGTCCGCCAAGATGACACCTTTTTCCGCCGCACGTTCTTGTGCCATGTCAAAGATGTCATGAGATAAGGTGCGAATTGTTTCCGCGTATTGGGAGTCCCCGATGATTTCGGTGGCTTCTTCCCAGGTGATGGGCTCATCCTTTTCTGCCTTGGTGGTTGGAGTCAGAAGAACCTCCGGTAGCTCGGAAGAATTCTTTAAACCGTTGGGCAATGTGTATTCCCAAAGCGCTCCGGTTGCTTGATATTCTCTCCAGCCAGAACCCGCGAGGTACGCACGCAAAACAATTTCCACGTTCACACGGTCCGCGTTACGCGTCCAGGTCATCCGACCTCGAAGAGCGTCATGGACTTCGGCAGGAAGATGGGGCACCTCTTCAGGCGTACACGTAACCCGCGCCGACTTCACTCGGTCCTCTACTTTCGCACACCAATATTCTGTAATGTGCGTCAGAACTTTTCCGCGGTCCGGAACGCACTGACTCATGACCACATCAAATGCGGAAAGGCGGTCGGTCGCCACCATGAGCATGTGCTGCTCGTCGCCAGGGTAGCGGTAAAGGTCACGGACTTTTCCTTTGTAGAAAAGTTCCCAGCCGGGGATTTCTAGACCGCCAGCGTAACCCGTGGGGGATGTGAGGGAGGTGGGAGTGGGCATGCAGAGATTCTAGACAAAGCGACCCTAGAATTCCCCTGTGACTTCCCCTCCCATGCCCGTTGCCATCCCGGGGTGCAAATCCGTCTCTCAGCGTATCCTTCTTGGGGCCTCCTGGGCATCGGGTACCACGCGCGTTCATGGTTTGAGTCCATGCCAGGACACGGCGGACCTCCTCCAGGCCCTCAAAATGCTGGGGTTGCCCATGAAAGACTTGGGGCAAGGCGGGCTAGAGATCACAGGCTGGGGCGGTCCGCCACCGAAGTTGCCTCCTGAGATTGCGGTTGGCGAGGGCGGAACAACGCTTCGGTTTTTGCTGCCTTTGGTTTCGGCCTCACACGGGGAAACCCGGCTGGTTGGGGCTTCATCCCTCTTTCGCCGTCCACACACCCCCTTGCTCGATTTCCTGCAAGCGAAGGGGGCAAGAATCACACCTTTAGCAGATGCCTCTGGCTTTCAAGTGACGGCCGATGGCCTTTCGTCCGGGGTATGGAAACTTCCCGCGCAAGTGAGTAGTCAGTTTGCGAGCGCCTTGTGGTACCCCGCGCAAATCCTTCCCCAAGTCGAAGTGAAGGTCGACGACACCATGGTTTCCAAAGCGTATTTTCTTTTAACTCAGAAATATGCAAAGCTTTCTTTCGCACCGATTCCCGCCGACGGCTACCGAAGTCTTTCCGTCCCTGCGGATCCATCCGGCGCGACTTTCTTTGAAGTGGCTTCCCGTTTACTGAATCGGCCCGTGTGTTTTGACCGACCTTTGGAGGCGGGGCACCCCGAAAACGAGGCGCATTCCTTCTTGAAACGTTTCGACACACATCCTGAAGAAGAAGAGGCGGTTCTTGACGTTCAAGATTTCATTGATGCGGCTCCGGCTTTGGCTGTGCTTGGGCTTTTTCGTAAAGGTGGTTTGACCTTGACGGGTATTGAGGGGCTTAGGCATAAGGAGTCGGACCGTGTCGTGGGGATTCAGGCTTTAGGGCGTGCCGTCGGGCAAGAAATTAAACTTATCCATTCGCATAGCCTTCATATTCCTGGCGGCGGACTTCAAGGGACGCCCGGAACCACGTTTGAGCCGCAAGACGATCATCGCCTTGCTATGGCCGCGTTCCTTGTTCAACTTATTCACCCATCTTTGCGGATTGAAAATGCGGCTTGTGTTCGGAAATCGTTTCCTAATTTCGTTTCTACTTTGACGCAATGGGTCTCCCAATGAAGCACCAACTTTACCTTCTCCTCCTTTTTTCTTGCGGTGTTCTTCCGGCTCAAACAGATATTCCTGAGCCCCAAAAAAATCTGGAGCATCTTGCCCTAGAGGCGGAGCAGAAAGAAAACTGGGAAGAAGCCGCAGTCTATTTAGATCGTCTCCTTCAAGATGGCCGACCCAGTGAACCTTGGTTGAAGCGCCGAATTCATGCGGCCGAAGAATCCAAAGACTGGGAAGCTTGTGTGCATTTCCGCACGGCGCTTCTCAAGCGATTCCCGGATCGATTGAATTTGCGGATTGATTTGGCCGACGACCTTCAGCGAACCGAGCGAGGGACGGAAGCAGTTTTGTTGATGGAGGATGCGGTCTCGCATCCAGAAACCCGCGAGGCTGCGTTACGCGTTGTTTTAGTTTTGCAGGAACGAGAAGAGCGATGGCTTGACGCGGCGTTGACGGCGGAAAGATTATCTAAGGACATTTCATTGACTGATCGCCGCATGCTTTTGCAACGTGCATCGAGGCATCGAGAAAAGACGGGAGACCTACAAGGAGCCTTCGAGAATATGGAAAAAGCTCTTGACGGGCTCACATTGTCTGAAAATGAGCAACGTATCTTGAGTCGCCTTCGGGCCATTCAAACAGGGGAAATCAAAAATGTGGATGATGCGGTGAATCTTTTGCGTCGGCATGACTCTGCAGACTTTCGTTTCCGTGCCGTTCTTTACTTGGCGCAAGAGCGATTTCCGCGAGATGTAGGCGTTTTTTTGGAGGCTCTTGACGACTCAGACGTCCGCATCCAACGAATTTGCGCGCAGGAATTGTCCCAAAGAGGCGGCCCTCAAGATGCTCCCTATCTGGCGATTCTATTGCCAACGGCTAATCGTGAATTGCGCCTAGACCTCATTCGCGGCCTAGGGGGAATTGGGACACAGGGAGAAATACCCGCTCTATTAGAATTCTTAGACCCAGAAGACCGCGAGGCGTTCCGTGCAGTGCGACAAAGCTTAGAGCGGATTTCCGGCCAATCCTTCGGCCTTTCTCTTGATCCAAGCTTGGAACAGCGAAAAGCTCTTCGGCAAACTTGGACAGTATGGTGGAATGAGACCCTCTAATTGGAGACAATGACCAGATGAAAGTTTTAGTAACTGGTGGTTGTGGTTACATCGGCTCGGCAACAGCGCGTTGGCTTCGGTCCAAAGGCGCGGACGTTCAAGTCATTGATAATCTTTCCGAAGGGCATCGGCAGGCTTGGGACGGACCCCTAGAAATCTTAGACCTTTTAGATCGAGATCTTCTTCACACCTACTTGAAGGGCAAGTCCTTTGATGGCGTGGTGCATTTTGCGGCCCGTTGTTATGTGGGCGAATCCGTTGAACAACCTGAGCGATACTGGCGTTCCAACCTCGTACCTGTGATTCACTTGACGGAAGCTTTGCAGGGGGTCCCCTTCGTTTTTAGCTCCACTTGTGCCACTTACGGAGAACCACAAGCCGAGTATCTTCAAGAAGATCATCCGCAGTTTCCTGTGAATCCATACGGCGCGACAAAATTGGCGGCAGAACGTTTGCTGTTGGATCGCAGTGCGGCGGGGCATGGCACGTGTGGTTTGTTGCGTTACTTCAATGCGGCAGGGGCGGCCCTAGGTGGGGATTTTGGAGAGCATCATGACCCTGAAACACATTTGATCCCCTTGGCGATAGATGCTGCTTTAGGAGAGCGTCCTCCGATGACCATTTTTGGCACGGACTATCCGACGCCCGACGGTACTTGCATCCGTGATTACATCCATGTGGATGACCTTGCGGCCGCGCATGAAAAGGCCTTGGATTGCTTAATTACGGGCGGAGATTCTGGTTATTGGAACCTGGGTACGGGGAATGGTTTTTCAGTTCGTCAAATTATGGATGCCGTCGGTCATGCTGTGGGTCAACCGGTTCCTTTTAAAGAGGGTCCACGTCGGGTCGGGGATCCTGCGATTCTGGTTGCGAATTCCGCAAAAGCAAAAGCCGAGCTCGGTTGGGTTCCTCATTACACCGATGTCAATGAGTTAGTGGCGACAGCCGTGGCATGGCATCGGGCGCATCCATCGGGCTACGCTTCTTGATGTTCTTCCCTCTCCTTTTTGCCACGGCGTATTGCCTGCCCGTGGTATTGCAACAGGAAATCCTCGTCCAGGTGGATAGAGAGGCAGACATTGAGGTGGCAGCGCGAATTGAAACCTTGGAGGGGGAATTGATTGCTGATTTTCACGGAGATCGAAAATTAGTTTTGGCCTCCAACACTAAGTTGTTGACAACGGCGGCGGCATTGACTGCTTTGGGTGCGGATTACCGTTGGGCAACACGCGTTTTTCTTGAGGAGGATGCGTTGTGGATCCAAGGGAACGGAGACCCGTCCTTTCGTGAAACACCCCAAGGGAATCCGGGTGAGGATTTCTTGGATGCACTCGCAAAATCGTTGCGGGAAAACGAGAAAGAAAAGGTGGGTGAGCTTTGGGTGGACGGCCGTGCGTTTCCAGGTCCTGTACGGCCACCTCTTTGGCCAGGCGGAACACAAGAGTTTTCAGCCTTTTGCGCGCCCGTGTCCGCTTGCTCTGTAGAAGGCAACTGTGTCCTTGCAAAGGTCGCTCGGCGAAGTGTGAACATTTCCCCCACGCTGAGCCCTCCAATTCAAGTGCCATTTGCTTCCCGCGCGGCCAAAACTTCTCTTTCTATGTGGTGGACAGGTGGAAAAGTCGATTACACGCTTCAGTTTGGAGGCGGCACTTCCAGGGAACAGGAACTTCGACTTGCCGTTGGTCATCCCTTAGAGGTTTTCGGACGCTGGGTGAAATCTGGCTTGCAAACAAGGGGACTTTTGGTGGGCAGGGTGCGTGTTGCACAAGGAGATTCCCCGCACCCCAGCTCGGCTCCTCTTTTGATCCATCCTTCGGCATGGACTGTGGCCGATGTGGTTCAATTAGCCAATAAGGAAAGTGACAATTTCATGGCAGAGGTGCTATTTCAGACGATCGGGTATGAAAAGGGAACTCCGCCATCGATGCGTGCTCCGGAGGCCCTTCAAGCGTCCTTCGAAGAATTAGGTCTCTTGCCTGCCGCTTATTCTCAGATGGACGGCTCTGGCTTGTCTCGCCGATGGAGTCAACCCGTCAACCAATCAACGCCCGAAGCCCTCTGTGCACTTTTGCGAAAAATGGCAGAAAGTGAAGAGGCCTTGATTTACTTTCACTCTTTGCCTGTGGGTGGGAAAGACGGTAGTTTAAAAAATCGTTTCACTAAACCTCTATTTCAACCAAATCGAGTGCGGGCAAAAACCGGTTGGATTGTGGGAGCGAGCGCACTTTCGGGCTACCTGCTTGCAGGGGAGACTCCACTTGTGTTTTCTATTCTTATTAATTACACAAAAGATAAAACACTGCGAACGAACAACGCACGTTTTAAGAAGATGCAGGAGGATTACTTGCACGAGATTTTGAGGAAATGGACGATTCATTAGCCGACGTGCTCGTCGTTGCCCAAGTTGCCGCGCGTAAGGCGGGCAACTTGTTGCTGGAGTGGTCAAAACGCTTGACAGCGGAAGAGGTTCGCTCAAAGTCTGTCTCAAGAGATTTGGTAACGGAGGCAGATTTGGCAAGCGAAGCTATCCTTATTTCCGCACTCAAAGAGGTTTTTCCGGAAGATGGGTTTTTGGCGGAAGAAACAGGGTCGGAGAATTTAGAGGCAGCTCATGTTTGGTATATCGACCCCTTGGACGGTACGAATAACTTCGTGCATGGATTGCCGATGTACGCAGTTTCTCTTGCCCGGGTCACAAATGGCGTTCCAGATGTCGCTGTCGTTTTTATTCCACGCCTTCAAGAAATGTTTACGGCAACACAAGGCGGTGGCTCATTTTTAAATGACCGACAGATACAGGTTTCGGAAACGAAAGAATTGCTCGAGGCTATGTTGGCAACAGGATTTCCTTATCGCCGTCATAAGTTATTAGAAAATAATCTGGAAAATTTCCAGAGACTTTTTCTCCAGCAACGCGGTGTCCGCCGCATGGGCTCGGCCGCGTGTGACCTTGCCTATGTCGCTTGCGGACGCCTCGATGCCTATTGGGAACTCCATTTAAGCCCCTATGACGTCGCTGCAGGTGGGCTCTTGGTTTCGGAGGCTGGAGGCACGGTGGACACGATTTTCTCGGGAGGTTCCTGGCTTCATGGAAAGAATATTTTGGCGGCCCCGCCCGATCTCTTGGGAAAACTACGCGATGTGCTTCAAGGCGGAAGAGACTCTTCCTATCCGCCGTTAGGGGAACATGCGTGAACTTAGACTACGTGGTTTGCGGGCAGGGAACTTGCAGAATATTGATTTGGATTTCCCCCTCGGGCAATGGACGGCAGTGCATGGCCCAAGCGGCGCTGGGAAAAGTGCTTTACTGTTTGGGACATTAGAACCCTTAGCGCGCCGACGATTTCGTGTGCTTCGCGATCCACAAGCCGTGCCTGGCGGTGAAGAATTTGAAACGCGCTCCTTGGTGGATACCGTCGAAGGTTTGCAGCCTGTCATTGCGTCGGCCGGCGAGGTGCCGCGGCAGCGGCGAAATGTGAAAGTGGGGGAAGCGCTTGGGCTTTGGCCTTACTTGGCTGCAGCATGGGAATCCGTCGGCGAAAAAAAGTGCCTTTCGTGTAAACATGTTTGGCGCGCGATGACGGAGGAGGAAATATTAGCGAAAATTCAAACGGCTTCGGATGGCGAGCGCGTTTACCTCTCTTCCTTTGTGGGTGGGCAGTCCATGGGGGAACTTCTGCAGGCCGGTTGGACGCGTGTGGAAGTGGATGGCGCTTGGCGACGTTTGGAGGAGCAACCGGAGAATCTCCCCAAAGACGCGTGGCTTTTGTTGGATCGCTTCAAGTGGTCCCCTCAGAGTGTGGCTCGGTTGCGCCAAGGCTTACAAGAAGCTTGCCGACGACGCGAAGCCGTGCGGCTGCAATGGGGGGGGGATGCTTTGCAATTGCCAAACCCTGCCCAATGTCCTTCTTGTGCGGAGGGCATCCCCGTTCGGGATTCCGCGGAGTTACGCACCCTGACGGAAGCGTCTGATTTGCAGGTGCAAGGGCGATCGTGGACAGAATGGGCAGAGTCTCCTCTTCAAGACTGGCTGGCTTTGCCTGGGAATCCGCAAAGCCAAGCCTGCCGCCGACTCGACGCCTTGCGGAAAACGCGCTTGGGTCATCTTTCAGCTGTGCGCACTTTAGGGACTCTTTCGCTCGGGGAAGCGCGTCGGCTGGAGTTGGTAGTTTTATTGGCGCAAGTACGCACGGGACAATTAGCTATTTTTGACGAGCCAGGCATGGGCCTTCACGGGCAAGAGCGTGAAGCACTGGCTAAATTATTACGAGAATTAGTTGCACAAGGAAATACCGTTTTAACCGCTGACCCGTCCCGCGAATTTCTAGAGGCAGCCGATGCATGGTGTTTGCTTGGGCCTGGTGGTGGCCCCGAAGGGGGGCAGTTGGTCTCGCAAGGGCCGCGCCCAGAATTACCTCCTGCGGAGCGTCTCCCCGAATCCTTTCCACCGATCTCTTTGAAGCACACCTTGGATTTTAAAAATCTTGCGCATCGCTTTCTCAAAATCCCAAAACTCTCTCTGCCACTCGGTTGCGTAACGGCAATTTGTGGTGTGAGCGGCTCAGGAAAAACCACGTTATTGGAAAAAGAAATTATCCCTCGGCTTCGAGAAGAAAGAGACTTCTCCGGCCCATTGCCGGGTGGAGGTGTTGCGGTTCTCTTGGAGCGTGCTCTTGGGCATTCTGCATTTTCTACGGTGGCAACGTTATCTGGGGCTTGGCGTGAAATGCGCGAGGCCTTTGCAGAGTCCGAGGAAGGCAAAATTCGAGGTTTAACTCCGGCAGATTTTGTGGCTCGTCCTAATCAGGGTGGTTGCACACGCTGTCGAGGCCACGGCGCTTCCGCCGACGGCGTGGTTTGTGTGGGCTGTGATGGCCACGGTTTGCGCCAAGACCTGCTGGAAGTGCGTCTGCGAAATCGTCCCCTAAGAGAATGGTTGGAAACTCCACTCGAGCATTTGGAAAAGCGGCTTCCCCATGACGGAACCCTGCGCGCACGAGTCCACCATCTGATTGCTCTTGGTTTGGGGCCACGGCACTTTGGGGAACGCGGACGTTGGCTTTCGTTGGGAGAGCGAAGTCGAATTGCGTTGGCCAAGGCATTAGCAACGACGCGTCGAACGCGGCCAAAACTTTTCATTTTGGATGAACCTTGTTTGGGGTTGCCCGTACGCGAGGCTACACGCGTGGTAGAACTATTACGTAACTTGGCGGAGCAGGGGCACACGTTTTGGGTAGTGGAGCATCATGAAGTTCTTCTTCACGCAGCGCACCATGTCGTTGAAATTGGCCCAGGCGCGGGACCGGAAGGAGGCCAACTTCTTTTTGAAGGGTTGCCGTCGCAAGTGATGCATGCATCTTCTCCAACGGGAGAGTGGATGCGTGCGCGTCGGAAGGAAGCGCCTTTGCCACCGCCGCCGAAGGCGCCGGAGTTTTGGACTTCCCGCGCTCTCCCGGAAAGCCTTCTGCGGGAAGGTCGTGAAGAATTAGAAAAAAACCTCTCCCGAGAGTTGGCCACCCGCTCCCCGTTGCTAGGAGATGCCTTTTCGGTAGAGCATGCCGCGGATGCCGTCGGGCTTCCTCCACTGGCATGGCCACTGCTTCCGGCCTCAAAGGCTACGCTCTGGGAGACCTTAGGTTTTGAACCGCTTCGGCGCCGCTGTTTCTTGGAGTCCGCCACTGTGGGTTGTCCCGGTTGTGGTGGCCCCGGCCCGTGGACTGATTTACTGGAATCGGTTCGGAATCCCGAAGGATTGCCGTCGGGTGAATACTTATTCACAACACCTTGTTGTACTTCAGATGGTAACCCGCCGACCGCCGACCTTCTATTTGCTGCTGGATTTCGACGCGTTCTTCGGCAAGGAGTGGTAACGCGCCTCAAGGCAGGGGAACGACTGCAATCTGCCGACGCCATAGTTTTAGATCGTTTCCACCCGGCGAAAGAAGAGGATGTTGGCCGGATTGTGGACTTGCAGCACCACGCACAGCTTTTTGGGTCGCCGAGAATTTCCGCATGGAACCTTTCTGTGGAGCATGAGATCTGGTCGTGGCATGGACCCGCTTGTCGCTCCTGCAAGAAAGTTTTTCCGCACGCACAACCATCTTTGAATGGGCTTTCTCATGAAGCCATGATGCAGCTTACTTTACAAAAGTCTTTGGAGCATCTTGCGCCCTTTGACGTTGAAGGCGTTGTTCGACATGCGTTAGATTTTTTAGTCGGTACCGGTTTATTGCAACAACCGGCTTGTGCGCGCCTGACAAAACTTGCTTGGCTGGAACAGCGCATTGCTTTTTATGCAGGTTGGATTTTCTTTCCAGCGGAAGGTCTTGTACTCTTGATGGATCAGCCCTTAGCCGGCTTCCCGCACGCGTTGGCGCAACGTTTTGTTCAGGCTATACAGAAGTCACCTCGCGGTGTTTTCCTTTGGACGGATGCGGAGAATCATGCAGGAAACCTCTCACCTTCCATCGAGTTTTCCGGCGCGGAGCCCTTCCCGACTGGTTTCGATTTCCCGGCTTGGGCCAACCCTTCTCCTGCTTCTCCAGAAACGACCGTTCGAGAAGCTCTCGGCTTGTCCCCTGTTTTTCAGGACTACTATTTGCGTTGCGAGACCGCGCGGCTGGAGGGCTGGACACTCTCGCAGCTCTCACAAACCTCAAAAGGTAAACTCTGTCCCACCTGCCGAGGAACAAAAGGGCATCGGCCCCACCCGGAACTCCTCCTGCCTTGCTCGGCCTGTCTGGGCACCGGATGGGGGCGAGAAACCCGACGGCTAGAGGATAGGGGACTTCGGTGGCCCGACCTCGGCCAGCAGACGCTTCAGAATTTATGGGAGCATTTCAACGAAACCCCATCCATCGCGGACGTCCTCCAGTGGCCCTGCCAGTGGGGATTGGGGGATTTGCAGCTGGATACGCGCCTCTCACGAGTCCCCGTCGGTCTTCGGAGCCTACTGCCAGCCCTCCAAGAGTGGTCTCACGGCACCGACATTGAAAATTCTTGCTTAATGATGCCCGGCGCGGGCTTGAACCTCTTGGAGGTTCAGCAAATTGTGTCTAGAATGAAGGGCTCCCTTTCCACCAATCCTTCTGGGATTTGGAAAGGGCATCATCCGGCACTTTTGCGCAGTTTGTGAACGACCAACCCCTCATCCTCCAAAGCGATTTAACGATCGTTCTTGAGACCGAGCATCCTCGTTTTGAGGAAATGCGGGACGCGCTTTTGCCGTTCACCGAACTCGTGAAGTCTCCGGAGTATTTGCACACTTATCGCATTACGCCCATTTCTGTTTGGAATGCATCGGCCACAGGATTGCAGGCGGATGAGGTCCTGGAGTTTTTAGAGAAAACTGCGCGCTACGGCGTGCCATCAAACTTTGCGGTGGAACTGCGTTCTTGGTTTCAGCGGTGTGGCGTTTTCTCCTTGCATAAGGAGGAGGAGTTTCTTCGGCTAGAAGCAACGGACAGCAAAGTTTTTGCGCAGCTACTCCACGACCCAGAGCTTCATAAATTATTGGAC
>Ga0302120_10000183_pt1 | contig 26613 bp, 21 predicted proteins | sample AG5_Bottom_MG_FD_203118 | JGI IMG/M metagenome (GOLD analysis project Ga0302120, IMG submission 203118) | Marine microbial communities from Western Arctic Ocean, Canada - AG5_Bottom | ecosystem: Environmental > Aquatic > Marine > Oceanic | place: Canada: Western Arctic Ocean | collected 2017-10-01 | reverse complement strand
CACCTTCGGGTGGAGCAAAAAGGCAAAGTTTGGCCTTCTTACACCCTCCTTGGCTCCAAGCCCTGTCACCGAGTTGTCCTCATCAATCCTTCTGGCACCCAAGACCTTTTGACACAGGTACTTGTGGAATTGGAAGAAGCTCATCAACAGTCCCATTCTGCCTTGGCATAGGAAGGTGGAACTGTTAGATTCTTGCTCCCTTGGACGGCCCCCCGCCGTCCCCTTTCGTTCATGAACAAGCCCTTTTCTCAGGTTGCCGTCCTCTCCCTGGTTGTGTTATTACCCAACCTAGGCTGTGGCTCCATGTCTCCTTACTCTGGTGACCCACACCCTTCCTCAGAAAGTACGCTCCACGCCACAGAAGAGCCGGATATCCGCTGGGCAGACAGCGATACCCCTGCAGTAGAGTCACCTGTTGCACACCAAGAACCCGGCGGCACAGAGCTTCAGGAAAATGCCCGGGCGGCCAATGAGCTCCGCACGCAAAAGTCTGAATTACTCATCCATGAACGCTTAATCAACGCGCGCGCTGCATTCGCCGACGGTCGCCTTTTAGACGCGGAAAACCAGCTTCTTCTTGCACTGGATTTAGCGCCCACTCACTCTGAGGTCAGAGCCTTGCTCGACCAAGTACAAATTGCACGCGGCGTCGGGAGTTCCGACTTAACCGGCTCTAGTGGAGATGCCCGTTTGCGGCTACAAGCACGTGTAGAGCGTTTGCGTGCAGAAACGGAAACTCATTTCAATCGCAGTGCACGCCTTTTGAGCGAGGGGGATTACGAAGAAGCGATTGGTGCACTTCGTTTAGCACAGGCTAATGTTGCCAGCAAAGCACTTAACATGGACTGGAATGGCCTTGATCAACGCGTAGAGCAGGCACTTGCACAAGCAGAAAAAGCCCAAGCTTCCGCCATGGCAGCGCAAAGAAATGCTGCAAAAGAAGCCACCTTCCATGCCCTTCGTGAGGAAGAGGATGCAAGGCTTGCGAATGACCAACAGCGGCTCCAACTCATGCTCAAAGATGCTGTGCACGCCTTTGAAGCAGAAGACTATGATGAGTCCATTACGCTAAGTAAGAAAATCCTTGAAATTGACCCTTTAGATAGTCGCGCCATGGAACTTCGAGATGCGGCCTACCGAACTCGTCACGAAAGAGTCTCTGCAAACTTCATCAAAGACCGCGTTGAGCGCTTTCGTCTTTGGTCGGAGAGTATCGAAGAGTCCATGATTCCGACTTCAGATCTCTACACAGCTCCCACATCCGAGTACTGGAAAACGATCACAGAAAAGCGTACCGGTTTCGGCGATTTCTTTGCTACGGATGAGTCTGACGCCGTCAATCTACTCCTTCAGGCTCAGGTCAAAGAGGCGCGCATTCCAGGCTTGCAGATGGAAGGGGAAACAGATTTAAATGCCGTCATTGACCAACTGCGCACCTATACCGATATCCCCTTCGTCGTGACTCCGGCTGCCATTGAAGCCGTAGACAACGAAGGCATTGAATTCAACCTAAGCCTTTCCTCGGAAATCTCCGTCGAAAACGCTTTGAAAGTCATCGTTTCTGCCGCTGGCCCTGAAGTCGTTTTCACATTCCAAAATGAAGTGGTTTATATCACCACCAAGGAGCAGGCATACGGCAATGTGGCAACCCGTGCCCATGACGTGCAAGACCTGACTGTTCAATTCACGGACCACTCAGGCCCGCGTATTGACCGCATCTGGCTTACAGAAATGGAGCCCAATGAAGAAGAAGAGGGCTCTATTTACGGAGGTCCTATTGGAGAGCCCCGCTCTTTAGTGAACCCCGATGAATTGTCTGATCTCGTCATGGCTTCGGTTGACCCAGGGACTTGGGACGACAACACCGCGGAATACGGCAACGGCTTCCTCATTGTGAAGCACACACCGGCCACGCAACAACGGGTTCATGAGTTCCTCCAAACGCTCCGTCGTTACCACTCCACCATGGTTTCGATTGAGGCTCGCTTCCTCACCATCCAGAAGGATTTCCTTCATGAAATCGGTGTGGACTTCCGCGGTCTCGGAGAATTCCCAAGCGCCAATGACCTTGTCACTTTGGATGATGTTCTTTCTGGGCTAGAGGACAACGCCTCTGCAGGATTAGACAATGGTGGGGATGGTCTTCCCGTCGGCGCCGAAGACAACCCATCGGCAGGCCTTTTCTTTAATGATGCAGGCACTTGGGAAGGAAGAGCGCGCACCGAAAACATGGTGGGAGACTACGGCACAGACCGGCTCACTGCTGTTGGAGGTTTGACCATGCAATTCGCCTTTTTGGACGATGCACAAACTTCCCTGATTCTTCGCGCGGTAGAAAAGAGTAGTCGTGCCCAAGAGATGAACACGGCCACTGTGCTCACGCAAAACACTATGCGGGCCTACATGACCGTGCTCAATCAAGTCACCTACATTCAAGATATGGATGTTGAAGTGGCTCAAGCCGCATCCATTGCCGACCCCATTGTGGGCGTTGTCAGTGACGGCATCGTGATTGATGTCAGGCCCATCGTCTCGCATGATCGCAAGTACATCACTCTGGAACTTCAGCCTACGGTCGCAACACTCTTACGCCCTATCCCTGAGTTCACCTCCTCCCTTGCCGGTCTTACCACCCCTGTCACCCTACAACTTCCTGAGTTGTCCATCTCTTCGGCAAAGACCAATGCGGTTGTCCCGGACGGAGGCACCGTTGTGATTGCTGGACTTCGGAAACTTTTGGATATTGAGCAACGTTCGGAGATTCCATTCTTGGCGAAAATCCCCGTGCTGTCTCTGCTTTTCAAGACCGAAGGGCAAGCCAATGAAAAAGAAGACATCATCGTCTTAATTCGCGCTCAAATAGTAGATACCGCGGAAATCTCAGACATGCAAGACAACGCTTAGGTCCGAAGACTCCAATACGGCCTTTCTCAACCCAGAGAAAGGCCGTATTCCTTTTCCAGAATCCGACGAACGTCCTCAAGATTGGTCACCACTTGATCCGCGGGGCGTGGCTCACGAAGATCCGCATATTTCCCCGAGCCGCGGTGCCAAATGGTATGGAAACCAGCTTCTTGGGCCGTATCCATGTCTCGAAAAGGGTGATCCCCCACATGCAAACAAAACTCAGGTGGGATGCCCGCACGAGCAGCACACTCTAGGTAAAGCTTAGAGTTGTTTTTTGCTATTCCCATTTCATCCGTAATGAAAATTAAATTCGGATCCACCCAAGAGTCAATCCCGAGGCGAAGAATTTTTTCCATCTGCTTCGCGCGAAGCCCCGCAGTAATCACCCCCAAACGTAAATTGGTTTGAGATAAATCCTGAAGAAGGGAAATAGCCTCTTCACGCAAATGCAATTCTTTCCACTTCGTTTCATGGTAGGCCATTACGCCAGCCATCACCAAGAGCACTGTGCTACAACCCCGCGTGGCCTCTTGAGGAAGCCGTTGAAGAAGTCGGTTGTAATGGCGTGTGTCGTTGGATCCAAATTCCATCACCACGGATTGCAGCTCTAACAAGAGGTCGGTCTTCTCCGCATTCAGGCCACGATCCAACATGGCTTGAATTGCATTCTCTCGCGCTCGTTCCACAAAAGCCGTTGTGGAGAACAAGGTGTCATCAATGTCAAAAAAGATGGCTCGCAGTGGTGTCTGGAGGTTTGCGCCCATCCACTTATGGTAAAGACAACCGAGCCTTTAAAAGCTGAATTGTTGGCACTTCCTTCGGATTTTCCAAAACTTCGCGCACCAGCCCCGCTTCCACGATGCGCCCATGATCCATCACGCAAACGCGGTCCGCAAAGGTTTCAACCACACCCCAATCGTGAGTAATCCAAAGATACGAAAGCCCATGCCTCTCTTGGAGTTCCTGCAAAAGACAAAGGATATCCTGCTGCACCGGGCCGTCCAGTGCAGAAACGGCTTCATCGCAGACGACCAAAGAAGGTCGTAATGCCAAAGCCCGAGCGATGGCAACCCGTTGGCGCTGTCCGCCGGACAACTCGAAAGGAAAAGCCATCGCCAATGAATGGGGCAATTGAACCTCTTCAAGGAGTTGCTCAGCAACCTTGCGACGTTGCTGCGCCGAAGTCCCCCCTTGAACCCAAAGCGGCTCTGCAATGGACTCATGAACCCGCATTCGTGGATCCAGAGAAGCATCGGGGTCCTGGAAAATCATGGCCAAGTGCCGCGCTTGATTTCGTCGCGCCGGGGAATTCAGAGAAAGAAGGTCCACTTCAGAATTTCCAGGAAGATTAAAAAAAGCGTTGCCCTCGACACGCGGACTGAATCCAAAAAGTGCACGACCTAAGGTTGTCTTGCCACATCCGGATCCGCCAACCAAAGCCACCGTCTCTTTCTGAAAAATGGAGAAGCTCACGGATTTCACAGTAGGGTTCCAAGCTTGGGGGCCGCGAAAAAGACGTTGGCCTTCCGGATGATAGACCGACAGGTTCGCCACACGCAAAAGTGGCGTGCCTTGGGAGGGGACCTTGGAAAAAGAAGAAGTCGCCTCTTTCGCCGAAGCCAACAAAGCGCGCGTTGCCACATGCTTAGGAGCACGAAAGACTTCTTGCATAGCGCCGCTCTCCACAAGTTGACCGTCGGCGAAAACAGCAACGTTTTGACAAATGCTCCGAACAACATCAAAGTCATGGCTAACCCAAATCATGGCTAGTTGACGATCTTTCTGAATTCTCTTGATTAACTGAAGAATCTCTGCCTGAACGATGGTGTCCAAAGCCGTAGTCGGTTCATCCGCCAAAAGTATTTCCGGCTCACCGGCCAAAGCCATCGCAATTAAAACGCGTTGCCGCTGCCCCCCCGAAAGTTCATGCGGATACCGCTTCATGAGCTCTTCGGGACGAGAGAGAGCTACCTCCGTAAAAAGCTCTGCGACCTTTTTCAATTGTTGCTCTTTACTCAGGTTCAAATGTTCCTGAAGCACTTCCTGGACCTGGTAGCCCACAGTCATTACCGGATTCAACGCGGTCATCGGATCTTGGAAAATCATGGCAATCCGCTTTCCAAGAAAAGGGCGACGTTCTTTCGTGCTCATCAAATCTAATCGATGTCCGTCAAAAATGATTTCCCCGCTCTTGTGCACGACGCCGGAAGGCAGCAATCCTGCAAGGCTCGTCAAAGTCAGTGATTTTCCACTTCCCGATGCACCTACAAAACCAAGACACTCTCCAGCCTCTAAGGAAAAGCTTACCCCGTGAACTAAAAAAGGCGGCGCAGAACTTTCCGTCTCCAACCCTAATTGGAGGTTCCGTACACAAAGGAGCGGGGCTTTGGCCACAAGGAGATTCTAAGGCCTGCAAGCGGTATCCTTCTGCTGTGTTTTCATGGAAAGTTCCCGTCGCCCTCTGCCTTAGTTTCGGAGCGATTTCCTGTACTGAGGAGCCGTCTGCCCTTCGAATTGCAAACGGAGATGATGTGGCTATTCTCGACCCGCTTCTGGCCACAGGAAGCGGGGATCTCCGTGTCATGCAAGCTCTTCACGCCGGCCTGACCCGTTTTCATCCCGCCACACTTCAGCCAGAACCCGGGCTCGCCACTAGCTTCACGTCCCACCAAGGAGGACGACGATGGACATTTCACCTACGGCCAGACCTGAAATGGTCCGACGGCACCGCCCTCACTTCGGCCGACGTCCTCCAATCTTGGAAGAGACTTCAAAGCCCCTCCACCGGTGCTCCCTTTCAATCTTGGTTAGCCGACGCTGTCTTCACAGCAACGAGCCCCGACACCTTGGAAGTCTCCTTCCCCTTCCCGCACCCTCAATTCGCGGCCATGTGCTCCTCCCCCGCACTTAGCGTAGCCCCAGTCCCCTTCACGCCAGACGCACCCACCAGTGGCCCCTACCAACTAGAGTCCAGGAAAATCCGCGACTGTGTGCGCGTCAAAAAAAACGCCCATTACTGGAATGCCCTGGAAGTACAGATTCCTCACATTGATTTCCTCACTGTGGAATCCCAATTTACCGCACTCAATCTTTTTCTCAGCGGAGAAGTGCACTACACCCCCAACGTTCCGGCACTGGCTATTCCGAAACTCTTAGAAAAGTTCGCCGACGCATTCCAACCGTCGCCACAATTCGGGACCTATTTCATCCGTTTCAATACAAAGAAATCACCCTTCCATGACCCCCTTCTTCGGCAACAATTCAGTGCCGCCATTCAACGAAACCTCCTTGCGGAATCCGTCGGCGCTGGACGCATGCCGGCTTGGAGTTTTGTGCCTCCCGGAATCCCGGGATACCCGTCGGCATCCTTGCCTTCTCCCCCACAAAAAGTCATCGACAAAAAGATTCCGACTCACGTGGAATATCTTTACAACTCCTCGGAACTGAATCGTGATATTGCTGAAATTCTCCAGCATCAGTGGCAGACAAACTTGGGCATCTCCACCCGTCTCGTCAATCAAGAATGGAAAACATTCCTCTACGCACAACGCCAAGGAGACTATCAAATCAGCCGTTCCTCTTGGATTGGAGACTATTTAGACCCGATGACATTTTTGGAGATTTTCCAAAGCCATCACCCCAATAACCGAACGGGTTGGGCGTCGGAAGAATACGACGGCCTCATTCGAGAAGCTCGGCACGCCACGCAACAAGACCGACGCTTTCAACTTCTCCACGAAGCGGAAACCCTCCTTCTTCGAGAAGCCCCCATTGCCCCGCTTCTTTTTGAAACTTCCCAAGAACTGGTTTCCCCAAAACTCAAAGGCTTTCACCGCAATCTTCGCGGTGTCGTGGATTGGAGTCGACTAACTCTCCAGGAGGAACCATAAGCAGGCCTATTCTCCGCCGCGCCGGCTCTCTCTTTCTGACCTTGCTAGCCGTCCATGCCGCCGCATTTTTCCTTTTGCGGATGGCACGTGGTGGCCCCTTTGACCAAGAAAGAGAACTCCCCACCGAAGTCCTCCAGCAACTACGTGCGCAATACCACCTCGACGAATCCATCCTCCAGCAGTATTACCGTTCCCTCGAAAACCTATTTCACGGAGAATTCGGCCCCTCCTTTGCCTACCGAGGGGTTTCCGTTTCCGACATCCTCGCCGATGCCCTGCCCATCTCCTTAGCACTTGGCTTCGGCGCCCTCCTCCTTGCCCTTCTCCTCGGCCTGCCTACAGGAATTCTTTCCGCCTGGAAAAAAAATACAAAGACGGACGCCAGCCTTCGCACGCTGAGCTCCCTACTCCTTGCCCTCCCGAACTTCGTTCTCGCCGGCCTCGCCATCAGCCTTTTCTCGTTCACCTTGGAATGGCTCCCTCCCGCAGGCTCGGGGGGTATCCGCCATCAAATCCTGCCCACCCTTTGCCTGGGCCTCCCCTTCGCCGCACAAATTTTTCGCCTTGCTCGCAATGAAGCTCTGTCCGCACTCCAGTCGGCGCCCACACGCACCGCCCGCGCCAAGGGTCTGCCTGAAGCCAAGGTTCTTCAGCGCCACGTCTTCCCTCGGACTTTGGTCCCCATCGTGGCTTTCCTCGGTCCTGCTACCGCTGGAATCCTGACCGGCTCCCTCGTCATTGAGCAGGTTTTTGCTCTCCCCGGCCTTGGAAGTCATTTTGTGCAATCTGCCCTCAACCGAGACTACACCTTGTCGCTCGGCATCACCGTGCTTTACACCGCCTTGCTCGGCACGCTTACTTTTTTCGCCGACGTCCTCCTCGCACGCCTGGATCCCCGCATTCAAAGCCTCCGATGAAACGCGCCGACGCCCTCACCCTTTCCTTCTTGCTCCTCCTTGCTGGAGCCGCCCTTTTCCTTCCCTGGCTCTCCCTTCCCGCACCGGACACCATGGAACTCGGAGACCAACTTATTCCTCCGCAATGGACTGAACACCCCATTCTTGGCACGGATAGTAAAGGAAGAGATCTCTTCGTGCGCACGCTTGCCGGGGCTCGCATCTCTCTTTGGGTTGGCCTCTTGGGCAGTTTTGTAGCCCTTCTCATCGGCCTTCCCTACGGTGCAATCTCCGGTCTCTTCGGTGGCAGAACCGACCGCTTCATGATGCGACTCGCCGATTTCTTTGAGAGTGTGCCCATCACCATTTTGGTGCTCTTCCTCTTGTCCATTCTTGGAGAATATCGAGTAGAACTTCAAGAACTTGGCCTTAGCCGACTTCACATTTTCTTTTTTGCCGTTGGTTTTCTTTTTTGGCTTCCCACGGCACGCATTGCTCGCGCCGAAGCTCTCCGACTTCGCCAAGCACTCTTTGTGGATGCCGCACGCAGTCTCGGAGCGTCACCAAAAGAAATTCTCATTCGCCACTTCTTCCCGAATCTTCTCCCCGCCTCAGTAGTCATTATGACACTCACCATTCCTCGAGTCATCTTGATGGAAACCTTCCTCAGTTTTCTGGGCCTTGGCGTTGAGCCGCCAGGAGTCAGCTGGGGGATTCTGGCAAAAGAAGGCCTCGCTGCCATGAATCCACTGGTCCAATCGTGGTGGCTCCTTGCGGTACCCGCCACGGCACTGGGGCTCACGCTCATTTGCCTCAATCACTGGGGAGATAAAATTAGCGATAGCTTCCGCGCCAACACCTAATCCGTACAGGCTGCAAAAAAGTCAATCTCAACTTTCATATCCTTCGGAAGGCGCGCCACTTCCACACACGCACGAGCCGGACGATGCTCACCAAAGTATTCCGCATAAACCTCATTGACCGCGGTAAAGTCATTCATATCGGCAAGATAAACCGTGGCCCGCAGGACGTCGGTGCGTGCACAACCGGCGGCAGACAAGACCGCATCTAAATTGGCGAAGACTTGTTTGGATTGCAAAACGGGGTCATTTCCACCGACCGGGAAGCCGTCGGCGTTGAGAGAAATTTGACCGCTTGTCACAAGAAAACCGCCGGAAACCACGGCTTGACTATAAGGACCAATGGCAGGCGGAGCGGCGTCAGTGTGAATTGTTTTCATCATCGTCCAAGACGCACTTTGAGTTGATTATGAATCAAGGGCGGGAGAAAACGCTGAAGTTCGCCACCTGCAGAATAGACCTCTTTGATGAGACGGCTAGACAAGTAGGAATACTCTTCACTGGGCATCACAAAAACCGTCTCAATGTTGCTTTCCAAAACACGATTAGTCATGGCCATTTGATATTCATACTCAAAGTCCGACACCGTTCGCACACCACGCAAGAGAACTCTCGCGCCACACTCTTTGGCATGCTCAATCACAAGGCCCTGGAAATACTCCACCGTAACCGGAAGGTCCTTCACAAGTTCGGTCAACATTTCAACACGTTCCGCTGCGGTAAATAGCGGAGTCTTGGTGTTGTTATTGGCCACGGCAACCACCAAAGGTCCGAACAAATCCACGCCCCGCCGGATGAGATCCAAATGGCCTAAGGTGGGCGGGTCAAAGGTGCCGGGATACAGAGCGCGGGGGCGGTCAACCATGCGTGGATTCTAGGGTCACGCTCGACGTTGGAAAACGTCTTCCCCCTATGAATTGGCCGACGGCCCCCCGCACCCCCGGCTCTTGGCTTGCTTGTATTCATATCCTCACTGCCTCAGCACTCGTCTGCGCTCAAGGACGCCTGTACTGGCTCACCCCTGACGGACTTGGAATGACGCCAACCGTCCGCTTGACCTGTGCCTGGGCAAGCGTCTTGATACTCCTGGTTGGATGCTTCCTCCTCCTTCGTCCCCGCTCCCCCTCCAGAGCCTCCAGAACCTGCTTCCTCCCTGTCTTTCTCCTCCTTACTGTTGGAGCCAGCCTTCTCGCTTTTGCACGCATTCATCCTCGCCTGCCCCTTCATGCGCCTGCCGGAGAGCCCGTTCCCGGCACCATCACGGGGCAACTCTTGCGCTTTGAAAAAAGCACAGGACCATTTGCACAAGCCCACCATTTTTGGGGGATCCTTGGGTTTTCCCAAAGAAAGAACGAAACGGGGCAGAAAAAACAAATCCTCTTTCAAGGCGCCTACCCTGAAAAACCGCCACCCGTGGGCTCCCGCATCAAGCTCTCGGGACTCCTGACCCCATCTCGCAGGGGTGTCCAATTCAAAGAAGCCGTCTGGCAAATACTTCCCCAGCAACAAGCGCTTCCTTTTTGGATCCGTCTCCGCAATCAAGTCCGAAACCACCTCAACACCCGCTTAAGCAACCCATCGGCGGGCATGGCGAAGGCTCTCCTTCTTGGAGAGAAAACAGATCTCCCCCAAGACCTCACGGACGGCTACCGGCGCTTTGGCATCCTGCACCTCCTTGCCATTTCCGGCATGCACTTTTGGTTTTGGGATGCACTTCTCCGACGCCTCCTTCCCCGACGAATTTTATGGCTTCGGCTTCCACTTTTGTTTCTTGCTGCCGGACTAGCCAACTTCTCACCCGCCGTGGTTCGCGCCGGAGTTGCCCTTGGCCTTCGTGATTTTGTTCATGCCCATGGTCTTCGGGTCTGCTCCTTCCATCTTGTTGCGGGTGCCCTATGGACCGAAGCCCTGCTCTTCCCGGAGCGAGCGGCCGGTTTGGGCATGGTGCTGACTTACAGCGCAACTTGGGCACTCCTCCTTGTCAAAACTCCTCAGAACGCAAACTGGTTTCAAAAAATACTCCTCTCTTCCACAGCAGCATTCCTTGCAACCGTCCCTCCTCTTCATGCACTCCAAGGAACCCTAGAGCCTTGGAGCATCCCCCTCACTCCACTTTTCGGTCTACTTCTTCCCCTCCGCTTGATTGCCTCACTCCTTGCACTTTTCCCCGGTGGCCCCGCCCTCGCCGACGCCATCTTGCGCACTTCCGTCACCTTGGAATCCACCGCCCTAGATTTCTTGAAACACCTTCCTGGGGCGCCTTGGTTCCTCCCACAATGCTATGAAACACTTCTCTTTTTGGGGTGCTGTGGAGGGCTCCTGTTCCTTTGGCGCCCGCCTTCACTCCACCTTCGTTCCTGGACTCACCCCGGGGTACTCGGCGTCGGCGTGCTTGTTTTCAGCCTCCTGGTTCCTCTGCCTGGAAAACCCGGGGTTGCCATGCTCCCGGTTGGCCACGGCTTACTTTCCATGGTCAGTGCGCAAGAGAAAACATTGCTTTTTGATGTGGGGAGTAAAAGTCTCCCGCCAAAGACCTTGGTAGATCGCTTGCTTCTTCCCTTTTTGGCCGCCAAACGTTGGGCAAAACCAAGTCACGTCATTTGGAGTCATCAAGATGGGGACCACGTGAATGGAAGAGATCGGCTTTTTACTTGGTTTTCTCCCCAAGAACTTTCCTGCCCTCAAGGAAAGGAAAAAACCTTAGCCACCATGGGGCCTTTTTCTCTTCGGATTTACGGCTGCATTCAGACCGAAGAAGGCGTGAGTAACCAGGGGGGACACGCTCTTTTTTTACAAAGTAAACAGCAGGCCGTTCTTTTCCTGGGGGATTCCCCCGGCCCCGTTCTAGAAAATCTTCTTGCGCGTTTGCCCACATGTCCCGTTTCCTTGCTCTTTGCGCCCCATCATGGACGAGACACCCTGTTCCTTCCTCAATTCTTAGATGCCTTGCGCCCCAGAGAGGTTTGGGCCTCTACGGCACCCAGCGGTCCTACTCCAAAAATCCAACCTCTCCTAGAAAAAAGGAACCTTCCCTTTTTCGAAACTGAACAAAAGCCCCTGATTTGGCAGCCAACGCCAGCCATGGAATAAATGCGTCACGGAAGTGAGGGATTTCGTCTTCTCTTTATGGATGACGCCGTTTACTGCGCAACCCTTCTTTCCGGAAAAGCTCAGTTGGTTCGGGTAGAAACAGAACTTGCAAGAGGGCTTCGGCGTATTTTGCTCGTTGGCATGGCCGACGCCGTCGCAAAAGAGGCGCGAGAACGATTGCCGTCGGCTTTTCATGCTCATGGTTTTCCCTTCCCAAAAGGCAAAGTTCTTTTCAATCTTGCCCCCGCACAGTGTTTAAAACGCGGATTCCCCATGGACCTCGCCCTGGGGGTCTCCTTGCTTCAAGCACAAGGAAAACTCCCCGACATTCCACCCACTTTGTTCTTGGCAGAGTTCGACTTAGATGGTCGCTTAGGTGCGCCGGCAAAAGGAACTCTGCTTGCCGCCATCGCCGCGTGCAAACAAGGGGTTTTTCAATGTATCACCACACCCAAGGCTGCGCAGGAGGCATCCATGGCGCCGGGGATTTCCGCCTTCGGCTTTGAAAATTTTGGAGAAGTCATTCAGTTTCTACAAAACTCCAAGGACCACCGATGTGCGGAACCTCCTCACCAAGAAGTATCACGGAAAACGTCGGGGACACCTTTACGCTTAGATGACGTTCGGGGACAATTCCAAGCACGGAAAGCTGCCGTGATTGCAGCAGCAGGTCGGCACTCTCTCCTGCTCCAAGGGCCACCCGGAACCGGGAAAAGCCTGCTGGCAAAGAGGATTCCGCTTTTTTTAGAAGACCTCACGGACACGAAGTCGCTTCAGTTAGCACAGATTGAATCTCAACTTGGACCTCTGCATCAACTTCCGCGAAGCCCGCCCTTTCGTGCCCCCCACGCTAGTGTGTCTGCACAAGGAATTTTTGGCGGAGGCAACCCTCTGCGCCCGGGAGAACTTTCTCGCGCACACGGTGGCATCTTATTTTTAGATGAACTCCCTGAATTTTCCCGGCCCATTTTAGAGGGGCTTCGGCAACCTTTGGAGGATCAAGAGGTTCGTTTACAAAGAGCCCGAGACTGGGCTGTTTTTCCGGCCGACATCCTTCTGATTGCAGCCAGCAATCCATGCCCCTGCGGGTTTTTGACACATCCGGACAAGGCCTGCAGTTGTACGCCTGCTCGCCTCCAGCAGTACCAACTCAAAACGAGTGGTCCACTCTTGGATCGCTTTGATCTCTTCGTGGAAATGGGTCCCGTTGCTCCCCAAATACTCCAGGGTGACCGTACGCCCCCTTTTGACGAGGATCTTACGCGAAAAATCCAACAAGCCAAAGAGGTCCAAAAGGAAAGACGTCGGCAAGGAAAGTTCCGATGGTCCTCCACGGCAAGCATGGAAGAAATCCAAACGGAAGGCTTTCATGAAAGTGCAAAAGTACTTCTCTCACGAGCGGCCGAACACTTGCACTTAAGTGGGCGTGGAATCCTTCGGACTCTTCGTGTAGCACGCACCATTGCCGACCTAGAAGGTGCAGATAAGATTCAAAAAGACGCCGTGGCCCAGGCCTTAAGCTTTCGATTTATTCAGGAAGAGGTGCAATCCACCATAAAGAGAACCCCGCTTCTTGTCCCAAACGGTGCGTGGGCAAGGACTTCTCCCCACTCTCAAGTTCCTTCAAAAACTGATCTGGAAAGTTTGGTGGAGTCAAAACTAAAAGAGACTGGGGGTTGACCTCTCGAAGCATTTGAAAAAGAACTTCCTCTTGTTGTTGAGGAGAATCAGTGGAAGTGAAAAATGTTTGAACGAGATCCAGACGAGTTTTCAGGTTTTCTTGTTCGGCATTATGAATTTGTGGCTCATCTACAAAAAGTGCGCGATGAAGCACAGGCGCAAGAGTATTTCCTTGCACCACGCCACCGCTCATGCGGGACCCAGGGTGTTGAGCATGAAGAACGAGAGCTGCATCCGAACGGGCTTCGGCTTCCAACCTTAAAAGAGAGGATGGAAAAATAAGTGGCTGAGCCTTTGCATGAATGCCAAGGCGCCCTTGCTGAACTTGAAATGGAAGCTGTGGAGCCTCTTCTCCCCAACGGATATAGGCGGTACCCAAGAACACCGTGGTTGGAAGTGCTCCCACAAGAACAAACCAAGGAATCCAACGAAGCCTGCGCCCCGATGTTTGTAAGTGACTTGCGGCAACGCCCACAGGAAAAGCAAGGAACAAAGCGAACAACCGTGGCATTTTATATTCATTCGCCCACGGAAGATGCATCCATAATGCCAAGAACAACGTTGTAATGATGCAAAGAGTCCATGCTCTTTGCGGTGCCTTCCAAAGTTTTCTTCCCCAAAGCGCGCACAATATCAACAAGAAGTTTGCCCCCACGATATTGCGCCACGGGTCACTCTGAAATGCTACTTGACCGGTTAAATTGAGTCCGGTCGGTGCCGCATGAAACAGAGGCAGGAGAAAAGGCAAAGCAAGCAACACGGCACCCATGCCTGCAAAGAGCCAAGGAATCCCCTCCTTCCAAGCACGGCGCCAAAGTAGAGGTGAAAAATATATACACAATAAAAGACCTAACCATAGTCCAACCAGGGGATTCAATGCCAAAGCTAGAGCCGCGGGAAGAACAAAGCGCGGTGGACGAGCGTTCTTGGAAAAGGCTTCGGCTAATGCAAAAAGAGCGGGAGCAAGGGCTAGGGCAAAAGAACTGACATTCAAAAACTTGGGGAGAAATCCCTGGAGACGGGCATCCCAGGATCCAAGAACCGGAAGGTGTGTCATGGTAATGGAAAGCGCAATTGGAGGAGCCCCCGCCCATTCAAAGCCAAACCACGTCGGCAGAGACAACCAGCCTAAAGCATTAAACCCAAAAATTACGGCAAGGAAAGCCCATCGGCGTGCGGCAAAAGATATTTGGAAACTCTTCCCCAAAGCATCTAATCCAAGAGGAAACAAAAAGGCGGCCACCATGTTCAACAAGGCAAATCCACCCAGAGGCCCCATTCCAAGACGGCCCAGTAAAACACCTAACGTCGGATACAGGGTGTAGTAACGAAGAGGCGCCCCCGCGTGATAAGGATTCTCCGGAAGCAGTCCGTCTCGGAGGACCGCCTCGCCGACGGTAGTGTGGAGAAACCCGTGATAAGACGCAAGGATGGACTCCGAACCCAAGAAATAAAGAAGGCCGACCACTCCAGAAAAGAGGAAGGCTTCCAGCCATGGGGCCCGCGATTGCATCAAGGGATATCTTCGGCCGACCAAGGTTCACACGGATTATTCTCAAAGCCAGAGGTGTAACCAAGTTGCTCCAAAATGGATGGATCTATGCCAGGCGGAATTCCTGGGGGTGCCAGATTCAGTTCTCCGTACCATGTATGAAGTGCACCCAACATGGCGCGGACGACTTCCGGATGTTCTTGGGCAACATTTTTCTTCTCCAAGGGGTCCGTCGCACGATAATAGAGCGCGAGAGCAGGATAAACATAGGGAGTGTCATGGGGCTTCTCATTAGGACCGTGTTCATTTTGACATGGATTGTGAATGAGCGTCCACTCTGCATTGCGTGCGGAAAAGAACTCTCCTTGCCAAGCTGAAAAAACAAAATCCTGATCCGGAAGTTCATCACGAAGAAGAAAGGGAAGGGCGTCAGCTAAGGACATCAGAGTGTCGGACCTTGTGCGCGAAGGAATGCCAACCCCTGCCATCACCATGGGAACCTGAATGACTCCGGAATACAAACTCTTTGCGTGCATGAAATAGCCGAAGCGATCCCCAAGTTCTTCTCCGTGATCACTGAAGAAAACAACACGTGCATTTTCTAGAAGAGAACCTCGGCCAGAAGCTTGGTACTGCGCATCCAAACCTTTTAAGAAGGACTGGATGGCGTCGGCCGACCACGCGACTTCGCCGTCATAAAGCCCCAGTAAATGTTCGCGAAGTTCCGGAGTTGCCCGGGCAGGATTCCGATGTAAATCCGCCAAAAGTTGATTCTCTCCTTTGGGGCCGCCCCAAGTGTATTGTCGATCATAGGGCGGTGGCGGACCATAGGGCTGGTGAGGTGCCATCCAATGCCCCCAAATCACAAAACGCTTCTGCTGCTGCACCCATGGCCGGGTTGCCTGCAAGAGAGATGGACCAATTTCCTTTTCCTGCTCTCCCCAAAGGACTTCGTAGGTTTCGAAGCCACGTGCTAATCCGTTTGGGGGGTAAAGAGAGCGGTTTGCCACCCGAGCTGCCGTTTTCCAACCGGCTTGGTTCAGCCGTTCACTCTCTAGAGGGGCTCGCACCGAATGCTTGTTGCTCAGTCCACCGTGTTCTAGAGGGAATTGCCCCGACCAAAAAGTTCCCAGGGACGGGAGCGTTTTTCCCGCAGGAGCCCATGCAGAATCCCAGACTAAGCCCTGTTCCGCAAGCCAAGCAAGGCTGAAAGGGTCTGAGGCTAGGCCGTCGGGCTGGCGAGAAGCACCGTAAATACCCAAATGGTCGGCACGTAACGTGTCCACCGAGACCAAAATAAGGTCAAAATCTTTCGAGGCCGAGTGGCCACAAGAAGACAGTACGCAGGCTGCGGCTGCCAGCATCCATGTTTGCATACCAAAGTATAGCCCAACTGGAAGAGGAACCCTAGAGACGGCATTCTATAGAGGAGCTAGTTGCTCCCCTCCCCTGTGAATCTCTTCGACAAACTCGCCGCAGCCAGCCTGCCTCTCGTTCCTCGCCCCATCGTGCGCCGGTTAAGCCGGCGATACATTGCGGGAGAACATCGTGCCGATGCCTTAAGAGCAGGGAGGAAATTAGAAAAAGCGGGGTACGCCATCACCTATGACGTACTGGGAGAAGCGGTGAAAGACCAACAGGACGTGAACTTAGCGGTCCAAGAGTACCAAGCACTTCTTCAAGACATCGCGGAGGAAGGGCTGGAGTTAAATATTTCTCTCAAGCCAACTCAAATGGGTTTATTGCTTGACGAAAAAATTTGCGTCGAAGCCGTCGAGGAACTTGCGCAACAAGCAAAAGGACACGGTGCTTTTATCCGCTTTGAAATGGAAGACTCCTCCACGGTCGATGCCACCCTCCGTGTCTTTCAACAACTTCGTGAGGCCTACGGGGAAACGCTTGGCTGTGTCATCCAATCCATGTTGCGCCGCTCAGAGGATGACGTACGCACCCTTTTGAAAAACGCTGGACCCCTCAACGTGCGCTTGGTGAAAGGGATTTATGTCGAACCCGCAGAGATTGCCTTTCAGTCCCCAGAGGACGTCAACGACTCTTTTCTCCGAATTTTTCGCCTGCTTTTAGAAGGGGGTGCTTTTGTAGGTGCGGCTACGCATGACTCCGTTCTGATTCAAGGTATTCAAAAGATCCTTTCCGAATTACCCGAAGCGGCCCATCGCTGTGAAATTCAAATGCTCCTTGGCGTACAAGAAGAACTTCGTCAATCCCTCCGAGAGCAAGATTTTCCCGTACGTGTGTATATCCCCTATGGAACACAATGGCACCCTTACGTCGTCCGACGCCTTCGGAAGAATCCAAAGTTAGCGCGCTATGCTTTCTTCGGAATGTTTAAGAAAAAAGAAAAGTTATAGACCGGCTTGAACCGCGCATAAAAGCGCCGCGCGAACATCGGCTAAAGCCTCCGTAAATGACTTACCCGCCAAGGTTGCGCCTGCGGCACGAGCATGCCCTCCCCCGCCCAAACCGCGGGCCACTTGATTCACGTCCACCCAAGACTTGCTGCGCAGAGACAATTTCGGCTCTCCCTTTCGCTCTGTTAATAAAGCGACCACTTCCACCGAATGAACAGAACGAAGGATGTCCATGATTTCATCCGTATCTTGTAATTCCGCGTGGGCCGCAGAAAGGTCCGCAGTGGAAACGGAAGCCAGCGCAATTTTTCCACTTTCAAGGTACTCCACATTTTGCAATGCGACAGCAATTCCCAAGGGCCGTCCTTGCTCGACTTGCTGGTAAACTTTTTGATAACACGCGTCCACATTGACACCTTCTTGTACTAAGCGTGCGGCCACCGAAAAAGCGCGGGCGTCGGCGTTTGAATACTTAAGCCAACCAGTATCTGTCATTAATGCAACAAAGGCTCCCTCCAAAGATTCCTTGGCTAAAGGCACGCCTAAAAAATCTGCAAATTCCACCGCCAATAAACCACTGGCCGCCGCGGTTTGGTCGTGGATCTTTGCGGCCCATGTGGGAGAATCATCACTTAATGGGTGATGGTCCAAAAGGAGAAGTGGGAACTCTGCATTCTTGACAGCCTCCCCCATTTCCCCCAAACGTGACAAAGTATTGCAATCACACAAGATGAAAAGATCCGCCTCGGGAAGTTCTCCGTTCCACAATTCCCACGGCGTTTGTGCCTCGAGAAAACCGTAACGCGGGTCGGGGGCATCTGGCAAGAGAATCGTGACTTGCTTCCCCATTGCACGCAATGCATGCGTCAAAACAATGGCTGCTCCAAGACAATCTCCATCGGCCCGAAGATGGCCCGATATCACGACTTGAGAAGCTTGAGAGCAAAGGTCGGCGGCAGATTTCATCAGGGTAATTCTAAAAGGACAAGGTCTCAAGGGCCTGTATCTTCCTGTCTTTTCTTAATTCATCCAAAAGTTTCTCAGCTGTTGTTGGAATAATCGAAGCATCCAAAAATCCCAATCGGCCAAAGGATGCCGTATTGCCTACTTGAACTTTTTGCGGCGCGAGTGCATTCCACCAATCTGACGGCGCATATTCAGGCATTTCCTCGCAGGCCACGCGGAATTCATGAAGTGGGCTGAGCGTTGTGTTGGAGGCCATGGAATCACACCCCAAATAGGGTGCGCCCAAAGAAGCCTCTGCAAATTTTGGCTTAGAACGAGAAAAATACCGATGTGTTCCCGGGCACCAGACTAAATTACCACCCAATTTCTCCACCTCTTGACATTCCTGAACGCTTAAGTCTCCTCCATGCACCACCCACAACGGAGCATTTTCTCCTTGAAGAGCTTCGGCCAACCAGGCAACCGGCGAGTCCCATGTCCTCTCTGGAAGCGGTAAACCCTTTCCACGAAGAAACTCCGCCATGGGCCCCGACTGACACTTCAGGAATTCACGCTCTTCCGTATGCTCCCCAAGGTGAATGGACAATGGGGTCTGAGACCGTGCACATTCACGAAAGACAGCCTGCGCCAATTCCATGGACACGGAGTAGGGTGCGTGTAAGGCCACGCCATAAAGGAAGGGAGCCCATTTTTGCCATGTTTGAAACAACTCACTGGCACATTCTGGAGATGCTCCTAAAAGCTCCAAGTAGAACATTGGACGGCAGGGCGATTCCATGAGAAGCCGAAGCCCATCCGGCCCAAGAGACTGAAGCGTTTCCAAGTGAACATGGCAATGAACTTCTCCTGCACCCGCGCGTGCCAAAGCATCAAGGCCAGGGGTGGCGTCTTGTAGATTCCCCTTCTCCCAAGCCTGTAAATCTATAATCCAATCAGTAAAAGGAGTCCGTCGGAATTGCGCCGATGGTGCCGAAAAGGATTCTAGGTGCGCGTGAAAAAGCTTGAGGGGGGCTGTCCATACCTCCCCATCTATTCTTTCGCAATCCGACCTAAAAGCCCCACTATCAAATCGAATAGAACGAAGGACACCCTCAGCAATTTCTAAAATAGGATGACGAAGCAACATGTCACCATCCACCAAAAGTCCGGCGGGTTGATAATAAGAGGACGGGCGGTTCAATTCACCCAGTCAATCGTCAACTCATCCACATGGAAATAAGCACCCACGGCATTTCCAATTTGCGCTGCAACTTGATCCTGGTCAAAAATAACCTGATAGCGGAAAATGCGCGGAACAACCACGGCACTATTGATTTCTGCCACGCCACCGGAAACGGCGTTGAAGCCTGGAATAATCCAATCTCCCTCCGTGCCCGCATTGGGCTCAAGAATATTAAACTGATTTGCCACGCCCCAGCCTGTCTGAAACGCAACCCAAATTGGGTCAACGCCAGGAATCGGTGGGGTGGTGTTGTCATACGTAAGAACCCCAGAATTCCCCACGCCATCACTCCAAGAGCAGGACATGGACCAATCCTCAATTTGATAAAATAGATTGTCCGAGGAAAACTCAATCCATTGACTCCGAACACCGCTGGCATTCCCGTTAATCAAAAGAGGGGCGCCACCTCCCACAATAGGCGTGATGGAAACGTCCCCCAAATCCCCATCAAGGCGACCTTGAAACGTCGTCCAATTTGGACCAGATACGCCGAACTCCGGCCGCTCATCTAAATCCAATGCTTCAATGGGAAGGACAATGCCTTGCATCTCATTCAAGAGGCCCGGCGTCGGCGATTCAATTCTCAATATCCCGGAACCGCCATCCCCGCCATAATTTCCGGCAGAACCTGTGCCACCCTCGCCGCCCTGGAGGTTAAGAGCATTCACACCGAAGGAGATATCGCCGGACACTTGAAGGAGCACGGCTCCACCGGAACCGCCCCCACCACCCGCGTCACCCGGAAGAAGGTCGGTAATTCCAAGAGGGTCAATGGTGGTGCCATTGAACGTGGTGGAAACCATAAAGGCGCTATCGCCCCCATCACCGCCTTCGACGGAAATAGATCCTGATACTGAGAGATCTCCGCCAACATGCAACTGAAGAGCACCCCCGCCGGCGCCCCCGCCACCGCCATCACAGGAGCGGAAAGTTTCGCCTTTCGATTGGGTTGTGCTAGCCTCCGACTCCCAAGAGCCATGTTCACTTGTGCCCGCGCCTCCTCCGCCTGCACCGCCCAACAAATACCCGAGAGAAGGGTTCAGAGAATAAAAGGGAACACTGCCGTCAGCATAATAAGCATTACCACCAGCCGCATCTGGTGTGGTCCCACCTCCTCCGTCCAGCAAAGCATCCCAATGAAGAAGGTCTACATACGGCAATACGGGCTCTAAACCGCTGCCCCAACCCCCCGAATAGGCATGAGGAACTGCGTTCATATCAAAGTTCAGTGCCCAGCTGCTATTTGCCCCCCCCCGATTTACATCGGGTCGAAGAAGAGGATCTCCGTGGGGATCCATGCCGAACTCATCCCAAAAAGTCCCTCTCTCTCCGGATTGCCAATACCCACCACCACCACCACCGCGCGCACGGTGCAACATAAAATGCTCATAAATCCATTGGCTTGCGCGCCAGCAATGCAACTCTGTGCCCGCCCCAGTCACAAAGAAAATAGGATGAACATCGTCATTCGCATCCGTCGGAATTCTATTTGCCAATGGGGGCCACGCCCATGAACCCATCCCGGACCCTGCGCCCCGGTCTGCCACGACTTCGGCAGCAAGGCCTTTGGTGTAATTGCCACCCGAAGCAGGTGCACCACCAATGCGCCCTCCGTTCTTACCCTGCACTTGCCCCGTAATCGGCCCTTGGGCGTAGCGTGCTGAATCTGCGTTCTCTGGGTTACTGCTGTTGTATGTGGTGCGACCCGTTGGGTTATAGTAGTTAAATGCTGTAATTATGTACCAAGAACGGCCACCTGAGCCACCCTCGCCACCGGACAGATTGCTGTCTCCACGCTCTCCACCATCGGCCTCGGAGTCGTTATACATGAGGTTTAGAAAAGAGGAAGAAGCAAACTCCTCTTGAGGATTTGTATTGGGAGAAGCGACGGCCAATTCCGTTTCTCGAAAGTGTTTCCCAAAGTTCACCTTGGCATCCTCTCCAGACAAATTCAAAACCCCTCCAATCGTGGCGCTCCCTCGGGAATAAAGGCGCAATGCTTGATCTCCACTGGCGGAAAATCCCCCCCCCCCCTGGAACGTAATTTCTTCAAAAAGAAAAACGCCTGCATTGGACCCAGAAAGGGTGACCTCAACATCCTTGAATAAGGTTGAGGTAAAGGTCGCTCCATCCTCCGTACTTAATGCCAGTACATCTAAGTTCCCCACACCAAGGACACCCGATCCGCCACCATAATGGAATTGGGTGACAGGGTCTAAACCACTGTCTAAGTAACCGGATGCAGTATCCCAAAGTCCTGCGGTACTTCCCGCTGGATCTTCCATGCCTTCCTCAGTGAAGGACTCTGTGAAGGTTTCGGAAGAAACATCGCCATCCAGAAGAGGGATGACAAAGTTGCCAGGATTCTGGAGAGGATTCCCTGCAATGTCTTGAATTCCTTGAATAATGCGAACCTGTGCCCATCGTGTGCCACCTGCAGAAATAGGGAAGGCCGAATCTGGCGTAAAGGTCAAGAGTGTTGACTTTACATCTAAATCATGCGCCATTTCAAAAACACCCGTCATGGGCAGTTCAGTCTGCAATCCTTGCGCATCTTCAAGAACAACCTCAACAAGCACCGTTTCACTCTTCCCATCCTCATCAATCAACACAGACTGTGGGATGATGTCATTGAAGGTGATTTCAATTTGAAACTCGGTCGTTGTTGGCGGGGTAAGCTCAGAGGGAGAAACCACGGCATAAGGATTCCCTGCAATAAAATCCTGGATGCTACTGGCTACAACCACGCAACCAATTGCTGATTGGTTTGGATCACCCGTGATTGAACGAATCACCGTGGACGAAGACGCCGCGGAAGTTATCGTGAAGCGGTAGGCTTGATCCAATTCAAAGCCAAAAGTTGTGGAGGACGCGTTATCCAACAAAGCAGGGCGAAAAATAATGTCGCGGCCGTCCACCAGGAATTCCCCCGCCGGTGAGGTGCCACTTTCCACGCTTAAAATATTGAAACTGGAAAAGGAAACAGAATCAGGGTCTACGTCATCAGAAAAAGTAAATACCAAATCACTATTCACACTCATTTGTTGAATCGCACAGGTCCCCGCAGAAGTGCACCCAAGGCTACAGACGTGTAGCTGGAAATCACTCTCCCCACCGCCAGAGGAGGAACCGTCTCCAACCGGAACGCATCCAAAAAGGAAGAGTGCGGAAAATGCGAAAAAAGGCCGTATTCTGTGCATGCTCATGGAGTTATCACTCCCCTCCAGTCTAGCAAACCTCTCCATTCCTCTGCATTCATGCACACCATCCTTCCGGTTATTCTTGGCTTGAGTTTGAGTTTCCTCATTCTTCAAACAAGATGCACTCCGGCCCCTTCCGCGCCCCTCACGGCAGAGGTCCTGGAAGCATTGGACTTAGGAGCATCAAAAGGTCCTGAGGCCCTCCTGGCCCGCGCCGAGGCTGCAGAATCGCGCCTTAATCAGCCCCTGACCGCCGCAGAAGGTCGGCGGGCGAAGGAAGAAATCGAGCGGATGGCAAAAGCCCTTTCCCTGCTCCCTCTTGCGCCTGAACTTCCATGGGTAACTTGGATCGAAAAACGGCAACACGCTGCCCCTCTTACAGCCACGGCTCTCCTCAGCATCTCTGGCCCGTTTCTCTCGAATCAAGGCGTTACCCTTGCGGACTCACTCGACGACCGGAATACACAAACTGATTTGCGCCTCAAAGCGCATCAAATCCTTTGGGCCAATGCTCCAGGAATTGCGATTGCCCGCGCAAACCGTCTTTTCTTTACCGAAAAAACCCGGGGGAATGAGCAAATCCGCCCCCGATATTTACAAGAAATTCTTCCGCCAACCTCCAGTCCCTTCGTAGCAGAATTCCTCCTCCGTTGCGCAAAACATAGTGGACAAGACACCTGGACACGACGCATTGCCATTCAAAAACTTATTAAAACGAAAAATAAGGCAGCCGCCCAGCATATGGCAAGCATTTTCCTCAGTGAGACGGATGACCTCAATATTAAAAAAGAGGCCTTCCACGCAGCCCTCAAGCTAGACCCGAAGCTGGGCCATCGATTCCTCATGACCCGTGTCCCCAATGCCGAGTCGGAACCGATTCTCTATGAGTTTTTCCGATTTCTTCGTAAAGAGGAAGGCCTCCCCAAACTCCCCCCTGGCCCAAGCTCCCCAGACCGCCCTCGATGAAACTTTTTGACTCGCACTGCCATCTCACTTGGGCCGACGACCAGTATCCTGTGGAGGAATGGCTTCAACAAGCGCAGGCAAATCAAGTGGAGCAATTCATCTGTGTTGCTGTCGATGAGAAGAACGCTCTTGAATGCAAAGCACTTGCAGATATATTCCCTCAAGTGCACCCTACGTTTGGAATCCACCCCAATGATCTCGGAGACGGAAGCGAACTTGCGGCGAGACTCCAGACATTAAATTCCCTGGCAAAAGAAACTGGCTGGGTGGCCGTCGGTGAAACGGGGATGGATTTTTTTCGAGAGCACACAACAAGAGAAGTCCAGGAAGAGGGATTTTCTTTTCAGCTAGAGCTTGCAAAAGAATGGGACTTATCTACCGTGATTCACTGCAGAGATGCGGCGGACGCAACCCTTGCCATTTTAAAAAACCACGGCAACCCAGAACGTTGCATCATGCACTGTTGGTCGGGTTCACCCGATGAGCTCAAACCTTTTCTTGATTTGGGGGTTTGGGTCTCGTTTGCAGGAAACCTCACATACCCGAAGTCCGACGCCATCCGACAATCTGCCCAACTCGTACCGGAACACCGACTTCTCATTGAAACGGACGCTCCCTTTCTTGCGCCACAACCTAAACGTGGAAAGAGAAATGAGCCTGCGTTTTTACCGCATACGCTTCAGGCACTTGCCGAAATTCGTAAAATGTCACCGATTGGTCTTGCTGAAATTACTTATCAAAATACATGCGAAGCATTTGAAATTTCATTTCATTCGGGCATAGAAGCAGACACGGATATCTGAAACTCTTTCGTCCCAGAATAACCCGAAAGCACGGGATGCGCTAAAAAGTTAAGGCCCTTTTCTTGAACTTCCATCGAAAACAAGTAGCCCCCGTACCGGAATTCTCCGTGATTGTTGGGAGAGAAAAAAGGCAAAAGCGGATACGACACGGAACGAGAAAGATCAAAAGGTTCCGACAACCGAGGGAAAGTCACAAAGGCCTGTTTCTCTTTCATCCAAATCTGTTCTACGGAGGCAATCATTTGCAATAAGTCCTCTGCACAGGCCTCATTTTCCAAACGCCGCGGCTCGTAGAATGATGGGAAGGCAAGACCTGCAACAACAGAAAGAATTGCTGCCGTTAAGACCAAGTCAAGCAAGGTGAACCCATGCCGGCAATGCAAACTAAGCTTCTTCATGCTCCTTCGCCAATCGAACTTGAGCTGTGATCACTTAAAACTCCCCCTCCGTATCCATCCTCAAAATTTGACCGCGACGGTTATTCAAGCCATCGGCAACGGTACCTTGGCGGAGAATGGTCCCGAAAGGATCTGCAACGGATTCCAACAAAGTGACTTTTTCGGTATCACAGTAGCCTAAAAAAGAAATGTTATGAATGTCTTGCGCGGACATGGCTCTCCTAAGCGAGGGAACGAACGGTGCGGGGGGAAAAGTACGGGCCGTAACATCTTTCGATGCCACAGCCCGCTATCGTAACGCCTTTTACCTAGTCGAGAATTAAGATCTCAACACGGCGGTTGGCAATCTTTCCATCTTTTGTACCGTTATCACCCTTTGGAGTAAACTGGCCGTGCGCTGCAATGCGCACAAAAGAGGAATCCATGCCCATGGTATGGGTCAAGTAATCTGCAACAGCCATAGAGCGTTCTACGGACAAACGCAGGTTTGTGCCCCACTTGGATTTCTTGATGGGGTCGTCATCTGTATGGCCTTCAATCCAGAAGGTGCGTCCAGAGTAATCACTGGTCAAGGCCGAAGCCACCGTGGCAAGACTGTCCTGTCCCTTTTTCACAAGAGAAGCAGAGCCGGACTTAAAGGTCAAAGCCGAGGGGAGATTCAACACGAGAAAACCACCACGACGATCTACGTCCACACCCGTACCAGAGAGACGTGCGCGAAGTGCTTCAACTTCGGCATCGGCCTCATCCATAGTTTGAGTCATGGACGCAACCCGGGCTTCCAATTCCGAAGCACGACTTTGCTCGTACTGAAGTTGCTCCTCTAGGGAAGCATTTTCAGCCTGAGCCAAGTCACGGGCAGAGCGAAGTTGGCGAGTTTGCGATTGGTACGCGGTAAGTTGCCGGTCCGAATCTTCTTGGATTTGCTTCTGGAATCCCGGCTGACAGGCCGGAAGTACCAAAGCTGAGGCAGCGAGGATGAGAGCGAATTTATTCATGAGTTTGCAAGGGGAGCCAAAAGGCTATGTAAGGAAATCTTGGATGAGACGAGGCCAAGTCTGAAGGAAAAACGTCCGAAGACTGTCTTGCGCAAAAAGGACCAGGCCTGTTCCGAGAATGAGGGGGGGGCCAAAAGGGATGACACGGCCCAACCACCAACCTCGAAAGACGGTAAGTCGCCAATTTGCCAACCGCTTTCGCCGACTGCGTCGGGATGCGATGAGGCAAATCATGCGAACAATGTTTAAAAGACCAAAAAGGGCGCCGACGAGAACGCCGACGAAGAAGGCCCAGATGGCACCTTCCAGTCCGAGAAGGGCGCCCACTGCAGTGAGGTATTTAACATCCCCAAGGCCGAGGGCTTCCTGCCCTAGAATGTAGCGAAACAGAGTCCTGATTCCAAATAGCAAAAGGAAAGAAATTCCTGCGCCAAGGAAAGAAGAGGCGAATGCCACCTTTTGAGGGGTATTTTCAAGGGTCAGGCCCAGCCAGCTGACCCCCCAGGGCAATTCTAAAGTGCCAAGCCCCATCTGAAACGCAGGCTCCAAGAAGGCTACAGCAATGCCAAAAACAATGCCCCCAAGAGTGATTCCGTCTGGAAGGATGAAATGCTTGAAATCAATTGTGGCGGCAATCCAGAGCGCTGTGAGGGTGATGAGAAAAAGGCCGAGCGCAAGGGGCCCCTGTTCGCCCGCCCAAGAATACCCTGCATGATAAAAAAGTACCGCAAGGCCAATCTCATGAATCAAGTAAGCCCCGCCGAAAGTGACGCCGCAATAGCGACATCGACCCCTGAGAAGGATCCAGCCGAAGAAAGGGAGGTTGTCGAACCAGCTCAGTGTGTGCTTGCAGGATGGGCAGAAAGAACGGGCTGG
>Ga0302120_10000181_pt1 | contig 26797 bp, 24 predicted proteins | sample AG5_Bottom_MG_FD_203118 | JGI IMG/M metagenome (GOLD analysis project Ga0302120, IMG submission 203118) | Marine microbial communities from Western Arctic Ocean, Canada - AG5_Bottom | ecosystem: Environmental > Aquatic > Marine > Oceanic | place: Canada: Western Arctic Ocean | collected 2017-10-01 | reverse complement strand
AGGTATTTTCTACGAAAGGTAGGTTGGCTATATACACAGTAACGATCTTAAGACTTATAGAGGAGGTATTCTAACTGTCCGAAGGGAGTGGCACTAGGGCTTTACTCTAATTAACAGCATAAACTCAATATTATCAAAACTTAAATAACATCCTGCATGGAAATATTGTAGACAATATTAGATCAATGTCTAATTTGATCTCCCTAATTAGGTGGATTATAATAGATTCACTCTAAATGTGTAGACAATCCATTATGCAGGAAGAAATAACAACCTTAGCTAAACAAGTGTGCGAGCGTATCGTAAAAGATATTATTACTGGCACCATTGCCCAAGGCCAAAAGCTTAATGAGCCTGAACTCGCCCGTATTCACGGTATAAGCCGCGGCCCCCTGCGAGAAGCCATGAGTCGGCTTGAATCTATGCGTTTGATCACCCGCACGCCTAATGTCGGTGCGAGGGTAGTAAAGCTATCTTACCAAGAGTTGTTAGAAATTTATCAAATACGCGAATCTTTAGAGGGTTTGGCTGCCAAGCTTGCGGCTCAAGCGATGTCATCAGAAGAAAAATCTAACCTTAGATTACTACTTAATAGCCATCGTAAGCACATTCTAGACACTCAAGGCCAATCTTACTTTCAGCAGGAAGGCGATGTGGATTTTCATTACTGCATCGTTCACGGCAGTAAAAATAAGCGCCTGATTGACATGCTCGCCGGAGATTTGTATCAACTCGTACGCATGTACAGGTACCAATTTAGCCTGTCTAGTAACCGACCTCAACAAGCCTTAAAAGAGCACGACCAAATTTGTAGCGCTATTGAAGAAGGTGATGGGGAATTAGCCGAATGGCTTATGAAGCGTCACATCAATAACGCTCGACAGAACATCATGCAACGCATGCAAATACAATCAACCACCCAGGATGTAAATGACCAATGAGCAAGACTACTAGAATGAGCCAAGGTGCTAAATTCCGCGCGGCGATCAGCAATAATGATCCATTGCAAATCGTCGGCACTATTAACGCCTACAGTGCGATGATGGCAGAAAAAGTTGGCCATCACGCTATTTACCTGTCTGGTGGCGGAGTAGCTAATGCCTCGTATGGTTTGCCAGATCTAGGCATGACTAGCCTTAACGATGTGTTAGCAGATGCTAGACGGATCACAGCAGCCAGCGAACTGCCTTTATTAGTGGATATTGATACAGGCTGGGGTGGGGCTTTTAATATTGCCCGCGCCATTAAGGGCATGGAATCTGCCGGCGTTGCTGCAGTGCACATTGAAGACCAAGTGGCGCAAAAGCGCTGTGGCCATCGACCTAATAAAGAAATTGTATCTACCCAAGAAATGGTAGACCGGGTTAAAGCCGCTGTAGATGCTCGTGTTAATGACGAGTTTTTTATCATGGCTCGAACCGACGCCTTCCAAAAGGACGGCTTACAAGCTGCTATTGACCGTTCTCAAGCATGTATAGAAGCAGGTGCCGACGGCATTTTTGCTGAAGCCGTGCACGAACTCACCGATTATGAAGCATTTGCGAAGGCTATATCTGTGCCTTTATTAGCCAACATTACAGAATTTGGCGCCACGCCTTTGTACAACAAGAGTGAATTGGCCAGGGTGGGAGTAGACATGGTGCTTTATCCACTTAGCGCCTTTCGGGCTATGAACAAGGCCGCTCTCAATGTGTACGAGCACTTATTAGCCGACGGTGATCAAAAGGCGGTCATTGATACCATGCAAACCCGTATGGAACTGTACGACTTCTTAGACTATCACTCGTTTGAAGAAAAGTTAGACGAATTATTCGCAGCTGGAAAAAACCTGTAACCACACCAACAAAAGGACCATTACAATGAGCACTAAACCTATTTCTGGGGCTGGCCTAAGGGGCCAATCTGCAGGTTCTACCGCACTGTGTACCGTTGGTTTAACCGGCACAGGCTTAACTTACCGTGGTTATGACATTAGTGAATTGGCAGAAAAGGCCAGTTTTGAAGAAGTAGCCCACATGCTACTTAAAGGACATTTACCCAATCAAACAGAACTTGATGCTTATACCCAGAAGCTACAGGGTATGCGCCACTTGCCGCAGGCCTTAAAAACTGTACTAGAGCAAATTCCTGCTGATGCCCATCCTATGGACGTCATGCGCACAGGTTGCTCTATGCTGGGTAACTTAGAGACCGAAATCGATTTCTCCATGGAGCTGGAGGTTACCGACCGTTTACTAGCCATATTCCCAGCCATCATTTGTTATTGGTATCGCTTTAGCCATGATGGTGTACGTATAGAAACCGAAACCGATGACGACTCTATAGGTTCCTATTTCTTACACTTATTACATGATAAAAAACCCAGTGAATTACACGCCAAGGTGATGAACGTATCTCTGATTTTGTATGCCGAGCACGAGTTTAACGCATCCACCTTTACTGCTAGGGTTTGTGCCTCCACACTGTCCGACATGCATTCATGTGTAACGGGCGCTATTGGTAGCTTAAGAGGCCCATTACACGGCGGCGCCAACGAAGCAGCTATGGATATGATTGACAGTTGGAAAACGCCAGATGAAGCCGAAACCGCAATCTTGGGTATGTTAGCCCGTAAAGACAAAATCATGGGTTTTGGTCATGCGATTTACCGTGAGTCCGATCCACGTAACGTCATTATTAAAGGCTGGTCTGAAAAATTGGCCGAATCTATCGGTGACACTCATTTATATCCAGTGTCTGTTCGTTGTGAAGAAGTCATGTGGCGTGAAAAGAAGTTATTTTGTAATGCCGATTTCTTCCATGCATCTACCTATAACTTTATGGGCATTCCAACCAAGTTATTTACCCCGATTTTTGTGATGTCACGCCTTACAGGCTGGGCGGCCCACGTAATGGAGCAACGTACTAACAACCGTATTATCCGTCCAAGTGCAGACTACACCGGCCCTGAAACTGCCCAGTGGGTCGACATAGCGCAGCGAGGCTAGAGCAGATGAACACCAATTACCGTAAGACTTTGGATGATACTGGGTTAGATTACTTCGATACCCCAGCAGCTATCAATGACATTAGTGAAGGTGCCTACGCCAAACTGCCTTACACCTCTAAGATATTAGCGGAGCAGTTGGTACGACGCTGCGACCCTGCTATGTTAACGGCTTCTCTCGAACAGTTAATTGAGCGCAAACAAGATCTAGACTTTCCTTGGTACCCAGCACGGGTAGTCTGTCATGATATTTTGGGACAGACCGCATTGGTAGACCTAGCCGGGTTAAGGGATGCCATTGCAGACCAAGGCGGCGATCCTTCAAAAGTGAACCCAGTAGTACCTACGCAACTGATTATTGACCACTCTTTGGCTGTAGAGCATGCCGGTTTTGACGCTGACGCGTTTGAAAAAAACCGTGCTATTGAAGACCGTCGCAACGATGACCGCTTCCATTTTATTGAATGGACTAAAACAGCGTTTAAAAACGTAGATGTAATCCCTGCCGGTAACGGCATTATGCATCAGATCAATTTGGAGAAAATGTCTCCAGTGATTCAGAACCGCGATGGACTGGCATACCCAGACACTTGTATCGGTACCGACAGTCATACACCGCACATTGATGCCCTAGGTGTAATCGCTGTTGGAGTAGGTGGGTTAGAGGCAGAAAACGTGATGCTAGGCCGTGCCTCTATGATGAGGTTGCCAGACATTATCGGTGTAGAACTCACCGGCAAACGGCAACCAGGCATTACTGCCACAGACATGGTACTGGCGCTTACTGAGTTTTTGCGTGCACAAAAGGTAGTGTCTTCATATCTTGAATTCTTTGGTGAAGGCGCCAATGGTTTAACCATTGGCGATCGCGCAACCATTTCTAATATGACTCCCGAATACGGAGCCTCTGCGGCGTTATTTTATATCGACCAGCAAACCATTGATTACCTTAACATTACCGGACGCGAACCAGAGCAAGTGGCTTTGGTTGAAACCTATGCCAAAACCAACGGTTTATGGGCAGGGAGCATGGTTAACGCTCAGTACGAGCGAGTATTAACCTTCGACTTGTCTACCGTTGGCCGTACCATGGCTGGGCCATCAAGCCCACACCTGCGTTTACCGACCTCAGCCTTGGCTGAGCGCGGCATTGCCAAAGCCTATGATAATACCTATGACGAAACGAATCCTGATGGATTAATGCCCGATGGCGCAGTGATTATCGCAGCTATTACCAGCTGTACTAATACCAGCAACCCACGCAATGTGATCGCCGCGGGTTTATTAGCCCGTAATGCCAACCGTTTAGGTTTAAAGCGTAAGCCTTGGGTTAAGTCGTCCTTTGCTCCTGGCTCTAAAGTAGCCAAACTCTATTTACAAGAAGCAGGGCTGTTAACCGAAATGGAACAACTAGGTTTTGGCATTGTTGGTTATGCGTGTACCACTTGCAACGGCATGAGTGGGGCATTAGATCCACAAATTCAGCGAGAGGTAATGGATCGTGATCTATATACTACAGCCGTATTATCGGGCAACCGAAACTTCGACGGGCGTATCCATCCCTATGCCAAACAAGCTTTCTTAGCATCACCACCGCTGGTGGCTGCCTACGCCATTGCTGGCTCCATACGTTTTGATATCGAGCAAGATGTATTAGGTAAAGATCAACAAGGCAATGACATTCTGCTTAAAGATATTTGGCCTGAAGATGACGAAATAGACGCTATCGTCGCCAAATGTGTTAAGCCAGAGCAGTTTAAACAGATTTACATCCCAATGTTTGATCTAGGTAAAATAGAAGAGGCTGCAAGCCCTTTATATGATTGGCGTCCTAATACTACCTATATACGTAGGCCTCCCTATTGGGAAGGCGCTTTGGCAGGTGAACGCACCTTAAAAGGCATGCGTCCCTTAGCCATATTAGGTGACAATATAACCACCGATCACTTATCACCTTCAAACGCTATTCTTGCCAACAGCGCGGCAGGCGAGTATTTGACCAAAATGGGGCTGCCAGAGGAAGACTACAACTCGTATGCCACCCATAGAGGTGACCATTTAACCGCACAAAGAGCCACTTTTGCTAACCCTAAGCTCCTTAACGAAATGTGTCTAGATGATGAGGGCAATATACAGCAAGGATCACTTGCCAGATTAGAACCTGAAGGCCAAACTCTGCGTATGTGGGAAACCATTGAAACTTATATGGAGCGTGCTCAGCCCCTAATTATTGTGGCTGGTGCAGATTACGGCCAAGGCTCATCCAGAGACTGGGCTGCTAAAGGTGTACGTTTGGCCGGGGTAGAAGTAATAGTAGCTGAGGGATTTGAGCGCATACATCGTACAAACCTTGTGGGCATGGGCATTTTGCCTTTAGAATTCAAAGTCTTAGAAAACCGAAAGAGCCACAAGCTAGATGGAACAGAAACCTTTGATGTCATTGGTGATCCTAGCCCTGGTTGTGACCTAAGTTTGGTGGTTAATCGAGAGGATGGTAGCTCTGATAACATTACCGTTACCTGTCGCTTAGATACAGCAGAAGAAGCTTTAGTTTATGCTGCGGGTGGTATCTTGCAACGCTTCGCGCAAGATTTTCTTGAATCAACAAGTGCATCTTAGGATTTAACATGAGCTATCAACCGCAAATAAAAATCCCAGCCACCTATATGCGTGGCGGTACCAGCAAAGGCGTATTTTTTAACCTTCTGGATTTACCCGCTGCAGCGCAAGTGCCTGGATCAGCAAGGGATGCCTTATTGATGCGAGTAATTGGTAGCCCAGATATATACGGCAAACAGATTGACGGTATGGGTGGTGCAACATCAAGCACCAGTAAAACAGTCATCTTAAGCCCATGCACCCAGCCAGATCACGACGTAGATTACCTGTTCGGTCAAGTGTCTATTGATAAGGCTTTTGTGGATTGGAGCGGCAACTGCGGTAACTTATCATCAGCAGTAGGGGCTTTTGCCATTACTTCGGGTTTAGTGGACCCTAGCCGTGTTCCAAACGATGGTATGGCCGTGATTAGAATCTGGCAAGCCAACATCAACAAAACTATCATTGCTCATATCCCTATAGTTAACAGACAAGTGCAAGAAACGGGTGATTTCCAATTAGACGGTGTAACCTTTGCCGCCGCTGAGATCAAGCTAGAATTCATCAACCCCTCTGCTACAGATGCAGATATGTTTCCTACGGGTAACTTAGTAGATCAGTTGGAAGTGCCCTTTGTTGGCGGCATTGGCACTTTTGATGTCACCATGATTAATGCCGGTATCCCAACCATTTTCTTAAATGCAGAAGATTTGGGTTATACCGGCACTGAGTTACAAACTGACATTAATACTGATCAAGCTGCATTAACTAAGCTAGAGGCCATACGCGCCTATGGTGGCGTTCGCATGGGTTTGTTTAAGCACATTGATGATGCCAAAACCCGTCAACATACCCCAAAAATAGCCTTTGTGGCTCCCAAAAAGAGCTATACCTCATCAAGTGGCAGTATTGTCAGTGCTGATAAGGTTGATTTGTTAGTAAGGGCAATGTCTATGGGCCAGTTACACCATGCCATGATGGGTACCGCTGCTGTGGCTATTGGCACGGCTGCCGCCATACCTAATACCTTAGTTAATATTGCCGCAGGTGGAAACAAGTTGACGCAAGTTACGTTTGGCCACCCATCAGGCACCTTAACCGTAGGTGCTGAAGCTCATCAAGGTAATGGAAGGTGGCAGGCAACCAAGGTAACCATGAGCCGCAGTGCGCGGGTTTTGATGGAAGGTTGGGTTAGAGTGCCGGATTGCGCAAGGACGGACGATGCCTGAGTTTCATGTTGATGTGACCGACCCATCAATACCTGCTGCTGAATTACTTAAGCAGCACAGCGGCTTATCTAAACAACAAATAAAACAGGCCATGAAAAAGGGCGCCGTTTGGGTAAGTGAGTCTAACGCTGGCCACAAGCGACTTAGGCGTGCAGATAAAACCCTTAACGCCCGCCAACAGCTACACCTTTATTACGATGCAGATGTTTTAGGATTACAGGTAGACGCCGCCGTTTTGATCTCCGACGAAGGCGACTACAGTGTTTGGTATAAACCTTACGGAATGTTAAGTCAGGGTTCAAAGTGGGGCGATCATTGCACCATTAATCGTTGGGTAGAACAAAACCATCAACCTCAGAGGCCTGCATTCATCGTAAATCGTTTAGATCGTGCAGCACAGGGGTTGATGCTGATTGCCCATACAAAATCTTCAGCTTCTGCGCTTAGTGGCCTATTCGAAAAGAGAGCGATTAACAAAAAATACACTGCTTTGGTATCAGGTTCGTTCCCAGAAAAATTAATACTAGACTCCGCCGTTGACGAAAAACATGCCGTAAGCTACGTCAGCCTGTTGACCTACAGTCCCATTACTAAGCAATCCTTAGTTTCCGTAGAAATTGAAACAGGTCGTAAGCACCAAATACGAAAACACTTGAGTGGCGCGGGTTTCCCTATCATTGGGGACCGTTTGTATGGCCCAGAGGTAGGCGATGTAACCATCAATTTATGCCTTGTGTCTACCTATCTAGCCTTTAATTGCCCTATAACTGGCCTTGATAAAAGTTACCGCATTAAAGATGATTACTTACCTAAAGTTGGTTAGACTTATGGTTTCGTTTTAGATAAGCCTAGGCTTAGGAATTACCTTTTATGCAAGATTTATTACCCGAACTATGTGATCAGTTTGAAGACCTAGTACACGTGGTGGAGCCCATGTTTATGAATTTTGGTGCTAAAGAACGTTTTAGTGGTGAAATTGTGACTCTTAAATGCCATGAAGACAACTCTAAGGTAAGAGAACTTGCAGGCCAAGATGGTACTGGAAAGGTTTTGGTGGTAGATGGCGGTGGTTCATTAAGGCGTGCACTACTGGGCGATATGTTAGCAGAGAAAGCCGTAGCCAATGGCTGGGAAGGCATGGTGATTTATGGCTGCATACGAGACGTTAATGCAATTTCAGCTATCAATTTAGGTGTGCAAGCTATAGCTGCACACCCTATGAAGACTGAGAAACGTGGCTTAGGAGACATAAACCAAGAAGTGAATTTTGGTGGAGTAACCTTCGTACCTGGGCATTTTATCTATGCCGATAATAATGGCATTTTGGTTGCACCACACCCCTTGTTACTCAAGGATTCATAGGCTGCCAACACAGACTAGTCATCAGCGAAGTATAGGTATCCTTGGTTGTGTAGGATCAGCAACATAGCCTTAGCGGCGTCTTTCTCAACTAAAGGCGCTATTTCATCTACTTCTAGTAACCACTGGTTCGAAATAGCTTCTACAAAGGCGGTAGCATCTGGTGGGCAGGGTAAAGCCTCACCATGTACAAATAGAGTTAAACCGCCGTCACCTTGCCAGGTATAAGCTAAGCGCACACCTTCCGAAACCCTCAATACGCCATACGCATCGCTAATAATACTTTCTAGCTCTGCTAGATCCATAGCTTCTTCAGCCATGTCTAAAGCGGGGTACTTGGCTTCTGTGCTGTGTTTACCAAACCATTGAGCCACATTCTCTGGGGTAATTTGGTCTCGCATTAACTGCATCAAACCCTCAACATCTGCAGCGCTTATTTCACCACTATTAGACGTAAACCCATGGTCTTTTAAGCGCAGGTCGGCACTAATGTCAATACTGCGCTCATCGGCAAAGGTGGTGAGCACGTCGCCATGGGAAGGCGAACGAAAACCTACGGAGTAGGTGACACAAGCGTCAGAAATAGCTACGCCCTTATGAGCCACAAGTGGCGGGATATAAAGCATATCGCCTGGGTTAAGAATAAACTCTTCACTCAATTCAAAGTCTGCTAACAAACTTAGATGATCGTGGGCCATTAAAGCTGAATTTTCGTTACAGGTTTGGCCAATTTGCCATTGACGCTGGCCTTCACCTTGAATCAAGAACACGTCATAACGATCGTAATGAGCGCCAACACCAGCACCTTTTGTGGCGTAACTAATCATTAGATCATCTAAGCGCCAACTGGGCAAAAAGCGAAACCTAGCTAAGAAGTCATGTACTTCAGGCACATAGCAATCAACACCTTGTACCAATAAGGTCCAAGGAAAGTCTCGCTCTTTATTAAAGTCAGCTTCGCTTAAAGGACCGTGAATTACTTGCCAATCTTTTATGTCACCTTTATTTTCAATTAAACGCGACTCTACCTCTTGTTCTAAAGCTAACCCTGCTAACTCATCTACAGCGATAAGCGCTTCTTGAAGCGCAATACCGTTGCGAATACACACTGGTTTTTGCTGCCAGTAGTCAGCAATGAACTCTTCTACTGTTAACTCGCCCAAATGGGTCAATGGCTCCATCATCATTAAATCGCTGCTGCTTGGGCGACGGCGTTACCAATATAGTTAGCCGGGGTTAAGGTTTTAAGTTCATCTTTCACAGACTGCGGCAAATCTAAAGAGTCTATAAAGTCTGCCATAATAGCTGCATTAATGGTTTTACCACGGGTAAGGGCTTTTAGTTTCTCGTAAGGCTCTTCAATGGCATAACGACGCATTACCGTTTGAATAGGCTCAGCAAGCACTTCCCACGCGTTGTCTAGGTCGGTATCTAAGCGTGCGGCATTAAGTTCTAATTTACTAATACCTTTTAAGGTGGCTTGATAGGCAATTAGACTGTGAGCTAGGCCTACACCTAAGTTACGTAACACAGTTGAATCTGTAAGGTCTCGCTGCCAACGAGAAACAGGTAGTTTACTGGCTAAGTGTTGTAGCAGGGCATTAGCAATGCCTAAATTTCCTTCTGAGTTTTCAAAATCGATAGGATTAACTTTATGAGGCATAGTAGAGGAGCCAATTTCTCCCGCAATGGTTCTTTGCTTAAAGAAGCCCATAGAAATATAACCCCAAATATCACGGTCAAAATCTAATAATATGGTGTTAAAACGAGCGATGGCATCAAACAATTCGGCAATGTAATCATGTGGCTCAATTTGTGTGGTGTAAGGGTTCCACGTTAAGCCCAAGCTTTCTACAAACACCTGGGCATTAGCTTGCCAATCGATTTCTGGGTAAGCCGTATAATGTGCATTGTAGTTACCTACAGCACCATTAATTTTGCCTAAGAACTCCATTTGTTTAATCTGCTTAAGCTGTCGCTCTAGGCGAGCAGCAACGTTGGCCATTTCTTTACCCATGGTAGATGGAGAAGCGGTTTGTCCGTGGGTGCGGGACAACATAGGCTGATTTTGGTGGCTGTGGGCTAGGTGCTTAATTTGCGCCAATACCTCAGTCATTTCCGGCACCATCACTTGCTCTAAACCCTGCTTAAGCATTAAGCCATGAGACAAGTTGTTGATGTCTTCTGAGGTGCAGGCAAAGTGAACGTATTCATTGATGGCTTGTAGTTCTGCGTTATCTTTGAACTGCTCTTTAATGTAGTACTCTACGGCTTTTACATCATGATTAGTGGTGCTTTCGATGTTTTTAACACGTTGGGCTGCAGCTTCATCAAAATTATTAATCAAGCGCTCAAGCAGCGCATTAGCTTCGTCGCTTAAGGGCGCAACTTCACCAATTTGAGGGTGTTCAGCAAGGCGTTGTAGCCAGCGAACTTCAACCAGTACTCGGTTATAAATAAGGCCAAATTCACTAAAGTAGGGGCGAAGTGCGGCGGTCTTGCTGCCATATCGACCGTCTACTGGAGAAAGGGCTGAAATTGACGATAAATGCATAAGGGAGTCCTAGGTTGGGTTAATAACTAAGCTGGTTTAATTTGGCTTAGCAGGTTCAAGCTGGCTAAGCAACACGTTTAATTCGCGTTGCAAAGAATTTTTAAATAATACTAATTGCCACTTACGGCCGCCTACTTGGCGCCATAATGTGGTTGCACGAATGCCTGCTAGAAGGTAGCTGCGTACGCGATTTGTGTTCATGGGTTGCTGTAGGTAAGTAGGGTTGCCGGTCACTTGGATACGAAATCGAAAATTACTCAAGGTAGAAGTATAGGTTTCAGCAACGCTTGCAAACACATTAGGGTGAGACAACTCATAAAGATCAACTTGTCTTTGGCTGTGACTTAATTGTTTACTAATGTCATTGAGCATCTCTGGGCGTTTACGTAATTTGCCTTGTAAGTGAGTTAATCCTAGCACGTAGCGGGTGATTTCTCGGGCGCCTACGCTTTGCTCCTGGGCCATAATAGACTTCAGGCTGGTTAAGCCTAAACGTAAATTGTTCACTGCTTCGGCACCACCAAATACGTCTTCGGTACTTTCTGGAGAGGTTACAAAAAGCGAGGCAAGGCAACAACGGCTAGAGTTTTCGTCGGCTTGACCGGTGCTTGCAACTTGATGCACTAACGCTGCAGCTTGAACTACAGCAGCTAAGGCCAGTACGCGTTCTTGGTTAGTGGTTAAGCGACTAATCAATGACCGCTCCTCCAAGACATACTTCACCCTCATAAAACACAATAGATTGGCCCGGTGTTACGGCTCTTTGTGGCTCAACAAATACCACATCTAATTTTCCATTAGACAAGGCCGTTATGGTGCATGCTTGGTCCGCTTGGCGGTAGCGTATTTTGGCCATTAATTCTACCGAGGCCCCTTGCGTTAAGTCTGGGCCTTTGCCGTCTACCCACATTAATTGCTGGCAGGTGAGGGAGGGTTTAAATAACCGCGGGTGATTTTTGCCTTGGGTGACGATTAAGCGGTTACGGTCTAAATCTTTATCAACCACGTACCAAGCAGACTCATTATAATTGGCTAAGCCACCAATACCTAAACCTTGGCGCTGACCAATGGTGTGATACATAAGACCTTGATGATCACCTATCACATCACCATCTACAGTTTCAATTTTTCCAGGTTGAGCAGGCAGATACTGTTGTAAGAAGTCTTTAAATCGGCGTTCGCCAATAAAACAAATACCTGTGCTGTCTTTTTTGGCGTGATTAGCCAATCCATGGGCTTCTGCAATACTACGCACCGCTGGTTTTTCCATGGCGCCGATAGGGAACAGTGTTTGACTTACCTCGAGCGCACCCACAGCATGCAAAAAATAGCTTTGATCTTTATTGCCATCTAAGCCCTTAACCATCTGACATTCTAGACCTTCACCTTGACGCTGCACGTAGTGACCCGTCGCTATATAATCTGCGCCAAGGGTTTTAGCATAGTCTAAAAAGGCTTTAAATTTAATCTCACGGTTACATAGAATATCTGGATTCGGCGTACGGCCCGCTTTATATTCAGCTAAAAAGTGTTCAAATACGTTGTCCCAATATTCCGAGGCAAAGTTTGCCGCGTGTAAGGGGATGCCTAGTTTGTCGCAAACTGCTTGAGCATCTGCTAAATCCTGTTTAGCCGTACAATATTCTGTGCCATCATCTTCATCCCAGTTCTTCATGAACAGGCCTTCAACGTGGTACCCTTGCTGTATAAGAAGCAAAGCAGAAACGGACGAGTCAACACCGCCGGACATACCGACAATAACTCGCTTAGAAGTGGATTCACTCATAGATTTAATTCAAGCGATAAACAGAATAGATGATAGGCGTCAATTTTAACCGAACCAAGCCCTCACGCCTAGGCTTATGGAAAGATTCCAAGGATTTTTAACTGCATGAAAAAGAATGACCTCATACTTGTGCAAGAAGCAGATTTCGACATCAATCAGCATTACCAAAATTTGCGGCAAATAAACCCTGCCAACACAGGTGCAGCAGTACTATTTGTAGGGTTGGTGCGGGATTTAGACGATGCTAGGGTAGAAGCAATGCAACTTGAGCATTACCCCGGTATGACCGAAGCCTCTTTGGAACATATTGTCAATGAAGCACATTTACGATGGTCTCTAGAAGGGGTTCACATTGTCCACAGAGTAGGTAAATTATTACGCCATGAACAAATCGTACTTGTGGGGGTTATTTCACGCCATCGAAGCGATGCGTTTACTGCCTGTGAATTTGTAATGGATTACCTAAAACAAGATGCGCCGTTTTGGAAAGCTGAATTTACCGAACAGGGCAAACACTGGGTTGAGGCTAAAGCGTCTGATCAACAAGCTGACGAACGCTGGTAAGCCTTTGCAGACCTAGCAAGCGGGTTATTTGCCTCTTGGGCCCACAGTTTCTTCCAAGCGCCATTCACCAACCCCCAGTCCTTTTAATCTCCAATGCCCAATCGCTAATCGAACTAAGCGTAATGTGGGTAAATTTACCGCGGCAGTCATACGCCTCACCTGTCTATTTCGTCCTTCACTAATACGAATCTCTAACCATTGAGTGGGTATAGCTGCGCGCTCTCTAATGGGTGGAATACGGGGCCATAGTTTTTCTGTTTCAGATCCTAGCAGCCTCACCTTGGCAGGTTGAGTAGGGCCATCTTTGAGAATTGGTCCGGCTCGCAAACACTTTAACTGATGTTCATCTACCTGACCTTCAACTTGAACCCAATAGGTTTTTTCTACCTTATGTTTAGGATTTGTTATCTGATGCTGTAACTGCCCATCATTGGTGAGTACCATTAGGCCTTCTGAATCATAGTCTAGCCGCCCAGCAGCGTAATAGTTCGGCATATCAATGTATTCTGCTAAGGTGGTGCGGCCTTGGTCATCCTTGAATTGACTCAATACTTGAAAAGGCTTATTGAAAACTAAGAGATTAGACACGCACGGGCTTCCTTATTGGTTCTATGAATTGTTATAATTTTGTAAAATAACTACATGATTCCTTGGGCCTACAGGAGCATTCAAGCTATAATAACCCTCGACTACAAAAGCGACTTTTTAGGTCGTTTATCTACGCCTCAGGCTATTTTTTAAGCATTCGGAGAACTCATGACATATCAACACATCACAGTACCAGAGCAAGGCTCTAAGATTACTGTTAACACTGACCTTTCTCTCAACGTGCCGAACGACCCTATTATCCCTTATATTGAAGGCGATGGCATTGGTTTTGACGTTTCGCCGGTAATGCTTAAAGTGGTAGATGCTGCTGTAGAAAAAGCTTTTAATGGCACCAAAAAAATTCATTGGATGGAAGTATACGCCGGTGAAAAGGCCACAGTAACCTACGATGCCGATACTTGGATGCCAGAAGAAACATTAGCCGCATTTAAAGAATATAAAGTAGGCATCAAAGGTCCTTTGACCACACCAGTAGGCGGTGGCATTCGCTCTTTGAATGTAGCTCTTCGCCAAGAGCTAGATCTCTATGTATGTCAGCGCCCTGTGCGCTGGTTTACGGGTGTACCTAGCCCTGTGCTAAAGCCAGAAAACGTGGACATGATTATCTTCCGGGAAAACTCAGAAGACATCTATGCAGGCATTGAGTGGCAAGCAGGTTCTCCCGAAGCTCTCAAAGTGATTAAGTTTTTGCAAGAAGAAATGGGTGTCACTAAAATACGTTTTGACCAAATGTGTGGTATTGGCATCAAACCTGTATCGGAAGAGGGGACCAAACGCTTGGTTCGCAAAGCGATTCAGTACACTATTGATAATGATCGCGATTCGTTGACCTTAGTTCACAAGGGCAACATCATGAAGTTTACAGAAGGCGCCTTTAAAGAATGGGGTTATGAAATTGCCCAAGAAGAATTTGGAGCGACACTCCTAGGTGCAGGACCTTGGTGCGAAATGACCAATCCAAATACTGGCAAAAAAATCGTTATTAAAGATGTTATTGCTGATGCCATGCTACAACAAATCCTTTTACGTCCAGAAGAGTATGACGTTATCGCCACCTTGAACTTGAATGGCGACTACCTGTCTGACGCCCTAGCTGCGGAAGTCGGAGGCATTGGCATTGCACCTGGCGCAAACTTAAGTGATGATATTGCCATCTTTGAAGCTACCCATGGCACAGCGCCAAAGTATGCCGGCCAAGACAAGGTCAACCCAGGATCCATTATTTTATCTGCAGAAATGATGCTACGGCATTTAGGTTGGTTTGAAGCGGCTGATTTAATTGTTGCTGGCACTGAAGGTGCAATCAACGCCAAAACTGTGACTTATGACTTTGAGCGTCAGATGCCAGATGCTACTTTGTTGTCTTGTTCTGAATTTGGTGACGCTATTATTACCAACATGTAGTTCTAGGCATTATGCTAAAAAAACCAGCTACGGCTGGTTTTTTTAGCTCACAACTTTTTATTGATACACCGAAGACAAACTGAAGTTGAGTACTATATCCACTGCCTGTGGGCCCTTAGGGCCATCCATGAGTTGAAATTTAACTTCTTGCCCTGCTTTTAAATTTCTATACCCATCACCTTGAATATCCGAGTAATGGGCGAACAAATCCTGCTTTTTTTTGTCGCTTGAAACTATAAAACCATAGCCTTTAGCGTTATTAAACCATTTCACCTTGCCTCCGTGCATGGGATCATTCCTCTAGATTAGCTAAACTTAAAGGAAGGCTTGATATTACTTAACCAATAGCACTTCCAACCACTCTGTCATAATATTAGCAGTAGTTTTTAGTTCTGCTCTGGAAAAATGCAGACATAGGCCCAATAGTAACGTTATGATGAAAACAATACTTAAATCAAGAGTGCTCTAATGCCCATTCTTTCTTCACACCACTACTATTATGCAGACGCACCAACCTACAAGCCTGCATTAATGAGTCAGGACGACCAAAATACGCCAGATGACAGTCACGACTTGCAAGTTATTGAACAGACTCGCCCCAAGATCGCCCAACCTTCTTTATATAAGGTTATATTGTTGAATGACGACTACACGCCTATGGAGTTTGTCATTGATATATTAGCGCGTTTCTTTAACCATGGTGAAGAACAAGCGACCCAAATCATGTTGGCGGTTCATACTCAAGGCAAAGGTGTCTGTGGCATCTATACTAAAGACGTGGCGGAAACCCGAGCCATGCAAGTAAACCAACACTCTAGACAACACAAACATCCATTACTATGCGAAGTTGAATCTGCTTCTTAGGGAATATAGACAATGTTAGATAACGATTTAGAACGAAGCTTAAGCGAGGCTTATAAACACGCCAGTTGGAAGCGACATGAGTTTATGACAGTAGAGCATTTATTGCTGTCACTACTTAATAATCCTTCTAGTGAAGAAGTGCTGCAAGTGTGTGGTGTTACACTGGACGACTTGCGCATACCTCTAGAAAAGTTCATTAATGACACAACGCCTTCTGTAGACGAATCCCATGGGGATTATGAAGTACAGCCAACTCTAGGATTCCAAAGAGTATTACAACGAGCTGTATTCCATGTGCAGTCGTCTGGCAAAGGAGAGGTCTCGGGGGCCAATGTGCTGGTCGCCATTTTTAGTGAAACAGAAAGCCAGTCGGTATATTTACTCGATTCTTTAGATGTTGAGAGGGTCGACATCGTCAATTATTTATCCCATGGGGTAAGCAGAACAGAAATGGAAGGCTCGGAAAAGGCGGTAGAAGGCGAAAGTGAAGAGGCCAGCCACTTAGTCAAATACACCACCGACTTGAACGCAGATGCTCGTAATGGCCATATTGACCCGTTAATAGGCCGTGGCAAAGAACTAGAACGGCTGGTGCAAGTATTATCGCGCCGTCGGAAAAACAACCCACTATTGGTTGGCGATGCAGGCGTTGGTAAAACGGCTATTGCTGAAGGCCTTGCCTATCAAATTGAACAAGGCAATGTACCTCAGGTCATTGCGACCTCAACGGTGTACTCACTGGACATGGGCTCATTGTTAGCCGGTACCAAGTACCGTGGCGATTTTGAAAAACGTCTAAAAGGCCTATTAGCAGATATTGAAAAAACGCCCAACGCAATTCTTTTTATTGACGAAATTCACACTATTATTGGTGCAGGAGCTGCGTCAGGCGGCTCTATGGATGCATCCAACTTATTAAAACCAGTGCTTAGCTCTGGCAAGTTGCGCTGTATTGGTTCAACCACCTTTACAGAGTTTCGTGGGATTTTTGAAAAGGATCACGCTTTGGCGCGTCGATTCCAAAAAATCGATGTGGATGAGCCTAACATTGCCGATACTCAGGCCATTTTACGAGGCCTAATTTCACGCTATGAAAGTCATCATCAACTTGAGTATACGCCAGCTGCCATAGATGCTGCCGCAGAGCTTGCTGATCGTTATATAACCGATAAGAAGATGCCCGACAAAGCCATCGATGTGATTGATGAGGCAGGCGCGTACCAGCAGCTTTTCCCACCTTCGGAACGTAAGGCGTTTATTGATGTACCTGAAATTGAGGCAGTGGTGGCGAAAATAGCCCGCATACCGCCTAAAAGTATATCTGCAACAGATCGAGATCAACTACATTCCCTTGAACAGAACCTTAAACGAGTGGTATTTGGTCAAGATAAAGCCATTGATACATTGGCTAATGCCATTAAGCTATCACGAGCAGGACTTAATTCAGCTCATAAACCTGTAGGTAGTTTTTTGTTTTCTGGCCCTACGGGAGTAGGCAAAACCGAAGTGACACAACAATTAGCACGAGTTATGGGCATCGAACTTGTGCGTTTTGATATGTCGGAATACATGGAGCGCCACACAGTATCTCGCTTAATTGGTGCGCCACCAGGTTACGTTGGGTTTGATCAAGGCGGTCTACTAACCGAAGCCGTAACCCAAACTCCTCACTGTGTATTGTTATTGGATGAGGTAGAAAAAGCTCACCCAGAAGTGTTTAACATTTTACTCCAGGTGATGGATAACGGCACTTTGACGGATAACAACGGCCGCAAGACCGACTTCCGTAATGTTATTTTAGTGATGACCACCAACGCCGGCGCAGAGCAAATGAGCCGCAGCTCTATTGGCTTCACTAAACAAGACCATAGTTCTGATGGAATGGGCGCGATTACGCGTTTATTTAGTCCAGAGTTCAGGAACAGATTGGACGATATTATTCAATTTAACGCCTTATCCAAAGATGTCATTCTTGACGTGGTAGATAAATTCTTAGTTGAATTACAGGTTCAGCTTGAGGATAAAAAGGTTCACCTGCAAGTGACCGATGCTGTGCGTGCATGGCTTGGTGAAAAGGGTTACGACAGGGATATGGGGGCTCGACCAATGGCGCGATTAATTCAACAAGAGCTGAAGAAGCCTATGGCAGAAATCCTCTTGTTTGGAGATTTAGCTGCTGATGGTGGCAAACTGTTAGTCGATTTAAAGGATGACAAAATTACTTTAACCAGCAAACCCAGTAAGCGCTCTATCAAGCTTCTTGATCCTGCGTGAGCAGTAAAAGTTAAACTAGCTTAAACAAAAAAAGAGCACATAAAGTGCTCTTTTTTTTATTCTGAGCAAAAGCCCAAGGTGCTTATTGTTTAAAAGCACCAAATTACCAAGAAATATTAACGGGCGCGGTAGGTAATACGGCCTTTGGTTAAATCATATGGTGTAAGTTCTACTTTAACTTTGTCACCAGTTAAAATACGAATATAGTGTTTACGCATCTTTCCGGAAATATGGGCAATAACCACGTGGCCATTTTCCAATTCTACGCGAAACATGGTGTTAGGTAAGGTATCAATAATGGTACCTTCCATTTCAATCTGGTCTTCTTTAGCCATTAAAGCCTCAAGGGTTATTACAAAATTTATCGTTTTTACACTGCGCGATATTATGCAGTACTGGCGTACAAAAAGCGAGCAAAAGACCTATATAAGCCTAGGACACAATTAAAGGTTGCCAAGTTAAGTCATCAAACACCTGTAAAGGCCGGTATTCCGCCTTATAAGCCATTTTTTGACAGTCCTGTACCCAATAACCCAGATAAACAAAGTCCATTGCTCTAGATTGGGCCCAGCGAATCTGCCAGAGCACAGCAAGGCGCCCTAAGCTTCTTACTTCATAAGCAGGATCAAAAAAAGTATAGATGGCTGACACGCCTTTAGGCAGCATATCAACCACAGCAACCGCTATCAATTTTTGCTCTAATCTAAAACACACAAACCGTGTATTGCTCGAAGGGGGTGAGTGACACAAGAAGTCTTCGAATTGTTCTAGAGAAGGAGGATACATATCACCATCGCTGTGACGCTGAGTGATATAGTTTGCATATAATCCGTAGATTTCTTCAGAACAAGAGGGAAGCTCAAAGCTTACGTGAAGGTCTTTATTACGATTGAGTACGCGCTTCTGGCTTTTGCTTACATTAAAATCTGCAAGGGGCACACGAACTGACTTACACTCACCACAGTCTTCGCACCAAGGCCGGTATATATGTTTACCACTGCGCCTGAAGCCCATATCGGTGAGTTGCATATAGGTTGATTCGTCCAAGGGCTGATCTGGGCTCAAAAAAATCGACTTCGCTTGCCGACCATCTAAATAGCTGCAGTTGTGGTCGGGTGTCGGGTAAAACACTAAAGCATTAATATCAATCAATGAAGAAATGGAAAATCACCACTTTAATCAGGTTAGTTAAGGACTCGTATCAAGACTGTACCACCAGATCCCACAAACTATCTACTCCATAATATAGATTCTGTTCTAGGTGGTTTTGAAATTCCGCCATAGGTATCTCCTGGGCACCCAGACTGGCCAAGTGAGGCGTATGCATTTGGCAATCTATAAGTACGAAACCAAACTTCGCTAGACATCTAGCGAGGTGAATAAATGCTATTTTAGAAGCATTATCTACTCGACTAAACATAGATTCCCCAAAGAAAACTTGCCCTAGGGCAACACCGTACAAGCCACCGACTAACTCACCACCATCCCATACTTCGACACTATGGGCGTATCCACTTCGATACAATTGAGTATAAGCGTGCTGCATGTCTACAGTAATCCAGCTATCTTCCGAGGCCTGATTTGTTCGTGGAGTAGAGCTGCAGGCTTTAACCACACGTTCAAATGCATGATCGAAGGTCACCACAAGAGACGTTTTACGGATAATCTTAGCCATGCTCTTAGACACATGGACCTGGTGTGGGTCGACCACCATCCGAGGACTTGGGGCCCACCAAAGAATCGGATCTTGCTCAGAAAACCAAGGAAAAATACCACATTGGTATGCATGTAACAGTCTAGGCACAGATAAATCGCCACCCACAGCTAACAACCCTTGAGGGTCATCAAGGGCTTCAGAAATTGGCGGGAACCAATAATCATCTGCGTCTAGTTGGTATAAAGGCATAGGTTAGTTACACACCAATTGTTGATTCTCTATCAAATACCCTAGCCGAAAAAACGATATTACCAGGCCATTACGTTTATCATTTTCTGAATCGTGAGCATAGAAAAGGCCAGCCTACAGGTATAAGGTTCTGCCTTATGCACTGCTGCCGTCTTCATTAGATAATGTTACGACTTAAAGATACGCCAAGTATATTACGCCAAAGGCCTATTGCAAACGCGACAATTGACATTATGTGCATAAATAGGCATTAGAATGTAACTCTATGACCTCTTAACTCCATGACCTCGTAACTAGGTCATCATTAAGCTTGGTTCAACTATCAGGATTGCGTATCATAGGCTAAGTTTGCTCAATCAGACACACGCACAAGGAACTCTTTAGTGGCCACAAAAACCCCACGCACATCGTCAAAACTAACCAACAACGTCACCTCGAGCTGGATACAACGCTTAAGCTGGCAAGGTTACCATTTGGCGCTATTGGCCTTTAGTGTTTATTTACTGGCCGTTCTTGTTACCTTTGATGCTAGCGACCCAACCTCTACACAAGCTTTTGATGTGTCTAACATTCATAATGCTGGAGGCACTTTTGGTGCAGTCTTGGCGGATTTGTTTTTTTGGGCTTTAGGCCTAATCGCCTACCTAATACCTCTTTTGCTCATTCAGTATGAAGTGACACGCTTCATCGGCCAGTCTCGCCATACAGGCCGGGACCGAGGTTATAATATTTGGTTTAAAATGCTCACCCTCAGTGCTTTGGTTATAGCAGCGTGTGTATATGCCTCTATTCACATATCTAATACCGATTTAACGTACCCGCAAACTAGTGGTGGTCTACTGGGGTTAACTCTTGGGATTCCCCTCAACAAAGTGTTAGGCATGACGGGCACTAATATTTTACTGCTCACAACATTGATGCTTGCCATTAGCCACTTTTGGCAACTGCGGTGGGGGATCATCACAGAAACTTTAGGCCGGCACAGTATCTATTGGTACAAACACTTACATCAAAGTTTGTTTGGCGAAAAACACCACGCAAAAGAATTTAAAACCCCACGAGAATCAAAACCGAGTCAAAACTCTTATACTAGCTCAACCCCTAAAAAGTCGATGCGGTCGAGATTTACTCTACCGATAACTGCTACTTGGCATTTCCTTGTTAATCTCTTGCCTTCCAGAGGTCCCTCAAATACGGTCAAAAAACACGTCCCTGAAACTGTTATACCGATCCAAAAAGCGCCGATCACCACCCACTATCATGACACTAGCTTAACCAGCCATACTACTGACTTTAGTGCAGATGACGTTGCTGCTGCGCTTGACGCGGCGCCCACTAAAACCAAAGCCACTACAGCAACCCGAGCACCTGCGCCAGTACGCGCACCTGCCACCCCTGTAACCAACACTACCCTGGAAAGTACGGTTACTGCTAAGCATAAAACCACACCAACAACTGCTTCAACGACAACGACTACAGCAGTGGCATCGCCTGTCACCAGTGTTAAAGAAGTTAAAATAGTGCCTTTGTCTGAAACCCATAAACAGGATACGGGTTCCTCTCAAACGGAGCAGCACGGCAAAGTTAACAAACACAAAGATTTACCCCCGTTAAGCTTACTTGATCCGCCAAACGTTAGTCTTAACCCGGCCATTACCGCGGAAGAATTAACTAATCTAAGTCAACTTCTAGAAGCGAAGCTGCTAGATTTTGGAGTCATTGCAGAGGTAGTAGAAGTTAACCCAGGACCTGTAATTACTCGGATTGAAATACGCCCCGCACCAGGTACAAAGGTCAGTAAAATAAGCAATTTATCGAAAGATTTAGCTCGATCAATGGCCGTCATGAGTGTACGTGTGGTTGAAGTCATTGCTGGGAAATCTGTCATTGGTATAGAAATTCCAAACCAGCATCGAGAAATGGTTCGCATTAGTGAGGTTATTGGCAGCAAACCTTACTTATCTTCAACCAGTCCACTGACTCTTACTTTAGGAAATGATATTGCTGGCAAACCTGTGGTGGTAGACCTAGCGAAGATGCCTCACTTACTTGTGGCTGGTACTACAGGTTCTGGCAAGTCGGTTGGCGTTAACGCCATGATTATGAGTATATTGCTCAAATCAACACCAGATCAAGTACGTATGTTGTTGGTTGATCCGAAGATGCTAGAACTATCTATCTATGATGGGATTCCACATCTATTGGCGCCAGTAATTACTGATATGAAAGAAGCTGCTGGAGGTCTTCGCTGGTGTGTTGCTGAAATGGAAAGGCGCTACCGTCTGATGGCTTCCCAAGGTGTTCGAAACCTTGCAGGATTTAATGCCAAGGTTACCACTGGAGAGACCATTTTGGACCCTATCTGGGTACCCGACGAGGCCAATGGTGAAAACATGGACGATAGACCTTTCTTGGATCCACTGCCTTATATCGTTGTTGTAGTTGACGAGTTTGCTGACATGATTATGGTGGTGGGCAAAAAAGTAGAAGAGCTCATTGCCCGTATTGCTCAAAAGGCGAGGGCCGCCGGGATACATCTTATTTTGGCAACCCAACGTCCCTCTGTAGATGTGATTACAGGCCTCATTAAAGCCAACGTACCTACTCGTATCGCCTTTCAAGTGAGCTCTAAAATTGATTCACGTACAATACTTGACCAAGGTGGTGCAGAAAGTCTATTAGGTCACGGTGATATGCTTTATTTGCCACCCGGAAAAAGTATGCCAGAACGCGTCCATGGTGCGTTTGTCAGCGATGATGAAGTTCATCGAGTCGTCGACGCTTGGAAGCAGAGGGGGGCTCCTCAGTTCATCGAGGCTATTGTTGAGGGCAATTACGATCAGGAAGCTGGTTTTGGTTTAATTTCTTCGGAAGGTGCTTTTGAAGAAGACCAAGATCGATTATACGATGAGGCTGTGGCATTTATTGCCGAAACTCGCAGAGCTTCGATATCGTCTGTACAGCGCAAATTTAAAATTGGTTATAACCGTGCGGCGCGAATGATCGAGGCTATGGAAGCTGCAGGAGTCATTACTGCTCCAGCCCATAATGGTAGTAGAGAAGTCCTTGCGCCACCTCCACCTCGCGATTAACTATATATGAAGGATTTATCATGCGTTTAGCTGTATTTCTGCTGAGTGTCACCCTAGCTAGCGTCAGTTTTGCCCAGACCGCTGCACAGTCGCTAGGTCACCAACTTGGTCGTCAAACAAACATCGAAGCGGATTTTGTACAGTATGTATTGGATGCCAGTGGCAGCCGATTACAAGAAACCCATGGCCATATGGTACTGGCTCAGCCCAATCAATTTTGGTGGAAAACAGCCGATCCATTTGCACAACTGCTCGTGAGCAACGGGAAACGACTTTGGATTTATGACGAAGACCTAGAGCAGGTGACTGTTCAGACCCTAGACCAACGTACGACAAATACTCCGGCATTATTACTCAGCGGCAACGGCAAGGACATAGGAGCTGAGTTCAATGTAGTGATGAAACGTGGGGACAATGGCTTAGTGTTCTACCGCCTTACACCTAAAGACCCAGAAAGCCTTTATCAAACCCTTAGGCTCAACTTCAAAAACAACCAACTACTCGAAATGCAGCTAGAAGACGCAATGCACCAAAAAACCAGCCTTAGTTTTAGTAATATGGTGTTCAACCCTCAAATTAAAGATGGCTTATTTGAATTTGTAGTTCCTGAAAATATTGATGTGTTAGAGATGGACCAGTTTTGATAAACGACCTGTTCGCCCAAGACGCCTCAGGTTACCAGCCACTGGCTAGTCGTATGCGGCCTCAAACCTTGAGCCAATATGCTGGGCAATCTCACTTGTTAGGCGAAGGAAAAAGCTTAGGCCGTGCGTTAACTCAGGGCTTGCTCCACAGCATGATTCTATGGGGCCCACCAGGGGTTGGTAAAACCACCTTGGCTCGATTGATGAGCCAAGTGAGCGATGCTCATTTTATGACTTTATCAGCTGTTATGTCTGGCGTTAAGGACATTCGTGCAGCTGTCCAAGAAGCACAACAGGTACGTGCTCAGTCTGGGCGAGACAGCGTATTATTCGTTGACGAAGTACACCGCTTTAACAAGTCTCAACAAGATGCCTTCTTACCTTACATTGAAGACGGTACGTTTATCTTTGTGGGTGCGACGACAGAGAACCCAGCCTTTGAACTCAATAATGCGTTGATGTCTCGCTCTAGGGTTTATATTTTAAAGTCTCTAACTGAGGATGAACTTGCGTCGCTGTTACAACTTGCCGTGACTGATGAAGATAGAGGGCTAGGGAAGCTCAATATTGATATCAACGACCCTCAGCGAAAACTTTTACTACAAGCAGCAGATGGTGATGCTCGCCGATTACTTAATTTGTTAGAAATTGCCACGGACCTTGCAGAAACACAAGATGGCCGTTTGATTATAGATAACGGGGTTTTGGAGCAGGTATTGCAAACAAGTCCGAAACGTTTTGATAAAGGCGGTGACATCTTTTATGACCAAATTTCTGCCTTTCATAAGTCTGTACGTGGGTCGGATCCCAGTGGCGCCCTGTATTGGTTAGCCCGCATGATCGATGCGGGTTGTGATCCACTGTATATCGCTAGACGTCTCCTAGCAATCGCGTCAGAAGACATTGGCAACGCCGATCCAAGGGCATTACAAGTCGCTGTGAACGCTTGGCAAGTGTTTGAGAGAGTAGGACCAGCAGAAGGTAATCGCGCAATTGCACATGCAGCTGTTTATTGTGCTTGTGCAGCAAAGAGCAACGCTGTTGATACAGCCTTTAAAGCAGCCATGAAACTGGCAAGAGAAGAGCCTAGCTACGATGTCCCTAACCACTTGCGTAACGCGCCTACAAGCCTGGCTCAATCCATGGGCCACGGAGCAGACTACCGTTACGCTCACTTAGAACCTATGGCTTTTGCTGCTGGAGAAAACTACATGCCAGAAGCGCTAGCACACCATGTTCTATACCACCCCAGTGATCGGGGTATTGAAGGGAAAATCGGTGAAAAGTTAGAAAAACTAGCACAACTGAACCAAAATAGTGATCAACAGCGTTATAAATAGCCCCTTATGTAAGCTATAATAGCGCCATATAAAAAGTAGGGGAGAGTCCAATCGTCGGCCAATTAGTTGCTATCGCCTGTGGAGGTGCTATCGGTGCGTTAAGCCGCTTTGGACTGCAGCATTGGTTAGCGCCAATTTATAGCGGACGTTTCCCCCTAGCTATATTTCTAGCCAACTCCATCGGTTCACTCTGTTTAGGCCTGATGTACGTACTCATTGTTGAGAAAGGCTTACTACCTGACATTTGGCGGCCGTTCTTAATTATAGGTTTGCTTGGTGCATTCACCACTTTCTCTACATTTTCATTAGATAGCATTCGCCTTATTGAACAGGGCGATTGGCTTATGGCCCTAGGCAATATTTTTGCCAATGTCTTTGTAGGCTTAATAGCTGCCTTTATTGGTATGTACATTGGCCGCTGGTTATAAAATTATTTTTTACCCGATACTAAATATCGTTTTATCCTAGGAATACTTCATGTTAGACCAAAAATTGCTTCGTAATACGCCACAAGAAGTGGCTGATAAGCTCGTTAAAAAAGGCTTTGAACTTGATTTAGCAAAGCTTAATGATTTAGAAGAGTCCCGCAAGCAATTGCAGGTTGATACGGAAAACTTACAAAGCGAACGTAATTCCAAGTCGAAAGAAATAGGTAAGCTTAAGGCTCAAGGCCAGGATACAACGGCGATTATGGCCGCTGTAAGTTCATTTGGTGTGAAACTAGATGATAAAAAAGGGCAATTGAAGCTAGTACAAGATGACCTTAATGCCATGTTAATGGCAATACCTAATATTCCCCATGACAGTGTGCCACTTGGCGCTGATGAAGATGACAACCAGGAAGTTTTAGTTTGGGGCGAAAAACCAACGTTTGATTTTGCCGTAAAAGACCATGTCGATTTGGGTGAAGCGCTAGGGGGCTTAGACTTTGGTGCCGCAATTAAGATAACAGGCGCTCGCTTCATGGTCCTTAAGGGTCCACTTGCGCGCCTACATCGTGCGCTCATTCAGTTTATGCTTAACAGCCATATTCAAGACCACGGCTACGAAGAAGTTTACGTGCCTTATTTGGTCAACGCAGAGTCATTACGTGGAACAGGGCAATTACCTAAGTTTGAAGAAGACTTGTTTAAAGTGCCTGGCGAACGAGACTTGTACCTTATACCAACGGCAGAAGTCCCGGTCACTAACCTTGTTCGTGATGAGATCATAGATGCAAGTCAGTTACCTTTGCGCTTTACCTGCCATACACCGTGTTTCCGAAGCGAAGCAGGTAGTCATGGCCGAGATACGCGAGGCCTGGTTCGTCAGCACCAATTTGAGAAAGTTGAGATGGTACAAATGGTTAAGCCAGCCGACTCAACAGCAGCCTTGGAAGAGCTTACAGGCCATGCGGAAGCCATTTTAAAGAGCCTAGGTTTAGCTTATCGTAAAGTGATTTTGTGTGGTGGTGACTTAGGTTTCTCAGCCGTAAAAACATATGACCTTGAAGTATGGCTGCCAGGCCAAGATAAATATCGCGAAATTTCATCGTGTTCTAATATGGGAGACTTCCAAGCCCGCCGTATGCAGGCAAGATGGCGAAACC